>Ga0136613_10000466_pt1 | contig 18798 bp, 3 predicted proteins | sample AntDrymUQ2722106_2_FD_106649 | JGI IMG/M metagenome (GOLD analysis project Ga0136613, IMG submission 106649) | Polar desert sand microbial communities from Dry Valleys, Antarctica - metaG UQ272 (21.06) | ecosystem: Environmental > Terrestrial > Soil > Desert | place: Antarctica: Dry Valley... | reverse complement strand
GAAGCGACGATCCGACCCCGCTCAGGCGCCACTGCCGCCGAGCAAGACCCTCCGACCGCCCTCAAGCGTTGACGGGGCCGGTCAGGTGAGCATGAAGGGGCGATACGGTGGATTCAGGCTTAGCGGGGACGACCTGTTGGCGTACGAGCTGCAGATCGGCCACTACTACTCGCGACCACCCTGGATGGAGGAGATGGCTCGTGCTCGCGAGCTGTACCGCCTCGCGACCGATGACGTGGAGCTGGTCACGTCACCGGACCGGGTTCCTGTGGGGGACTGGATCAGCCGCACGGGCATCACAGCCGAATTGCAGTGGGCGCTCGGCTTCGGATTGAGCAGCACCGCGAACGCTTGGGACGGCGAAAAGCACCCGCACGTACCCGCGAGCGTGGTCGACGAGCTGCTGGACCGTGCTGGTCTGAGCGATCGTGGGGAATCGGCACTCGGGGTCATCACAGCGGATCGTGCCGCGTTCCAGGCGGCGTTCTCGGAGCTCCACGCCAGTGGGAAGCGCTTCATTTGGGAGCTGCGTCCGTTCAACACGTGGCCCTTCCTGCGGTTGCAAGGAACCGCGGGACTGCTGCTGCTCGGCCGGCCGTGGATGCTCAGCTGGCTGTCCGAGGGCTTCCACTACCGCGCCATGCGGGTTGCCCAGGCAGAGGACGCGGCGGCCACCGACGGCCGCGGCGATCACGTCCAGCGCTACACCGCTTACGCCGGCCAGGTGTTCGAGGCGTACTGCCTCGGGCTGGCGCGCGACGGTGTTCCCGAACCGGCGCTCGTCGTGGGCGAGCAGAAGTACGGCAAGGGCGGCGGCCAGAAGACCAGCGATGTTGCAGTCCTGATCGGCGATGACCTCGTGCTGTTCGAGGTCAACGCCAGGAGGGTCGGCGCGGAGCCGCTCCTGACCGGCGACCCGCTCGATGCCTCAAAGGAGCTAGCCAAGCTGCTGGTGAAGAAGATCAACCAGCTCGGCGTGTCGATCGGCGCGCTGGTCGATGGCACCGCGGCGCTCCCCGGCGTGGACATGAGCACCGTGGAGCGGATCATCCCGGTGGTCGTTTCAGCGGGCCGGGTCTGGCAGACCAGCAACCTGTGGACCTACCTGGACCGCGCCCGCGACTTGGACAAGTGCAAGCCGTTCGAGGAGGGGCGCGTCGAGCCGCTGCAGGCGCTCGACGCCGGCGAGTACGAGCGACTGCTGGCTTTGGCGTATCACGGCGGCCACCTCGGCGAGCTCTTGGCGCGCAAGGCCTCCGGCCCGTACCGCCACCGCGATCTCGCCGTCTGGCTCGCGGAGGACAAGCCCGTCGCAGACCACCATGTCCGCCTGCCTGCCGTCGAGGCGATCTTTCAGTCGATGATCAGCGAGCTGGAGCCGCTGTATGGAATGCGCAACGACGGCTGACTCCGGAATCGGAAGACAGCGGCAGTTCGGCGACGTTCCCGCGGCGCGAGAAGCAGTGGAGGCGCGTGACATACCCTGCTCGCGATTTGACGGAGACAAAGGGCATGGAACTCCTGCGGGGCTGGATAAGGAGCGCGCACGGGCCGTCGAACGGCCTCGACGGGCTAGCGGACGCTTTCCGCCGGGAAGGCCTCCTGGAAGTGCTCCTCGACAAGCTCGTTTTGGCGGAAGTGCAGCCCGATGAGCTCGCAGAACTGCTCGTCGGCCAACTCGCCGTCGACACGCCACAGCTTGCGCGAGTGAGTCGGGCTCGGCAACCGGGCGTTCGGGCATTCCGCGCTGGGGCCGTAGTTCTCGGCGGCGTAACGACACACCTTCCCGTCGACGTGGCGGAACACGTGAGCGCTCGTGTCGCGCTCGGTGTGCAGCTCACGGCTGAACACCTCCAGGAGCTCGCGGCCGAAACCATCGACCGTCGGGCGCACCTCCCGGATGTAGAGACGCTTGACGGGGTCGTCCGGGCTGTCGCCGCGACGCGCCCAGTCAAACCACGTGCCAAGCAACGGGCGGAATAGCTCCATGGCCTCGTCGCGGCCCAGGGCGGCGTGGAACGTAGGCACGCCCGAGTCATGGGCGTCGAGCGAGTCGAGGTTGCGGGCCGTCAGCCGGATCCCCTGCCAGTAGTCCTCCAACAGGCGATCCTGAACGTCCGCGAGTGCGGCCCGCCGCAGCGGGTTGACCGCAATCGACACCCGCATGTGCGGCTCGGCCGCGAGATCCCGAAGGAGCCAAACCAGCTCGCGCAGCGGCGCGAGGTGCGGGTGCGGCCAGATGGCCTGGTCGCCCACGCAAAACACCTCGTCCGAGTCGGGAACGTTCGCCGCCGTGAGCGGAAGCATTCCGTCGCGGTCGAGGAGCTCGTACAGCTCCGGGCGCCCTGCGAAGAGGCGATCAGTCGGTTGCGGATGACCGAGGGCCCGGAGTTCCAGCGGATAGATGGCATCCTCGAGCGCGTACTGCAGCTCGGCGAAGGCAACCAGCCGCGCCAGCTGGGCGTCCGTGTTCGCCGCTTCGAGCCGCTCCCCCACCCACAGTTCCAAGTAGTCGCGGTGGCGGTTGAGCCCTTCGGCGACTCCCTCCACAAGGGCTTCTGCGCACAACGCGTCGACGCGCGCTTCGAGCTCGTCCTTCTCCGCGCGCACGTCGGGGTAGGGGCCATCGCCGAAGAACTCCCAGACGTCGAAGCGGCCCTCACCGAGCGCCAGGCACAGAAGTGGCGACTTGTGCCAATCGAAGTCGCGAGGGGCCTCCATGCGGATGATGGTACGCAGCGCGCCGAGAGCGTCGAGAGCACGATCGCGCGGGATCGCTTCCCGCGCCAAGGAGAAGCCGAGCCGAGCGTTACTCCTTGGCGCCGGGAGGGATCATCCGCGCGGGAAGCGGGGTCCCTATCGCTTCCAGAGCAGAAGTGAAGGCGACGCCGCGGCGGGACACTTCCGCATTCCGTGAAAGCGAGAGGGTGGCGAGGCCAGCTGAGAGTTCCGCAACTCCTCAGGCCCTCTGTCTCCGAGCAGATGGCTCCCGGCGATCTCTGCACGTTGTTTCATGGGGCTGACTGAAGGACGACCGCCGCTGTCCCCCCGCGTCACAGGAAGGTCGCCAGCGGATCAGCACTCCTCGAGCAGCTCGTGCGGCTTCTGCGCCGCCTAGCACTTCAGAGCGGACTGAGCGTGCGGTGAAGGTGCCCGGTCGTGAAGATGGTCTTCTGCGACAACGCCGGGTCGTCGCTTCGATGACGGGTTCGCAGCAGCTCGGTCCTGCGCGGGTCGGGGTGGCTGGATGAGGACACCACGACACAAGCCGGTGCCGGGCCGGACCGCCGCCGCGAACGGATTGCTGACAGTCTTGAAGGTCGCGCACCACTGGTCACAGCGCTTGTCGCTTCTCGTACCTCTCCTCGTGCTCGTCATCGCAGCCGCAGTCGCACCGTGAGGTAGTGAAGTCGAGAACGGTTAAGGGTGAAAGGTCGGCGCTCCGGTCGTTTGTGTGGAAGCCTTGGACGCCCAGGCCCGCCCGGCGCCTCGGATCTCCTGGAAACTTCGCGCAGCGGCCGCGTTGAGCGGGCGACCCGTGGATAGCTCCGCGGAACCACGGCTTCAAGCGCCCACGATAGGCAGTGGCCGATGGCATCGCTCATACCGATTTGCAGCCGTTTCGCGGCGCTTGACCCCGCAGCCCCGCTGCGCTTGGCGGCAGAGAGGTCCGGACGCTTCGCGTCTCGGACGCAGACCAACGACCTCACCGGCCACCTCGTACGCGATCGAGCGGGCGGCGCGATGCGGGGCCGCGGCCGGCTATCTGCGCCGACGGTGCCTGCGCAACTCGCAACAGCCGGCGAAGTGGCAGAACCGCCTGCAAACGCGCTGGTTTCAAGTCGCTCCGCTTCCACTCAAACGACCGGAGACCCGAAAGGTCAAAGGGTCGTCACGTCAGCACGCCGCGAGACTCACCGGAATATTCTACCGAGTAGCTTGAAATCTCCTCGCCGATCTGCGTAGGATCGCGCACCGTCACGAAAATCGGGTCCCGGCGGCGGATCGCAAGAGAGGTTGAACCGAATGGAATGTCCAGAGGACCGTCGGACGGAAGCGCGACCCGGCGGTGCGCAACAGCCGCCCGAGAGCTCCGGCGGCTTTCCGCGACAGGACGCGGACGCGGCTCGCGGGAACCGCTTGCTTGCCGCGCCGTCGATCTCGCTGCCGCAAGGCGGGGGCGCGATTCGCGGGATCGGTGAGAAGTTCGCCGCCAACCCCGTCAGTGGCACTGGACGGCTGACGGTGCCGCTCGCGACGACCCCCGGTCGGTCCGGCTTCGGGCCGAAGCTCGCGCTCTCGTATGACTCCGGCGCCGGCAACGGGCCGTTCGGCTTCGGCTGGCATCTGTCGGTGCTTTCCGTCACCCGTAAGACGGAACAGGGACTTCCGCGTTATCGGGACGCCGACGCCGAGGAGTCCGATGTCTATCTGCTCCCTGGCGACGACGACCTCGTGCCGATGCTCGATCCGGCCGGGCAGCGCATCGTCGACGAGACCAGCGTGGCGGCGTACGCGATCCACCGCTACCGCCCGCGCATCGAAGGTGGCTTCGCGCGCATCGAGCGCTGGGTCCGCAAGGTGGACGGTGACGTTCATTGGCGCCTGCTCTCTCCCGACAACGTCCTTTCCGTCTACGGCAAGGACGACGAATCCCGCATCGCAGACCCCGCCGACTCGCGTCGCATCTTCAGCTGGTTGCTGTGCGAGGCGCGCGACGACCGTGGCAACGCAATCGTCTACGAGTACAAGAGAGAGGACGCCGCCGGCGTCGACGTGACGCTGCCCCATGAGGTGGGACGGGGCACTGCCAGCAGTCCGACCCGTCGGGCCAATCATTACCTCAAGCGCATTCGCTACGGCAACCGCGTTCCGCTGGTCGACAACGCCGGGCGCCGCCTGACCGACGTGGCGCCCCAGGCGCTGCAGGACGCCGGCTGGCTGTTCGAGGTCGTCTTCGACTACGGCGAGCACGACCTGATTGACCCCAAGAGCGGTGACAACGCCAGTTGGCTCTGCCGGAATGACCCCTTCTCGACGTATCGGGCGGGCTTCGAGGTCCGCACCTACCGCCTGTGCCAGCGCGTGCTGATGTTCCACCACTTCCCGGCAGAGCCCGAGGTCCGCCATGACTGCCTCGTGGGCTCCACCGACTTCGCGTACCGCGAGCTACGGGGCGTGCCCGAGGACCGTCGACGAGGGCACCCGCTTGCGTCATTCGTCGCCTCGGTCACGCCCACCGGGTACACCCGCGCTGACGCGGGCGGCTACACCCGCAAGTCGCTTCCTCCGCTGGCCTTCGAGTACAGCCAGGCGACGATCGCCTCGCGGGTCGAGACCCTCGACCCCGTCAGCCTGGAGAACATCCCGGCCGGGCTCGACGACGGCGCCTATCACTGGGTCGACCTGAACGGCGAGGGCCTGTCCGGCGTGCTCACAGAACAGGCCGACGCGTGGTTTTACAAGCCGAACCTCGGCGAGGCCAGGTTCGGTCCACTGCAACGCCTCGCCAGCCGTCCTTCGCTCTCCAAGCTGGGCGGCGGTCGCCAGCGGCTGCTCGATCTTGCCGGCGACGGACAGGTCGAGCTCGCCCAGTTCGACGCGCAGCCCGCCGGCTTCTTCGAGCGCACGACCGACGACGGCTGGGAGAACTTCGTGCCGTTCGCCGAGCTGCCGAACGTCGACTGGTCGAGCCCGAACCTGCAGCTGATCGATCTCACGGGCGACGGTCACGCGGACCTGCTGCTGACCGACGACGACGTCGTCACGTGGTACCCGTCGCTCGCCGAAGAGGGCTTCGGCCCGGCCCGGCGGGTACCGCAGGCGCTTGACGAGGAGCGCGGGCCGCGGCTTGTTCTGGCTGATGGCACTCAAACGATCTTCCTCGCGGACATGTCGGGCGACGGGCTCACCGACCTCGTCCGGATCCGCAGCGCTGAGCTTTGCTACTGGCCCAACATCGGCTACGGACGCTTCGGCGCGAAGGTCACGATGAGCAACGCCCCGCGGTTCGACGAGCGCGATCGTTTCGACCCGCGCCGCATCCGCCTCGCCGACATCGACGGCTCCGGCGTCGTTGACGTGCTCTACGTCGGCGAGCGCGAGGTCCGGTTGTGGTTGAACGAGTCTGGCAACGGCTGGGGCGTGCCGCAGCATCTGCTTGACCTCCCCCACCTCGACGGCGCCACCGACGTGCGTGTCGCCGACCTCCTCGGCAACGGCACCGCCTGCCTCGTCTGGTCGTCGCGGCTGCCCGCCGACGCGCGTCGGCCGGTGCGCTACATCGACCTGATGGGCGGAACGAAGCCGCACCTCCTGGTCAAGGTCGTGAACAACCTGGGCGCCGAGACGCGCATCGGCTACGCCGCGTCGACGAAGTTCTACCTCGCCGACCGGGAGGCCGGCCGGCAGTGGATCACGCGATTGCCTTTCCCCGTCCACGTCGTCGAGCACGTCGAGCACCTGGACCGGGTCAGCCGCACCCGCTTCGCCTCGCGCTACGCCTACCACCACGGCTACTTCGACGGCGCTGACCGCGAGTTCCGCGGCTTCGGCATGGTCGAGCAGCAGGACACCGACGCGTTCGAGGACTACGTCGTCGGAGTGAAGCACGTCGAGGGGACGCAGGAGCTCGCGCCGGAGCTGTACCAGCCCCCGGTCACGACGCGAACGTGGTTCCATACCGGCGCCCACCTGGGCGGCGACCGGATCCTCCACCAGCTGCGCGACGAGTACTACCTCGGGCAGCAGCACGTGGCCGACCCCGCGTTGCCTCCGGGCCTCGACGAGGATGAGCTCCGCGAGTGCGTTCGCTCGCTCAAGGGGCTGCCGATCCGGCAGGAGGTGTACAGCTTCGATGGGTCGCCGAAGGCGAACGACCCGTACCGCGTTGTCGAGCACAGCTACGAGGTGCGGCGGCTGCAGCCCCGCGGCGAGGAGCGTCACGCCGTCTGCTTCTCCTACGGCTGCGAGACGCTGACCCACCACTACGAGCGCAACCCAGCCGACCCGTCAATCTCGCACAGCTTCAACCTCGAGGTCGGGCCCAACGGCAACGTCCTCAGGTCCGCGTCTGTCGTGTACGGCCGCAAGGTCGCAGATCCCGCCCTGCCGGCCGAGGTGAGGCGCGACCAGCAGTCGCTGCACGTCACCTGCAGCGAAACTGTCTACACGCCCGACATCGACCGGTCCTCACCGGTCCCGGCCTACCGGTTGCGCACCGCGTACGACGCGCGCGACTACGAGATCACGGGCGTCGTGCCCGCGGCCGGGTTGTTCACGCTCACGGAGCTCAAGGGAAAGATCGCCGGCGCGGTCGAGATCCCCTACGAGGCGAGCGCGACAGGCGCGACCGCACAGAAGCGGCTGCTGACGCACTCGCGCACGCTCTTCCGCGACAACGGACTCGCGCGGATGCCGCTCGGCCAGTGGGACAGCCTCGGCCTCGGCTACGAGAGCTACGTGCTGGCGTTCACGCCCGGCGTCGTCAGCGCCTACTACGCTGGGGAGCTGGCAGACGCCGACTTCACGAAGGCCGGTTACGTGCACTTCGGCGGCGACGCTAACTGGTGGACCCCGTCCGGCACGGCCGTCTACCCGGCCAACCCCGCCGCCCACTTCTTCCGACCGAGCGGGACGCGCGACGCGCTCGGGGTCGAGACGATGGCGACCTTCGACCAGTACGACATCCTGCCGGAGCGGGTCCGTCTGACCGGGGCGGCGTGGAGCGAGGTCAGCGCGACCAACGACTACCGCGTCCTCGGCCCCGTCGAGCTGACCGATCCGAACAAGAACCGCAGAGCGGTCGAGATCGACGAGCTCGGGCTGGTGGTCCGGTCGGCCGTGCGAGGGAAGGCGGGCGTTGGCGAGGGCGATTCGCTCGCCGATCCCACCGTCCGCGTGGAGTACGACCTCTTCAACTGGATGAGCAACGGAAAGCCGACCTTCGCCCGCGTGCTCGCCCGCGAGCAGCACGGCGCCGCGAACCCGCGCTGGCATGAGAGCTACCTGTACTCGAACGGGCGCGGCGGCCTGGCGATGGTGAAAGCGCAGGCCCATCCGGGCAAGGCGCTGCGCGCGAATCCCGACGGGACGGTGTCGGAGGTCGACGCCGATCCGCGCTGGATCGGTAACGGGCGCACGATCCTCGACAACAAGGGCAATCCGGTCAAGCAGTACGAGCCCTTCTTCAGCACGACGCACGAGTACGAGGACGAGGAGGCGCTGCGCACGATCGGCGCGACGCCGATCCTGCACTACGACGCGGTCGGGCGCAATATCCGCACCGACTTTCCCGACGGCACGTTAGCGCGGGTGGTCTTCGACCCGTGGACGCAGCGCGTGTTCGACCCCAACGACACCATCCTGGAGAGCAGGTGGTACACCGAGCGTGGCAGTCCCGACCCGGTCAACCAGCCCGAGCCGCTCGCCGATCCCGAGCGCCGTGCGGCCTGGCTCGCCGCTAAGCACGCCGGCACTCCCAGCGTCGCGCACCTCGACAGCATCGGCCGCACGGTCTCCGGCGTGTTCGACTACGGCAACGGCAAGACGGGCGCAGTTCGCTCCGAGGTCGACCTGACCGGGCGCACTACGAGGATGTTCGACCAGCTGCAGCGGCGCGCCGGCGGCGGGTTCACCGGCATGGCCGGCACCCCGGTCTACGCGGAGAGCGCCGAGCAGGGCGCCCGCTGGACATTCCTCGACGTGCTGGGCGGCGCTGTGCGGTCGTGGGACGAGCACGGACGTACGTTCCGCGTCGAGTACGACGCGCTGCACCGCCAGACGGCCGCGTTCGTCCAACAGGCGGGACAGCCGGAGATCCTCTTCAACTACACGGTCTACGGAGACCGCCACCCGAACGCTGTCCAGCTCAACCTGGTCGGCATCGCGCACCAGGTGTTCGACACGGCCGGCATGCTGCGCGTCCGCGCCATCGACTTCAAGGGGAACCCGACGTCGGTCGAGCGCGTGCTGGCTCGCGACTACAAGTCCGCGCCCGACTGGGCGGCGCTTGCGGCGCAGCCCGACTACGCGTCGATCGAGGCGGCCGCCGCGCCGGCGCTGGTCACCTCCGAGCCGTTCCTCGCAGGCGCGGCGTACGACGCGCTGAACCGCCCCGTGCAGGTGACCCTCCACGGCGGGACGGTCCTGAGCCCCGTCTACAACGAAGCCAACTTCCTGGCATCGCTGCGAGTGCAGATCGAGGGCCGGGGCCCGTTCGTCGAGTGCCTCGCAGAGCAGGACTACGACGCTAAGGGTCAGCGTAGGCTCGCGCGCTATGGCAACGGCCTCATAACCCGCTACTCGTACGACCCGCGGACGTTCCGCTTGACCAACCTGGTCACGCTCAAGTCAGGCGCTCCGGCGTCGGGCAGCCTGCAGGATCTCCACTACACCTACGACCCAGTCGGGAACATCACGCAGTGCCGGGACGACGCGCAGCAGACGCATTTCTTCGCCAACGCCGTCGTGAAGCCCGAGTGCCTGTACGAGTACGACGCGCTCTACCAGCTCGTGAAAGCGACCGGACGCGAGCACGCCGGCCTCTCGAGCAACACCGGCGAGGTCGTCGCCCGGCTCCCCCACGTCAACGACGCGAGCGCCGTGCGCAACTACAGCGAGCGCTACGAGTACGACCGGCTCGGCAATCTGAAGGAGATGCGCCACGCGGCGGCCGGCGGCATGGGATCGTGGCATCGCCGCTACCGCTATGCCTACGAGGACGATCCGGCGAACCGGACCAACCGGCTCGCGTCCACGAGCCGCCCTGGCGACCCCGACGCAGGCCCGTACTCCGTCACCTACGACTACGACCAGTACGGGAACATGACCCGCCTGCACACGCCCACGCCGGGCGAGCTGGACTGGGACTTCATGGATCAGCTGCAGCGGGCGGACCTCGAAGGTGGCGGCACGGCCCACTACGCGTACAGCCTCGCGGGGCAGCGTGTACGCAAGGTGATCGAGCGCCAAGGCGCCCCCCGCACGGAGCGGATCTACCTTGGGCCGCTGGAGATCTACCGCGAGCGCCAGGGCAACGACGCGCCGCACCTCGAGCGCCGCACGCTGCACATCGGCGACGACGTCGGGCGCATCGCGCAGGTCGACGTCAAGACCCGCGACGAGACCAACGCGGACCCGACGAATCCGCTCAACACGCCGCTGATCCGCTACCAGTACGGCAACCAGCTCGGTTCAGCGGCGGTGGAAACCGACGCCGCGGGCGCCGCCGTCTCGTACGAGGAGTACCACCCGTTCGGCACGAGCGCCTACCGCTCGGGGAAACCGGGCGTCAACCTGAGCCTGAAGCGCTACCGCTTCGCCGGCAAGGAGCGCGACGACGAAACCGGACTCTGCTACTTCGGCGCGAGGTACTACGCGCCGTGGTTGGGCCGGTGGACGAGCACGGACCCCGCCGGGTTCGTCGACGGGTTCAACCTCTATCGCTACTGCCGGAACAGCCCGGTCGTGCTGTCGGATCCCGACGGTCGCGACCCAACCGATCCCCGCTGCGACCACTACCTCGCCGGCAGCGATATCTGGTTTCGGATGACACCGAATCCAAGGGGCGAGGGGTCGATTATGGTCGGCTGCGACCCCAATCCTGCACCCCCTCCACCGGTGATAACCGATGAGGTTGTAGTTAGAGGGCCTCCGAGGAAACCGTCTTCGAAGGCGGCGGCCGCCACCGCCCCGGCCCGTTCGAGCGATCCGCCCTTAGCGAGCGACATCCCGCCACCCGAGCCGTTGCCGCCGCCGGAGCCGAGCCCGTCCCCACCCAGCGCCCCTAGCACGGCGGGAGGAGGCTCCTCTGGATCAGGGGGCCAGCCGGACGATCGGACCTTCTGGAGTCGAGGCGGCGGCACGCTGGTCACCGGTGGCATCCTGCTCGGCGCAGGTCTGCTGACGATCTTTACCGCGGGCGCCGCCACGCCTCTGCTCGTGCTCGCCGCTGGCGCCTTGGCAACGGCCGGCGGGGTTACCGTCACCTCCGTGAGCGCGATCAACCTGACCGCGTCGTACTCCGGGTCCACGACGGCCCAGCAGGATCGAGAGACCTCGGGGACGTTGCATACCGTCGGGTCGCTCAGCTCGCCGCTCGGGCTGACGTCTGGGACCGCCGGGATGATGATCGCCGACGATCCCCGTAGGGGACTCGAGACCGGTGCGCTGGTAGGCAACGTCGCCGAGCTGGGGGTCGGCGTCGGAAGGTTTGGAATGGCGCGGTGGTCGACCGGGACAGCACGCGAGCTCTCCAACGACGCCGGGCTCATCAAGGACATGGCCCAGCTCGAACCGACGGTTCCGCGCGGCGTCACGGTGATCGGAAGCCACGGGAGCCCGGGTATGTACCAGACCTTCGGCGGATCGATGGCGCCGATCAGCGACCTCGCTCCGATGGTCCAGGGCGGATCTCAGGGTCGCGTGATGCTGCTCATGTGCAACGTCGGCCACGATCCCGCAGCCGTCCAAGCGCTCTCGAACAGCACGGGCCGTAGCATCACCGCCTACACGAACGGCGTGGGCTCGTCCAACTACTACCGGGTCTGGGCGTTCACAGGCAGGACTGCCACGCACATCGCGCCGGCTACGGTCTTCAGCCCCCAGTACTTGAGCCCGTTCTTGAGCCTCACGCCGAACGTCGCCGCCCCCGGCGCCGCGACGCTGTCGGGTGCAACCCGGTGACCACGCGAAGGCGATAGCGCCGTCCCAAAAGGAGGATGTCGATGCCGAGCCAATCCAGCGCCGCCTTCGTGCTCACCGGACGGGTCGCGAACACGCAGGACCAGCCGCTGGCGGGCCTGACCGTGCGCGCGTTCATCCGGACGGCCGACGGCACCGATGCGATCGTCGGGAACGAGGCGACCACCGACCGCGACGGCCGGTACACGATTGAGCTCCGCGCGGACGAGATCCGCGAGCGCGAGCACGACACCCCGATCAACCGAACGCAGGTCCTTGTCCGCGTCTTCGACCGCGAGCGCGTGGTGGGCGAGAGCGATCCGCAGCGCCTCGCAGATGAGAGGGTCGTGATCGACCTGTGCCTGGATCTTGCGGAGGATGGGCCCGACGAGCCGTCGCTCCGCGTCTATGGCGTCGTGCGCGACCGCTACGGCGATCCTCTCGACGCGGTGACCGTCCAGGCCGTCGACCGCGACCTGCGCCACGAGGAGCCGCTCGGCACCGCGGGGACGGCCCAGGGTAGCTACGAGATCTACTACCGGCGCTCGCAGTTCCGCAAGGCGGAGAAGGACTCGGCGGACCTCGCTTTGCGGGTGCTCGGCCGCGAGAACAGGAAGCTGCACGAGACCGAGATCCGCTTCAACGCGCCCGCGGACCTGGAGTGGGACATCGCGCTCGAGGACGCGCCGTACCGCGGCCCGTCGGAATGGGACGTGCTGACGGAAGCGCTGCTCCCCCTGCTCGAGGACGTGCCGCCGCAGGATCTGAGGGAGGACGAACAGTTCCAGGACATTTCGTTCCTCGCCGGCGAGACGGGCAGCAGCCCGCTCACGATCGGCACCTGGTTCGCCTCATTCCGTCTCGCCGACAAGACCAGCCGCGAAGAGGCGCCTCTGCCGCCGGAGGCGTTCTACGGGTTCCTGCGCCAGGGCCAGCCCTCGATCTTCTACGAGTCGCTGATCGAGGACATGCAGCACGCCGATCGTGCGGCGCTGTTCGAGGACGCGCTCCTGCGCCGTCTCGCCGACATGACCCGGGAGCTGCAGCGCTCGGTGCTCCTCGGCGCGATCGCCGAGAACCTGATCCCCGCGCGCATCGAGTCGGCGTTCGACGAGATCCTGGAGACGCTGCACCGCATCAAGCTGCGCTACGCCGCCGAGATCAGCTTCGGGGGGGGCAAGGGCACGATCGGACAGCTGCTCGAGCTCACGCCCGCGGCGAAGGACGAGCAGGCGGCGTTCCTCGCCGCGTTGACCTCGCACAGCGGTCCGCTCGCCACGTTCTGGGAGCAGCTCGAGGATGACAAGGTACTGCGGCCCGAGGTCGTGCAGCAGGTGCGGCTCTCGTTCGAGCTCGGGGCGCTCACGCGCAACCACATCCCGCTCGTGCGCGAGCTGGTCGCACGCTTCGAGCGTGGCAAGGTGAAGAGCAAGCGCGAGCTGGCTACGCTCGACCGCGCCGACTGGCGGGCCGTGTTCGAGAGCCCGGGGCGGGACGGCAAGCCGATCGGCGTCCCGGTCAACATCGACGGGGAGTCCGACGCCACGAAGATGGAGCAGTTCGCCGCCATCCTCGAGGAGCAACTCGAACGCGCGTACCCGACGGCGTCCTTCGCGGCGCGGCTGGGGCGGGCGGAGCAAAGTCCGCTTCAGACAAGCAGCGACGTAGCGCGCTTCCTGGACGACAACCCGGACTTCCAGCTCGACCGCTTTCGGGTGGAGCATTACATCGCGGAGCACAAGGACGCGCTGCGGGGCGTCGAGGACCGCGAGGCGGCGGTATCCGACCTGAAGTCGGCACAGCGCGTCTTCAAGCTCAACCCGACCTACCGTGCCGTCGACGCGCTCCTGACGCGCAACATCGACTCCGCCCAGCAGATCTACTTCATGGGCCAGGGCCAGTTCGTAACCGCCCTGACGGACTCGGGAGTCAACAAGATCGAGGCCAAGCAGCTCTACCGCAAGGCTGCGAGCAGCTACGCGCTCGCGCTGACCCTGTACGGCGATCTGAACCAGCAGATCAACGGCGGGAACCCGTTCGCCGTGGCACAGCATGCCCTCCACGTCCTCGACGCGGAGACCCAGGCGAAGATCGCTGCGCTGCCCAACCTCCAGACTCTGTTCGGCTCGCTGGACTACTGCGAGTGCACGCAGTGTCGCTCCGTGTACAGCCCGGCTGCCTACTTGGTCGACGTGATGCGATTTCTTGGCGAGCGCGGGACGCAGGGCACCGGGATCAATGCGAGCAAGAGCGTCCGGCAGGTTCTGCTCGAGCGCCGCCCCGACCTGGGCGAGATCGAGCTCAGCTGCGAGAACACGAACACCGCACTGCCCTACATCGATCTCGTCAACGAGGTTCTGGAGGACGTGATCGCGCCTCCGGCTCCGGTTACGCTGAGCAGCGCGATCGAGGCGGACCTCGTCGCCGGACCGATCAAGCCGGCCTTGCTGACGGAGCTCGTCTCGAAGTCGGTCGCGATCGCGGCGGACGCCCAGGTCTACGCGCCCGACAGCCGTGGCCAGTGGGCGATTCGGGACGCCGAGCGCGCGTACAAGGTGTTCAAGACCGGCGCGACGTTGCGCCTGCTGCCGACGCGCCAGTCGTTCCCGTCGGCGGCCGAGCTGCGCGCAAACCCCGAGTACACGAACCTCGACGCGTACAAGAAGCTCAAGGGAGAGGTCTTCCCGCTCGACCTCCCGTTCTCCCTGTCGAACGTGCAGGCGCGCAGCTACCTCGCCCACCTTGGCGTGCCCTACCCTCGCCTGCTCGAGCTCTTCCAGCAGAAGCTAGCCGACGACGTGACGCTCTCCCCCAGCGACCTGCAGATCGACTGTGCATGGCTGGGGATCACCGAGGCGGAGCGCCAGATCCTGACCGGAACGTTGCCGGGGAAGCAACCGTGGGACTTCTGGGGGCTCGCCGAAACCGGCAACGACGTCCCGGACCCGGAGAACCCCGCCGATCCGACGCAGAACCTGACTGGGACGTGGATCAACGTGCTGAGCAGCGTCGACGTGATGCTGAACCGCAGCGGGCTCGCCTACAGGGAGCTTCTGCAACTGCTCGACATGCGCTACGTCAACGCCGACGGCAGCGTCTTGATCTTCGACACGGCCGACGAGAACGCGGCTAGCTGCGACACCTCGAAGTTCACGATCCGGAACCTGACCGAGGACGCGCTCACCCGGATGCACCGGTTCGTCCGTCTGTGGCGGAAGCTCGGCTGCGAGATGTGGGAGCTCGACCTGCAGCTGCCGGACGTCGATCCCGCGCCGAAGGTGGTCGACAAGCGCATCACCGACGGCGCGCTGCAGGACATCTCGCGGCGCAACCGGCTGCGGGACCGGATGGGCCTCGACTGGCGCGTTGTCAACAGCCTCTACGGCGGCATCGACCACGATGTCTACTTCGACCGGTCGCGCGAGGAAGCCCCGGCTGTGCAGACGCTGTACCAGCGACTGTTCCGCAACAAGCTGGTGGACGCCGTCGCCAACTTCCCGTCGAGCCCCGACCAGATCACCGGCACGATCGCCGACAGCGTGCCCGGCATCCTCGCCGCCTTTCGGATCCAGGAGCCCGAACTCAACCTGATCCTCGCGGATCTCGGCGTCCTCACCACCGCGAGTCTCGATGCGAAGGTTCTCAGTCGGATCTACCGGGTCGCGGTAGTCGCGCACGCGCTGGGCCTCGGCGTCGATCCGTTCCTTCGCCTCAAGCGACTGTGGTCCCAGGACCCGTTCGCGGATTCGAAGCTGACCCGCACGTTCGTCGAGCTCGCCGAACGGGTCGCGGAGTCCGACTTCTCAGTGCTCGAGCTGGACTACCTGCTGGCCGACCGCTTCACGCGCAACTCCGGCGTCGCGCTCGAGGACAAGGCGATCGTCGCCGCTCTCGAGGCACTGCGCGATGGCCTGCAGAAGATCACTGACGGCGTCAGCCGGAAGGCGGAGGAGCCGAAGGAGGCCTACGTCCGGGGCAAGCTGGGGCGGCTGCCCGCCCTGTCGAAGGACGCCGACCAGGCCGTCGCTCTCGCGATCATCGACGGCACCTGGCAGGGCACGCCGGCCGAGCGCAGCGCGCTGATCGGCGCCCTCTTCGAAGGCGTGCTGGATCTGGCGGTCGCGAAGACGACGCTCGGCGCGATCCCCGGCGGACTCACGCCGGCGGCGCAGCAGGCCGAGGTCGATCAGCGCTTCGACTACGTGCAGCCCGACCTCGAGCGCTTCCTTCTGAAGACCGCGAAGGAGGCCTTCATCCGCGAGAAGATCGCCGAGGTCCTGCAGCTGGATGTCCCGTCGGGTGGTGCGCTGCTCACGGCGCTGCACCTTCCCGGCGCCGCGGAGACGCTCCTCGAGACGGTCAACGACAAGCGATTGCTCGACCATCTGCCAAACGGCGCGTACCAGCACAAGCTCGACGAGGCGACCTTCAAGGGGATCTTCCAGTCGCTGCGACTCCTCCACAAGGACGCGATGATGGTGAGCAAGCTGCGGGTTACCGCCGCCGAGCTGAACTGGTGGCTCGACGGGACTCACGCCGCCGACATGGGGTGGATGCACCCGCAGAGCTTCCCGTTCGACGGCACCACTCAGGTGGGGGTCGAGAAGTGGGTCGCGATTCAGCGCTTCTTCGCCTGGAAGGGCAGACTGCCGAAGTCGGACCTGACCGCATTCGAGTTCGCGACGAACGTCCTGAGCGGCGCGAAGCCGTCGAGCGCGAGCATCGCCGACCTGGCCCAGCTGACCGCCTCCGCGACCGCCGACCTCGACGCCTTCGCTGTTGCGTTCCACTGGTCTGACCCGAGCTTCGACGTCGTCAAGCAGGAACTCAAGAAGTCCTCCAACCTGGTCCGTGTGGCCGAGTGCATGGAGGTGCTGCGGCGGCTCGGCGTCAACGCCGCCCGCGCGATCGAGTGGGCCACCCCCGAGCCGGACGACGAGGTTGCCGACAGCCTAAAGCAAACGGTCAAGGCCAAGTACGAACTCGCGCAGTGGCAGCAGGTGATCGAGCCGCTGCAGGACGAGTTCCGCGAGATGAAGCGGCAGGCACTCGTCAGCTGGCTCGTGACGCACCCGGATCCCGCTCGCGGGCAGAGCTGGTCCGACTCGAACGGCCTATACAGCTACTTCCTGATCGACGTGGAGATGAGCGCCTGCATGCTCACCTCGCGCCTGAAGCAGGCCGCCGCCTCGGCACAGCTCTTCGTGCAGCGGTGCTTGCTTAACCTCGAGCTCGACATCCACGCCAAGGCAGACCTCGACTCGAAGTGGAAGCAGTGGAAGTGGATGAAGCGCTACCGGGTCTGGGAGGCGAACCGCAAGGTGTTCCTCTACCCGGAGAACTGGCTCGAGCCGGAGCTCCGCGACGAGAAGTCACCCTTCTTCAAGGACCTCGAGAGCGAGCTCCAGCAGAACGACGTCACCGACGAGACGGCGGAACAGGCGTACCTGAACTACCTGGAGAAGCTCGACAAGGTCGCGAACCTGGAGATCCGCGCGCTGTTCAACCAGACGATCAGCACGGACGAATCGGTGCTGCACGTCTTCGGCCGCTCGCGCAGCAGCCTCGCTCCCGAGTACCACTACAGGCGACGCGTCAACGGGGGTCGCTGGACGCCCTGGGACAAGGTCGACCTCGACATCAACGCGAACCACCTAGTCGCGGGCATCCACAACCGCCGGCTGTACCTGCTCTGGCCTCAGTTCCTCGACAAGGCCGACGATCCGCCGGGCACGATAGCGACGCCCAAGGCGGATTCCACGGCCGTGATGGCGCAGCCGACCAAGTACTGGGAGATCCGGCTGTTCTCGAGCGAGCTCAAGAAGGGCAAGTGGACGCCCAAGGTGCTCTCGGACTCGTTCGCGAAGCAGTACCAAGTGATGGCGGGCGGCAACAGGCGGGAGAGCGTGGAGTTCCGCACGCGCCTGGCGCCGAACATCCAGGTTCGGTTGTACAGCACCCAGTTTCCCGAGACGGAGGCGCCCGTCAGCGAGTTCCTCTTCGACAAGCTCGGCAAGCAGCTGACGCTGCAGTCGGCGCCGTTCTTCGAGCACATCATCTCGCCGCCGGAGAGCCAGTATCGCAACAACCTGATCCTGCACAACACCGCCTCGCAATACTTCTACTACTCCATCGTCGAGGAGAGCGAGAAGCCCCACCGGCTCCCGTCGCACGAGAACGCCCGGGCGATCCGCCTGCTTCGTCGGGCGAGCGCGGGCCTGACGCACTCCGTGGTCGACTCGCAGGCGAGGGCGTTCGCGGGCGACGGCTCGTTCTTCGTGTGGGATCCGCGCCACACGTACTTCGTGGACTACAGCTGGCGGACGGACTGGTCGTACGTGTCGCGCGTCTGGCGGTCTCGTGTCATCTCGCGCTTCCAGTTCTTCGTCCACTACCACCCGTTCGTCGAGCTGTTCATCAAGGAGCTGAACATATGGGGCATCAAGGGGCTCCTGAACCGCCGCATCCAGGTCGACCCGGCCAGCATCCCCGGGAGCCCGCCCATTTTCAACTTCGGGGCCTACCAGCCGGATCCCGCGAATGTCGTGCAGCAGTTGCCGGCGGAGAACGTCGACTTCAGCTACCTCGGCGCCTACTCGCCGTACAACTGGGAGCTGTTCTTCCACATCCCCTTCTTCATCGCCAACAAGCTGAGCGCGAACCAGCGCTTCGAGGAAGCGCTGGAGTGGTTCCACTACATCTTCGACCCCACCAACACCGACACCGCGACGGCCGATCCGAACACGCCGCAGCAGCGCTTCTGGATCACCAAGCCGTTCTACGAGACGACGAAGTCCGACTACTACAAGCAGAAGATCGAGAACATCATGCTGGCGATCGCGAAGGGCGACGCCGACCTGCGCAAGCAGGTAGCGGAGTGGCGCGACAACCCGTTCAAGCCGCACTTGATTGCGCGGATGCGCACGGTCGCCTACCAGAAGAACGTCCTGATCAAGTACATCCAGACTCTGATCGCGTGGGGCGACCAGCTGTTCCGCCAGGACACAATCGAGTCGATCAACGAGGCGACCCAGCTCTACGTGCTGGCGGCCTCGGTGCTGGGGCCACGCCCGAAAAGCATCCCGAGAAACGTCGTTAACCCGATCAAGACCTTCT
>Ga0136613_10000465_pt1 | contig 18820 bp, 17 predicted proteins | sample AntDrymUQ2722106_2_FD_106649 | JGI IMG/M metagenome (GOLD analysis project Ga0136613, IMG submission 106649) | Polar desert sand microbial communities from Dry Valleys, Antarctica - metaG UQ272 (21.06) | ecosystem: Environmental > Terrestrial > Soil > Desert | place: Antarctica: Dry Valley... | reverse complement strand
CTCGAGCGTCTCGCCTTCCTCCACGAGGCCGTGCAGAGCGTCGAGCTCCTCCTCGAGCCAGGCAGGGTCGATCGGCGGCCGGGTGACGAGCAGGATCGCCTCGTGGCTCGACGGGATGACGGTCTCGCTCTTCGACCAGAGCTCCTCGTGCAGCTTCTCGCCGGGACGCGCGCCGACGAGCTCGACCGCGATGTCTCGGCCCGGCTCCTTTCCCGAGAGCCGGATCATCGTGTCCGCGAGATCGACGATCTTCACCGGCTCGCCCATGTCGAGCACGTACACCTGACCGCGGCCCCCGATCGCGCCGGCCTGGATCACGAGCTGAACCGCCTCGGGAATCGTCATGAAGTAGCGGGTCATCTCCGGATGCGTGACCGTGACCGGGCCGCCGCGCGCGATCTGCTTTCGAAAGATCGGGATGAGGCTGCCGGAGGAGCCGAGCACGTTGCCGAAGCGAACGCCACAGAAGCGCGTAGCTGTGTCCTCCCGGTGCCCCCACCCCTCGACGATCCACTCACAGAGCGCCTTCGTCTGACCCATCACGCCTCTCGGATTCACCGCCTTGTCCGTCGACACGAGCACGAAGCGCTTGGCACCGAACTCGACGGCGATATCTGCCAGCGTCCGGGTCATCAGCGTGTTGTTCCGCACCGCCTCGACCGGGTTCGCCTCGACGAGCGCGACGTGCTTGTACGCGGCGGCGTGGAAGACGACTGCAGGCCGGTACTTCTCGAAGACCTGCCGGATCTTCGTCGCGTTACCGGCGTCGGCGAGGACTGCCGCTGTCGCGCGGAAACCACGCTCGTCGACCAGCTCTCGCTCGATCTCGAACAGGCCGGACTCCGAGTTGTCGACGAGGACGAGCCGGGTCGGGGCGATCCGCGCAATCTGGCGGCAGAGCTCCGACCCGATCGAGCCACCCGCGCCGGTGACGAGCACGACCTCGCCGGTGAGGTAGTCCGCGATCGAGTCGATGTCCACCTCGACCGGCTCGCGGCCGAGGAGGTCCTCGACCTCGACGGGGCGGATCTGCCTGGTGAGGTTGAAGTCGCCGGTGATCAGCTCCGGCAGTCCGGGGAGCGTGTTGACCGGCACGTTCTCCTTGCGTGCGATCTCGACGATACGCTCGCGCACCTCGCCGGAAGCGGACGGAATCGCGATCAAGAGCTCGTCCGGTCGCCGGTCGCGGAGCAGTTGCGGAAGCTCGGCCGTCGTCCCGAGCACACGGATCCCGTGCAGGCGCAGGTTCTTCTTGCGCGGGTCGTCATCGACGAGGCCGATCGGCGTGTAACCGAGCGCCGGATTCTTCAGCATCTCGCGCAGGATCAGCTGCGAGGCATCTCCGGCTCCGACGAGCACGACCTCCTTGCCGCGTGCGACCAGGGTGCCGGCCGACGGTCGCTCGATCAACGTGCGCGCGAGCAGGCGTGCTCCCGCGACGAAGGTAAGGAGAACGAGAAGATCGACGAACCAGATGCCACGCGGGACGCTCGCGGGGTGGAAGTCGAGCAGGGTGAAGACGAGGAAGGCTGCGACCGAGGCCGCAGCGACGCCGCGCACGACCCCCCACATGTCCTGGGTCGAGACGTAGCGCCACCAGCGGTTGTAGAACCCGAACGCGAAGAACACCGGCAGCTTTATCGCGAGGATCAGCGCGAAGACGTCCCAGTCGAGGTAGCGGCCGTAGTACACAGGGCCGGTGTCGCCGTCGAAGCGGACGTACCACGCAACCGTCCAAGCCGCGATCACCAGCACCGCGTCCGCGGCGACCTGCCAGAGCCTGTGCCGGTTGACCGGAGAGCGCATCGTTAGCTCTTATGCGGGCACGCCGAGTGCCGCGCGCACCGCCTCGACGACCCGCTCCTGTTGCTCCGCAGAGATCCCGGCCCAGAGCGGGAGCGAGAAGTTCTCCTGCGCCGCCCGCTCGGTCTCGGGAAGGTCGCCTTCCGAGTATCCGAGGTAGCGAAGCGCGGGCTGGAGGTGAAGCGGCGGCAGATAGTAGTCGGCGCTTCCGATTTGGGCCTCGGTGAGCGCAGCGCGGATCTCGTCCCGCTGAGACGACCGCGACACGAAGAGGTGATACACGTGACCGGGCTCGTCCGCCGGGACGTCGCATGCCTCGCCGAGGCCGAGGGCCCGGTAGCGCTCGGCGGCCTCACGGCGCAACACCGTCCAGCCGTCCAGCTCACGCAGGAAGATGCGGAGCGCCGCCGCCTGGATCTCATCCAGCCTCGAATTGGTCCCGATGTACTCGAAGATGCGCTTCGCCTTCGAACCGTGGAAGCGCAGCATGCGAACGCGCTCCGCGAGCTCCGCGTCGCTGGTTGCGACGAGGCCTCCGTCGCCAAGACCGAAGAGGTTCTTCGTGGGATAGAAGCTGAAGGTCGACGCGATACCCACTCCGGCGATCTCAGGCGAGCCGAACGCCTGCGCGGCGTCTTCGATCAGCGGGAGCCCGAGCTCGGCGAGCTCGGCGAGCGGCGCGGGTCTCCCGAACAGATGCACCGGCATGATCGCCTTCGTACGGCTCGTGACGCGTTCCCCGACCCGCTCGGGGTCGAGGTTGAGCGTGTGCGGATCGATGTCTGCGAAGACGGGCGTGGCACCCACCCGCGCGATTGCCTCGGCCGTGGCGTAGAACGTGAACGCGGGGCAGATCACCTCGTCACCGGCGCCGATCTCGAGCGCATTCAGCACGAGGATGATCGCGTCAGTGCCGTTTCCGACGCCGACCGTCTCCCGCACGCGCAGGTACCGCGCCGCCTCCTCCTCGAACGCGCTGACGTTCGGCCCGAAGACGAACTGTCCGCTCTCGAGAACATCGTCGATCGCCTGCTTGATCTGCGGGATCAGCGGCGCGTACTGCGCCTTTACATCGATGAGGGGGATCTGCTGCGTCACGCGGGCGAGTGTAGCTCGGAGGAGTCCGACTCCCTTCTCTTCCTCAGCCTCCCTGAGTTTCCTCGGCAATGCTTCGCCGGCGGCGCCGGAGCACATGAAAGACGAGCCACACGACGACGGCGACGATCACCGCTGCCACGAGGTACTCGAGATAGCGGAACGCATGGTGGAAGTCCTCCCAGCTATCCCCGGCCGCCCAGCCCGCACCGGCGAAGGCGAAGCACCAGATCGCCGAACCAGCGAGCGTCAGCAGCGTGTAGCGGACGAACGGCGTCTCCATGACACCCGCGGGAATGGAGACGAACGACCGGACGACCGGCGTCAGGCGGCCGAGAAAGACCGCCCAGTCCTCCCAGCGCTCGAACCACCGCTCTGCGCGGTCAAGTCGCTTCTTGTCCAGATGGAGCCAGCGTCCGTGGCGCTCGAGGTACGGCCGTCCTCCGTAGAGCCCGATCGCCCAGCCCCCGATAGCACCGATCGTGTAGCCGATCGTGCCGGCGAGCGCGATGGCGACATAGGCAGGGAGCCCCTCTTCGATCGTCCGCCCGAAGAAGACGACATCCTGTCCCGCAAAAGCGCCGGCTGCGACGGCGCCCCCGTAGACCATGACCACCTCGCTCGCGGCGGGCAGCACGGCATCGATCAACATCAGGAGGAACACGGCGTACAGGCCGTAGTCGCCGATCGTGGAGGTGATCGCCTCCGTGATCTCGCTCAGGACGGAGGCGACGAGCACCGCGAGAGTCTACGGACGCGACCTGCGGTTACCGGACTCGCCGAACCGTAAGCGGCTGCTCGAGGGTGACGCTCCCGAGCTCGTTCTCCGCGGTGACGCGAACGATGTGGCGACCACCGGCAGCAAGCCTCCCGTTGGCCTGCCGGCCGTTCCAGACGACCGCTTGCGAGCCGGGCTCGAAGCGACGGAGAGCGGCGACACGGATGAGGACGCCGTCGATCGTCTCCACGGTGACCTTGACCCGCGCCGCCCGCGTCTGCGTCCAGCGGACGGTCGCGTTGGCCCCTCGCGGCGGCAAGGCCAGGCGAACCGGCTCCAGCCTCGAGAATCCGAGGGTGGAGTTCACGGTAAAGCGTCGAACCGCAGACGAGGTCAGGCCCTGGTCGTCGATGGAGTTCACGCTGAGCGTCCAGCGGCCCTCGGTCGGCGGAGGCGGCGGCACCGCCGGCGGGGGCGGCAGGCTCGGATCCGGCGGCGCGGGCACCGGCGCAGGGGGAAACGGAACCTTGTACGTGCCCGGCGCGCGCGCCGCGGTCTCGGACAGCGCCACCATGCCGTCTGGCGCCGTGAGCGTGACGGTGACGTTCGACGGTCGCACGACCTTGAACGAGAGCGCCTGCTCCTCGGCGACGCCGTCTCCGTTCGGAGAGACCACCGAGACGAGCGGTGGCTGCGCGTAGACGCCGTAGTAGAAGAGCATCAGCGCGTCCGAGATCGGACGCTCGGTCTTGTCGGAGGGTCGGTTCAGGATCGTGCCGTCGAACGCCAGGGTCGTCGAGCCGCCGCCGTCGAGCTGCATCCCCCGCACCGCGCCGAGCCGGACGAGGGTCTGGGCCATCTCGAACGTCGTCATGCCCACCGAGTACCCGGACTGCCGACCGTCGACGGCGACGAGCAGGATGCGTCCGTCTGCCGTCTGACCGACCGCTGTGCGCGGATGTCTTGGTGCCAGGAGCGAGGTTTCGAATGCCTCGTTCGCGCTGTACACGGGCCTCCCGCTGCGAACGAGCACCGGGCCGCCGCCAATCGCGTCGCCGACCGTGTCCCACCCGGGTTGGAGGATCAGCCGGAGCGCCACGGTCGTGCCGACCGGCGCCTCTGCCTGGAGCTTGGTCGCCGCGATTCCGCGAGCGACGAGGACGGCTGTGCCCGGCGCGATCCCCACCGAAGCGTTCTGCGAAGCGCTTGCCACCGTGGACGCTATGTCGGTGTTTGGAGTCGAAGCAGGAAAACCGGAGAGAACAACCGCGTACGACCCGGAGATCCGGGGCGTGGACGACCCGTAATCGGACGTGAAGAGTGCGATTCCGTTCTTTCCGGGCGCCTTGTTGAAGTCATTGAGCGAACGTCGTTGGCCACCTCCTCGCCAGGTTCCGAAGAACTTGATCCGCCTCACGTCGAGCGTGCCGTCGAGCGTGACTCCTGCGCTCGAGCGCTGGCCGTTGGGAGGGCTGACGAGAACGCCGTCCCGCAAGTGGATGCCGGTCGGCCTTCCGTCGGCCCAGGCGAAGAGATCGCCGTTGACACCGACGACGGTGCCCTGGCTGGCAACTCTGCGCTGCATCGCCGAAAGCGTCTCGCGCCGAACGACGGATTCGTTCGAGAGAACCGGGCGCAGCCGGTAGAGACCGACGGGCCGCGGGCCGCGGACGACGTGGATCGCGAGGGGGCCGTGTGGGGTGAACTGCACCCCACGCTCATACGTCGTTCCGGGAAAGAGCTGAGCCGGCTGTGCCGCCGCGGGGGCAGCAAGCAGAGCCGCCGTGAGAGCGGCGACCGCGGAGGACACCAGGACGCGAAGCACGGCGCGGTCGAGGGTACCTCAACTCAAAGCCGCAATTTGCACGCTCTTACATGATCCGAACAGCGAGTCGGAACGGGCGCGGCGAGATTCGGTGTCAGACACCATTCGTGTCAAAGGGAGATCGTTTCAAGAGCGTGCAAATGGCTCCACAGGTCGATCACGCATTCCATCGAGAATCGCGATCGACGACTGTCCGTACCCGACCCCTACCCGATAGCGCGCGAAGCACCGGGCTGCTAACCGGTGTCTGATACCGGGGTTATCGGGTTACCGGTAGGCGGCGACGATCGTCGAGCGGCGATCGACCGGCAGGAGTCGCTCGACGGTCCTCAGGACCTGCGCCGCTCCAGGCACCCGTGCTCCGTAGCGGTGCAGGGTCCCGACGTACTCGACCGAGATCGGCTCGAAGCCGGCGGCCACAGCCATCTGCGCGAGCCGCCTCGGCGTGTTCGCGAGGTAACGCGTCGGATACACGTCCCGCTCGGCCGCTCCCGCTCCACGTCGCTTGATCGACAGCCGCAGGCGCTCCGGCAGCCTGTCCGCGGCGGCCATCAGCGGGCTCGCGCGGTTGCTCGTCAGCAGCAGGAGGCTGCCGCCGGGACGCAGTACGCGCCGCCATTCGGTGAATGCCCGATCCGGATGTGCAAGATGCTCGAGCACGAAGTTCGCGTAGACGAGATCGAAGCTTGCATCCTCGAACGGCAGCGGGTCGTCGAGATCCGTCGGCAGGAACTCGTCGAGGTACGGATTCGCACGGCCGGCCTCCTCGTCCGCATCGATGCCGACCAGACGAACGATGCGGTCGCGATAGTTGCGTAGCCGGGTCGTTCGGCCACAACCGGCGTCGAGCGCGATCGTGCCCGGCCGCAGCGCCTCGTCGAGTAGGCGGCGCTCGACGGCTGTGTGGTCGGTCTCCACCCTCACGTGGGGTACGGGCCGGGCATGCCCGGCCCCTACGAGAAGACCTTTACCTCGCGGTACAGCGTGTCGCGCTGAACCGGGATCTTCCCGAGCGAGCGGATCAGGTGGACGAGCTCGTCCGTGGTCGTGCGATAGGTCGTGCCGGCCGCCGAGACGACGTTCTCCTCGATCATCACGGAGCCCATGTCGTCCGCGCCGAAGCCGAGCGCGACCTGGCCGATCTTCAGCCCCTGCGTCACCCACGAGGACTGGATGTGCGGCACGTTGTCGAGGTAGATGCGCGAGACCGCCTGCGTGAGCAGGTAGTCGAACGAGGTGGGCCGGTCGTCGTCCGAGACGACGTCGTCCAGCCGGTTGCCGTCCCGCTGGAACGTCCACGAGATGAACGCCCTGAAGCCGCGCGTCTCGTCCTGCAGGTCGCGGATGCGGGACATGTGCTCGACTCGCTCCTCGAGCGTCTCGACGTGCCCGTACATCATCGTCGCCGTCGTCGACATGCCGAGCCGGTGCGCCTGGCGCATGACGTCCAGCCACTCGTCCGACTTCGTCTTCTTAGGCGCGATGATGGCGCGAACCCGGTCGACCAGGATCTCCGCTCCGCCGCCGGGGACGGAATCGAGCCCCGCATCACGCAGGCGTGTCAACGTCTCGGCGACGGTGAGCTTCGAGCGCCGCGCGATGTGCTGGATCTCGGGCGGAGAGAGCGCGTGCAGGTGGATCTCGTAGCGAGCCTTGATCGACCGGAAGAGATCCTCGTAGTAGTCGATCCCGAGATCCGGGTGATGGCCTCCCTGCATGAGGAGCCCGGTGCCGCCGATCGCGAGCGTCTCCTCGATCTTCTTGTAGATGACCGGCTTGGGGAGGAGATACGACTCGCGCTGGTCGCCGGGACGGCGGTAGAACGCGCAGAAGTCGCAGTCGGTGACGCAGACGTTGGTGTAGTTCAGGTTCCGGTCGACGATGAACGTCACCTTCGCCGGGTCGATCAGCCGGTTGCGGATCTCGTTCGCGACCCGGCCGACCGCAACGAGGTCGCGTGAGCGGAGAAGCGCGATCGCGTCGTCGTTCGAGATGCGCTCGCCACTACGGGCCTTCTCGAGCGCCTCCACGACGCCCACCGCGAGACCGCCTTGTGACACTGTGTCACTTGGGATCGCTCGCGGCTGCGCGGCAGTGCTCACGCCACGACCTCCTCTCGGACGAAGCGGAGCTCTGGGACGTGTGAGAGCTCGCCGGCATCCCGCGCCATCTCGAGAAACGTGAAGAGGCCGGCGCGCTCGCGCGGGCCGAAGCTATAGCGAAGCTTCTCGAAGTAGCGGGCCATGAAGCCGGGCGGGTAGCCGTACGTCTCGCTGGACTGCTGCGCGAGGCGCTCCGGCTCCGAGCGCGCGAGCCGCACGGAGGCGACGAGTGCATGCTCGAGATCGATGAGGCCTTCAGCGAGCGGCTCGGGCGCTGCCCAGACGGCGAATACCATCGGCAGGCCCGTCCGTTCGAGCCAGAGGCGCCCGAGGTCGAAATGCGGCGTGGGATCCTCGAACGCGCTCTTCAGCGCGGCATCCCCGATCAAGAGGGTTGCGTCCGCGTCCATTCCCAGCGGGAGGATCTCAGCCTTTGGCAGCAGGATCCGGACGAGGACGACCGAGGTCGCGCTCTCCGGGGTCACCGCAACCGACCGGACCTGACCGAAGGGCAACCTCGTCACGAGCTGGATCGAGTCGATGGCGCCCTCGGAGGAGACGCAGAGCCGGGGCAGGATCCGCAGCCGGTCGTGGTTCCGCGCGTACTCGATGGAGGGGATCGGTGCAATGTCGATGTCCCCGTCGAGCAGCATCCGGTTGAGCTCGGTTGGGACGCCGACGACCTCCTCCACCTCGGCCTCGAGGCCGTAGAAGACCGGCGCCATGTTCACGTAGCTGATGCGGCCGAGACGGATCATCGGCGTCCTCTGAGGCGGCGCGAGAGCCAGGTCGCGAGGGCGAGAGCGACGAGCCCTCCCCAGACGACGATCGCAACGGGCGAGACGTCCACAGCCGTGTCGTCCGAGGCAAAGTAGCCGCCAGCCGTGAAGAGAGCGGAGGCGATCAGGATCAGAGCGGCAAGGACGCCGAGCCCGTACACGATCCAGACGAGGACGGGAGTCCGGCGGGTGGGCTCCCTCGGAGCCGGCCGCGACTTGGCGACGCGGCTCACGCAGACCTCCACTGGAAGAACGTGACGAGGTTGCCGTCGAGATCGAGCGTTGCGAACTCACGAGTTCCGAAGTCTGTGTCGTCCGCTCCGTCTCGCGAAACCGGGTGGAGAACGTCCCGCTGTCGAAGCTCTTCGAAGAGCTCGTCGACGCCGTCCACGAGGACGCGGAAGCTTGCCGTCCCCGCGATGAACGACTCCGCTCCGGAGCGGACGGGCGTCTCGAGCATGTCGCGCTCGTTCCAGCTCTCGTCACTCGCCTCCCACAGGTGCACGACGGCCTCGTCACGACGAAGGACGGCGAAGCCCTGGTCCTGGTGAACGACGTCGAAGCCGAGTCGATCGCGGTAGAAGCCAACCCCGGCGGAGACGTCTCGCATCGGTATGGCCGGAATGGTCTGGCTCAGGCTCACCATCGCCGGAGCTCTTCGTAGAGCGTGTCCCGCTGCACCGGGATCCGGCCGGCCTCACGCACGAAGCGAACGAGCTCCTCGACCTTCTGCTCGGTCTCGGTGACCGCGCCCGCGGCATGGAAGATTTCCTCGCGTACCACCGTTCCCTGCACGTCGTTCGCGCCGAAGTGGAGTGCGACCGCGGCCAGCGGCATGCCCATCATGATCCAGTAGGCCTTGATGTTCGGGACGTTGTCGAGCATGAGGCGAGCGACCGCGAGCATCTTCAGGTCGTCGGAGCCCGTGGTGTGCCGCCAGCCGCGCCGCTCGAAGACCGTGTTCTCGGGGTGGAACGCGAGCGGAATGAACGCCAGGAAGCCGCCCGTCTTGTCCTGCTGGTCGCGCAGCCGGATGAAGTGATCCACCCGCTCCTCGTACGTCTCGACGTGCCCGTAGAGCATGGTGCAGTGAGTCGGAATGCCGAGTGAGTGCGCCGTGTCGTGGACGTGGAACCAGATGTCCGGGTGCTCCTTGCCCGGGGCGACGAGACGACGCACGCGATCGGCGAACACCTCCGCTCCGCCGCCGGGGAGCGACCCGAGGCCCGCGTCCTTGAGCTCGCGCAGTACCTCCTCGTGCGTGAGGCCGGAGAGCGTGGTCATGTGGTGGATCTCGGAGGCCGTGTAGCACTTCAGGTGCACGTCGGGGAGCGCGTCGTGAAGCGAAGCGATCGTGCCTCTGTAGAACTCGAAGTCGACGTGCGGATTCTCGCCGTTGACCATGTGGATCTCGGTGAAGCCGGTGGCCTCGCGCTGGTGGAGAACATCTTCGACGAGCTCCTCCGCGGTGATCGTGTACGCCTGAGCCTGCTTCTGCGTCGCCGCGAAGGCGCAGAACTTGCACTTCACCCGGCAGACATTCGTCTGGTTCAGATACAGGTTCTGGACGAAGAAGACCTCGTCCGTCCCTCCACGCACGCGGCGGGCCAGGTCTGCGAGCTCGCCGAGAGCGAGCAGGTCGTCCGACTCGAGAAGCGCGAGCCCGTCCTCGAAGCCGAGCCGTTCGCCGGACTCGATCTTCCCGCGGATCGGCTCCAGCCTGGTCAGGTCGACGACAGCCAATTTTCACCGCTCCCGGTCGATGACGATGTGCGTGAGTGCCTCCAGATCGGGCTCGTCCCGCAGGAACTCCCTCGCCTTCCTAGCGTAGTCCAAGGCCATCGCCCTGGACCGGTCGAGCGCGCTCGTCGCAGCGACGCGAACCAACGCACCCTCGAGCGGACCGCCCTCCAGCGCGCGGCGCACGACGTCGTCTTCCCGGGCGGCAAGGATGAGCGGCAAGGTCGGGACGCCTTCGCGGAGATCGGCGCCCGGGATCTTCCCCGTCTCGATCGTGTCGCCGACGCAGTCGAGGATGTCGTCCGCGATCTGGAACGCGATCCCGAGCGCGAGCCCGAACTCCCCGAGTCGCGCTTCACGGGAGCCGAGGAGGCACGACGCCTCGAAGAGCTTTCCGGTCTTCAGCGAGATCCGCTCGAGATAGGCGTCGATCGGCGTCGAGGGATCGTGCGCCTGCCCCTGCTGCATCGCCTCGCCGCGCGCGATCGCAAGGCACGCGCGCGCGAGGATGTCGACTCCTTGGAGATCGCCGGCTCCCGCGAGCTCGGCGAACGCGCGCGAGAAGAGATAGTCGCCTCCCGCCCGCGCCCCGAGCTCACCGTGCTCGTGCCACGCCGAGGAGTGCCCGCGCCGGAGCTCCGCACCGTCGATCACGTCGTCGTGGACGAGCGTCGCCACGTGGGCGAGCTCCACCGCGACACCGCAGTGAAGCGCGCGCTCGCGCTCCGGCGACGTCAGGTGGACGAGCAGTGGCCGCAAGCGCTTGCCGCCCGACGCGACAGCGGTTCGGCCAACGGCCGCCACGATCCCCGGATACCGCTCGACCGCGAGCTCGAGCCGCTGCTCGAGCTCCTCGAGGTACGGCCTTGCCTCCTGCAGAAGAGCCTGCGCGCTCACGCTAAACGCACCGCCGTGTGCAGGGCCACGCTCCCTCCGCCGAGCAGGCGATAGCGCACGTCCTCGAATCCCGCGGACACGAAGAGTTGAGCGAGATCTCCGGGCCCGGGAAAGCGTCGGACGCTCGCGGGGAGGTAGGTGTAGGCCTTCCCGCCCGGAAGCACCTTGCCGGCGAACGGCACGAGGACGTCGAACCACAGCCGGAAGAACGGACGTAAGACTCCACGCGGGCGCGTGATCTCGAGCACGGCGACCCTGCCGCCCGGACGAAGCACTCGATGGAGCTCGCGCAGGCCACCTTCGAGGTCGTCGAGGTTGCGCACGCCGAATCCGACGGTCACCACGTCGAAGTCCCCGTCGGAGAAAGGCAGCGCGAGCGCGTCCCCCTGAACCCATTCGATCGTCCCCGACTTGCGCCGTGCCCGATCGAGCATCCGCGCGGAGAAGTCGAGGCCGACCACCTTCCCGCCACGGCGCTCGGCTTCGATGGCGAGATCTCCCGTGCCACAGCAGGCATCGAGCACCCGATCTCCCGGCCATACGACGTTGCGGGCCGCAAGGCGGCGCCAGCGTCTGTCGAGACCTGCAGTCATCGCCCGATTCATCACGTCGTAGACCGGGGCGATGCGGTCGAACATCCCGCGCACCTCGTCGGACGGCAGCCGCCCCGTCTCGTGAGTCACGACTCGCCCCAGCGCTTCGCGAGCACGTTTTCGATCCCGAGCTGGTCGAGGCAGCGCGCCACGAGGAAGTCCACGAGATCGTCGATCGTCTCGGGAGCGTGGTAGAAGCCCGGCGCGGCGAAGAGGATGACGGCGCCGGCCTCGTTCAGGGTGGCGAGCCCGCGCAGGTGGATCGAGGAGAGTGGCGTCTCGCGCGGGACGAGCACGAGCGTGCGGCGCTCCTTCAGAGCTACCGACGCGGCTCGGTGGATGAGGTTCTGCATCGCGCCCGAAGCGAGCGTTCCCACGGTCGCCATGGAGCAGGGGCACACCACGTAACCGTCGACCCTCGCCGAGCCGCTCGCATAGGGGCTCTTGAAGTCGCTCTCGCCGTAGACCGTCACGTTCGATCCCGCATCTCCGACGAAGCGCTCGAGCACTTCCTCCCGCGTGATGGAAGGATCGCGGTAGAGCTCGGTCGCGATGACCTCGATGCCGGAGCGCGACGCGGAGAGCCCGACCTCGCAGTCAGCGGCGACGAGCGCGCGAAGCAACCGCTCGGCGTACGGAGCGCCGGAGGCGCCGGTCACGCCGAGGAAAATGCGCACGATTCAAGGGTATCCGGGCCTTACCGGACGAGGGCGAGGCATGGCTCGCCCCTACCGCGAGTCAGAATCCGACTCTCCGCCTTTCGACGCCTCGAGGAACGCGCCGAGCGCGGCGAGGTTCTCCTCCCCGAGGTACGAGTACGAGCCCATCACCGTGTTCCCGAACCGCGCCGGGTTCGAGAGGTACTGCACGAAGTACTCGGTGTCATTGGTCTGCCCGATCTCCGAGAGATCAGGGGCGCCGAGCGCGCCCGCGCCGAAACCGAGATAGATGTGGCACTGCAGGCACCCGGCCTGGGCGAAGAGCGTCGCGCCGGCCTCCGCTCGCTCGTTTCCTGCGAAGCCCTGCTCTTCTGCCCACTCCTTCGGGACGCCGTCGGCGATCAGCGTCGAGCCGAGTGACTCTTCCGCGGTCGCTCCTTTGTAGCTCAGCACTCCCATCGAGAGGACGGTCAGAAGCGCAGCGACCATCGCCACCGGCCGCCGGGATGGACGCCGCTCACGCCGCCGGTCGTAGAACGGAAGGCCGAGAAGCAGGACGAGGAGGACCGTCGGGATCCCGACGGTCGCGACGACGACCGTCTCCGGCCACTCGAAGATCCGCAGAAGGTAGAAGAGGAAGTAGAAATACCAGTCGGGGCGCGGGATGAAGTCCGTTGTCCCTGGCTCGGCAGGCGCGGCGTACAACGGTCCGAGAATCCCTGGCTCGAGACCCTCGCCTTCCGGCGAGTCGCCGGCCCCGTAGTACCAGATGACGGCGAGTCCGATGATCACGCCGACGACGACAAAGCCCATGACGGTGTCGTGCAGCATCGCCCGCGGGAAGAAGGCCTTGCCCTCCTTCTTGACGTCCTCCTTGTAGCGCGCGAACCACTCGCGGTTCTGCTCGCCGAGTCCTTTGGCCATTACTTGCCCTCGGTCCCTCGCCGAACGAGTCCTGCCCGCGCCCCGGCCGGCTTCCGCACCGGCCGCTCACGTCCAGCGGCTTCCCGCGACCACGGCGGCGACGTGATCCCGAGCCGCGCGACGAGGTAAAGGTGGATGCCGATCAGCGCGATCAGCGCACCGGGGAGGAGCAGCATGTGGAGCGCGTACCACTTGGCGAGCGTGTCGGACCCGATCTCCGGGCCGCCGGCCAGGAACTGCGAGAGCCAGGGGCCGGCGAAAGGCGCAGTGCCGTTCAGGTTGATCCCGACCACAGTCGCCCAGTACGCGGTCTGATCCCAGGGCAGCAGGTAGCCGGTGAAGCCCATGAGCATCCCCAGGGCCAGGATCAGGACGCCAGTGATCCACTGCAGCTCGCGCGGGTACTTGTACGCGCCGAACAGGAAGACGCGGCCCATGTGCATGAAGAGCAGAATCACGAAGACGCTCGCACCCCAGCGGTGCATCCCGCGCACGAGCCAACCGAGCGTGAGGTCGTTCGTGATGTGCTCGATCGACGTGTAAGCGAGCGGCTTGCCGGTCGTGGGATCGATCTCGGAGGCAGGCTTGTAGTACATCGCCAGGATCGCTCCGGTCAGCGCCTGCGTGACGAACGCGATCAGGGTCGCGAAGCCGAGGGTCTGTGCCCAGCTGATGTCGCGTGGAACGTTCCGGAAGAGGAACCATTTCGTGCCGCGAACGGCGCCGGTGCGCTCGTCGACCCAGTCGACGGGCGCGAGCACCGCGAGGTCGACGATGGTCTGCTTCCTTGTCTTTCGCGCCGCCACCTAACCGGTCACCTGACTCGGAACGATCGGATAGAGCCACGCCTCGAGCCCGTCGACGTGAGTGCCAGGCACCGACCACGGATACCTGGCGATGGCGGCGTTCGCGCCCGTCCCGGAGACGTTCCCGACCGCGAAGAGATCGCCGAGAACGAGGTTGCCGTTGCGGATCGAGAACGCATAGCGGTCGAGCGAGCGCACGGGCGGCCCGGCGGTCCGGTTGCCTTCCGAGTTGTACTGGCCCCCGTGGCACGGACAGCCGAAGGACTGGGCGAGCACCGGCCTGAGCTCGACGTCCTTGACCTTCTTGATCGCGTCCTCGTCGATCGGCCCGTTCGGCTGCACGGGACAGCCGAGGTGGACGCAGCGGCTGTAGAGGATCGTGAAGCTGGGCTCGCCCGCTTCGCTGAATCCGTTGTTGCGGACGAACGCCGTTCGCCTCGAGACCTCACCCTGGTCCGGCTTCGACAGGTACGTCGCAATCACGTACTCCCCCTCGGGGAAGTTGTCGATCGGACCGAGGTCGACCTCGTCCTCGTCCACGTTCGTGAACGACGGGAGCACCATGAACCCGAGCACGGGGAGCGTCAAAACGGCGCCCATGCCGGCCGAAAGCCCGATCAGCGACGCCTCCAGGAATCGGGAGCGCGAGTACGCGGGAAGCGGCTCCTCGGGGCCTTCGACCTCGGGCACCTGAGCCGCCACCGCTGCCCGCGACTCGGGCGCGATCGGCGGCACGTCGCCACGCACGTCACGTGTGACATCGAGCGCCCAGAGAATTCCGAAGACGACCGCGAGGACCGCGCCGATCGCAGCCACGATCCAGCTGATGACGAGGCCGAGCAGGAGGCAGGCCACCCCGATCGCGAACCCGATCGGCCAGAGGCTAGGCCCGGGAACGTGTGGGGTGTCGGGACCGTTAGTGCTCAACGCAGACCAGGTCTGGATTCAATCTCTCAGCCGTCGCCGCTGTCAACGACGTATCGCCTGACGCATGGATTCTTACTGGTCGTGGCGGCGCGCGTCAGGGGAGGTGATTCCGTACTCAGCCCACCTCTGCGAAACCTTCGCACGCACCTCGTCCGACATCACGATCTCCTCCGGCCAGGCGCGGGCATCCTCCTCGGGAAGCTTGTGCGTGGCGTCGATGCCGATCTTCCCGCCGTAGAACTGCCGCCCGGGTGCGTGGTCGAGATGGTCGAGCGGTCCCTCGGAGATGAGCACGTCCCGCTTCGGATCGACGTTCGCCGTCACGCGGAAGAAGACGTCGGCATAGTCGTGCACGTTCACGTGCTCGTCGACGACGACGATCGACTTCGTCAGCGAGAGCATCCCGAGCCCCCAGAGAGCATGCATCACCTTCTGCGCGTGCCCGGGAAACGTCTTGCGGATCGACACGATCGCGCAGTTGTGGAACGCGCCGGCGACCGGGAGGTCGTAGTCGACGAGCTCGGGGAGCGTCAGCTTGACCGCGGGCAGGAAGATCCGCTCGGTCGCCTTTCCGAGCCAGGCGTCCTCGGCGGGGGGCTTGCCGACGACGATCGACGAGTAGATGGCATCGCGCCGCATGGTCATCGCCGAGATCCGAAAGATCGGGAACTCCTCGGCATGCGAGTAGTAGCCCGTGTGGTCGCCAAAGGGGCCCTCGACGCCGACGTCGTCCTTGGACACGGTTCCCTCGAGCACGATCTCGGCGTTCGCGGGCACCTCGAGCTCGATCGTCTTGCAGCGCACGAGCTCGACCGGGGAGCCGCGGAGGAAGCCCGCGAGCATGAGCTCGTCGAGGTGGTGCGGCAGCGGTGCACTCGCGGAATAGGCAGAGACGGGATCGAGCCCGATGGCGACCGCGACCGGGATCCGCCCGTCCTCGGAGGCAAGCAGATCCGCGCGGCCGTCCTTGTGCATCTGCCAGTGCATGAAGGTCGAGTTGCGATCGATCACCTGCATCCGGTACATGCCGACGTTGCGGACTCCCGTCTCCGGGTCCTTCGTGATCACTGCCGGGAGGGTGATGAACGGCGCGGGATCGCCGGGCCAGCAGCGCTGGATGGGAAGGAGCCCGAGGTCGACGTCGGTGCCCTCGAGCACGACCTCCTGGCACGGCCCCTTGGAGACGGTCTTCGGCATCGAGTCTGCGACGGACTTCAGCTTGAGCAAGCCCTTCACCTTCTCGACGATCCCCTGCGGCGGCTGCATGTCGAGCACGTCGCCGAGCTTGGCCGCGGCATCGTCGAGGCGCTCGACGCCGAGCGCGAGACACATCCGGCGCTCGGTGCCGAACTGGTTGATCAGGAGTGGATGCTTCGATCCCTTCGGGTGCTCGAACAGGAGCGCCGGCCCGCCGGACTTGACGACGCGGTCGACGATCTCGGTGATCTCGAGGTCGGGATCGACCTCGGCGGAGATGCGCCGAAGCTCGCGCTCGCGCTCGAGGAGCGCAATCCACTGACGCAAATCTCGCGGAGGCGCCGCCACGGCGTGGGTCAGTGTATGGGCATCGCGAGCGCGAGTATCGTCTCGTCCGAAGCTTGCGAACCCTCCGCGTGTGCGGCGTCGAAGGCAGCGTCGCCGAGTTCGCTGCGCGCCCGTTGGATGAACGTGCAGTAGATCTCGTCCTCGAGCGGGCCGAAGAGCGACGTCAGACCGCTTTCCGACAGCTTGCGATCTGCCGCGCCGGACAATGCCGCGCAGCGCTCGACATCTTCCTGGGCAGACGCAAGCATCGCTGCCACGCGCAAGGCATGCACATCCAATATCTGGTCGGGAAACTCGCGCAGCATTGGAACCGCCCCAAGCAGAGCCGCCGTCTCGTCGAGCCGCCCAACCAGGAGCTCGCACTCCGCCATCGCGATTCTCGCTCCAAGGATGTCTCCGTAGGACTCAGCGACCGTGAACCCGGCTATTGCCTCCCCGTACAGGTCCCGAGCGCGCAGGAAATCACGTTCAGCGTAGGCGACGGCCGCGAGCGCGAGGAGTGCGTGCGCAACGCCGCCCGGCCGGCCCAGCTCTCGCCGAAGAGCCAGTGCCTCCTCGCCGTACGCGTTCGCCTCCACGAGGCGCCCTGCCTCCAGCTCCATGTACGTCAGGTCACTCAGCGTCGCGGCCGTGGTTCGCGCCGTGACATGCCCGTGAACAACCGCGTCAGGATAGGCGCGCCCGATCGCGACGAGCTCGCGCTTCAACTCCATCGCCGCGTTGGAGTCACCTGTGAAGCGCAGGATCTCGGCGGCGCCTGCATCTCCCTGAAGCCTCTGCAGCGGAGGGAGCTGCTTGCGGGAGGACGCGAGATAACGACGCACCCAGCCAACGGCCTCGGCGGCGAATCCCGACGTCAGCCAGTAGAACCACAGGCCTGAGATGAGATCGCTGGCAACCGCGGCGTCGTCTCGCTGCAACGCGAACTCCAGCGCAGCGCGCATGTTGTCGTGTTCCTCACGAACGATCTTGATCGATTCGGCGGAGTAGGCGCGCAGCGAGTGTTCGAGCTCGACCGCAAGGCGGGTCTGGCGGGCTGTATGCCGAATTCCAACGTCGTCGGCCGTCCCCGATTCGGTCAGCTTCTCGAGTGCGAACCCGCGAATCGTCTCGAGCATCCAGTAGCGCTCGTTCGTGAAGCGAAGGAGGCTCTTCTCGACGAGCGACTGGAGGGTGTCGAGGTCGGAGTCGCAGACCTCCTCCGCGGCCTCGAGCGTGCAGCCGCCGGCGAAGACGGAGAGGCGGGCGAACTGCGTCTGAGAGGAGGTCGTACGACCACTCGATGGTCGCGCGGAGCGTCTGCTGGCGGGGGTCTGAGTCGCGGCCGCCCTCGAGCAGGTCGAGACGTTGGGAGAGGCGCTCGAGGATCTGGGCCGGGGAGAGCGCCTTCGTGCGGGAGGCGGCGAGCTCGACGGCGAGCGGCAGGTTGTCGAGGCGGGCGCAGAGCTCGGCGATCTCCTCGCTCGGCTCGGTCTGAGCTCGCTCGCAGAAGAGGGAGACGGCCTCGGGCTCGGCGAGCGCGGGCACCGGGTACTCGACTTCCCCTTGTACGCGCAGGAGCTCGCGCGATGTGACGAGCAGGGTGAGGTTGGGGCACGTGGAGAGGAGCGAGGAGAGCTCGGGAGCGGCCTCGATCACCTGCTCCAGGTTGTCGAGCAGGAGCAGGAGCACCCGCTCTCCGATGTGCTCGGCCAGTCCGTCCTTGGCACCCAGCGTCTGGGCGATCGTCTCGATGACGAGTGCCGGGTCGCGCAGGGAGGCGAGCCCGACCCAGAAGACGCCAGCCTTGTACTCGGGCACGAGGGTCGATGCCGCCTCGATGGAGAGCCGAGTCTTGCCCGAGCCGCCGGGACCGGTCAGGGTAAGAAGGCGCACCCCGCCCTCGATGCGTGCCAGCACCTCCGCGAGTTCAGCCTCCCTTCCCACGAAGGAGCTCGCTGGGCGGGGCAGGTTCGTGTTCGAGATCGTCTTGAGCGGCGGGAAGGAACCATCCCCGAGCTGGTAGATCGAGACCGCCTCCACGATGTCCTTCAGGCGGTGCTCGCCGAGATCGAGGAGAAAGAAGCCTTGTGACACTGTGTCACTTGGCTCGGCGAGCGCGGTGGTCGCGGTCGAGCAGACGACTTGGCCCCCGTGGGCGGAGGCGGCAACGCGCGCCCCGAAGTGGACGTCGCCTCCCACATACCCTTCGTTGGTTAGAAGCGGCGTTCCGGTGTGCACGCCGACGCGCACCTGGATCGGCCCGGCGGCGAGCCCCTCCGTCATCGCCGAAGCTGCTTCGAGCGCCCCCGTTGCGGTTGGAAACGCGAAGAAGAAGGCGTCTCCCTGGGTATCGACCTCGACACCGCCCTGTCCGGTGCACGCCTCTCGGATCAGGCGACGGTGCTCGGCGAGCGCCTCCGCGTAT
>Ga0136613_10000464_pt1 | contig 18846 bp, 18 predicted proteins | sample AntDrymUQ2722106_2_FD_106649 | JGI IMG/M metagenome (GOLD analysis project Ga0136613, IMG submission 106649) | Polar desert sand microbial communities from Dry Valleys, Antarctica - metaG UQ272 (21.06) | ecosystem: Environmental > Terrestrial > Soil > Desert | place: Antarctica: Dry Valley... | reverse complement strand
GGGGATGAAGCCGATGGCCGAGAGCACCGTGGCGACCAGCACGCTGCGATACAGCGCGTTGATGATCGCGTTCGGTCCGCTCGACACGTGCGTGAAGAACGTCCCGATGATCGACGCGATGATCGAGATCCCGCCGAGTGCGAGCGGGTACAGCCAGAGCTCGCTCGATTCGAAGCTGATCCCCAGGAGCATCACCGCGACGGCAGTGACGGCGTAGGTCTCGAACAGGTCGGCGGCCATACCGGCGCAGTCGCCGACGTTGTCGCCGACGTTGTCCGCGATGACTGCCGGGTTGCGCGGGTCGTCCTCGGGGATGCCGGCCTCGATCTTGCCCACGAGGTCGGCGCCGACGTCCGCAGCCTTCGTGTAGATCCCGCCGCCCAGCCGGGCGAAGACGGAGATCAGCGAGCCGCCGAAGGCGAGGCCGATCAGGTCGTCGACCGCAGACTCGGGGGTGTTCCCGATCCAGTCGGTCAGCACCCAGTAGTAGCCCGCCACGCCGAGCAGTCCGAGGCCGACGACGAGGAGCCCCGTCACCGAGCCAGCGCGGAAGGCGACCTTGAACGCGGGCTGGAGACCCTCGCGCGCAGCCTCCGCTGTACGCACGTTCGAGCGCACGGCGACGTTCATGCCGATGAACCCGGCGGCGCCCGAGAAGATGGCGCCGATCAGGAAGCCGAACGCCGTCCCCCAGCCGAGCTCCGCGTAGAAGCCGAGCAGGAAGAACGGGACGATCGCGACGACCGCGATGGCCGTGTACTGCTTGCGCAGGTACGCGGCCGCTCCCTCCTGGATCGCGTGCGCGATCTCCTGCATGAGCTCGTTCCCCGCCGGCTGCCTGAGCAGCCACCAGGTCAGATAGATGCCGTACAGCACGGCGAGAACCGCGCACGCAAGCGCGAACCCGACGGCATGGTCTACGAAGAAGTCCATCGATCCTCCGGTTTACGGGTCGTCACAAACTGAGCGCCGAGTCACCTCGGCGCGGCCGATTATGTATCACAAGCCGGCGAGCGTGCGGTCAGGCTGAAGCCTGACCCTGGGTCTTCGGGAGCGCCTGGGGTCAGGCTTCAGCCTGACCTCGCTCTTGGGTTTTCGACGCGCGAAGAACTGAAACCGAGGTCTGACTGAAGTCAGACTCCATCGTCAGACGGCTGCTGTTCGTGTTCAGTGACCGCCTTTGCATACGCAAGCTGGAGGTTCATCCGCGCTTGCTCGAGATCGCGCACGACCGCCTCGTCGGCGCCGCTCTCGCGCAGCACGGGCTCGAGCGCCCGAAGTGCCTCGATTGCCAGCCGTACCTGCGGAAGGTCGCGCGCGTCCGCCGACACCCGGCGAAAGCCGATCGACGCCGTGGTCGCCAGCGCCTGAACGAGGACATCGGCGACCCCGATCCGGTCGAGGGACTCGAGCAGCTCCTGCTCGGTCGGCACCGCGCCCTCAGCCACCGATCTTCTCCGTCGCAGATACCTGCTCCGCGTAGATCTCCTCGAGCGAGGCGGCCTCCTCGAAGCGCTCGATCTGGCGCTCCGCGGCGTTTCGCTCCGGAACCGCGAGATAGGGTGCCGCGCCGATCTCCTCTGCGACCGGAAGCACCCACTCGATCAGCTCCTCGATCCGCTGGCGCGCGGGAATCGCAGAACCCCGGTCGAAGTCGATCAGCTCCCCGGGCAGTCCGTAGCGGAGCGCGCGCCAGAAGTTCTCCTCGATCAGTCTGTGGGGGAGCGGCTCCACCCGCTCGCCCTCGTCGTAGGCGCGGGCGATGCGGGCAGTCAAGGACGTCGCGAATGCGGCGAGGGACTGCGCCTCGGAGAGCTCCGGCTGGCCGTCGCAAATCCTGATCTCCACGGTGGGGAAGACCATGTGCGGTCGGACGCTCCACCAAATCTGCGTGTTCTCGGTGATCGACCCGGTCTCGTAGAGGAAGCGGACGAAGCTTTCGTACTCGTCCCAGGAGGCGAACGCGTCCGGAACCCCGCAACGAGGAAAGAAGCGCGTGAATATCTGCGTCCGGGCCGAATGCAGGCCGCTGTTGACGTTCTCCACGAACGGCGAGCTGCACGACAGCGCGAGGAGCTCGGGGAGGAAGTTGCGCAGCGCGCTCACGACCGCGATCGCCCGATCGGGTCCGTTGATGGCAACGTGGACATGCAGACCGAAGGTGTTGTTGCGCCAGACGACGTAGCGCAAGAGCTCGTCGTTTCGCCGGTAGTGGGGCGTGTCGATGATGCGCTGCTCCTTCCAGTCGGCCCAGGGGTGCGTGCCGGTCGCGCCGAGCAGAAGCCCCATCGGCTCGACGAGCGCCTGCAGCTGCGAGCGGCGCTCGGACATCACTCCGGGAACATCCGCAAAGGTCTCGCAGCGCCCCGTCCGCACCTCGACCTCCGACGCGATCAGCTCTCCGACCAGGTGCTCCTCGACTGCCGTGCCTGTTGCGGCGGACTTCACGTCTTCGAAGCGGTTCGTGAGGTCGAGCGAGGCGGAGTCGACGAGCGCGAACTCCTCCTCGACCGCGACCGTGAAGTCCGTGGCAGACTCGAATTGCGCTCGCGATCGTGCGATCAGTTCGTCCGCGGAGAGTCGCTGCTCGTCGCCCATCGGCGCACTACAGTAGTGAAAGCGTTGGCGGCGGCTTCAGGGACGAGCCGGTTGCCACGAGGGTGCGAGCGCCGAGTCCCGCTTCTTGGTGCACGATGTCAGCGGCCGGACGCGTCCGCTTGCGACGCCGACCAGGTGGATAGCCGTGCATTCGAGGGCCGGCGACGTCTCGAAGGCAATCGTCCGTCCGTCCGCGCTCCAGGCGAGCTTGAAGGGGCCGGACGCGAAGTGCATGTGTGCCAGCACCAGCCGCTCGTTGGTGCCATCGCGATCGATCATGTGAAGCGTCGCTTTCCCGTCGAATTGCGTGAGATTCGTCCAGCGTGCGAAGGCGATCCGCGAACCGTCCGGCGACCAGGCCGGTGCAGTCTCGAAGACTCCGGCCGGCGTCCGCGTCAGTTGTCGAGGCGTGCCGCCCGTTGCGCCGACGACGTAGAGGTCCATGGACGCGTCCTGCGACGCGAGGTTCAGGCCGCGCGTGAAGACGATCTCGCGTCCGTCGGGCGACCAGCTCGGGTCGCGCAGAGGCCCCCGTACGAGGAGCCGTGCGTCGACTCCGTCCTCGCTCATCACGTGCAGGTCGCCGAACCGCGAGGGCACGCTGGTCGCCACCGACTCACCGCGGACGAAGGCGATCTCGCGGCCGTCCGGCGACCAGCTCGGCTGCCCGGACATCCACCCGTCCTCTTCAGGAGTCAGCTGCTGCTGGTCGTCGCCGTCGGCGCCCATGACGAACACGTCGTCCTCGGTGAACGTCGAGAACTCGCCGACGTCTTCGTTTCGCGTGAACGCGATCCGGCGACTGTCGGGAGACCAGACGGGCTCCGAGGTTGTGAGTCGCGCCGTCACCCGGCGCTTGTCGGTGCCGTCGGTCTCCATCACGCAGATCGCGTACCAGGCGTTGCCGCGCTCTTTGCAGCTGTAGGCGATGGCGTCGCCTCGCGCAGCAGGATCCTCGTCGCGTACGACCAGGACACCCGCGATCGCACCCACTACCAGGAGCCCGCCCATGCCCAGGGCTAGCGGAATGACGAACCGTCGTAGCGGCAATCGCATTATCCGGGCCGATCATGACGAGCGCAAAGGCGTTCCACAAGCGAGTACGAGCCTCTGTCAGGCGCTCACCGCATCGAGGAGCTGCTCCGCGACGTTCGCCCAGCTCCAGCGCTCGACGACTGCGCGACGTGCCGCTTCCGAGATCGCCGCTCGTCGTGCAGGCGAGAGAGCGAGCAGCTCGCGGAGCTTCTCGCGCAATTCGTCTGTGTCTCCCGTTTCGAAAGACGCGAGGTGCCGTAGGCCCCGTGGATATTCGGCCTCGAGCCCTTCGGCGACCTCCGCGAGCCCGGAGTGCCGTGCGACGAGCGGCGGGCAGCCTGCGGACGCCGCCTCGGCGGCGACCATGCCGAACGCCTCGGGGAAGATCGAGGGCACGACGCACGCGTCGGCGAGCGCCAGCAGGTGCACGAGGTGGCGGTGCTCGAGCGGTCCCGTAAAGAGCGTTCGCTCGCGATCGGCGAGTGCTTCGAGCTCAGCGCGGTAGTCCCCGAAGCCGACGACGACCGCACGGGCATCGAGCCCCCGAAGCGCCTCCAGCAAGACGTGAACGCCCTTGTTTCGAAGCAGCTTCCCGAAGTACACGACCGTGGGTCGCTCTCTCTCGAGGAACGCCGTGAGTCGCTCCGCGTTCCCCTCGTCGGGAAGGCGCTCGTTTACGCTCTCGGAATTCGGCGGATCGCGCCGCGCCTCGGCAAGCAAGGCTGCGAGCGCCTCCTCGCGCGGCCGCGGACGCCATTCGTCCACGTCGACTCCGGGCGGTACCTCGTAGACGCGGTCGACCTGGCCACACACCTCTTCGAGCACGTCTCTGATGTGTGTGGAACCCACGAACACGGCTTCAGCGCCGGCGAGCGCCTGTCTCCCCCAGGCCCCGAGCACGGGCCGTCCGCGAAGCGAGTACTCGAGCTCGGAGCCGTGAGCCTTGACCGCATAGCGGGAGCCCGTCGCCGCTCCGACAGGTCCACCGAGGAGCACGTGATTGCAGAAGACGAGATCGGCAGGAAGCCGCTCCCGAACCGCGGCCGCGTTCGCCTCGACCCAGTGGTCGAGCTCGGTTCGAGTGCAGTCCTGGAGGAGCTTGACCTCGTAGCCCGCGTAGCGATCGAGCACGAAGACGGGGAGAAGCCCGCCGACGTCCGGCCGGATCGCCTCGGCGCCGCCGAGGTCGTAGAGCTCGGGACGGGGCTCCTGGCTGAAGACGGTGACGTCGTGCCCTGCCCGCGCCCACTCCCGGGCGAGCTGCCGCGTGTAGACGTTCGACCCCGTCCCGCCGAGGAGATACCCGTGCCAGAGCAGAATGCGCACGCTCGCATCCTGCTCTACCCGACTAGGTCAGATGGAAATACAGGGCGTACAGAAGATCGACCGCAGGGTTCGAGGTGTGCACGTTCACGTCGGCCGGGACGTCGAGGAGCGCTTCCGAGTAGTTGAAGATGATCTTCACGCCCGCTCCGATGAGCGCGTCCGCGGCATCCTGGGCGGACTCAGCGGGAACTGCGATGACCCCCACGATGATGTTCCGCTCACGGCAGATGTCTGCTACGTCGTCGATCGAGTTGACGGTCATGTCGCCGACCCGCTCCCCGACCTTGTCGGGATCGCTCTCGAAGATGGCCGCCACCGTGATGCCGTGCTCGGCGAAGATCGGCGAGCTGGCGATGGCGCTTCCGAGTCGACCCGCTCCCGCGAGAGCAATGTTGTGTTGCCCTTGCGTCCTCAGGATCTTGCGGATCTCCTCGAGCAGCGCCTCCGTGCGGTAGCCGACTCCACGCTTCCCGAATCTCCCGAACGCCGAGAGATCGCGCCGGATCTGGGTCGCGTTGATGTTCGTGTACTCCGCGATCTCCTGGGACGAGATCCGCTCCTTGCCCATCTTCCTCGCCTGGCTCAGCACCTGCAGGTACCTGCTCAGGCGGGCGGCCACTCCCACGGTCAGGCGCTCGGCCACGCGTCCCCTCTCACTTGGCTTGTAACAAATCGTCACGATACCGCCAGGAGACCCGCAGAGGTCGAGAGTAGAAAGCTCAGGCCGTCAACCGCACCCGCAATGACGCCGGCTCGACGAAGTGCGCGAAGGCGCGCTCACCGTCGATCTCGACCACCGGAAGATGCTCGCGGTACCGCGTCTCGAGATCAGGATCGCCGTCGATCGAGACGATCTCGAACTCGAATTCCATGGTCATCTGGACCTCGCGGAGGATCTCGAGGGCGCTGGAGCAGAGGCTGCAGCCATCCGCGGTGTAGAGAACGACGCTCTTTACGGGTACAGACCCCGAGTCGTCGTCGCCTCGGCGACGCGCTGCACGGCCAGCCCGTAGGAGGCCATGCGCAAGCTCGTGTCGCGACGTTCCTTCGTCTGCCATGCCTCTTGAAACGCGCGCGCGACGATGTCGTGGAGCTTCGCGTTGACCTCCTCCTCGCGCCAGAAGTACTCCTGGAGCCCCTGCACCCATTCGAAGTAGGAGACGACGACTCCGCCCGCGTTCGCGAGGATGTCGGGAAGGATGAGCACGCCCTTGTCCTCGAGCACGGCGTCGGCAGTCGGGGTCACGGGCCCGTTTGCTCCCTCGCAGATGATCTTCGCCTGCACGCGAGAGGCATTGTCCTCGGTGATGACCTGCTCGAGGCCACAGGGAGCGAGGATGTCGCACGGGAGCTCGAGCAGCTCGTCGTTCGTCAGCTGCTCGGCGTTCGCGAGCTCGAGCAGCGTGCCCCGTTCCTGCTTGTGCGCAACGGCGGCCGGCACGTCGATGCCGTTCGGGTTGTAGACGGCGCCACGCGAGTCCGACACCGCCACGACCTTTGCGCCCTCGAGGTGGAGCAGCCGCGCGAGGTTGGCGCCGACGTTCCCGAAGCCTTGGATCGCCACGGAGTAGTCAGCGAGACGCTCCCCGTTCTTCACCGAGAGCGCCTGGATGCAGTAGAGCGCACCGCGAGCCGTTGCCTCCTCCCGCCCGAGCGAGCCGCCGATTGAGAGCGGCTTGCCGGTCACCACGCCGAGCACCGAGTGCCCCTTGTTCATCGAGTACGTGTCGAAGATCCAGGCCATCACGCGGCCGTCCGTGCCGACGTCCGGCGCCGGGATGTCTCGCTCCGGCCCGATGTCGTTGATGATCTCGCTCGTGTAACGCCGGGTCATGCGCTCCAACTCGCTCGCGGAGAGCGTCTTCGGATCGCAGATCACGCCTCCTTTCGCGCCGCCGAAGGGCAGGTTCATCAGCGCGCACTTCCAGGTCATCCACATCGCCAGCGACTTCACCTCGTCGAGCGTGACGTCGGGGTGGTAGCGAATGCCGCCCTTGGAAGGGCCGCGCGCGATGTTGTGCGTGACGCGATAGCCGAGATACACCTCGATCGACCCGTCGTCGTTGGCGACGGGAATCGAGACCTCCACGGCCTTCTTGCACTGCGAGAGGACGCGGATCAGGTTCGGATCGAGCTCGAAGATCTCCCCGACCCTGCGAAGCTGCGATTTCGCAAGCCCGAAGGGGTTCTCGCGGAGGTGGGACGCCGCCTCAGCGGTTGACATCAGAGATACGCCTCCTGGTCGACGGGGGCGAGTATAGGGCTCGGAACGGGATGGAGGCACGCCGGCTGAGCGCGTCCGGGCGACGCAAGGCAAGGAGGCAGGGAGCACCCGAATCAGCTGATTCGGGTGCGACTAGGACGCAGTATTGCGTCGTGCCGGCGTGGTCAGCCGGTCTCGTCCTCCACTCCGTTTCGAGCCCTGAGCCTCTCTACCGCACCCGATAGGGCACGTCCTCGACCTGCTGGCGGGTGCCGTCACCGGGACGAGCGACGACTCTCACGACATAGCGCCCTCGACGTAGCCGCTCCCCTCCCGGCCCACGCCCGGTGAGCCCGAACGTGTACCGCCCGGGCAGAACCTCGCGGCGTCTCGCGAGCACGCCGATGAGCTCCCCATTCGGCCGGCGAAGCTGCACCTCGAGCACGTCGAGCGGTCGCACCTGAGGCCCCGGAGTGGCGATGAGCGCTCCCGCTACGAGGCCGAGCACGGCGGGCGTCGCGTCGGAGACTCTGCCGCCGGCAGCGGTCTGGAGCGAGACGCGCGTCAGCAGGTCGGTTGCCGGTGCGGGAACCGCGACCGCCCAGGGGACGTGCACCTCCGATGACTCCGAGACGGCGAGCACGAGCTCTCCAGTGGCCGCCCCCGCTTGCTCCGAGAGCGCGCTGGTGTCCGCACTCAACGCGACGGTTGCGGTTCGACCGGGCCTGATCCGTAGCCGTCTCGGCTCGATCGTGAGCTCGACGCCCTTGGGGGCGAGCGCCAGGGTCTGAATGGAGACGGTGAGCGGGCGGGTCGAGAGATTGTGGATCGCAATCCTTCGCTCCAGCTCGACGAAGCTTCGGCCCGGCACCCCGAAGGACACCGTCGCAGGCAGGACGGCAATCTCTTGCTGCACCGCCGTGCGGAGGTCGAGCAAGCCCGCTCCCGAGGCGGCAGCATCGAGATCGCGCCGCTGCGCGGAGCCTGTGAGAAGCCCGGCCAGGTCACGCGCTCGGGACCGCGGTCGCCCCTGCGCCAGGACCGCGGCGGCACCCGCAGCGACCGCGGCGGCGGCGCTCGTTCCGCTCACCGTCCCGTACCGCACGTCGCCGTCCTCACCGCGTCCTGGCTCGGAGGTGGGAACCGCGACTCCTGGGGCGACCAGCTCCGGCTTGAGCCCGCCTCCGAACGCAAGCCCTCGGGACGAGAACGCCGCTACCGAAGACCCCGCGTCGTTCTCGGCAATCTCGACTGCGCCGATGGCCACCGTGACGGGAACACCTGCCGCGAGCATCGAGCGGATCTCCTGCACGAGCTCGCCGGGAAGGCCGGCGACGGGAACGCCCGTCGGAACGTCGAGACTGAAGGCACCCGCCGGCAATCGCCCGTCGACGAGCACCATCTGCGCACCGGCGGTCGTCGCTTCTTCGACGGTCTCCTCCGAGAGCCGTCCTCGCGGAAGCAGCGCCGCCCGCCCGGCGACGGCGCTCGTCCCGTCGTCGGCGAAGAATCCCCCGATACCCCGCGCCGCGGCGGCCCGGCTGACCGGAACCACGGAGGCGGTTACGGTCTCTCCGGGAGCGCCTCCGAGCGGCAGTGGCTCCTCGAAGAGCACGCGGAGGCCGGCTCGCACCTGAACGCGGACGGTCGGCGTCGCAGGGCGGCCGTCCGCCGCAGCGACGGTGAGGGCCGCCGGCGCTCCGCTCGGCCCTGCAACGCTGCCGTACGCAGGCCCTGCGCGGCCGTCGTTTCCGGCCGGGACGACGACGAGCATGTCCAGCTCGGTCGCGCCGGCGATCGCCCGGGAGAGCGGTCCGTCCGGGAAGGACGCATACGGCTCGACGACTCCGACGAGTGCGATACGCGCAGCGTCCAGGGTGTCTCCGTCTTCGTTCGGATCGACCGCCGCCTCCAGCCCTGCGATGATCTGGTCGGTGCGAGAGTAGACCGTGTACCCGCCCTCCGCGTCGGGCTGCCAGCCCGCGATCCGTACCGGAAGGATCGAGGCCCCCGGCGCGACGCCGTGCAGTCCGCCAGGCCCGTCCGACCCAGAGACGATCCCGGCCAGCTCGGTGCCGTGTCGCTCCGGCCGGCCCGGAATCGTGGGATGCGGCTGCGCCACCGCACCGCTGCCCGGATTGATCAGGTCGATGCCGGGAAGAAGGCTGCGACGTAGGTACGGATGCGAGGGGTCGATCCCTGTATCGAGCACCGCCACGGTGACCCCGGTGCCGTCGAGGCCGGGAATCTCGAGGCCTCGCACGGCCGAGGGCGTCACATCCAGCGCTTCGGCAACCTGGGCCGGGAACCCTGCCCGAACCGGATAGACGGCCGCCACCTCGCGGTCGCCGGCCACGAGCGAGAGGGAGGTCGGATCGAGCCGGCTCGAGAACCCGTTCAGCACGCGGACGTAGCGATAGTCGGGCGCCACGCGCGCTCCTGCAGCCGACATCCTGGCGAGGAACTGCTCCTGCACACCGACCGCGGCCCTGGTCCACGTGCGCATCTGTGCCTCGGTCGCCTGACCGCCGAGTACGCGGACTCGAGCAGCGAGCGACGGCTCGTCCAGCAGCACGACGTAGCGCTGGGCGGTGGACACGGCCGCGCGCACGCCGAGCACGCCCTGCCACCCGGCCTCGTCGAGCGACGGGAGCGGAGTCTCCTGAGCACGAGCGCCCGCGACGGCGACGAGAAGAACGGCCAGCGCAACGAGACCGACGGCCCTCAGAGCCTCTAACACAATGAAGCTCGGAGCCGCCGGCGCGGCCTCACTGTGTTAGAGGCTCTATGCAGCCGACGCATACGCATCCAGCCCGAGATACGAGGGATAGGGGAGCGGTTGGACATAGCGCGCGGCCGAGGCGATCATCGCGGCATTGTCCGTGCAGAGATCGAGCGGTGCGAAATGGACGTCGGGCAGCGCAGCGCGAAGGGACGAGTTCGCCGAGACGCCCCCCACGACCGCGAGGCGCTCGAGCCCCGTCTGTGCAGCGCCTTCACGGAGCCGGGACGTGAGGGCGCGGACGAGTGCGTGCTGATACGAGGCGGCCAGATCCGAGTGCCTGCGCCGCGCCTCGTCTTCGCCGAGCTCGCGAACGGCGTAGAGAAGTGCTGTCTTCAGCCCGGAGAAGGAGAAGTCGAGTCCCGGCACACGGGCGACCGGGAAGGGAAACGCAGCTCGATCCCCCTCCTCGGCGACACGGTCGATCTCCGCTCCGCCCGGATACCCGAGGCCTAGCAGCCGAGCGCCCTTGTCGAACGCCTCGCCCGCCGCGTCGTCCAGGGTCGTGCCGAGCCGCTCGGAGCGTCCACGCTCGCGAACCGCGAGCAGGAGCGTGTGTCCGCCGCTGGCGAGCAGGCAGAGAAACGGCGGCTCGAGTGGCTCGGGCCCGAGGTAGAGCGAAGCCACGTGTCCTTCGAGGTGGTCGACGGGAACGAGCGGAAGCCGACCCGCCCAGGCGATGCCCTTCGCGGCCGACAGCCCGACGAGCAGTGCTCCCACGAGACCTGGGCCCTGAGTCACCGCAACGCGGTCCACCTGGTCGAGCGTCGTCTCCGCTTCCTCGAGCGCCCGGCGCACGACCGGCGCGACCAGCTCGAGATGCCGGCGCGACGCGATCTCCGGCACGACTCCGCCGTACGTGGCATGGAGCGCGGCCTGCGACGACACAACGGACGAGAGCACCGCTCCCTGCTCCGTGACGACGGCCGCGGCCGTCTCGTCGCACGACGTCTCGATCCCGAGAACGAGCGTGGGGGAACCCATGGTTCCCCCACGGGCCCCCTCCTTCCGACCGACGCACTCGGTGAGTCGCGCCTCGCCTCCCGGCCGGCCAAGCCGGCCTCCGGCCCGATCGCCGCTCGCATCGAGCGGGGCGTCGAAGAGTGGTTGGCGATCTTCAACTCCAGTCACGAGGCCTTCTCCGATTGCGCCGATTCGCGCCACATGATCAGGGCGTCCTCGCGATTGTCCGTGTAGTAGCCGCGACGGATACCGCGGGACTCGAAGCCGAGCTGCTCGTACAGGCGGATCGCGTTCGTGTTCGAGACTCGAACCTCGAGGGTGTAACCGCGCCGCCGGTCCTCGGCCGTGACGTCGAAAAGCTGCTCGAGGAGCTCGGTGGCGATCCCCTGCCGCCTGAACTCGGGCGCGACCGCGACGTTCATCACGTGCCAGGCGTCGACGTAGCGGGAGACGAACGCGTAGCCGACGAGCTCCCCGGTCTCCAGATACGCGCCGATCGCGAGCGCGCTCGGCTTCCGCAGCTCAGCAGCGAACATCGAGCGTGACCATGGTGTCGGGTACGACGCGCGCTCGATGACCTCGACGGTGTCGAGGTCGCGAATCCCGAGTCGGCGGAGCTCGACGCTCACGCGGAGCCCGGCACCTTCGCGTCCGGAGAGCGGACATAGAGAGGTGTAAGTCTTTCGGCCGGCCCGAACTCGCGGGCGAGCAGGGCATGCAGGCGTGCGTGCGGCAGATGGATCGCGTCGTCGTCCGCAGGCACGAGCGCGCCCTTGTCCTCGAACGTTGTCCGGTACCGGACCGCCCCGCTCCCGATGCAGGTCACCCCGGGCTCGAGCTCGAGATCGTCCGGTGCGCACACGTGCGGGCCGGGGACGAAGACCTCTCGTCTGCGGGCGTCCACGATCGGGAACACGCCCTCCCTGGCGGCGGCGAGCGCGTCGAGGGTGGAGACGCCCGCTACCTGCAGGTCGAGAGCCAGCGCAAGACCCTGAGCAAGCGCGAGGCCGATCCTCGTGCTCGTGAAGCTCCCCGGCCCCGTGCCGACGACGAGCGCGTCCAGGTCTCCGGGTTGGGCGTGGGCGTCGTGGAGCAGCGCGTCGACGGCTTCGAGGAGCGTGCGCGCGACCGATATCCGCTCGCCGAGCACGCCGTCGTCGTCGAGGAGCGCGATCGTCGCAACGTCTGTTGCGGTGTCGAAAGCGAGGAGGAGCATTACTCGATGCCTTCTAGCAGCGCGCTCTCGGCGGAGGCGATCTCGAGTTGCCGCTGATCGCCTCCTGCGTGCTCGAGGCGTACCGCGACCCGCGCGCATGGAAGTGCCTCGAGACCTGCCTCCGGCCATTCGACGAAGACGACGGCGTCCTCGAAGTAGGGCTCGACGTCACCCCACTCCGCAGGCGAGAATCCGCTGAAGCGGAAGAGATCCAGGTGGGAGATATCCAGGTCACGCCCCCGGTAGCGGTGCCCGATCGTGAACGTGGGGCTCGTGACCGGCCGAGCTACGCCGAGCGCTCGGCACGCGCCGCGGACGAAGGTGGTCTTGCCGCTGCCGAGCTCTCCCGAGAGCGTCACGATGTCACCCAGCGCGAGCCGCTCCGCAAGCCGTGCCGCGACCGCCTCGGTCTCCTCCGCCGAGGCCGTGGCGACCCTCCTTGACTGCACGTCAGAACAGGCCGAGCTGGACGGCCTCGGGCTCCTGCTCCACGCCAGGTGGCGCCTCCTCGGAGACGACCGACTCCTGCGCCTGCTCGAGAAGCACCGGAATACGCGCGAAGTCCTCCTCGAGCACCTTCAGCATCGAGGGCGTATAGAGCGCGGCCGCAGGATGGTAGAGCGGGTAGAGGGAGACCTTGCGGGATCCGAGTGTGACCTCCTGCGGCTGCCCGTGCACGCGGGTGATCCCTGCAGGGCGGCCCGACAGCAGCTTCGTCGCGAAGTTACCGAGCGTGGCGACGAGAGTCGGTTCCATGAGCTCGATCTGCCGGAAGAGGTGAGGCTCGCACGCGGCGATCTCCTCGGGCTGCGGATCGCGGTTTCCGGGAGGCCGGCATTTGAGGACATTCACGACATAGACGTCGGCTCGCGTGAGCCCGATTCCCTCGAGTAGCCGATCGAGCAGCTTGCCGGCCTGCCCGACGAACGGGACCCCCTGCTGGTCCTCGTGAAACCCGGGCGCTTCGCCCACGAACAGCAGGTCGGCATTCGGACTGCCCGAGCCGAACACGACCTGGGTGCGCCCGGCTGCGAGCGCGCACTTCGTGCACGTCGACGTCTGCTCCGCGTACTCCCGGAGCGCTGCTGCGCGCTCGACGGCATCCATCGGCGTCAGTTTACGTCTGGCGCCGGATGCGTTCGTTCGTCCTCGCGAGTGGCTAGCCGCAGCCGCAAGACCCGCCGCAGCAGCCGCCCCCGCCGGCGCGTGGCGCCGATGCAGGAGCAACGCCGACCTTGGCCGCGCCATGCACCGCGAAGGTCGAGAGCTGCTTCAAGACCTTCGCCGCACCGCACTCCGGACAGGTGACGGCTTGCTCGCTCGAGCGGACGAGCTCCTCGAAATGCGACTCGCACTCCATGCACGCGTACTCGTAGATCGGCACGCGCCGAGTGTACTGTCGGAGCCCATGGAGCGGTGGAACGTGCCCGTCCTTGACGGTCGGATCGTCCGGCTCGAGCCGCTGTCGTCCGAGCACGAGGACGCGCTCTGGGAGGCGTCTCGTGACCCCGAGACCTGGCGCTGGCTGTCCGTCTCGCAACCGCAGACCCGCGCCGAATGGCAGGCCTGGATCGGACAGGCGCTCGCGAGCGCTGAGGCGGGGATAGAAATCCCCCTTGTGACACTGTGTCACGAGGAGATCGTCGGCTCGACGCGGTTCCTCGCGCTGCGCCCCGAGCATCGCTCGGTCGAGATCGGCTGGACGTGGCTCCACCCCTCGATGTGGGGCACGGGCGCCAACGTCGAGGCGAAGCTCTTGCAGCTCGAGCACGCCTTCGAGCGCTGGGGCTGCCGCCGCGTGGAGCTGAAGACCGATGCGCAGAACGAGCGCTCGCGCGGTGCGCTCACGGCGTTGGGCGCGACGTTCGAGGGGATCCATCGAAAGCACATGCTCGTGCGCGACGGCGAGAACCGCGACACCGCGTGGTACAGCGTCACGGACGACGACTGGCCGGCGGTTCGCGCTCACCTCGTGGCACGCCTCGCCGCGTAACGCGCTGCTACCCTCCGGCTGCCCGGTATCCGGAGACGGAACTGGAGCCACCGATGATCGAGCGAATCAGAGTCGTGGGCGCGGGTGGCCGCGTCGGTTCCGCGGTGAGCGCACGGCTCGCCGAGCGTGGCGTGCTGCTCAACGGCGACGAGCCGAAGCTCGTCCTGCTCTGCGTCCCCGATCGCGCGATCGCGGAGGTGGCTCGAGAGTTCGCACCTGGGCCGTGGATCGCGCACGTGAGCGGGGCGACGCCACTTTCGGCGCTCGACCCACACGAACGGCGCTTCGGGATGCACCCGCTGCAGTCGTTCTCCAGGAGTCACGGACCAGAGCAGCTCGACGGTGCCTGGGCTGCGGTCACCTCGGAGTCGGACGCCGCGCGAGATGTCGGCTTCTGGCTCGCCGAGACTCTCGGCCTGCACGCCTTCGAGCTCGACGATGAGAGCCGGGCTGCCTACCACGCCGGCGCGGCGATGGCCTCGAACTACCTCGTCACCTTGCAGCACGCCGCCGGTTCGCTGCTCGAAGCCGCCGGTGCTCCGCCCGAGGCTCTCGACCCACTCATGCGAGGCGTGATCGACAACGGCTTCGAGCTCACCGGCCCGATAGCGCGCGGCGACTGGGAGACCGTCGCACGACACCTCGCGGCCATCCGCGAACAGCGCCCCGAGCTCGAGGAGTTGTATCTCGTGCTCGCCGAGTCGACCGCGGCGATCGCCGGCCGTACGCTGCCAAGTGACACAGTGTCACAAGGCGCGTCGATTCTTTCGGCGTGGGTCTGCCGCACGATTCAGGACCTTCGGACCGAGCTCGATCGCCGACGCTCGCGCTCGGTGGGACTCGTGCCGACGATGGGATCGCTCCACGAAGGACATCTCTCGCTCCTGCGCGCCGCGCGTGCCGAGTGCGAGACGGTCGTCATGAGCCTCTTCGTCAACCCCGCGCAGTTCGCCGACCCCGCCGACCTCGGCCGCTATCCGCGTGACGACGAACGAGACATCGCGCTCGCCGGGGAGGTAGGCGTCGATCTCGTCTTCGCCCCGTCAGCCGACGAGATATACCCCGACGGCTTCCAGACCTGGGTCGACGTGACCGAGCTCGGATCGACCCTCGAGGGCGAGTTCCGGCCAGGGCACTTTCGCGGCGTGGCGACGATCGTCCTCAAGCTCATCTCCAGCGCGCGGCCAACGCACATCTACTTCGGTCAGAAGGACGCGCAGCAGGTAGAGGTGATCCGCAGGATGATCCGAGATCTCGCGCTCGAGGTCGAGCTCCGCGTCCTCCCTACCGTCCGCGACGCCGATGGGCTCGCCCTCTCCTCCCGCAACGCCCTGCTCTCCATCGAAGAGAGGCGGCGCGCCCTGGCTCTCTCCCGCGCGCTCGTGACCCGCGACCCCGCCGCCGCACGCAAGCTCCTCGCCGAGTCGAACGGCCTCGCCGTGGACTACGTCGAGATCGCCGACTTCGACCCGCCCGTGCTCGCTGGAGCGGTGCGCGTTGGCGACACCCGCCTCATCGACAACGTCCCGCTGGAAGGAGACAACGCATGAGCATCCGACCACAGAAGCCCGCACCCGCAACCCCCGCCCCCGGCAAGCTCCCACTGACCGAGCTCGCCGAGATGAAGGCGCGACGGCAGCCGATCGTGATGGTGACCGCGTACGACGCGCCCGGCGGCCGGCTTGCGGATCAAGCAGGTGCAGACCTCGTTCTCGTCGGCGACTCGGCGGCGATGACCGTGCTCGGCCACGAGTCGACGGTGCCCGCGACGATGGAGGAGATGCTGATCCTCACGCGGGCCGTGACGCGCGGAGCGGTGCGGCCGCTGGTGATCGCGGACATGCCGTTCGGCTCGTTTCAGGTCTCGGACGAGGACGCTGTGCGAAACGCCATCCGCTTCGTCAAGGAAGCCGGCGCAGACGCCGTCAAGCTCGAAGGTGCCGGGGTGATGCTTTCGCGCGTCAGGAGCATCGTCGCCGCCGGCATCCCGGTGATGGGACACCTCGGGCTCACGCCTCAGTCGGCGACGATGCTCGGTGGCTACAAGGCCCAGGGCCGCTCGGCCGAGAAGGCGCTCGCGCTGCTTGCCGACTCGCGAGCGCTCGAAGCCGCAGGCTGTTTCTCTCTCGTGCTGGAAGCGGTGCCTGCGCCAGTCGCGGCGCACATCTCGCGCGAGCTCTCGGTTCCGACCATCGGCATCGGCGCTGGAGCGGATTGCGACGGCCAGGTCCTCGTGTGGCACGACCTGCTCGGGCTCTACCAGGGCCGCACTGCGCGCTTCGTCAAGCGCTACGCGGAGGTCGGCGAGACCATTCGCGATGCGCTCGAAACCTACGCGACCGACGTTCGCGAAGGGCGTTTCCCCGAGGAGCAGCACACGTACTCGATGCCAGTTGAGGAGCTGGCGCTCTTCGAGCAGGCGGTGCTCGGCGCGAACACGTTAGATCGTCGCGAATAGGCCGACGATCGCGGCGAGCAGGGCTGTGGCCGCACCGACGGCTGCGAGCGACCGAGGCCACGTCCAGCCGTGCACCACCTGCACGCCGATGAGAAGAAGCCCGAGCGACCAGGCGACGAAGAAGAGCTGGAATCCGAGCAGAACCGCCTCACCCGCGCCCTCGTCCGCGCCACCGTCCCTGAACGTGTCACCCCCGTAGACCGCCAAGCGCGGCGGCAGGATGAGGAGAAACGAGAGCGCAACGGGCACGGCTGCGAACCCGACGAGCTGCCGTTCGCGTCGAAAGCTCCCGAGGCTGCCGAGCAACCGAGCGCCGAAGAACACGGCGAAGCCGAGGACGAAGTAGCCGACCGCGCCGTAGATGCTGCCCGCGATGAACGCCCACACGGCCAAGACCATCGCGTCGTAGTCGGGGTTGTCCAGGAGCCCGCCGGCCGTGGGCGTTGCAAGCACGGCTGCCGCTCCGGCGAGGCCGACCAGCAACAGGATCGGCTCCGAGCGCGCTGCGACGTCGTCCGGATCCTCGTCGCGGAGGGCGAAGAACACAGGCCGCGGACCGACGAGCACCGCCGGCACCCGCAGCCACCAGGCGCGGTCCGGTGAAAGCTCTTCCCGTCTCCCGGCAGTGTCCAGGAACGCCACAGGAGGAGCGTAGATGCTTGATCGGGAATGGCGCGCCGCCGGGGTGGTCACGACCAAGCCGGATCGCCGCGTCGGCCGTCATCCGGCCCGCCGCGAATTCCCGAACGAGCATCTGACCGCCACTGATTGAGCCGGCTGCGAACGCCGAATAGAGTCTTCCCATGGCGGACGCTCTGCGTTGCCCCGCGTGCGGGACCGAGAACGAGCTCGATAGAAAGTTCTGCGGCGAGTGCGGGACGGCTCTCGCCCGCGCCTGTCCGTCTTGCGGTACGCCGAATGCACCTGCGGTCAAGTTCTGCGGCGAGTGCGGAACCGCGCTTGGGTCAACGGCGACCGCTCCGACGACGGCTGCGCCAGAGGCGCCGGCTCCGGCGGCCGAGCGCCGCCTCGTCTCCGTCCTCTTCGCCGACCTCGTCGGCTTCACGAAGCTCTCGGAGAGCCGCGACTCCGAGGACGTGCGCGAGCTCCTCTCGCGTTACTTCGACACCTGTCGCCGCCTGATCGAGCTCTACGGCGGAACCGTCGAGAAGTTCATCGGAGACGCGGTGATGGCGGTCTGGGGTACGCCGATCGCCACCGAGGACGACGCCGAGCGTGCGGTCCGCGCCGCACTCGACCTCGTCGCCGCGGTCTCGGCGCTCGGCGACGAGGTCGGCGCCCCCGAGCTACGGGCTCGAGCAGGAGTTCTCACCGGCGAGGCCGCCGTCACGCTCGGAGCCGAAGGGCAGGGCATGGTCGCGGGCGACCTCGTCAACACCGCCTCGCGCGTGCAGTCGGCCGCCGACCCGGGGACCGTGTACGTGGGCGAGTCCACGCGGCGCTCGACGGAGCAGACGATCGTCTACGAGGAGGCCGGCTCCTTCGAGCTCAAGGGCAAGGATGGACTGACCCCGCTCTGGAAGGCGCAGCGCGTCGTCTCCGGGTTGCGCGGCTCGCTCAAGTCGCAGGGGCTCGAGGCGCCGTTCGTCGGGCGCGACCGCGAGCTGCGGCAGATCAAGGATCTCTTCCACGTCTCGGCCGAGGAACGCAAGGCCCATCTCGTCTCCGTGACCGGCATCGCCGGCATCGGCAAGTCGCGGCTCGCGTGGGAGTTCTACAAGTACTTCGACGGCATCGCCGAGACCGTCTACTGGCACCGCGGGCGCTGCCTCTCCTACGGCGAGGGCGTGACCTACTGGGCGCTCGCCGACATGGTGCGGATGCGTTGCCGCATCGGCGAGGAGGAGGAGCCGGAGTCCGCACGGGCCAAGCTGCACGCCACGCTAGAGGAGCTCATCCTCGACCGCGAGGAGCGCGGCTTCCTCGAGCCCCGGCTCGCACATCTGCTCGGGCTGGCCGAGCACCAGGCTCGCGACCAGCAGGACCTCTTCTCGGCGTGGCGCCTCTTCTTCGAGCGCCTGGCCGAGAGCTATCCGACGGTGCTCGCCTTCGAGGACATGCAGTGGGCGGACGCGAGCCTGCTCGACTTCGTCGAATACCTGCTCGACTGGTCGCGCAGCCATCCGATCTTCGTTGTCACGCTCGCACGGCCGGAGCTTCAGGAGCGGCGGCCGACCTGGGGCGCCGGGCAGCGGAGCTTCACGTCTCTCTACCTGGAGCCCCTCTCCCAGCAGGCGATGGAGGAGCTCCT
>Ga0136613_10000460_pt1 | contig 18886 bp, 19 predicted proteins | sample AntDrymUQ2722106_2_FD_106649 | JGI IMG/M metagenome (GOLD analysis project Ga0136613, IMG submission 106649) | Polar desert sand microbial communities from Dry Valleys, Antarctica - metaG UQ272 (21.06) | ecosystem: Environmental > Terrestrial > Soil > Desert | place: Antarctica: Dry Valley... | reverse complement strand
TGGTCAGAGACGATGACGGCATCGAGCTGCCCCCGTCGACGATCGAGGGACGCCAGGTCGAGTCGAAACGACGGGGTCGCGCAGGCCTGTACCGGAGCTCGGCGCGCTAGCTGGCGTGCCAGACGCGCCACGAGTGCCTCACTCGGGCCGTCGACGGGGACGACGTAGACACCACAGGCTCGATCCGGTGGGAACGGCTGAATCGTCGCGCCCAGGGTCAGCTCGATCCGCTCGCTGGTGACAGGCGGTATTCCAGGATCGGGCGAGTCACGGTCGAGGAGGACAGCCAGCCCGCCGAGCACTCCGCCGAGAACGAGAGCGCCCGCCAGAACCTCGAACAGACGGTCGCGCTTGTCCGGCGGCGGGCTCAGCTCAAGATCCGCCACGGCTCCGTGTACACCGTTGCGCGCCCGTCCCGAACGAAGCCGCACAGGGTGATCCCGCGATCCCTCGCGAGCTCGACCGCGAGCGAGGACGGCGCCCCCACCGCGACCATGATCGGGCAGCCGGCGACCGAGGCCTTCTGCACGAGCTCGAACGAGAGCCGCCCGCTGACGCAGAGGACGTGCTCCGCCAGCGGCAGCAGTCCCTCCAGGAACCCCCAGCCGACGACCTTGTCCAGCGCGTTGTGCCGGCCGACATCCTCGCGAACGCAGAGAACTTCACCCTCCCTCGAGATGAGCCCGGTCGCATGCAGCCCGCCGGTCGCGGCGAACGCGCGCTGGGCCTCGAGCAGCCGATCGGGCAGCGACGCCACGAGAGCTTCCGGCACCTGCAACTCGCTCTCCACCCGCGGGGCATCGACGCGAACTGCCTCGATCGCCCCCTTCCCGCAGACGCCGCACGAGGACGAGGTGTAGAAGTGCCTCCGAAGACGCTCCGGATCGAAGCCGGTCGCCTCGACGTCGACGGTGTTGGCGGCCAGGTCGTCCGGAACACGTGCGGCGAGCGGCGTCATCCCCTCAGTGAGACAAAAGCCGAGAGCGAGCTCCTCGTCGTGTCCCGGTGTCCGCATCGTGACCGCCACCGGCTCGCCGCCGATTCTGATCTCGAGCGGCTCCTCGACCGCCAATACCTCGTCCCCTTCGTCTCCACCGGGCAGCCGCCGCGCGCGAACCCTGGTTGTCGAGTACGGAGGCGCCGGAACGGGGATCTCGCTATTCACCGCGCAAGCGTACGTTTCAGCTCCGCGGCGCTCGGCGCTCGGCCTCGAGCTCGATGCTGTCGAGCATCGCCCGAGCCGTTGCCTCCCATTTGCGTGCGACGGCGGAGCCTCACCAGCTCCCGAGCGCACAGAGATCACTTCGTACGCGATCTCGCGAGGTGCCGCGATCCGAACCGTGAGCGGACCGAGCGGACGCGTCCTGCGCCCAACTCCGACGTCGAGGGTGATGGCACCGCGTACCACCTGTGCCCGGAGCGCAGCGATGGCGCCCGCCGAGAACGACGACGGCGCCGGCGAGCTTCGCCGAATTCACGTTTTGTTCATCCCCACGTAGGTGGGCGTTCAGCTCGACCGGGTAGGTCTTGACCTGTCAACCCAAGGAGGAGGAGGAGGAGACATGAGGGGACGAATACTCGCAGGACTCGCCTCGATCGCGTGCCTGGCGGCTTTGGCGGTCGCGCCAGTCGGCGCCGCAGAACCGCCCGTCGCGACATACGAGGTGACGATCGAGAATCTGACGGACGGCCAGCCCTACACCCCGCCGCTCATCGCCACGCATCGCGCAGCGACGGACATCTTCACGGTGGGACAGCCGGCGAGCTTCGAGATCAAGGAGATCGCCGAGAACGGCAACCTCGGGCCGATGATGACGCTGCTCGGCTCGGACAAGCACGTCTTCGACACCGCAGTCGCAGCTGGGCCGCTTCTGTTCGGAGGCTCGGTGACGTTGACGGTCACCGCGGCGAAGGGCGCAAACTTCCTCTCGTTTGCGAGCATGCTCATCTGCACCAACGACGGCTTCACCGGAGTCGACGCGCTCCGTCTGCCGAAGTCGGTGGGCGACGAGGTCGTGGTTACGACCGCGGGGTACGACGCCGGCACCGAGCGGAACACCGAGGACTACAAGGACATCGTGCCCCCGTGCCAAGGCCTGCACGGCGTGATGGTCGAGCCCGGGACCGACATGAGCAACCCGGCGCTCGCAGAGGGCGGCGTGATCCATCACCACCCCGGAATCCAGGGTGGCGTGGACGACCTCACTGTCGCGACTCACGACTGGAGCAACCCTGTGGCCGAGGTCACGGTCGAGCGGGTCTCGTAGCAAGCGCACGTCGGACCACCTCGAGCGTGGGAAGCGGGGACAATGTGCAAACGCATGCGTTCCCGCTTTCCACGTTTGCTCCTGGCCGCCGCGAGCGGATATCTGCTCGGGACCGTTCCCTCGGCCGATATCGCTTCCCGCGTGGCGAAAGGAGGCGCAGTCGATCTCCGTGCGAGCGGGAGCCGAAACCCGGGCGGCGTGAACGCGCTTCGACTGCTCGGAAACACACCCGGCCGAGCGGTGATCGTGGCTGACGTCGTTAAGGGCTACGGTGCGTGTGCCTGCGGTCGCCTCGCCGGCGGAGATCTCGGCGCGCACGTCGCCGGCGTTGCCGCTGTCGTCGGGCATTGCTATCCGGTCTGGACGCGGCTTCAGGGTGGCAAAGGGGTCGCGACAAGCTTCGGGCAATGCCTCTACACCTTTCCGGCGTTCGCACCGTTGGATGTGGCTCTCGCCGTCGCGGCCACACGCCTGCCGCGCGTACGCCACCGTGCCCTGGCGGCGGCCGCAGTTGCGTCGAGCGGCTGGCTCGTGGCCAGCGTCCTCTGGTGGAAGCGGGATCTCCCGAACTCCTGGGGCCCGACCCCGACCGTCGCGCTGCCGCTCGCGAACGCCGCCACCGTGCTCGTGGTCGCCTCGGCGTTCGCCCGTGCCATGCGTCGCCGGGATCCGGACGATCTCACCGCGCAGCCGTGAGCGACACCGCCATTTGCACCGACTCGAGCGCCTTGCTTCCAACTGGCGCCGTCGAGCGATTCGAGATCAGTGTCGTTCCGTTGGCGGTTCGACTCGACGGTGAAGCCTTCGACGAGCGGTCGGGGGACGTCGACGACTTCTATGCGCGGCTCGGGAAGGGAGCGAAGGCGAAGACATCGCAGCCGAGCCCGGCGGCTTTCGCCGACGCGTACGCCGAGGCTGCGCGCTGCGGGAAAAACTACGTGCTCTCGATCCATCTCGACGCCAGGGTCTCGGGCACGGCGCACTCGGCGGAGCTTGCCGCCCGCGACGCCGAGATCCCAGTCACCGTCGTCGATACGACAACCGCGAGCTTCGGTGTCGGCGTGTGTGTCCGCGCGGCTGCGCGCGCGCTCGAAGCCGGAGCGACGTTCGGAGAGGCTGCTCGCTGCGCTGTCGAACTGGGCGGACAGATGAGGAATGCCTTCGTCGCGCGCAGCGGCTCGGGTGGGCGCGTTGCCGAAGGCGAGGAATGGACGGTGCTCACATTCACGAACGGCGCTACTACGGCCGTCGCGTCCTGCGGCAGCGCGGAGGCCGCGATCGACGCGATGGCAGCTCTCGTCGACGACGAGCGGGCGGTCGAGGCGGCCATCGGCTATGCCGGCTCGGTCGTCGAGGATTCGGCGGATATACTCGCTGCCATGGTCGGCCGCTCGCCGCACGTCGTCAGCGTGGAGCGCTACCGCGTCGGCCCCTCGATCGGAGCGCATACTGGACCGATCAGCTTCGGACTCTTCTGGTGGCCTACCGCATCCTGAGGCCGTTCGGCCTCCTTCTCCTCGTGCTCCTTTTCGGAGTGGTCGCCGGCTGCGGCGGCTCGGGCGAGCCGAGCGACGAGCAGAAGGTCGAGTCGGCGCTCGCGGAAGTGGACGAGATCCTCGAGAAGGAGGGCCCGCTGGTCGGGCTCGGCGAAGCCTCGCCTCCGCCCTCCGACGCGGCGGCGTGGGAGACCGACTTTTCTATGCATCTCGTGCCCCTCGACGAGTTCCAGTCGGGCGGCCCGCCGAAGGACGGCATCCCGGCGATCGACATTCCGCACTTTACGGCCGCGAAGGAGGTCGACTGGATCGAGGATCGCGAGCCCGTGATCTCGGTAACCGTGGGCGACGAGACTCGCGGCTACCCGCTCCAGATCCTGACGTGGCACGAGATCGCGAACGACGAGCTCGGCGGGGTGCCCGTCGCTGTCACCTTCTGCCCGCTCTGCAACACGGCGATCGTCTTCGACCGCCGGCTGAACGGCGAGGCCCTCTCCTTCGGGACGACGGGGAAGCTCCGCGACTCCGATCTCGTCATGTACGACCGCGACACCGAGTCGTGGTGGCAGCAGTTCTCCGGCGAAGCGCTCGTCGGGGAACTGGCCGGGAAGAAGCTCCGTCAGCTCCCCGTGCGCATCGTCGCGTGGGAGGAGTTCCGCGGCGAGCACCCGGCTGGCCTCGTCCTGGATCGGGAGACCGGTTTCTCCCGCGACTACGGCGCGAATCCGTATGCCGGCTACGACGATGTCGACAGCTCGCCGATCTTCGCGACGCGCGGAGACGACGACGTACGCTTGTTGCCGAAGGAGCGGGTCGTGTACGTCGAGGTGTCAGGCGATGCGTTCGCCGTGCCGTTCTCGTCACTGGTTAAGCGGGATGTGATTGAGATCGAGACGGACGGCGGCATGCTCGTCGTCCGCTGGCGAGGCGGAGTCGCATCGGCGCTCGACGAGGCACGGATCTCGGCGGGCCGAGACGTCGGTGCGGCTTCGGTGGAGCTCGCCGGGAACCCCGTACCCTTCAGCGAGCCCTTCTGGTTCGCGGTCGCGGCGTTCCGTGCAGACGTCGAGATCGTCGGCGACTGAGTTTAGACGTCCTCAACACACCGCCTGGCAAGCTCTGGAGCGTCGCTCTCCGAAAGGACGTAATCCGATGGCAGTATCGACCGCTCCGAGCGGTTCACTCCGCGACCGCACGCCGCTCTTGCTGCGCCTGGCGGCGATTCCGATCACCGTCGCGATCCTGTTGGCAGGACTTTGGCTCTTCGCAGGCGTCGTCGCGCCCGGGTACAACTCGTCGATCGCGCTGGGCGTCGCGTGGTTCGTCGCGGCCTCGCTCGGCATCCGCTTCGCCCTGCGCGGACGAAGGGCGCTCAAGCTGCCCGTGCAGGCGACATTCATCGCGACAGCGGTGCTCGTCGGCGCGGTCTTCGCCTGGACGACGTTCCGCGACGTCACGGTCGTCGAAGACGTCGCGACGGGAGTTGCGGCATCGGAAGCTCCGGATGCGGGCAGAGGCAATGTGCAGCTCTCGAACGGGCAGTTCGTCGGTCTGGCACACGGCGCCTCCGGAGCCGCTGCGGTGGTCGAGCTCGGCGCCGGCGGGCGCGTGCTCACGTTCACCGACCTCTCCACCGACAACGGGCCCGACCTGCGGGTGTATCTGGTGGCCGGGACTGTCGCCGGCGACGGTGACGTCGACGACTTCGTGGACCTCGGCGGGTTGAAGGGAAACAAAGGCACGCAGCAGTACGAGATCCCGGCCGGCACGGACACCGACCGCTACGGCACCGTCGTCATCTGGTGCCGTGCGTTCACCGTCTCGTTCGCCAAGGCCGAGCTCATGAGAACCTAGCGGCCTGGGTGTCGTACGACCTCGTCATCGTTGGCATGGGCTCCGGCGGGCTGGTCGCCGGGGAGTTCGCCGCCTCGCTCGGGCTGCGTGTGGCGGCGGTCGAGCGGAGCCGGGTCGGCGGCGATTGCCTGTGGACGGGATGCGTCCCCTCGAAGGCGCTGCTCGCCTCGGCCAAGATCGCACACCACCTGCGAACTGCCGACCGCTTCGGGATCGCTGCCGTCGAGCCTGATGTCGACCTGGCGGCTGTTTGGCGGCGGATCCGCGAGATTCAGCGTCAGATCGCCGAGACCGACGACAACCCGGCCCGCTACGAGGCGATGGGGATCGAAGTCGTTCGCGGCGAAGCGCGACTCGAGGGGGCGAAAACGGTCGCGATAGGCGGGCGGGTGCTCGAGACGCGATACATCCTCCTCTGCACGGGGAGCCGCCCCGCGACGCCCTCGCTGCCTGGATTGGAGGAGGCGGGCTTTCTCACCAGCGAGAACGTCTTCGAGCTCGAGAGCCCGCCACGCAGCATCGTCATCTTGGGCGGCGGCCCCATCGGAGTCGAGCTCGCTCAGGGCATGAACCGGCTCGGGATCCGCGTGACCCTGCTGCAGAAGGGTGATCGGCTGCTGCCACGCGACGAGCCGGAGCTCGCCGAGCTCCTGACAAGCGTCCTCCTCGATGAAGGCGTGGACGTTCGTCTCGCGTTCGAGGCGTCCCGTGTCGAGCGGAGGGGAAGCCTCAAGGCCGTGGAGAGCTCGAAGGGCGAGGGCTTCGAAGTGGACGAGATCCTCGTCGCCACCGGGCGAACACCCACGACCGATGGCCTCGGTCTTGAGAAAGCGGGAGTCGCCGTGGGGCGTCGCGGTATCGAGGTGGACGGTCGCATGCGGACGAACGTCTCCTCGATCTACGCCGTCGGGGACGTCGCCGGTCGGTACCACTTCACCCACTCCGCTGGGCACGAAGGAGCCATGGCGGTACGGGACATGTTCTTTCCGGGCAAGGGCAAGGTCTCCGACCTCGTTCCGTGGACGACGTTCACCGACCCGGAGCTCGCACACGTCGGACTGACGGTCGCCGAAGCGCGCGAGCGACACGGCACGAAAGAGGTCGCGGTCGAACGCGCCGACCTTTCCCACTCCGACCGAGCCCGAGCAGACGGCACGACCAGCGGAAGAATCGTGCTCATCACCGCGCGCGACAAGCTCGTCGGCGCGCACATCCTGGCTCCCGGAGCGGGCGAGCTGATCCACGAGCCCGCGCTCGCGATCCGCGAGGGCATGAAGCTCCGCGAACTCGCCTCGCTGATCCACGTCTACCCGACGATGACCACCTCGATCAACCTGCTCGCTGCCGAAGCCGCCTACCGCTATGCGGGGCGTTTCGGCTGGCTCACGCGCTTCGCGAGACTCGCGCGGTAGCGTTTTCATGCGCGTTAGGTGCTCGACGAGATCGTCGAGCTATCCGAGCAACGACCGACAGCTCGAGCCTTGACGCCGGTCCGCTAGATGCTTGATCGGAGATTGACGCGCCGCCGGGGGCGGTCACGACCAAGCCGGGCGACGCACTCACTCGTCGTGCAGGCCAGTGAGCCTGGACGACGAGGGAGGGTGGCGATCCGGCGCAGTGTCGTGGCCGTCATCCGGCCCGCCGTGAATTTCCGATCAAGCATCTAGCTCGTCACGGCGCAGATCGCATAGACAGTCAGCGACCAAGAGGGGACGAACGCGTCCGTCTCGGTGGCATTTGCCCTGTAGATGTTGTCGTTGTCCGGGAACGACGCCCAGAGCGCGACCTTCGGGCTGCCGCCGTTCACGCGCGCTCCGCCACCGACGAGCCGCTTCCCAGCGGGACATGCGATATGGACGACCTTGGGCGTCGTCGAGTTGTTCGGACTCGAAGCCTCGACCCGCTCGACCGCGCTCAATCCCGGTGCCCCGGCGGGACCTGCCGGCCCCTGGGGGCCGGTAGGCCCAGCGGGCAGCTGCCCGGGTCCGAAGTCGGCCTTCAGAAGCGAGCCATTCCGCACTTTGGCCGCCGTCACCGCATTCGAGGCGAGCTTTTTCGTCGTCACGGCGCCGGTCTTGAGCTGAGTGGTTCCGACGCTCGACCGTGGCACCTGCAGCACCGTCGCGTAGCTCGTGCCTCCGAGCGCGACGGCAAGCGCCACACACGCGATGACCATCGCCGGCGACGGGCGGCGGAGCGAGATTCCTCGCATCGTCTACCTCCTCGCTGTAGCTGGGAGGAGCCGACCGTAGCAGCGGCGCCGGAGGGCCAGCCGCCCAAAGTGCGACGCGCTTACGCGACGCACTTTGGGCGGGGGGTGTCATTCGACCGTGACAGTTTTTGCCAGGTTGCGAGGTTGGTCGACGTTCAGGCCGCGCAGGCGCGCGATGCGGTACGCGAGCAGCTGCAGCGGCAGAATCGCCAGGACGACCTGGAGGAAGGCCGGCGTCTTCGGGACGTAGATGACGTCGTCCGCGTGGTGCTGGATGTCCTCGTTGCCGTCGGTTGCGATGGCGATGACGTGCGCGCCGCGCGCTCGCACTTCCTGGATGTTGGACACAACCTTGTCGTAGACATGGATGTTCGTAGCGACTACGACGACCGGTGTCGCCTCGTCGAGCAGCGCGATCGGCCCGTGCTTCATCTCCCCGGCCGAGTACGCCTCGGTCGGGATATAGGAGATCTCCTTCAGCTTGAGCGCCCCCTCGAGCGCGACGGGCAGGCCGATGTGGCGACCGAGGTAGAGGAAGAAGGGTGCGTCGTAGTAGCGGCGCGCGATCTCCTCGATGGGGTGGTCGCCGTCGAGGAAGGACTGGATCTTACGCGGCAGCTTGTAGACGTAGTCGAGGATGAAGTCGATCTCCCCCGTCGGAAGTGTCTCACGCACCTGAGCGAGCTTCAGCGCGACGAGGTACAGCAGTGCCACTTGCGCGGTGAACGTCTTCGACGAGGCCACTGCCGTCTCGAGGCCCGCGCGCGTGTAGAGGACCGAGTCCACCTCGCGCGTGATCTGCGAGCCCATCATGTTGGTGATCGCGACCGTCCGAGCGCCCTTCTGGCGAGCGAGCTTCACCGCCTCGATGGTGTCGCGGGTCTCGCCGGACTGCGTGATTCCGATCACGAGCGTGTTCTCGTCGATGACCGGGTTGCGATAGACCCACTCGGAGGCGATGTCGAATTCGACGGGGACGCGCGCCCATTCCTCGATGAGATAGCGGCCGACGACGCACGCGTGGTAGGCGGTTCCGCAGGCGACCAGGACGATGCGGCGAAGCTCCTTGACGTCCTTGCCGGACATGTTGAGCCCTTCGAGGACGAGAGTTCCATGGCGAACCCGATCGCCGATCGTGTCCGCGACGGCGTTCGGCTGCTCGTAGATCTCCTTCAGCATGAACGTCTCGTAACCCGCCTTCTCGGCGCCCTCGTCGTCCCAGTCGAGCTCGATCGTCTCGTGCTCGACCGGCGTTCCGTCGACGTTCACGTAGACGGGTCCGGCGGGAGTGACCGAGACGATCTCGCCGTCGCCTGGGAACTGCACGAGGCGGGTCTCGCGGAGGAAGGCGGCTGCGTTCGAGGCGAGGAAGGTCTCGTCGTGCCCAATGCCGACGACGAGCGGGACCTGATGGCGGGCGCCGACGAGCAGGCCGGGATGGTCCGAGTGGATGACCACGAACGAGAAGTGGCCCTCGAGCTCGGCGAACGCGAGCCGAACCGCTTCGACGAGGTCGCCGCGGTAATGGCGCTCGACCAGATGAGTGACGGTCTCCGCGTCGGTCTCGGATGTGAACGTGTGGCCTTCGGTCGCGAGGCTCGCGCGAAGCTCGCGGTAGTTCTCGACGATGCCGTTGAGCACGATCGAGACCTGCTCCGGATGACAGCCGGTCAGAGGATGGGCGTTCTCCTCGGTGACAGCTCCGTGCGTCGCCCAGCGCGTGTGCCCGAGCCCGGTGGTGGCGGTCGAGCCATTCGTTGCGCGCTTGATCAGGTTCTCGAGCGGGCCGACGGCCCGGACGTACGTCAGCCCCTCGTCTTCGAGCAACGCGATGCCGGCGGAGTCATAACCCCGATACTCGAGGCGCTCGAGCCCCTGCAGAAGCAGTGGCTTGGACTCACGAGACCCGACGTATCCGATGATCCCACACACGTTCGGTCCTCCTCAGAAACGCGCGAGAGCCCGGCGGCGCCCTTCGTCGGGCTAGCCGAGCTCTCTGGCTACGAGCGCGGCGATGCTAGCACAAATTTTCCCTGCTTCCTTGGCTGTTTCGGCCTCTGCAAGTACCCGGATGAAGGGCTCCGTTCCCGAAGGACGGACGAGGACTCGCCCGCGTCCAGCGAGCTCGTCGGTGATGCGATCCGCCTCGTCGAGAATCGACTGCGGCAGATCGCGGCGAGTGACGCGGACGTTCTGCTTCGCCTGTGGGTAGCGAGGCATCACCGCAGCGGCTTCGCTCAGCTCGCGGCCAGCGAGCGCGCGGCAGAGAAGCAGCGCCGCCGCCAGCCCGTCTCCCGTCACATGGTTTCCGAGCCAGACGACGTGCCCTGACTGCTCGCCGCCGAGCAGTCCTCCCTCTCGATGGAGGGCCTCGAGGAGGTAGCGGTCTCCGACCGGCGTCGTCACGACGCGGATGCCGTGCTCTGCCAGCATGCGATGGAAGCCGAGGTTCGTCATCACCGTGACCGCGACGAGATCGACCCCGAGCGCGAGGGCGAGGATGGCGAGGATCTGATCGCCGTCGAGCGGCTCGCCCCGCTCGTCGACCGCGAGCATGCGGTCGCCGTCGCCGTCGAAGGCGACTCCGAGATCGAGACCGAGCCTTGTAACAGTCTGTTGCAAGGCGCTGAGGTCGGTCGCGCCACAGCCGACGTTGATGTTCGTCCCATCCGGCTCGCTGCCGATCGCGTGCACCTCGGCGCCGAGCTCCTCGAAGACCCCGGGCGCGAGAGCCGAGAACGCGCCGTTCGCGCAGTCGACGGCGATACGAAGACCTGTGAGATCCGAGCCGAAGCCCTCGACGATGTAGCGCAGGTACCTGGCACCGGTTGCGTCGAGCCGCTCGACCGAGCCGCCGGACCGACGCTCAGCGCTCTCCAGCAGGACCTCGATCGACTCCTCGTCCCCGTCCGCGAGCTTTCGGCCGTCACCGTCGAAGAGCTTGACGCCGTTGTACTCCGGCGGGTTGTGCGACGCGGAGACGACGGCGCCGAGATCCTCGGCGAGGAGCGCCACCGCCGGCGTCGGGAGCACGCCCGCGAGCACGGCTGTCCAGCCGGCCGACGAGATCCCACGAGCGAGTGCGGCCTCGAGCTCGGGCCCGGACCCACGGGTATCCCGTCCGATAAGGACACGTCCGGGGTCAGACCCGGGTTCCGAATTTCCAGGGGCTTTCGCCCAGAGCGTCGCCGCCCGCCCGATCTTTTCCACAAGGGCGGGCGTCAGCTCCTCGCCGACGACACCGCGGATCCCGTCTGTTCCGAAGTAGCGCCGCGTCACGGCGGCCAAGCCTCTATCGCTTCGAGAACTGCGGAGCCTTGCGTGCCTTGTGCAAACCGGCCTTCTTGCGCTCGACGATGCGGGCGTCGCGCGTCAGGAAGCCCTGGCGCTTGAGCGGAACGCGAATCTCCGGGTCGGCCTCGACCAGCGCCCGCGCGATCCCGTGTCTGACGGCGCCAGCCTGGCCGGAGACGCCTCCACCGTGAACGCGAACTCTCAGGTCGTAAGTCGTAGCCGCCTCGGCGACCTCGAGGGGCGCCATCACCATCTTCCGATGCGCGGAGCGCGGGAAGTACTCCTCGAGCGTACGGCCGTTGATCCAGCTCTTCCCGTCGCCTGGCCGCAGGATCACGCGTGCGATCGACGTCTTACGCTTGCCGGTGCCGAGGTATTGGGCGATTTCGCTCATAGGCCAACTCCGCTTGGCCTATGAGCGGGGAGGGGTGTGGGGAACCGGGAGGTTCCCCACGTTCTCGATAAGAAGGGAGCGCGCGAGGGAAACATGGTTTCCCTCGCGAACGCGAGCCGCAGGTGAGCGTTGCTCATGTGAGGTTCATCTCCTTCGGCGCCTGGGCAGCATGCGGGTGCTCGGCGCCAGCGTAGATCTTCAGCTTGCCCAGCTGAGCCGCGGCGAGCTTGTTCTTGGGCAGCATCCCCTTGACCGCCTTGCGCAGAACTTCGGTCGGCCTGCGCTCGAGCTGCTCGCGGAGCGTGCGCTGGCGAAGCCCGCCGGGATACCCGGAGTGGCGGTAGTACAGTTTTGTGTCGAGCTTCGACCCGGTGACCGCGATCTTCTCCGCGTTCACGACGACGACGAAGTCACCTGTGTCGACGTGCGGCGTGTACTGCGGCTTGCCCTTGCCGCGGAGCGTGTCCGCGATACGGGTCGCCAAGCGCCCGAGTGTCTGCCCGTCGGCATCGACGAGGAGCCACTCGCGCTCGATCTCACCGGGCTTGGCCGTATACGTCTTCATCACAGAAAGAGGGCGGAACACCGTCCGCCGGGGGTCGAGTCTAGCAACTTCCTCGCTGAATATCGCCTCGCGCGCTTGAAGCTACCGACGCGATGGCCTAGTGTCGATCTCCGTGGCCGGCGTGCGGATGGGTCGCTGCTACTCGTCGTCACTTTGGCGGCTTTCAGCAGCTCCCAGGCAAACGCCGCAACTCCACGGCTGTCTTTGGTTGCGCCGAATACGGTCGCCGTGGGCTTCAAGGACGGTCTCGCCTCGATGACCCTTTACGTGGGCAACCGCACCGGTCAGAGGGTCGAGCTTCGCGTCAGGTATGTCGGCACCGGAGCAGCGAGCGGCCCTTGAAGCAGGTGCTGGCGAGCAGGACGGCCTCGAGCTCACAGCTCCGAGCGGCGTCACTGTCGCCGCTCGCGACGTCAGAGCGATAGTGCTCGAGCTCCGCCGTCCGCTATCGATGCCGAAGATCGACGGCTTCCTGGTCGTCAGCGCGCTTGCTGGGCCGACGGAGCTTCTGTCTGTGCCGATCAACGAAGCCGGCGCCGCGGAGGCGTCCGGCGCGTTCGTTGGATTCGAGCAGAAGCAGGCCTCGATCACCACAACGGCATGGCTCGGGCCTATCTCTCGAGCATGCGACTGGCTCCCACACATCGGCTCCTGTCCCGGCCAGCACTATGGCTCGACGTCGACGACGGTCGCCGCTCACGGCGTCGTCGAGCGAGAGACGCTTCTCGGCGCCCGAAACGGAGCCAATGCGGTAGTCACGATCGAACCGACAAGGGCGACGAGGACGAACCTGCCGGCGGCTGCCGTCGCCTCCACACCGACCGTCCGGCCGGCGCCACCCTTGACCCGGGCGAAGATCAGCGCTTCGAGCATCCCGGGTCCTGGCTCGTACTCCGGTGACGTGGCCATCGACCCGGCGGTCGAGGAGCCCAAGGCGATCGCGGTCACGGTTCATGCTCAGGACGCACTGATCTGGGCGCTACTTGTTCTCCTCTTCGGTGGCGCGCTCGGCGTTGCGCTCACGAAGTTCTATGATGCGTGGCGCAGCGGCCGCGTGCTACGAGCATCGTTGCAAGAGGCGGTTACTCCGTACTTGGCCGAGCACGGTAGTCGCGACCGCAGACGACCCGACCGCGACTATCTCGATCCTCTCCTGATCGAGGCCGACGGGCGTCTGGCGCCGGCCGAGAAGCAGTTCCCAGGCTATTGGGGTCAGTCGCGGCCGACAAAGCCTGTGCCGGCGCTCTACTGGAGCTCTTACGGTCTGAAGACCGCCGACGTGCGGGCGAGCATCGCCACCCAAGTGACCGCGATGACTGCGCGCTTCGCGCGCTGGAAGCGCATCGAAGCCGCCTACGTAACGCTGACAAACGCCCCTCGCGCGCCTGAAGGACCCGCGACTTCCCGTTCATCGCGACGGCGAGTCGGTTCTCGATCTTGTCCAGGGTGAGCCGCTCGACGACGTCGAGACACGGACACGCGAGTCGGCGATGGCCACATTCGCCGTCATCGTCGGTCTCTACGCCGATGTCGCGCGCCGCTGGAAGGCGGCGGTCGAACGCCACGGCCGAGACTGGGAGACGAAGCACCGAAGCCTCGACCCGGCCAAGATCTATCAAGCCGCGCCCTCCCTGGCGACAAGAACGCCGGAGCACGCGGCCGCGCTCAGGCTCGACTTCCTCCGAGCCCGGCGGCTGCTCGCCGACCCGGAGTCAGTACCCGATGACAAGCCAGCGCGCTCACCGCGAAGGAACCTCCTCGAGGGCGTGCTCGCCTTCGACGAATTGAACATCGACGCGGCCCTTCTCGAAGCGGACGGAGAGCCAGGAACCAGCTTCCTTGGCGCACTACTGCCTCCGCTCCTGCGGTTCGAGTCCGCGGATCAGATTCGCCGCAGCGTCCGCGATTGGGACTGGGCGGTCTTCGTAGGTCTGTCGCTGCTCACCGCTCTCGGGTACACGCTGACCTTCTACGTTGGCAAGGATTGGGGCTCGACTACCGATTACCTGTCCGCCTTTGCAGCCGGGGCGACGGTGCCAACCGTGATCAGCTGGGCGTTGCTTCCTATCTCGCGTGGGACTTCGGAGTCCGCGAAATGAGCTGATGCACTCCCTAGCCCAGAGGCTCGAGTATTGCCGCGGGGCGGCGTGCAAGGACAAGGGCGACGGCGGGCGCGACGACGGCGACGGTGGCGCCGATCGCGATCGCCGCGACTCCCCACTCCGTGTAGGCCAGCCCGCCTACGAGCGCGAGCCCCGCGGCCAGCAGCCCCGCGACGAGGTCGGTGAAGCCGACGAGCCGCCCTCGCTCGACCGGGGTGGCGTGCGTGACGAGCTCGGCGGTGGCGGCGACGTAGGAGACGTTCCAGCCGAGCCCGAGCAGGAAGAGTGAGAGCGACATGGCTGGAATGGACACCGACCACGCGAGCATCACGGTCGATACGGCCATGATCGCGAGCCCGCCGACGAGCGACGCATGCCGTCCCACCCGGTCGATGAGCGCCCCCACGACGAGCACCAGCGCGAACATCCCGACGATGTGGAGGCTGATGACGGTGAACACGTCGGCCTGCTCGTGCTGGTGGCCGACGACGATGTAGCCGGTCAGATTCATCACGCCCGCCATCACCGCGAAGCTCGCGAGCGCGGCGAGAACGGCAGCGGGAACGCCCGGGCGTCGCAGGATCTGGCGGAGTGGAGCGGCAGGCTCGGCCGTGAGCGACTCACCCTCCGCGAGCCCCGACCGCTGGAGCTCGAGCGCGATCGTGCGCGGATCCGGCCGAATCAGGAGCGCGATGGCAAGGCCCACGACGCACATCGCCGCAGCCGCGAACCACGGTATGACGAGGGTGTCGAGCTCGAGTTCCTTCCCCGCGAAGAGCGGCCGGAAGACGAGCGGGCCGAGCGCCGCGCCAAAGAGCGCGCCGAAGAGCACATACGAGATCGCGCGGGCCTTCTTCTCCTGCGGATACATGTCCGCGGCGGCGGTGCGGGCCAGCAGAACGGCGCCGTTCATCGCCCCGACTCCGACGAACCCGAGAATCACGAGCGGGGCGTTGTCGACGATGCACCCGAGCGCCGTGAGCAGGCATCCGCCCATCCCCACGACAAAGCCGCCGGCGATCACGGGAACGCGACCGAATCGATCCATCAGACGACCGGCCGGGAGCGCCGCCGCCGCGCCGGCTGACAGAAAGATCGCCGGGCCGAGACCGAGAATCGATTGGATCCCGGTGACGAGGACGAGGGTGATCGTGGCGACGGCGACCGCGAGCTGAAGCACTCCGGAAAGGAGCACCAAACACAGACCGAGCAGCGCGGTGTTACGGCGGATCGGAAACGAGGTCGCGGAGATCGAGCAATTCAATCAGCGCGGTGGAGCGTCAGTGACCGGACCCCGTTCGTCGGTCCACTCGTTATGAGAGTCGGGCTGTCTCAGTGCTCCTTCCAGTGCGCAGCGTAGGCCGCGGGCGTTCTCCACTCAAGGCTCGAGTGCGGTCTCCGGGTGTTGTAGGTGTTTCTCCAATCTTCGATCACGGTCTTCGCCTCGAGCAGCGAGTCAAAGGCTTCCACGGCGAGCACCTCGTCTCGGACCTTGCCGGCGAAGGATTCCACGAACGGGTTCTCCCAGGGTGAGCCGGGCTCGATGTAGGAGCTGCCGCTGCCTGAGAAGCGGCACCAGTCTTTGAGGGCGTTGGCGGTCAGCTCGGGCCCGTTGTCCATGCGCACGAGCTCGGGCGGCCGGCCACAGCGGGCGACGATCCGCTCGAGCACGTTGACGGTGCGGTCGGCGTCGATCCGCCGCTCGACCTGAATCGCGAGCGCTTCGCGGGTGTGCTCGTCGACGACGTGCAGGAGCTTCAGGATGCGGCCGTCTGTGGTCGTGTCGAACTGGAAGTCGAGCGCCCACACCTGATTTGGCCGCTCCGCGCGCAGCCTGCCCGCCGGTGCCGTCGACTGGCCGAGCCGCTGCCGCTTGCGCTTGCGCGCCGGCACCCGCAAACCCTCTTCACGCCACAAACGCTGGATCTTCTTGCGGTTCACCTCGAAGCCTTCGCCGCGCAGGCTCGCCCAGGCGCGCCGGTAGCCCCAGCGCGGATGCTCCCGCGAGAGGCGGCGCAAGCGTGCACGCAGCGCGTCGTCGCGATCGCGGCACAGCGGCCGGTGTCGCTGCGTGGAGCGGTGCTGGCCGGTGATGCGGCACGCCCGCCGCTCAGAGAGGGAAAGCCGCTCCTCGAGCATGTGCACGGCCTTCCGTCTGCGCGACGGGCTCACCAGTTTCCCTTCGCGACCTCCTTGAGCGCGTCGATCTCGAGCAGCTGCTCGGCGACCATCCGCTTCAGCTTCCCGTTCTCGCGCTCGAGCTGCTTCAAGCGCTTCGCGTCGTCGGCCTTCAAACCGCCGTACTGCAGACGCCAGCGATGCAGCGTCTGCTCCGAGATCTCCAGCTGCTTTGCGACTTGCCCGACGTCCTGGCCTTCCCCGAGCAGCCGGTCGGCCTCCCTCAGCTTCCTGATGATCTGCTCCGGCGTATGCCGGCGTCTCCTTGATCCCATCGTTCCGATTGTCCTCCTTGCCCGACATGTGGGCGGTAAGACTCTCGCAACGACCGGACCGATCTCAGGGGGTCAGGTCATCAGTACGCGCTACTAGGAGGCCCATGAGGCTACGATGGCCGAAGCGTAAGGGGAGCTCGGGGCAACCGGGCTGAGAGGGCGGCTGGACGCGCCGCCGACTCGAAACCTGATCTGGGTAATACCAGCGGAGGAAGCGCATGTCGGAAGAGCTCGTCGTGGTCGTCGCCGGAGGTGCAGAGCCTCCACACGGAAAGGCGATGCGCTTCATTGCCCCCGGCACTCCTGTGGTCGCCGCGGACAGCGGGCTCGAGCATGCGCGCGAGCTGGGACTCGAGGTCACGATCGCGGTCGGCGACTTCGACTCGGCGTCCCCGGAGGCGGTGAGCGCAGCGGAAGCGTCGGGGACGCGCATCGAGCGCCATCCCGCAGAGAAGGACGTCACCGATCTCGAGATCGCTCTCGACGCGGCGCTGGCGCTCCGTCCGAAGCGAATCGTCGTGCTCGCCGTAATCGGCGATCGGCTCGACCACCTTCTCTCCACCTTCCTGCTCCTCGCAGCGCCTCGCTACGCCGGGGTCGAGCTCGATGCCAACATCGGCTTAGCCCGCGTCCATGTGATCCGCGACGAGCGGGTCTTGTCCGGACAGCCTGGCGAGTTGCTCTCGCTGTTCGCACTCCACGGGCCGGCTCAGGGCGTCGGCACCGAAGGATTGGCGTATCCGCTCGCCGGAGAGACGCTCGAGCCGGGATCGACGCGCGGCGTCTCGAACGTCTTCGTCGGCGAAACGGCCACGATCACCGTCGAGCACGGCGTTCTTCTCGCCGTTCGACCCGGCGCCGAGCGGGAAGGCGCCAAGTGACACAGTGTCACAAGGCGGCTCTGGCGCTCGCCCTTCTGGTTATCGCTGCCTTTGCGGTCGCGGGGTGCGGAGGGGGCGAAGAGATGCCGAGCGACGTCGTTCTCGTCACGCACGATTCGTTCGTGATCTCGAAGGACGTGAAGGCCGAATTCGAGGAGTCGAGCGGGCTCGAGCTTCGGATCCTCCAGTCCGGCGACGCAGGGGAGCTCCTGTCCAAGGCGCTGCTCACCGCCGGGAATCCGCAGGGCGACGTCCTCTTCGGCGTGGACGACAATCTGCTCTCGCGCGCGCTCGCCGGCGATCTCTTCGAGCCGTACGAGTCCCCGCTTCTCGAGCAGGTGGACGAGAGGTACGCACTCGATTCGGAGCACCGGGTGACACCGATCGATCACGGCGAGGTGTGCCTGAACTACGACAAGGCGTGGTTCTCGGAGCGCGAGATCGAGCCCCCGCGCTCGCTGGACGACCTCACAGATTCCCGCTTCGAGAACCTCGTCGTCGTCGAGAATCCCGCGACCTCGACCCCCGGGCTCGCGTTTCTCCTCGCCACCGTCGCGCGGTACGGGGAGCCGGGCTGGCAGGACTTTTGGCGCCGACTGCGCGAGAACCGCGTACTCGTCGTGGACGGCTGGGAGGAGGCCTACAACGGGCGCTTCTCGGGCGCGGCCGGCGAAGGGGATCGCCCGATCGTCGTCTCGTACGCGTCGAGCCCGCCCGCGGAGGTGATCTTCGCCAGGCCACGCCCGAAGGTCGCGCCAACCGCCGTCGTCGAAGACAGCTGTTTCCGGCAGGTCGAGCTTGCCGGCGTTCTTCGGGGAACACGAAACGAGGAGGGAGCGCGAAAGCTCGTGGACTTCCTGCTCGACACGCGCTTCCAGGAGGACATCCCGCTCTCGATGTTCGTCTTCCCCGTCAACCGGAGGGCCGCGCTCCCACCCGAGTTCGAGAAGTTCGCGGCGATACCCGAGAATCCGCTCGAGCTCTCGCCCGCAGAGATAGGGACGAATCGCGACAGATGGGTGAGGGAGTGGACACGCATCGTGCTGCGGTGAGCGCGAGCGCTTGGCGCGCCCTGGCATACGGCGTTCCGCTCGCGTTCCTGGCGGTCTTCTTCGTCTATCCGCTGGTCTCGATCCTGGAGCGCGGGCTCACCTCCGGAGAGAATCTCGCGTCTCCCTTCGACGTCCTCTCAGACCCGCTGACCCGCGAGGTGGTGTGGTTCACGCTCTGGCAGGCGGTGGCGTCGACGGTGCTGACGATCCTGGTCGCGCTCCCCGCCTCGTACGTGCTCGGTCGCTACGCCTTCCGCGGCCGAAGCGTCGCTCTCGCGGCCGTGACGATCCCGTTCGTTCTCCCCACGGTCGTCGT
>Ga0136613_10000459_pt1 | contig 18889 bp, 25 predicted proteins | sample AntDrymUQ2722106_2_FD_106649 | JGI IMG/M metagenome (GOLD analysis project Ga0136613, IMG submission 106649) | Polar desert sand microbial communities from Dry Valleys, Antarctica - metaG UQ272 (21.06) | ecosystem: Environmental > Terrestrial > Soil > Desert | place: Antarctica: Dry Valley... | reverse complement strand
TGTGATGGCCGAGACCTGGGAGCAGGGCTATGCCGTCGAGTCCGATCGAAGCGCCACGTTCGCCGACGGGCTCGCGGTTCGTGTCGCGATCCCGCTCGCGGTGCGGGTGCTCGGCGAGGTGGCGAGCCGGATGCTCCTCGTCTCCGAGCGTGCGATCGCCGAAGCTGTGGGCGCCTTCGCCCGCGCGGGGATTCGCGCCGAGGGCGCGGCGGGCGCCGGGCTCGCGGCGCTGGATCAGCTGTCGGACGTGGAGGGCACAGTCGTCCTGATCGTGACCGGGCGAAACATCGACGACGAGCTGTTCACGCAGGCGGTCGAGCGACCGGAGTCCTTCCCGGACTGAACGGCTCGAGGCGCGCGTCCGGCCGGCCCACGATCGCGTGGGCCACGGCCTCGCCGCAGGCGAAGCCAAGGACGTTCCCGTGGCCCGAGTACCCGGCCGAGACCCAGACTCCCTCCCGGTCCGGAAGCTCGCCGACGAGCGGGAGGAAGTCCCGCGTGTAGCCCATGAGGCCGGCCCACCGGTGCGTGATTCGGGGCGTTCGGCCCAGGAGCTCGGTCAGGTACGCCTCGATCCGCCCCTGGATCTCTCCGGTCGGGCGCTCCTCCCGGGTCAGCTCGCCCTCGAGGTCGGTGTCGCGGCGGCCGCCGATGACGACGGGCCCGTCCGGGAGCTGCTGGAAGTAGTCGTAGCCCCAGCGCGCGTAGATCGGGCACGGGAAGAGGTGCTCGTCGAGCGCCTCCGTCGCGAGCACCTGGCCGCGGAAGGAGACGACGGCGTCGTCGAGCTCCTCGAGGAGCCCGGCGGAGTAGCCGTCGGTCGCGACGACGACCGCACCCGCCGAGACGGTGCCCCGGTCGGTCGTGAGCTCCGTGCCTTCCAGCGCCGTGGCCTGCGTCTCCTCGGCGAGGCGGGCCCCGGCCTCGTGCGCGAGCGCAGCGAGGCGGCGCACCCATTGCCCCTGGTCGAAGGCGCCGTCGGGTGGGTGGAAGATGCCGCCGAGCGCGTGCTCCCGGAGCGCCGCGGGAAGGTCGCCCCGCTCGTGCCACTCGACCGCGAACCCGTCCGCGGCGAGCGCGTCGTGCTCGAGCCTGAGGTCGGCGAGCTCCGCCTCGTCGACGGCGACGCGCAGGCTCCCCTCCGGGCGAAACGCGTCGCCGGCGAGGCCGCGGATCTGCTCCAGGGCGTCCTCCGTGAAGCGATTGACGTCCGCGAGGGGTGCCCGGTCGTACGGGACGGCGGTGCCGCGCAGGGCGAAGCCCCCGTTTCGCCCGCTCGCCCCGCTCCCGATCCGCCGCGCCTCGACGACGCGCACTCTCGCGCCGCCGACGGCAAGGACGCGGGCGCAGGCAAGGCCGGTGACGCCACTCCCGACGACGGCGACGTCGACCCTTTCGTCCCCGGGGAGCGGCCCGTACGTGGGTGTGTCGGCGTCGAGCCAGAGCGGAACGGTCAAGCCGCGATCGTAGTTCCGACGGCGCGGTGGATGCCGTCGGCCTGCGACGCGAGGCCGCTCAGCTCGAGCTCGACGAGCGCGGCCGCGACGTCCGCGGCGGCGCACCGGGTGCGAACGACGAGCTCGTCCACGCCCGCCGGCGCGTCACGAAGGAGCTCGAGGACGGCGGCCGCACCGGCCGAGAGCACGGGCGCGGGTGGCGCGCGGCGGACGAGGCCGAGCGCATCGAGGACGTCGTCGGCGGAGAGCAGCGGTGCCGCGCCCTGGCGGATCAGGTTGTTCGTCCCGGCGGAGAGGCCGGAAGAGATCTCGCCCGGCACCGCGAACACCTCCCGGCCGAGCTCAAGCGCGAAGTCGGCCGTGATCAGGGCGCCCGAGCGCTCGCGAGCCTCCACGATCACCGTTGCGCGTGCGAGCGCGGCGATCAGCCGGTTTCTCGCGGGAAAGCGCCACGGCGCGGGCTCGACCCCGGGCGGGTACTCCGAGACGATGAGCCCGGAGCCGACAATGCGCCGCGCGAGCTCGGCGTGGCGGGCCGGGTAGTCGCGGTCGATCCCGCAGCCGAGGACGGCGATGGTGGTCCCTCCACCCTCGATCGCTCCCCGATGCGCCTCGGCGTCCACCCCGCGCGCGAGGCCGCTGACGACGACGAGCCCGGCCGCCGCGAGCTCGCAGGCGAGCGATCGTGCGACCTGGGCGCCGTAGGCCGAGCAGCTGCGCGCGCCGACGATCGCGACCGCCGGCTCCGCCAGGATCTCGACCTGCTCGCCGCGCACGAAGAGGGTGGCCGGGGGGTCGTGGAGCTCGGTGAGAGCCGAGGGATATCCGGGCCGGCCGCGCCGAAGGCAGCGGGGAGTCACGCCGCGACTGCCAGCTCGTTCGGCGAGCGGTAGGAGAGCGCCTCGGCCATGTGCTCCGCGGCCACCGCCTCGGCGCCGGCGAGCGCGGCGACCGTCCCTGCGACCCGGGAGACCCGGGCGTGCCCGCGCGCCGACAGGCCGACGCGGTCGACCGCACGGGCAAGCAGCTCGGACGCCGGAGGCGCGAGAGGCGGGCTACCGCGGTCGAGCCGTTCCCGTGCAGCGGCAACGCGCTCGGCGACGGCGCTCGAAGCCTCTCCCCGCTTCCCCGCGACCTCGACGGCGCGGGCGCGCGGCACGGTGACGACGAGGTCGAAGCGGTCGAGGAGCGCGCGGGAGAGCTTCTCCCGGTACGCGGCCAGTCGCTGGGTGGAGCAGGCGCACTCGAGGCCGGGGTCGCCCCTGGCTCCGCAGGGACAAAGGTTCATCGTGCCCACGAGCAGGAAACGGGCCGGAAACGTGACGCGCCCGGCAATCCGCGCGACCGCGACGGAGCCGTCCTCGAGCGGCTGGCGCAGCGCCTCGAGCGCGGGCCGCGGGAACTCTCCGAGCTCGTCGAGCAGGAGCACGCCGTGGTGCGCGAGCGTCACCTCACCCGGCCGTGGCCCCGGACCTCCGCCAACGATGGCGGCCGTCGAGGCCGTGTGGTGTGGAGCGCGAAAGGGCGGCCGCTCCACGAGGCCGTGCCGGGCCGGGAGGATGCCCGCGACCGAGTGGATGCGCGTCACCTCGAGCGCCTGCTCCTGCGTCAGCGCCGGGAGGATGCCGGGAAGGCGGCGCGCGAGCATCGTCTTCCCCGTGCCGGGTGGCCCGCCGAAGAGGATGTTGTGCCCGCCGGCCGCAGCCAGCTCGAGCGCGCGGCGGGCACGCTCCTGCCCGCGGACGTCCTCGAGATCGGGCTGTGGAAGAGGCGGCGTCGAGACACTCGGAGGCGGTGGGTCGACGTCGACGAGGCCGCTCAGGTAGGCCGCCGCCTGCCCCAGGTGCACCACCGGGATGGCGTCGATGCCGGCGAGCGCGGCCTCGGAGGCGGACTCGGGTGCGCAGAGGAGGCGTGAGAGCCCCGCAGCCCGGGCTGCTTCGGCCGCCACGATGGCGCCGGGCACCGGTCGGATTCGGCCGTCCAGGGCCAGCTCGCCGAGCGCCGCGTGCTGGTCGAGGCGCTCGAATGGCACCTGTCGCGTGGCGGCCAGGACGGCCAACGCAATCGGGAGGTCGAAGCCCGATCCCTCTTTCTTCAGCCCAGCGGGGGCGAGGTTGACGGTGATCCGGCTCCGCGGCCACTCGAGCTCCACGCTCTTGACCGCGCTTCGGACTCGTTCCTTGGCCTCCTGGCATGCCTTGTCCGGGAGGCCGACGATCGCGAACGCGGGAGCGCCGCGCTGGAGGTGCGCCTCGACCTCGACCGTCCGCGCGTCGATCCCGACGAGGGCGTGGGTCGTGGCGCGCGCAAGCACAGCTTCACGCTAGGCCGCGTAGGCGCACGAAAAGCCACGCTTTGAGCCGAAACCGTGACGAGGATCAGCCGAGAGGCGCGCGCTCGATCCGGCGCCCGCGGACGGCGACGGCCTCGAGCTCGACGTCAAGCTCAGCGAGCTCGGGGCGCGCCGCGAGCCAGGCGTCCACGGCGCGCCGCACACGGCGCTCCTTCTCGGGCGTCACCGCTTCCCACGGATGGCCGAAACGGTCGCCGCTCTTCGCTTTCACCTCGCAGAAGATGAGCTGGCGCCCCCGCCGCACGACGAGGTCGATCTCGTTTCCGCCCGCCCAAGCGTTGGCCGCGAGGATTCGGTAGCCGCGCAGGAGGAAGTGACGGCGGACCCGCCGCTCGGCCTCAGGCCCGAGCTGCTTCGAGCGCTTCGATGTCCGCATAGCAGAGCGCGTTGAACGAGCGGCGGTGCAGATCGCTCGGCCCGCGCGCGCGGACGACGGCCGAGTGGCCGGGCGTGATGTAGCCGACGTGCGAGGCGAAGCCGTAGTGCGGATAGAGCGCGTGGAGCCGCCGCATCGCGCGGTCGCGCGTCACCTTGGCGACGATCGAGGCGGCGGCGATGGCCGCGCTTCGCTCGTCCCCGTCGACCACGGCCTGGTGCGGCGGCGCGAGCGGCCCGAGGCGGAAGCCGTCCACGAGGCACGCCTCGGCCGGCGGCGCGAGCGCGGCGAGAGCCTCACGCAGACCGCGGAGGTTCGTGCGGTGCAAGCCGTCGCGGTCGATCGTCGCCGGGGGGATCACGCGCACGACCACGCGGGTGGCGCAGGCCGTCACGGCGCGAAAGAGCGTCTCGCGCCGCTCGGGGGTCACCTGCTTCGAGTCGTTCAAGAGCCCGAGCGGGCGGCAGGCATGGTCGCGCAAGCGCTCGTAGTCGAAGAGCACGCCGGCGACGACGAGCGGCCCGGCCAGGCTTCCGCGCCCGGCCTCGTCCGCTCCCGCGACGAAGCGAACGCCCAGGCGACGGTCGAACGCGAGGAGCTTGCGGCCGGTCCGCTTCACCGCGCCCACGATACTGCCGCCCGCCGACAGGGAGCCCCGCAGCGCGAGACCCGGCGCAGATCCGTAACGCTAGGTGTTGAGCTTCGCCCGCACGCGAGCCTTCTTGCCGACCCGCCCGCGGAGGTAGTAGAGCTTGGCGCGGTTCACGTCGCCGATCTGCATGACCTCGATCCGCTCGATCTTGGGCGAGTGCACCGGGAACGTCCGCTCGACGCCGACGCCGAACGAGCTCTTGCGCACGGTGAAGGTCTCGCGCGCGCCGGGACCCTGACGCTTGATCACGACGCCCTCGAAGACCTGGACGCGTCGCCGCTGGCCCTCGATCACCTGGAAATGGACACGCACGGTGTCCCCCGCCTTGAACTGCGGAATGCCCTCACGCAGCTGCCGCTGCTCGATCAGTTCGATCGGATTCGCCATTGGAAAAAGGAGGCCGGAGCCGGCGGAGAATGCTAGCGGAAGCCGATTCGCTGCGGCGGCCAGTAGACGGCGAAGACCTCGCCGATGATGTTGCCGTGCGGCACGGCTCCCCAGACGCGGCTGTCGCACGACTGGCCCCGGTTGTCGCCGAGCATGAAGTAGTGGCCCTCCGGAACCTTCCGCTCGGGGAAGGTGCCGTTCGCGCGGGACGCGTCCGGCAGGTACGGCTCCTTGAGCCGCTTGCCGTTGATCGTGATGACGCCGTTTCGCTCGGCGATCATCTCCCCCGGAAGCCCGATCAGGCGCTTGACGAACGTCCCGCCGGCGCCGCAGCGCGCCTGTGCGGCCGGGGGCGTCTCGAAGACGATGATGTCGCCCCGGCCCGGATCCTTGAAGTGGTAGATGAAGCGGTTCGCGAGCACGCGATCGGAGAAGCCCGCGACGCACCCGTCGCCCGGCTCGGCGCAGTGGAGCGTCGGCTCCATCGAGGAGGACGGGATCCGGTAGGGGTTGACCACGAAGGCCTTGATCGCGAGCACCGCGCCGACGGCGATCACGATCGTGAGCACCCAGTCGACAGCAGTCCGCCACGGAGGCGGGAGCTGCTCGGTGATCCGGTCGATCGGCCCCCTCAGAGCGCCGACCTCACGCGCGACTGCTCGCGGCGCCAGACGTCGATCCGCCCGTGGTTCCCGGAGAGGAGCACGTCGGGCACCGTCCAACCGCGGTACTCGGGCGGGCGCGTGTAGTGGGGGTATTCGAGGCCTCCGTCGAGGGCGGGCGAGAAGCTCTCCTGCGCCCCGCTCTCATCGCGGATGGCGCCGGGTAATCGACGCGCGACGGCGTCGAGGAGCACCATCGCGGGCAGCTCACCGCCCGAGAGGACGTAGGGGCCGATCGAGACGGCGTCCGTCGCCACGTGCTCGACGACGCGCTCATCGAAGCCCTCGAAGCGGGCCGAGAGCAGGGTGAGGCTCTCCTCAGAGGCGAGCTCGTCGACCAGGGCCTGGTCGAGCTGGCGGCCCTGCGGTGTCAAGGCCACGACCCGCCGGCCACCGGTGTCCCCGTAGACGGCCTCGAGCGCGGCGCAAACGACGTCGACGCGGAGCACCATCCCGGCGCCGCCCCCGTAGGGCTCGTCGTCCACCTGGCCGCTCGAGAGCGGCGTGAAGTCGCGGTAGCTCCAGAGGCGAAGATCCAGCTCCTTCCCGAGCACGGAGGCGAGCGGCCGATGCTCGGTCAGCCAGGAGAAGGCATGGGGAATCAGGGTGAAGACGTCGATCTGCACGGCAGCCTGCGAGCTTAGCCAGGGTCCACGAAGCCCGGCGCGATCACGACGCGCCCGGCCTCGAGGTCGACGGAGAGGACGCACTGCTCGACGAACGGGAGCGCGAGGCCGGAGTCGAGCCGGAGGACGTCGTTCGCAACGCCGGGCTCGACCTCGGCGACCTGGCCGAGCTTACCCCCGCCCTCCTCCTCGACAGAGAGGCCGACCAGGCGGAAGGCGTACCAGCTCCCCTCGTCCGGCTCTGGCAGCTCGCTCGCCGGGAGCTCGAGCGCGGCGCCGCGCTCGGCCCTGCGGTCGAGCCGGACGACCAGCCGGCCCCGCCCCGCGCGCTTCGCGCTCGTGACGGTCGCAGGCTCGCGGTCGAGATAGAGGCGAGCACCGGGCTCGAAGCGCTCGGGCGCCTCGCTCGCGCCCTCGACGACGAACTCGCCGCGGAGGCCGTGTGGACGGCCGACGTGGCCGACCGTGATCCAGTCCCCCTCCGCCGAGTCCTCCGCGCTCATCGCGCGTGCCGGCGACACGTCAGCCGTGAGAGCCGCCACCGGTCGAGACCCCTATTCGACAATCTCGAGGAGGCGGCGCTCATTGGCCTTCGTGCCACTCGCGCGGACGATCGTGCGAAGCGCGCGGGCAATGCGCCCGCCCTTGCCGATCACCTTGCCGAGGTCGTCGCCCGCGACGTGCAGCTCGAGCACCACGGCCCCGTCCCGTTCCGAACGCGTCACGCGCACCTCTTCGGGGCTCGCGACGAGGCTCCTCGCGACGTGCTCGAGAAGCCGCTCGATCGGCTCGGTCAAATGCCCTGGGCCTTCATGAGGCGGCGCACCGCGTCGGAGGGTTGCGCCCCCTTGGAGATCCAGTCCTGGATCTTCTCCGCCTTCAGGTCGATCGTCGACGGGTCGGTCTGCGGGTTGTAGCGCCCGACGATCTCGATGAACCGCCCGTCGCGCGGCGAGCGCGCGTCTGCGACGACGACCCGGTAGATCGGGTTCTTCTTCGAGCCGACTCGCGTCAGCCTGATTCGTGTAGCCATTCGTCTCCTATCTCCGTTGTTGGGCGGCGAGCGATTGCAAATTCGGCATCTTGCCCCGCCCCATCTGTTTCATCATTTTCTGCATCTGCTTGCGGGCGGTGAGGAGCTGGTTCACCTGCTGCACCGAGGTTCCGCTCCCGCGCGCGATGCGCTGGCGCCTCGAGCCGTTGATCAGCTCCGGGTGCTGCCGCTCCTGCGCGGTCATCGAGAGGACGATCGCCTCGACGCGCCCGAGCTGGCGCTCGTCCACCTCGAGGCCCTTCATCTGCTTCCCGAGCCCGGGGATCATCCCCATGACCGACTGGAGCGGGCCCATCTTCCTGAGCATCCGCTGAGCCTGGAGGAAGTCGTCGAACGTGAACTGCCCGGCGCGTAGTCGCTTCTCCATCGCGAGCTGCTCGTCCTCGCCCGCGGCGGCCTCGGCGCGCTCGATCAGCGTGAGGACGTCGCCCATCCCGAGGATCCGCGAGGCCATCCGGTCCGGGTGGAAGTACTCGAGCTGGTCGAGCTTCTCGCCCGTCGACGCGAGCTTGACCGGCTTGCCCGTGACGGCCTTGACCGAGAGGGCCGCGCCGCCGCGCGCGTCGCCGTCGAGCTTCGTCAGGACGACGCCGTCGAAGTCGATCCGCTCGGCGAAGGACTCGGCGACCGAGACCGCGTCCTGGCCCGTCATGGCGTCGAGCACCAGCAGGACGTTCGTCGGCTTCGCCTGCTTGCGGACGGCCGCGAGCTCGTCCATGAGGGCCTCGTCGACGTGCAGGCGCCCGGCGGTGTCGACGATCACGACGTCCCGGCCCTGGGCGGCGGCCTGCTCGAGGCCGTGGCGCGTGACCTCCACGGGATCCTTGGTGCCGCGGTCGAGGTAGACCGGGATCTGGATCTGGCGCCCGAGCTGCTCCAGCTGGTCGATCGCGGCGGGGCGCTGCAGGTCGGCCGCGACGAGCGCCGGGCTCTTCCCCTCCTTGCGCAGGAGCAGCGCGAGCTTGGCCGCGGTGGTCGTCTTGCCCGAGCCCTGGAGGCCCGCGAGGAGGATGACCGTCGGCGGGCGCCCGGCGAAGGCGAGCTTGGAGCCGCCCGAGCCCATGAGCGCGGTCAGCTCCTCGTGGACGATCTTCACGACCTGCTGTCCCGGTGTGAGGCTCTTCAGGACGTCCGCGCCGAGGGCGCGCTCCTTGACCGTGGCCACGAACTCCTTGACCACGCGGAGGTTCACGTCGGCCTCGAGGAGGGCGAGACGGATCTCGCGGGCGGCGGCCGAGAGGTCTTCCTCGGACAGGCGGCCGCGCCCTCGGAGGTCGCCGAGAGTGGCCTGGAGCTTGTCGGAAAGCGAGTCGAACACGGGCGGGTTAGTGTAGCCCGGCTCTTTTCGCCCACTTAGCAAGGAGGCTCGAGGATGTCGGCTGTCGCCAAGGTCGTGACCATCATCGGAAACTCGCCCGAGAGCTTCGCGCAGGCGGCTCAGGTCGCCGTCGCGGAGGCCGCGAAGACGATCCGCGGCATCAGCGGGGCCGACGTCGTCTCGATGAGCTGCGAGGTGGACGGCGACCGGATCACGATGTACCGGACGACCGTGAACATCTCGTTCGGGATCGAGCGCGGCGGCGACTCGGGGGCCTAGAGAGGAAGGCTCAGGGACTGGGGACGAGCACGGCACTGCGGGTCTCGGCGTCAGTTGGACGCGTGCGCGTCTGACTACGGGTCCCGACCCGCCCCCTGCTCGCATCCAGCCTAATCCGGAAAGGCGCGCGCGTGGCGCGCAATTGCGGCGCATCTCTCGCAGGTGAGAAACGATTTCTAGGCTTGCGAGTCGTCGAGCTCGGCTAGGTCGTCCGCTCCGTGAACAGCCGAGCCGAGGTCGCCGGCTCCAGGCGCGGCGTCTTCTTCGTCCAGCCCGCGGTGGAACTCCTCGACGTCCAGGTCGAGGGTCTCCTCGTCGACCTTCGGCTCCTGCTCGCTCATCGGCCTGAACCCTACGCCGCGACCAGGGCTCGCGCGAAATCGCGCGCGTCGAAGGGCTGGAGGTCGTCGAGCGACTCTCCCACGCCGACGAGCTTGACCGGGATACCGAGCTCGTGCGCGATTGCGACGGCGATGCCGCCCTTGGCCGTCCCGTCGAGCTTCGTGAGCGCGACACCCGTCACGTCGACGGCCTGACCGAAGAGGCGCGCCTGCTGCAGGCCATTCTGGCCCGTCGTCGCGTCGACGACGAGGAGCGTCTCGTGCGGCGCGCCCTCGAGGCGCCCTTCGATCACGCGGCGGATCTTCGCGAGCTCCTCCATCAGGTTCGTCTGCGTGTGCAAGCGCCCGGCGGTGTCCACGATGACCACGTCGCGGCCTCGAGCCTCGGCGGCGTCGATCGCGTCGAAGGCGACGGCGGCGGGATCGGAGCCCCGCTCGGACCCGACGAAGTCCGCCTGCGCGCGCCTGGCCCAGATCTCGAGTTGCTCCTCGGCGGCAGCTCGGAAGGTGTCCGCGGCCGCGAGGATGACCGAGCGGCCCGCCTCCCCCAGGCGGCTCGCGAGCTTGCCGATCGTGGTCGTCTTCCCGGTGCCGTTCACGCCGACGACGAGGACGACGGTCGGGCGCCCGTCGAGCGCGAGCGAGGCCTCGCCGGCCGGCTCGGCGAGGTCGGCGACGACCTCCTCGAGCGCCTGGAGCAGATCCTCCTGGGTGGCCGGGCGCCGCTCCTCGAGGCGCCGCACGATCTCGACCGTCGCCGGAACGCCGACGTCGGCCCCGAGGAGCGCCTCTTCGATCCGCTCCCAGACCTCCTCGTCGGCCGGGTCGAAGACGGCCGAGGCGATCTCGCTCGTGAGGGCGCGGCGGCTCTCGGTCAGCGACTCGTGCAGGCGCCGGAGCCAGCCGCGGCCGCTCTCGGCCTCCGCCTCCGACGGTTCCGCGCTGTCGCCGAGAAACTCCGCCCAGGTGCGCGTCACGCGGCGGCCGCGCGCTCGGGCGCGAGCCGCTTCGACACCACCTGCGAGACCCCGTCGGCGCCCATTGTGACGCCGTAGAGGATATCCCCGGCCTCCATCGTCCTCTTCTGGTGGGTGACGACGATGAACTGGGCGCGGCCGGCGAAGCGGCGCAGGAGCTCGACGAAGCGCCCGATGTTCGTGTCGTCGAGCGCGGCCTCGACCTCGTCCAGGAGGTAGAACGGGCACGGGCGGGCGAGGAAGAGCGCGAAGAGAAACGAGAGCGCGCCGAGCGCCTTCTCGCCCCCTGAGAGGAGCGAGAGGCGCGTGATCCGCTTGCCGGCCGGCTGCAGCTCGATCTCGATCCCCGGCTCCTCGCCTTCATCACCCTCAGTCATCGTCAGGCGCGCCTTGCCGCCTGGGAAGAGCGTCGCCGCGACCTCGCTGAAGTGGCGCTCGACGCGCTCGTATGTCTCGGCGAAGCGGTCTTCGACCGTCTTCGTCAGGTCGGCGCGCAGGCCCTCGAGCTCCTCGAGGGAGCGCTCCAAGTCCTCTCGCTGGACGGATAACTCGGCGAGGCGCTCCGACTCGCGCGCGTGCTCTTCGGCCGCGAGCGGGTTGACCTGGCCGAGCGTCTCGCGGCGCCGCTCGAGCCGGGCGACCTGGACGCGAAGATCGTCCGCCTCCTCGTCGGTCAGGGCCTCGGCGTCCTGGCCCTCGGGCAGGCGGGCGACGACCTCGTCCCGCTCGCGCGTGAGGCCGGCCGCCTCGATCTTGATCCCAGTCAGCCGCTCCGCTGCTTCGGAAGCGGCGCGGCGGAGGTCGGCCTCCTGGGCCCCTAGCGTCCGGAGCCGCTCGCCGAGCTCACCGGAGCGGCCCTCGCCTGCGTCGACCCGGGCCGCGAGCGCGGGCTCGAAGCGGCGTCCCAACCCCAGTGCCCGCTCGAGCGTCGCGGCCGCGCGCTCGGAGGCCTCGGCCAGGAGGGCTCGCGACAGGGTGGGCGCCGGTTCTGGCCGCCGCTCCGAGGCGCTTCCGGCCGCGAACCAGGTCTCGCCGCCGGCCAGGGCGAGGACGGCGTCGCGCTTCTCGGCGTGAGCCTCCTGGACCCGGCGGACGCCGGTTTCGAGGTCGGAGACCCGCCCGGTCTCCCAGGCGCGCGCGGCCCTGAGCACCTGCTCGTAGGACGGCGGGGCTTGTGGGAGGGGCAAGCGCGGCCGGTCTGCTTCGGCTCGAAGCGAGCGCGAGGTCTCGAGGGCGTTCTCGCGGCGCAGGTCGACCCGCTCGAGCGCGCTTCGGAGGCGATAGAGCGCGGCCGTCGCCCGCTCATGGCGCCCCGCTGCCTCCCCGAGCTCCTCCTCGGCCTTCTCACGCTCGGCCAGGACGCCCGCGAGCCGCTCGTCCCTGCGGCCGCGCTCCTGGGTCGCCTCGATCCGCCGCTCCTCGACGGTCGCGAGAAGCTGCTCGACCCGGTCGAGGTCGGCCGCCGCGAGACGCGCTCGGAGGTGGTCGATCTCGCCTGCGAGCTTCTCGGCCCGCTGCGCCGCCGTCGCCTGGAGCGCGAGCGGACGCAGGCGCTTCTTCACCTCGAGCTCGAGGTCGCGGGCGCGCTCGACCTGGACGCCGACGCGGGAGAGCTTGAGCTCGGCCCGGTGCCGGCGCTGCTTGAATCGGCCGAGCCCCGCGGCCTGCTCGATCAATGCGCGCCGGTCACCCGGCTTCGAGCCGAGGATCTGCTCCACCTTCCCCTGGCTGATCACCGAGTGCATCTCGCCTCCTAGCCCGAGATCGGCGAGGAGCTCGACGAGGTCGGTGCGCCTGACCTGGGCGCCGTTGACGAGGTACTCGCCTTCACCGCCGCGCGACAGCCGTCGCGCGACCGAGACCTCGGAGAAGGGGATCGGCCCCTCTCCGGCCGGATTGTCGAAGACGAGCTCGACCGAGCAGAAGTCAGCCGGCGCGCGGCCCGCGGCACCGGCGAAGAGGACGTCCTCGGGTTTCTCGGCGCGAAGCTCGGAGGGGCTCAGCGAGCCCGCGGCCCAGACGACCGCGTCGGCGATGTTCGACTTGCCCGAGCCGTTCGGCCCCACCACCACGGCGACGCCGGGCTCCAGCCGAACCTCGACAGGGTCGGGGAACGACTTGAAGCCGCGCAGGCGAATCGAACGCAGGTGCACGCGGGGGAAAGGTTGACGGGCGCCGCGGACGGCGGCGCCCGTCGCTTGCTTCGTTACCTAGGAGGGTTTGACGAAATACAGCTGTGCCGCTGGAGCACGCTGCTCGGCCCCGATGCCGCGTCCTCAGTCGGCCCCGTAGCTTCCAGCTACGCGGCCTCCCTGCGTCCTTGCCTCGGAACCGATCACCGCACTCCTGCGACGACCGATATTCCGCCAACCCTCCTAGTAGACGAGAACGGTGTCGGCTGACGTCGCGAGCTCGACCAGGGTCTTCGGCTGCGAGAGCTGCACGCCCTCGCCGGCGACGCTCGCGTCGATACCCCTCGCCTTGCTCGAAAGACCCGAGAGGTGGATCGGGACGCCCGCCTCCCGCAGCGCGGCAAGGTGCTCGGCGACCGAGCCCGTCCCGACCCCCTGGGCGGCCTCCGCCGTCTCCGGGCGGACGTAGCTGACCGCGTCGCCCGCCAGGAAGAGCGTGACGCCGTGCCCCTCCTCGGCAGCCGTTCGCGCGATCAGGAGCCCGAGCGCGGCCCGGGTGGGGTTCTCCGGCCCGGTGACGACCTGGACGAGGAGGGTCGCCAAGCCTAGGCCTCCGTGGCCATGCCGAGAATCCGCTCGCGCGTCATCTCGCCGGCCATCTCCGGGTGCTCCTGCTGGACGTGCTGCTGCGCGTTCGCCACGAGCTCGTCGTCGTCGGCGCCCTCGACCTTGTGGCCGCACTCGCAGTTGATCACCTTCGGCATGGCTCCTCCTTCGGGTAGACGGAGCGATTATCTACTCGTCGGGCAGCCCGCGAAGCGCCTCGCGCGCGGCGTTCTGCTCGGCCGCCTTCTTCGAGGCGCCGCGCCCGAGGCCCGCCTGCTCCCCGTCGATCACGGCCGCGCAGGTGAAGCGCCGGTCGTGCGGCGGGCCCTCCACGTCCGTCACCTGGTAGGAGACGCTCAGTGCGCGCCGCGCGAGCTCCTCCTGGAGCTCCGTCTTGTAGTCGACGTACGTCGTGAGCGCGTAGTCGATCCGGTCGGCGAAGGCGGAAAGGATCGCCGGGCGGACGGCCTCGAAGCCGTGCTCCAGGTAGATCGCCCCGAGCACCGCCTCGACGAGCGCGGCCAGCACGTTCCGGTTCGTGGAGAGGCGCTCGAGCTCGTCGGAGGAGACGGCGTTCCCACCGTGAGCGAGGAGCTTCGCGCCGAGATCGAGGCGTCGCCCGACGACTGCGCAGCTCTGCCGCGAGACGACGTGCGCGCGGATCTTCGCGAGCTGGCCTTCCGGGTACTCGGGGAAGCGCTCGTAGAGCTCACGGGCGACAGCGAGCCCGAGCACCGAGTCTCCGAGGAACTCGAGGCGCTCGTAGGACTCCTCGCGGGTGGGCGCCCACGAGGTGTGCGTGAAGACGGGTGCGGCGCCCTCTGCGGGGAGGGCGTCGATCAGCGCGCCGAGCTCGGCGTGGCCTGGCTCGGCGGGGTCGGGGCTACTGGTGGGAGGAGATGTAGTCGACGGCCTGCCCGACGGTCTGGATGCCCTGGGCGTCCTCGTCCGAGATCTTGATCCCGAACTGATCCTCGAGCTCCATGATCAGCTCGACGAGGTCGAGGGAGTCGGCGTCGAGGTCCTCCTGGAAGTTCGCCTCGGGAGTGATCTCGCTCTCCGAGATCCCGAGCTGCTCGACGAGGACGTTCTTGACCTGCTCCTGAATCTCCTCGCGGGAAGCTGCCATGTGCGCTCTCTCCTACCCCTCGTCGTTTGTCAGGCCGAAATGGACGCCGGATGCTAACACGCACGCCACCTCAGCTCGGAGCAGGCGCAGGCTCGGCCGCGAGGCTCTCCGCGAGCCGCGCGACGACACCGCCCTCGACCCCCCGCGCAGCAAGGCGAACCGCGTTCTCGATCGCGGTGCGCGACGAGTTTCCATGCGCGATCACGACGAGGCCCTTGAGGCCCAGGAGGTAGGCGCCGCCGTAGGTGTCGGGGTTCAGCCGCTCGCGCAGCCGCCGGGCGGCCGGCCGGATCAGCAGGCCTCCGACCTTGCCGCGAAGCGTGGCCGTCACCTCTTCACGGAGGCTCGCGAACGCGACGGCGAGGCCACCCTCGAGGGTTTTGAGGGCGACGTTCCCGGTGAAGCCGTCGCAGACCATGACGTCCGCCGTGCCGAGGAGGAGGTCGCGTCCCTCGACGTTCCCGGTGAAGCGCAGGCCGGCTCCCGCGAGCAGATCGTTCGTCTCTCGCACCAGCCGGTTGCCCTTCTCGGGCTCCTCGCCGATCGAGAGGAGCGCGACCGACGGATCGTCGACGCCCAGGACGTCTTGCGCGAACACAGTTCCCATGTGGGCGAACTGGAGGAGGTGCTCGGGTCTCGCATCCGCGTTTGCGCCGCCATCGATCAGGATCGAGACGCCCCCGCGGGTCGTGGGCAGGGGAACGGCGATAGCGGGACGATGAACGCCTCGCAGGCGGCCGATCTCGACGAGCCCGGCTGCAAGGAACGCTCCCGTGTTCCCCGCGGAGATGACCGCGTCAGCCGATCCGTCGGCGACGGCGCGGCAGGCTGCGAACAGTGAGCTCGCGCGCTTGGTGCGGACGGCCTCGCCCGGCTTCTCGTCCATCCCGACGCTCTCGGGGGCATCGACGATCTCGACCCCCGGTGCGAGGCGCTCGAGCTGGGCGCGGGGGCCGAAGAGGATGGGCTCGATGCCCTCCATTCTTGCCGCAAGCGCGCCGGCGACGATCTCCTCGGGCGCGCGATCTCCGCCGAGGGCATCGACGGCGACGCGAACCGCGCGGGTCATCTCGCTAAGGCGCGGTCGTGCGGAGCGGCTCGACCTCACGCCCGCGGTAGGTCCCGCAGGTCGGGCACACGTGATGCGGCCGCTTGGGCTGGTGGCACTGCGGGCACTCGACCACGACAGGGGTCGAGAGCTTGTGCGTCGCGCGCCGTTTGTCGCGGCGCGACTTGGAGGTCTTTCGCTTGGGGACAGCCACGGTCTCGGAGTGTAGCGATGTCGTAGGGGCCGGATATATCCGGCTCCTACAAGCGTTCCTTGAGCTCCGCGAGGGCGGCCCAGCGCGGGTCTTCGACGGTCTCCTCGTGCTCGTGCGGCTCGACGTTCAGATCGCGGCCGCAGACCGTGCAGAGGCCGGCACAGTCGGTGCGGCAGAGGATCTTGTCCGGGAGGGAGAGCACGACGGCGTCGCGCGCCCAGGCCGAGAGGTCGAGCTTGTCGTCGACGACGTAGGGCGTCTCGAGCTCGCCCGAATCGTCCGGGCTCGCCGCCTGATACTCGCGTCCGCGGATCTGTGAGACGACGCTCGTCTCGGTCAGGCAGCGAAAGCAGGGGCCGTAGAGCCGCGACTCGAAAGCGAGCTCGAAGAGAAGGCCGGAGGTCGTCCGGCTGATCGTCAGGTCAGCCTCGGGGTGCTCGGGCGCCGCGAGGTAGCGCTGTCCACCCAGCTCGAGCGGCTGAAGATCCACCTCGCGGGTGTCGCGCCACTGCTCGCCGGAGCGGATCTTGATCGAACGGAGGTCGAGCGTGCTCACGCGGGCCAGGGTAGCGCTCGGCGGAGGCCCGCCCGGTGAGGAAGCCCTAGGTGACGGTCTCGTCCGTGATGCCGGCCATCACGGACTCCTGAGAGCGCTCGTGCAGGCGCTCGCGGCCCCGGCGGACTGCGCCGAGGAACTTGTCCAGGTTGACCTCGAGCGTCGAGAGGATCGAGTCAGCCCAGTCCTCCATCTCGAGGCGCGTCTCACGGGCCTGGCGGCGCGCTTCCTCGACGATGTCCTGGGCCTGGCGCTCGGCCAGCTTGACGATCTCGGTCTGGGACGCCTCGCGGACGGCCTGCTCGCGCGCCTCGCCGAGGATGCGGTCGGACTCGCGCTTCGCCTCGGCCAGCATCTCCTGGCGCTCCTTCACGATCCAGCGGGCCTGTTTGATCTCCTCGGGGATGGTCGCCCGCATCTGATCGAGGATGTCGTAGATCTCCTCGCGGTCGATCCGAACCTGATCGGTGAGCGGCACGGCCTTCGCGTTGTGCACGAGGTCGTCGAGCTTGTCGATGAGTACGAGTACGTCCATGGTGGGTGAGTCTACTCGCGGGGACTGACCGGCGTCCCCTCGTGCGGGCTTGGATAGAGGCGCGTGAACCGCTCTGCGACGGGGCCCGGGACGAGGCCCTCGACCGAGCCGCCGAACGAGGCGATCTCCTTGACGCCGCTCGAGGAGAGGAACGAGTACTGCGGGCTGGACATGAGGTACATGGTCTCGACGTCCGGCGCGAGCCTGCGGTTCAGGTGGTGCATCTGGAACTCCCACTCGAAGTCCGAGATGGCGCGGAGGCCCTTGACGAGCGTCCGGGCGCCCCAGCGGCGGGCGAACTCGACCACGAGCTCGGCGAAGACGTCGACCTCGACGTTCGGGTACTCGCGCAGGGCGTCCTCGAGAAACTGGACGCGCTCCTCGACGGAGAAGAGCGGCTCTTTGTGGCGCGGCTCGCGAACGACGCCGACGACCACGCGCTCGAAGATCCCGGAGGCCCGGACGATGATGTCCAGGTGCCCGTTCGTGACGGGGTCGTAGGCCCCGGGGCAGATCGCGGTGACCGGCTCGCCGGCGCTCACGGGGCCTCGAAGAGCGAAATCCGCGTCGAGCCGTAGCGGCGGCTCGTCCTGAGCGGCAGCGGCAGCTCGGGCTCTTCTCGCGCGTCGGACTCGACGACGGCGAGGCCGCCTGGCTCGAGAACGGACGGAAGGTAGGCGGACAACATCGGCAAAAGGCCTGCAAGCAGGCGGTAAGGCGGGTCGACCAGCACGAGATCGTAGCGCCTTCCGGAGGCCGCGTCTGCCGCGAGGACGCGCGCGGCGTCGTCCCGGAGGACGGTCGCTCCGGTGAAGCCGAGCTTGTCGAGGTTCCGGACGATGGCCTCGGCGGCCGCGCGGTCCCGCTCCACGAAGACGGCTGCCTCGGCCCCGCGCGAGAGCGCCTCGAGGCCCATCGCGCCCGAGCCCGCGTAGAGGTCGAGGACGCGCGCGCCGTCGACGGGGCCGATCAGGTTGAACGCGGCCTCGCGCGCCCGGTCGCCCGTGGGCCGCGTGTCGAGCCCCTTGGGCGCGAAGAGCCGCGAGCCCTTACGCGAGCCCGCGATGATCCGCATCGGCGAAGAAGCCCGCGACCGCGTCGGCGAAGGGCCCTTCCTCGTCCACGAGCTCGGCCGCGCGGCGTTTCGCCCGGACGATCAGGTCTCGGTCGCGCGTCAGGCTCGCGAACCGCAGGTCGGGAAGGCCCGACTGGCGCGTGCCGAGGAGCTCCCCCTCGCCGCGGAGCTCGAGGTCGACCTCGGCGAGCCTGAAGCCGTCGGTCGAGTCGACCATCGCCTGGAGGCGCGTTCGGGCGGTCTCGGTCAGCTCGTCCCGCGGCCGCGAGACGAGCAGGCAGTAGGACTGCTCGGCCGCTCGGCCGACGCGTCCCCGAAGCTGGTGGAGCTGGGCGAGCCCGAAGCGGTCGGCCTCCTGGACGATCATGATCGTCGCGTTCGGGACGTCGACGCCGACCTCGATCACGGTCGTCGCGACGAGGACGTCGAGCTCACGGCGCTTGAAGGCGTCCATGACGGCGCGGCGCTCGGCGGCCGGGAGCCTCCCGTGCAGGCACCCGACGCGAAAGTCGCTGAGCTCGGCGTGGCGCAGGCGCTCGGCCTCTGCCTCGGCCGCCCGCGCTTCGCTCGTCTCGCTCTCGGAGATGAGCGGGCAGACGACGTAGGCCTGGCGGCCCTCGCGCAGGTGCTTGCAGAGGCGCGTGTAGGCCTCCCCGCTTCGCTCGTGCGCGACCCAGGCCGTACGGATCGGGACGCGGTCGCGCGGGCCCTTGGCGATCTCCGTCACGTCCAGGTCGCCGTACACCGTCATCGCGAGCGTGCGCGGGATGGGCGTCGCGGTCATGTGGAGGACGTGCGGAACGGTCTCGGCGGTTCCCGCGAGCGCGCGGCGCTGCTCGACGCCGAAGCGGTGCTGCTCGTCGACCACGGCCACGGCGAGCGAGCGGAAGCTGACCTGCTCCTGGATCAGCGCATGCGTGCCGACGACGAGATCCGCCTCTCCGGCCGCGACCGCCTCCCTCGCCGCGGCGTGCGCCTTCGGCGCGAGCGAGCTCGTGAGGAGGACGGCACGGACGCCGAGCTCGGCCACGAGGCCCTCGATCGTCAGGAAGTGCTGCTCGGCCAGCGTCTCGGTCGGCGCCATGAGCGCGCCCTGGTGCCCGCGCTCG
>Ga0136613_10000457_pt1 | contig 18930 bp, 24 predicted proteins | sample AntDrymUQ2722106_2_FD_106649 | JGI IMG/M metagenome (GOLD analysis project Ga0136613, IMG submission 106649) | Polar desert sand microbial communities from Dry Valleys, Antarctica - metaG UQ272 (21.06) | ecosystem: Environmental > Terrestrial > Soil > Desert | place: Antarctica: Dry Valley... | reverse complement strand
CTCTGTTTTCGTCCATTTCAGGGCGTTTCGTTACATAGATTTATTAGGGTAAGGTTAACTGTAAATAAGCTTGTAGGCTAGTCATTTTCTAGTAAAGAGTCAGGGAGACTATCTTTTTCTTCTTGCGTATATTCTGGCAATAAATACTGGTGTGCAAGCTCGCTTTGCCAAGGATATGTAGCGATAAATTTGCCTTCTGTAGCAAAAAACATCGGGTTGATGTCTCTTCTAACAACCTCTCTAAACCAATTGGCTGCTTTTGTAGCATCAATGATAAGTTGATGACACTCTTCTACCCAATCATCAAACTCTTGACCTAACTTACGATATTGATCCGTATCATGTTTTGGAATTTTATAAAATTGAACACCCTCATAAAATAGATTTCCATTACTATCTTTTTTGATTTCACAGTGTTTATAAAAAACTTGAGTAGCATTATAAAGTAATATGCTTAATGTTTTAACCGAGCTCTCTAACTCTGTTAAAGTGCCAGGAAAATCAGTCTTAAGTACCTTTACACGAAAATCTTCAAAGTTTTTTATCAACTCAGAAGACCACTGTGGGATAGGTAATAGTGGACGAAATGTCCAATTCTTCCATTGAGAAAAATGACAGAACTCTACTGCTGAATCAATCAGACTCGTATAAATAATATCTCTAGCTTGCTGGTTTAAATCCACTGTCTGAGATAGATTTTGCTCAACCCAAAGCTCATGATCAGTTTTAAGAGAATGTAGCTTTTCAACTGGATAATCCTGCGGATTTTTGTCAATAATCGTGTGGTGACTAGGACATAAAAGAATTAGGTTATCATAGGAGTCTCTTTCGTCTGGCGTAAGAATACTGTCACCGCGAAGATGGTTTGACTCCTTTGCTACAATATGTGCCTGTTCACCGATAGAAAAGCTCTTTGAAGTGGATTGACTGTCTTGAGTTAATTGAATTTTGCAATCTGGAAAAGCACATCTGCTTGCAGCCCTGCCCCAAAGAATCTTGATATGGCTCTGAAGTATAGTCATAAGATAAGTTCGCTGTTAATCTGTAGCCAATTAGCTAACTTCTGCATACTTTCTTCTTGCGTTTCAAGACTTGCAGCCAATTCTAGGAAAAAACTTGCGGCATTAACTTCTGAAGCTATAAGTTCAATACCATTGACTGCTAAAAATGTATAAACGGCAATAAGAGCAACTCGCTTATTACCGTCTACAAAACAGTGATTTTTCACAAACCCATAGCCGTAAGATGCAGCTAATTCGTATAGAGTTACTTCATCGCCGTAGTGATACAGATTTTTGGGTTTATTTATGGTTGAATCAACAGCACCCTTGTTTAGGACTCCAGAAGCACCTCCTGACTCTGCAAGAATTTCACCATGAATTGCACAAATTTCGTGACTGCCCAGCCAGAGAGGCTCAATCATTTAGCCAACTCAATTAAAGCATTGCGATACTTTTTCATTCCCCTTCGAGCAGCTTCAATTTTTTTCTCGAAGCTAGGATCGTAGGCTGATAGCTCATATCCCGATGGGGTCTTTGTTGCAAAGAGGTTGTCGCCATCATCGATACTCATGTTGACCGCCATTTCTTTCGGAACAATTACGCTTAGTGAATTGCCCCGTTTTCTTACGTTTAGAATCATGATCGCCTCCTTAGTGGATTGCTGTTAATAGTCATGTTACCACAAAAGTTGCAACTTAAAGTCTTTTGTTCTCACTAAAAAGCGCGATCGCGTTCTACTAAATTACAACACGCGAAAAATAAAAGGATAACGGAAGGCGACATCAAAATTAGTTAAAGTTTGGTAGACAGCGTAAGCTGCTAGTCCCCAATGGAAAAGGAAATAAACGGGGAAAAGTATAAAACCAAGTAAACCAAAAGTAACAAAGGTAATTGCTCCCACTACCAACCCGTAAAGCCAAACGTTAAAATGGAAATTGATGGCTTCTTTAGCGTTTTCTTTCACTACTGGATCGGTAGACACAAGCATAATTGCGATTGGTATGCCCACAGATACTAATGCAGCGCTAAAAAATATTGAGCCGTGAGCTAGTGCTGAAAGTAGTTTTCGCTGATCTGCATCGTACATAATAATAATGACCTCTTTAAAAATAAGTTTTTTCTGGTTTTCAACCTCATATTAGCGATTGTTGCCGGAAAATAAGCTCATTTTCGTTTTTACTGTAATTTTTGACTCCTGTAACATCCTACTAACTAAACTTCATGATATCCACTGACCTTGAGGCGGAATTGCAAACAGCCGTTGAGCATCGACGCAATTTTGCAATTATTTCTCACCCCGACGCGGGTAAAACTACGCTCACAGAAAAGCTGTTGCTCTACGGAGGCGCAATCCACGAAGCGGGAGCCGTCAAAGCTCGTCGAGCGCAGCGTAAAGCTACGTCAGACTGGATGGCGATGGAACAGCAACGGGGTATTTCGATCACTTCTACAGTGTTGCAATTTGAGTATCATAATTGTCAAATCAACTTGCTCGATACTCCCGGACACCAAGACTTTAGTGAAGATACTTATCGTACTCTAGCGGCGGCGGATAATGCAGTCATGCTAATTGACGCAGCCAAAGGTTTAGAACCGCAAACGCGCAAGTTGTTTGAAGTTTGTAAAATGCGAAAGTTGCCGATTTTTACCTTTGTAAATAAGCTCGATCGCCCTGGACGAGAACCCCTGGAATTATTAGACGAAATTGAGCAAGAATTAGGCTTACAGACCTATGCTGTAAATTGGCCCATTGGCACAGGCGATCGCTTTAAAGGTGTATTTGACCGCCGCAACCAGCAAATTCATCTCTTTGAACGTAGCGCTCACGGTAGCCGCGAAGCTGTCAGCACGATTTTAGATTTGGGAAATCCGCGCATTGAACAGTTACTAGACCAAGACTTATATCATCAATTTAAAGACGATTTAGAGCTAATAGAAGGCATTGGGCCGGAGCTAGATAGTGATTTAGTCCACCAAGGGAAAATGACCCCAGTGTTCTTTGGTAGCGCCATGACGAACTTCGGCGTAGAGCTATTTTTAGATACTTTCCTCGATTACGCGCTCAAACCTGGCGCTCGTAATAGCAATTTGGGAGAAATGCAGCCTACTTACCCAGAGTTTTCGGGGTTTGTATTCAAGCTACAAGCGAATATGGATCCCAAACATCGCGATCGCGTGGCATTTATTCGCGTCTGTACGGGTAAGTTTGAAAAAGATATGACGGTAAGTCATTCCCGTACTGGGAAAACGATTCGCTTATCTCGTCCGCAAAAATTATTCGCTCAAGATCGAGAATCTATTGATTATGCTTACCCCGGTGATGTGATTGGTTTAAATAATCCTGGCGTATTTGCGATCGGCGATACTATCTACAACGGTCAAAAAATAGAGTACGAGGGGATTCCCAGCTTTTCTCCCGAAATCTTTGCAAGTCTTAGAAATCCCAACCCTTCCAAATTTAAACAGTTTCTCAAGGGTGTTTCAGAATTGCGCGAAGAAGGTGCGGTACAAATTATGTATTCCGCCGATGAAATGAAGCGCGAACCGATTTTAGCGGCGGTAGGACAACTACAATTTGAGGTAGTGCAGTTTCGCTTGCTGCAAGAATACGGTGTTGAAACGCTGCTAGATTTATTGCCTTACACTGTAGCTCGTTGGGTGACGGCGGGTTGGGAAGCTTTGGAAAAAGCCGGACGATTGTTTAATAGCGTTACCGTCAAAGATAGCTTAGGACGACCAGTATTGTTATTTCGCAATGAGTGGAATTGTCAGCAGGTAGAAGGGGATTGTCCAGAATTAAAGTTAAGTGCAGTTTCGCCACTTCTTTCCAGTCAACATCCTAATTAAAACAAGGTTTTTGTCTTACTACTATTGCCAAAAGTAGCTGCTTTTGGCAATTTTTTCAAAAAACTATTTTGCGGACATGAAAAGCCTCAGCATATTTATCCGGCGCATTTGATTCTATACCCCGGATTCTCAAAATTGCTAAAAAAGTTTCTTCGCTAAACCATTGTTTATATTTTTGGGAGGGAAAGCTATCAATTAAATGTTTAATTTTGCTTTGGCAAATCGAGCTTTTTAAGGGGACAAAAAAACTAGGATTACCTAGATCGCCATCATATTTAGGAATTTCATACTCTAAAATTAAATGGTTTCTAAATGTATTCCAGGTTAGATCAGAAATCAAACGATGATCTTGATGAGCATCACCACGATAATGAGTAAATATTAGATCGGGATTGAAAGTTTGTTTTATTTGCTCAAAAGCTTCTTTAACTTCCATGCCAATAAAAGGCAAAAATCCATCTTTAAAACTTTTAATTAATATCTGCTTTTGAGCGACATCTGCTAAAAATTTACCTGCACTACAAGTGGCTTCTTTCTCTCTTTCTGGACTAGCACTAAAAACCACCCATTGAAATACAATATTTGGGTAATTTTCTATTAATTTTAAAATCGTCCCTCCGCAACCAATTTCTATATCATCGCTATGAGCGCCTAAACATAATACTTTATAAGCTAAACCTGGCTTCTCCGCGAATTGTAAATTAAGCATAATAACCACAAAATGTACATTTAATAGGTTAATCTATAGCTGCACACTGATTGCCACCAAATTTTCTATATTACTTGTTTACTTAGACTACCTGTTGTTAGGTTTTTATTTTGTTTCCATACTTCCCAAGGAGCGTTACCCTGAGCAAACATATTTTCTAATTGCTGCTTCTCTTTAAAAGTATCCATACAAGCCCAAAATCCATTGTACTCGTAGGCAAAAAGTTGTTCTAGGTTAATTAGTCTCTGAAAAGGTTCATAAACTAATTCTTCTTTGTCATTAATATAATCAAATATTTGATTTTTAAATACAAAATAGCCTCCGTTTATTCTTAGATTAGCTTGAATTACATCTTTTATTTGCGTTACTATCCCATTTTTTTGAGTATAAATTAAATGAAAGGTTTGCGATGGTCTTACACTCAAAAAACCAGCTATCTTGTCTGTAAAATAAAATTTATCTATAGCTTCAGGTAAAATTAAGTCTGTAAGACCATCACTATAGTTTGCTAAAAAAACTTCTTCATTTTCTAAGTGTTTTTGGACAAGCTTTAATCTTTGACCAATATTTGAATGTAGCCCGGTGTCAACAAAAGTTATATTCCAATCGTGAATATCGCTATTTAATAGTTGTATTTTTTCTCCATTAATTAAAGTAAAGTCATTAGAAGTACATTCATTATAATTTAAAAAATAACTTTTAATTAAGTCAGCTTTATAACCTAGACATAAAATAAAATCTTTGTGTCCATAATGTGCATAATATTTCATTACGTGCCAAATTATCGGTCTATACCCAATAGAAACTAAGGGTTTAGGTATCGCTTCAGAAAAATCTCTTAACCTAGTTCCTAGTCCGCCACAGAACAAAACTACTTTCATTTTTATCTCGCTTGCTATTAGCAGTCTTATTCAACTTGCATTAAGTAACTTATGTTCAACTAACACCAATAAAATTTCCAAAAAAGTAATTTTTACTTGCTAGTTATTCTTGAATTATACCAGAATAGGTTTTAAGAATTTATTAGTTTACGATAGCTTTAAGTAAATTACACCAAGTTTTTATACTTTTCATCTTTCTCTAAGTATATTTTTACTTTGTCATCACTTTTTGGTATTTTGTAGTTTGATTAGTTTTTGCAAAACACTTACCTTGTCTTTTGATGACGTAGCGACCTATGTTTAAATATTACAATGCGCGCCTATAGTGGGCTTACAAGGATAAGAACCTTCTAAAAAATCATAAACGTCTATAAAATTAGTTGTAAATATTTATTGTGATTAAAACTACTCTATTGCTTAGAAAAAACTTAAAGAATCTATAAATACTGCTACATAGTAAATAGAAAATGATAGGATAGTTAATAAAACAGCTAATTATGACCTATCTTTCCAAAAAGATGTTTATTTAGAGGTCATGCTTGATACTAAATTTGTGAATAGTAAACATAGCACTCTTTATTTTGCTACCGAGCAGATTGTTAATCTATTGCTTTTGAGGTTCGATAAACTGGGATTAATTGCTCAAGCATTGCTGAAGCGCCCTCAACCAAAAGTTTTGCCCTAAAGAGCAATGCTTGACAGGATTCAACGCCGCTTACCGACTAACATTGTTAATCCGCTTGTAATTAAAGTTAAAACAATTGAACCAATTAAAGCTGGGAAGAATCCTCCCACAACAAAACCTGGTGTTAGTTTCGCAGCAAGTAAAATTACAATGGCATTGATGACAAATAAAAATAAGCCAAAAGTTAGCAAAGTTAGCGGTAGGGTTAAAAGGACGAGTAGCGGCTTGATAATAGCGTTTACTAACCCTAGAATAACAGAGGCGATCGCAGCACTAACAATATTAGTGACGAGCAAACCTGGAACTATGTAAGCTGTAATCATTAAGGCTGCTGTTGTAATCAACCAAGTAATCAAAAATTCCGGCATCTACTGTTTCTCTCAAAAATTGGGTCAAAAAGTCTTGTAAGCTTAAAAGCATCATTCCCACCTCAATAGTTAAAATTTTATATGTGGCGGCAATTTACAGGCTTTATTTTGATATTAGTGCTTTTTTTTGGGGCAATGCCAGCCCAGGCGACAGATTATCCGCCACCATTATCTTTTAGTAACGCCGAATTAAAAGGGCGGGATTTTTCCGGTCAAACTTTAAGAGCGGCAGAGTTTTCTAATGCTAATATGGAACTTGCTAATTTTTCTAATGCAGACTTGCGCGGCGCGGTTTTTAGCGCTTCGGTGATGACGGGCGCTTCCTTGCATGGGGCAGATTTGAGTAATGCTATGGTCGATCAAGTAAACTTAACCAAAGCCGATCTAGGCGATGCAGTTTTAACAGAAGCGCTGTTACTACGGGCAATTTTTGCTGATGTTAGTATTACCAATGCTGATTTTACCGATGCAATTTTAGATCGGGCGCAGATCAAAGAATTGTGCGCTATAGCAAGTGGTGTAAATTCAAAAACTGGGATTGAAACTCGTTACTCATTAGGATGTCGATAAAGCGCGTTGGTGTAATTGGTGGGGGACAACTAGCACTGATGATGGCTATTGCTGCCGAGAAGCTAGGTGTAGAATTAGTTATACAAACGCCAAGCCAAGACGATCCAGCCGTAGCGATCGCCCAATCGACTATTTTTGCCCTTATAAATGATGCCGCAGCTACAGCTACCTTAGCGACGCGCTGCGATGTCGTTACCTTTGAAAATGAGTTTGTCGATTTAGCAGCTTTAGCACCCTTAGCCAAGCAAGGTGTATGTTTTCGTCCAAGTTTACAAGTTTTGTCGCCTCTATTAGATAAATACCACCAGCGCTGTTACTTACAACAAATTGGCTTACCTGTGCCTAAGTTTGCCACTTTAGAAGATATTTCTGACCCTTGGCAATTTCCTTTGGTATTAAAATCTCGTCGTCATGGCTACGATGGGCAAGGTACTTTTATTGTTAAAGATGCTGATGCCTGGGATCGGCTAACTAATGCAGGTGAAAAGACATCTTTTTTAGTTGAGGAATTTGTACCTTTTGTCAAGGAATTAGCCATAATTGCCGCGCGATCGCCCAATGGTGAAATTGTTACCTATCCAGTCGTTGAAACTCAACAAAAAAACCAAGTTTGTCACAGTGTTATTGCTCCGGCGGATATTAGCTTAGAACTTAATAGCCAAATTCAGGAAATGGCTCATAAATTACTAAATAGCTTGCAAGCGGTGGGTATATTTGGGATAGAATTATTTTTAGTAGGCGATCGCCAAGTAATAATCAATGAAATTGCCCCCCGTACTCACAATTCCGGGCATTTTACGCTAGAGGCTTGCGAATGTTCTCAATTTGAGCAGCATTTACGCGCAGTTTGCGATTTGCCTTTAGGTGACACGTCTTTACGCGCTCCGGCGGCGGTAATGGTAAACTTACTAGGCTATGAAGAATCAGAAAATGATTATTTAGTCAAGCGCCAACAATTAGCCGCTTTACCTAACGCTTTCCTGTATTGGTACGACAAAAAAACATCGCGCCTGGGCAGAAAATTAGGTCATGTCACCGTGTTGTTAGATAGTAACGAAGATGCCGAGAAAGTCGCCCAAATAATTGAATCAATTTGGTACGTCTAATTGGAGAGACGTAGCAATACCAATTGTCGAGACGTAGCAGTGCTACGTCTCGACATTATTTAGATAACCTTATACTGAGGTAGATGTTGGCGTAGTAGGTTGTGCTTGCATTGGCTCTGGAGTCGAAGTTTGTACCGAGTTCTCTGAGAATTGCGTCCATTCTGTATGGAAAAAGCCCTCTTCATCAGTGCGCTCGTAAGTGTGAGCGCCAAAGTAGTCCCTTTGAGCTTGAGTGAGATTTTGAGGTAAGCGATCGCGTCTATAACTATCAAAATAGTCCAAGGAGGCGCTAAAAGCCGGAACAGGAATCCCTAATTTTGCCGCCGATGATAACACTTCTCGCCAAGCGGTTTGTCTATCCAAAATTGTCTGGCTAAATTCTGGAGCCAGGAGCAAGTTAGGGAGCATCGGGTTTTCGGTAAAAGCGCTTTGAATTTTACTCAAAAATTTAGCCCGAATAATACAGCCACCCTTCCAAATTCGCGCCATTTCGCTCAAATTAAGGTTGTAGGAATACGCCTTAGATGCCGTACTTAGTAATGCCATCCCTTGAGCGTAAGAACAAATTTTAGAGCAGTAAAGAGCATCGCGGATTGCATTGATAAAAGCCTTCGAGTCTCCCTCATACTTGCCTGTAGGCCCGGTCAAAAGTTGCGAAGCTGACACCCGCTCTTTTTTGTAGGAAGACATGATCCGGGCATTAACCGCCGCCGTCATTGTGGGTATACATACGCCAAGCTCTAAAGCACTTTGTACCGTCCAGCGTCCCGTGCCTTTTTGTCCGGCGGCATCCATAATCAAATCTACCAAAGGTTGATTTGTAGCGGGATCGATATATCTAAAAATATCGGCGGTAATCTCAATCAAAAACGAATTGAGTTCGTCTGTCTTATTCCACTCGGCAAAAATTTCATGCAATTGCTGATGATTAAGACCTAAAGTATTTTTCAATAGGTCGTAAGCTTCAGCAATTAGCTGCATATCGCCATACTCAATGCCATTATGTACCATTTTGACATAGTGACCAGCGCCACCAGGGCCAATATAAGTTACACAAGAGCCATCTTCTACTTGAGCGGCGATTTTGACCAAAATTGGCTCCAAAAACTCGTAAGAGCTTTTCGTGCCTCCAGGCATCATGCTAGGGCCATTTAAAGCCCCTTCTTCGCCACCACTGACACCCATACCAATAAATCTAAAGCCCATTGGTTCGAGTTCGCGAGTACGTCGGGCAGTATCATCATACAAAGAGTTGCCACCGTCAATAATGATGTCTCCTTCGTCGAGCAAGGGTTTAAGGCTGTCGATAACACCATCTACAGGCGCACCCGCTTTGACCATAATTAAAATTTTGCGCGGACGCTCTAAAGAAGCGACAAAATCCTCGATGGAGTAAGCAGCATGAACATTTTTACCTTCCGCCCGCGTGTGCATGAAAGCATCGGTTTTTTCGGGAGTACGATTGAAAACAGAGATAGGAAAACCATTACGCTCGACATTCAGCGCTAGGTTTTCACCCATAACTGCTAGACCAATTACGCCAAAACTTTGTTGTGCCATAAAATTTAACGGGTTAATGCACTATGCGTTTAGTAAGGGTTGATTCCTTCTTAGGGTAGCCAGATTTTATCAGTTCTTTACCATTGAAGAAATTAAAATCTAGAAAAAACCCCAGCAAAGGTCAAAAGAGAGAAATTTTGAGCTTTGCTTACTATTTGTAAACACCTAAATAATTTTTATTTGTATCTAGTTCAACAATTCTCTTGCAAAATTGAGATATCTAGTTTGAAATTGTCAGGAGTACCCACAATTATGCTGTCCTACGTTCTGGCATTAGCCGTCGGTCTTGGTAGCTTTGCCCTTTATATGGCTGCCTTCTTTTTTCCAGAATTACATCGCAAAAATGATTTTATCTGGAGTGGGGTTGGATTATTTTACGCTTTGGTCTTGTGGGTGTATGGAAGTCGCATTACGGGCGGGTTATTGCTCGGTCACGCTGCAAGTGTCGCTTTATTAGGTTGGTCTATTAGTCAAACTTTGCAGTTGCGCCGCCAACTTACGCCCGAAGCCCAACAAACAATACCAAGTACCGCCGCCGTTACAAGTACGGTCGAACAAGTATCAAAATCTGTTCCGGCGGTAGCTTCTGGCATTGGTGGCGCTGTTAACGGCTTAACAAACCAATTTCAGCAGTTGTTAAATAAATCGACTCCACCAGAAACCCCTGTTGCACCTAAAACTACTCCCAAGCCGCAAGTAAATTCAAGAGTTGAAATAATTGATAGTCGTAGTCCTTTACCAGAGGCGCAAGTAGTACAAACTCCAAGCGAAACAGTTGATGAGACTAATAGCTCGGCAGAAGTTGCACCAGCCTCCACCGAGGCAGTAGAAACCATTGAAGTTGCGCCACCCTTGACGGAAGAAAAAGCAATTTCTCAGGCAGTAGAGACTGTTGCAACCCAAGTAGAGGAGCAACCCTTGGTAGCAATTCCGCCGCACCCGCCTGATCTTGAGCTTATAGAAGCTGCGATTAAAGACGCAGAGGAAAAGCACCAACCCGTATCGCCGCCAGATGTGGAAGCGCCAGAAAACCCATCACCTAGCTAGTAAAATAGGGAGTATGTAAAATACTCCCTATTTACATTTTATAAATGCCCAGTAAGCCGGAATAAGAATCAAGAAACACTCAAGGGAGGTCGATGAGATGGCAAAAGATATTTACCACAGTACAGTGAAAATTGCCCTTGAAAAAGATGGATGGACAATTACCGACGATCCCTTGACGTTGAAATTTGGTAGAAGATCGGCTTTTGTAGATTTGGGTGCAGAGAAATTATTTGCAGCCGAAAAAGCAGATAAACGTATAGCGGTAGAAGTAAAAAGCTTTATTAGCCCTTCTCCTGTAAAAGACTTGGAGCAAGCTTTAGGACAATACATTATGTATTCGTAGGTTTTGGAGCGCCAGAACTTCAATCGATTACTGTATTTGGCAATTCCACAAAGGGTATTTTTTGATTTTTTCTCCGAGGAACTGCCACAATTAGTGATTGAACTCAATCACTTGAAATTGCTCGTTTTTGATTCAGATTTACAGGAGATTGTCAAATGGATACGCTAGAGTTTTATCGGCAAACAATCGAGAGGATTCTACGCAAGTATGCAGATATTCCTTCTGCCTATGAGGAAATTGAGCAGCATCTAATTATTGACAAACATCGCAATCATTTCATGCTGTTTGATGTGGGTTGGCAGCAGAAACGACGAGTACATGGTTGTGTGACTCATGTGCAAATTATCGATGATAAAATTTGGATTCAACGAGACGGTCTTGAGGATGGAATTACTGACGAGCTAGTTGAAGCTGGGATTGCTAAGGGCAAGATTGTTTTAGGGTTTCACCCTGCTAATGTACGTCCCCATACAGGCTATGCGATCGCCTAGTAATAACTATTTCCCTAATAGCTAAACTCTCTAGCCGTCTTAATCCTATCGCGCGATCGCACATTCTCTAAGTTATTAACGATAACTTGAGCTAAAAATAAAGTTAGCCTGCGCGATCGCACTTTTCAATTCTTTTGGCACATTTTTACTCCAAGTCTAGATAGTCAATATTTCCCTGTAATTTAACTACCCTTGATTAGCGAAGGAATAGCCTACATCTTTACCAAAGGGATCTGATAGATGCGCCCATTCAGCTTGAGGAACATCTACACCTAATTCAATTACATGGTGATCAGGATCGAGTACGTAAAACGATCGCATAATGGTATGGTCAACCGCACCTAAAACCGTTACTCCCGCAGTTTTACAGCGCTCGTGTAACTGGGCTAAGGCCTGTTCGTCACTGACATTAAAACAAAGATGAAATAATCCTGTTTGCTGCTTCTGTGGCGCTGTTGCATGGCTACCAACTTCAGTTAAAGCTAGGTCGTGATGGTGTTTTCCGGCACTATAAAACCACATTCTACCCCGTTCTCCTACTCGTTGCATCCCTAAAATTTCGCGGTAAAAGTAGTCGCTACTCTCTAGATTTTTGACTTTCAAAACAACGTGATTAATTCCTTGTAAAGCCATTTGATTTAATGCCTGTCTAAACTAATTCGTCCTGCGCCATACTGAATAATCATCAATAATCCGCCAAAAATAGCGAGATTTTTCATAAACATAATTTGCTGAATTCGATCGGCAAAATTAGTGTGGAAAATTAAGGTAGCTGGAATCAGAAAAATTGCTAAGGCGATCGCACCCCAACGTACTTTATACCCTAGCAATACCGATAACCCGCCCCCTAACTCAACGGCAACAGTAGCGAGGTACAGTAACCCAACAAGTGGTAATCCATTTGCTGCCATATACTGCTGAGTACCCGCCGGATTCATTATTTTATTGAACGCTGACCAGAGAAAAAGTGCTGATAATAAAATCCGCGCTATTAAAGAAATTACATTTTTTGAAGTGTATAAACTGCGATCGCGTCCGTTGCTGGTATCTTCTAATTCTGAATTCATTCTCATGGTTTTATTCCTCCTATTAATGTACTAATACGTACTAATTATTGGTATCATAGATTTTGTTCGCGTGCAAACAGTCTCCGGTAAGAGTTAAAATAAATCCTTCAATTTTGCTAAAGCCGCCTGAATTTGCTGCAATTCCTCACAACTTAAGTTGTCAAATCGCTGTTTGAGATGAGAGATATGGGCGGGGAAGGTTTCGGTAAATACTTTTTCTCCCGCAGGAGTTAACACGGCGATAAAACTACGTCGATCTTCTTTTGGTACTTCTCTGCGTACCAAACCTTTCTTCTCTAAACGGTCAATAATGCCTGTAAGTTCGCCTTTAGTAGTAAGGGTTTTTTCTGCCAGCTTATTAAAAGTCATACCCGAAGTATTACCCAAGGTGCTAATAATATCAAATTGAGAAGAAGTTAAACCCATTTGACGAATTTGGGTATCAGAGTAACTTCTAAAACTCTGATAAGCCCAGACTAATTCCCGCACTGTTGCCATAAATGGCTGTTTAGCAGCAACTCCAGTTATGGATACACTATTAATTTCTGATAGGTGGTTTTCTGGGGATTGATTCACTTATTTAAGATTCTTGAAGATAATTAATTGCGGCTGCTAGTTTTGTGGGGTAGCCTTCAGCAAATCGTTCAAACCATAACCCCTCAGTAGATAATGGATCTAGTTGTTTTAACCAAGCTTTGGCGCGAAGTTTTAACGTTTCAATTTGTTTTAGTTGCTCTGCTTGTAGTTGTTGCTGTTTTAGTTGCGATTGCTCTTGGTCTTGTTCTTTGTAACTAGCTTTAACTTGCGATAAAATATCATCGATTACTGGCGGGTCATTTTTTAAAGATTTGGGCGTAACTGGTTTAGCCAAATCGGCGTGAACTTCTGCTAACAGGCTATCTATATCGGAACTAGGCGCAAGGGGCGGAGTTTTTGGTTGCGGTTTGGTTATCTTTGCGGGTTCTCTGTCGTCGGCTTTAATTTGGGACAACAGTTTATCAATTGCATCCATATTTTGCCATCTTAAAAGATTTAACGCTGCTATTATAACAGCGTTAAATTAGTTATTGCTAAACTTAATTAAAGCCAAGAAATTAATTTAGTTAGAATTAATCATTAATAGCGTTTGTTAGAACATCAGCAAGACTCATATCTTCCATATCGTCTAGAGTAATAGCATCGCAAATATCAAACTTTGCACCCACTCCTTGCAATTGATCGTCTAAAGCTTTAAGAAACTTAGTAGCTTGAGGATCGCTCCCCACTTGAACTAGAGAAATTGCTAATTCTTCATCGTTTTCCATTTGTCTTGTAGCTGTAACAATGACTTCCATAACGGCGCGGCGATCGTCGGGTTCACCATCAGTTATAACTAAAATTGTTTCTCCATTTGGTTTAGTTTGTCCGCTACTTTTGCGTTTAAAGTAATTATTGGTCGCGTCTTGAAGTACCGAAGCTAAGTTAGTTGTTCCTGACGGATCGTTTTCTTGAAATACTTGCGCGACTTTAGCAGAAGTTACATCATCGTAGCGTTTGAACCTGCCAGAAAACACATAAACAGTTATGCCATCTGGATCGAATTGCTCACATTTTCTAGCTAAAGCAAGAGTAGATTCTTGAGCTATTTCCCATCTACTTCTACCACCTTGCTGATCGGGAGTGGACATACTGCCACTTTTGTCAATGACTAAAGTATAATCGCGGTCTTTCATATAAATACCTATTGCATACTACTGTCTGGCAATAGTTTAGCTTTTTGACGGTGGGAAGTCACGATCGCAAAATTAAAGGAGAAAGATTAAATTATCTCTTTCTCCTTTAGATATTTATTAGAGGCTAGTTAAGCAGGATTTACTTGAGTCTTTTGCTGAAGTAAGGGAAGAATTGCTGCTTTTTCTAATATTCCTAGTAATACGCCATTTTCCTCAATTACAGGTAGTGCAGACTTCTGTTGTTGTTCAAGAGTAGTTACGGCATCTAGTAGCGATTGACTTGAATGCAAAACTGCTGTATCTATTGGTTGCATTAAATCTTTGACGAACTTTTCTTGCCAGTGATATTTAGGAAACTTATTAAGGTCACTTGCAGAAATCGCCCCTACTAATAATCCTTTCTCGTCTATGACTAAAAACCTACGCCAATTACTACCACTAATAATCAATTCGTCGGCAAAATCTCTAATAGATGTAGACTCGACAACTATTGGACTATTTTTTGTTACCGCATCCGCCGCCGTCAAGCCTTGAAACTTCTCTTGTACCGTTGCAGACTGTGCCGATCTGCCTGCATTTTGCAGCAAAAATAGACCAATTAACAAGTTCCAAAAGTTAGCAAAGCTACCGGATACGAGTAGAGGAATTAAACCACTAGCGATCGCAATCCAACCCACAAACTGACCTGCACGGCTGGCAAAAACTACACCTTTGTAAGGATTTCCGGTGATTTTCCAGACTAAGGCTTTAAGAATATTACCGCCATCTAAAGGTAAGCCAGGAATCAAGTTAAATAAAGCTAAACTTAAGTTAACGTAAGCTAATGTCCCTAAAATTGCCGCAAAAGGTGCGGGAAGAGAAATAGTGGTATTAATCGCGGTAACTGTACCAAATAGTACCAAACTTACCAGTGGTCCAGCGATCGCTACATTAAATGCTTCTGCGGGGGTTTCTGACTCTTTTTCTAAACTAGCTAAACCACCAAACAAGAACAAAGTAATTGATTTAACTCCAATTCCTTGACGCAAAGCGACAAAACTATGTCCTAATTCGTGCGCCAGTACCGAAGCAAATAATAGTAATGCTGTAACTAATCCTAGTAGCAAAGGTAGGGGGCTACTAGGCGGAAACTGCGCCGCTAATCCGCTACCATAACTCCAACTTACTAAAGCTAGGACGAAAAACCACGACTTAGCTACATGAAAAGGAATCCCGAACAAATTACCAACTCGAATAGTGCCGTTCATTTGCACTGCCTCTTACTTTCAGCGATGTCTCGATTGTAACGAAATAAGAAGCAATTTTAATCTTTTAAAATAGAGGGGTATCCGTCTGATAGAAGTGCGGTTGTGGAAGTCGCTCATGACTATTGAAGCGGCTTTCTAAAGTAAAATTAGTTAATATTTCTGTCTGTAGATATGGTTAAGTATACTCTCGCCCAAAGTCCTGAAGTTATTTTAGAAGTTTCCGGTAAAGATTCTGCCAAAGCCCGCGAAAAAGCGATGGATCAACTAATGGAACTCATGGATGACGGATCGTTAGCTACGGATTTAGAAGAAGGTTTTAGTCCGCAGCAGCTAATTGAGGTTAAAGATTTACCCGCAGGCGATCGCACCGATGACGATGGCATTACCCAAGCTGTACAGGTACTAAGCAATCTAGCGACGCTGAAGTTAAAAGTCCAAGAATCGCGCGCTGAGGCGTTAGCAGTACGTGCGGCGGTGGATATATTGTTTACTGATAAGCTCGTAAGTGAGGAAGAAATCGCCGATTTAAAAGAAGGGTTTAAGGTGTTGAAAACCTTTGCTCAAGCTAATTTGCGCTATCAAGAAGCTAGAGCAAAAGCCGAACAAGCGCGCGCCGTTCTTGATCGCGCTTTAAAATCGCCAGAAAATTAATCGACTACCGCGAAATGCTGAAGGTTGATAATGAGAAGTGCGATCGCTCTTATTAGTTAGAATCGATTAATTCTGGTGCATGAGCTAAAATTGCCACAATGCTAGTTCGTCCTGTATCTAAGGACGACTTGCTAATTAAATCTGTTAGAGGAATAGCTGTAACTTCTTCAATTGTCGATTTAAGATAAGGCTCAAAAGCCAAATGAATATTTGTTCTTGCTTGTCGCGCCAAGTCTTGCTTGCCACTTTCTATTAATAACTTCTCTGGTTGGGTAATAGAATCTTCAATAATTACTGTTAAATTTTTATCGACCAGTTTACACGAAATCTGCTGAGGTTTATGACCTAGAATTTTAAAATACACGTCTTGAATGCACGCTAATAATTTTTGCTCTAACTGCTCTTGAGTTTGCATAAAACTTTTTGTCATAAATTATTTTTTATAAAAAGCAACTAATTTAATTTTTAAACATTTTACCTTGGCAAGGTTTAACGACAAATAACCCATAGATATATTTATATATAAGCAAATAGGGCAGAGTTTCCTATTCAGGAGACTCTACCCTATTGTTTTGTAACGAAGGCGCAAGTAATATTTACGCCCGTTTACGATTAATAATCGTAGTCGCCGCCACCCATACCACCACCCGCAGGAGCAGCACCATCTTTTGGCTCAGGCTTGTCAACTACAATGCACTCAGTAGTTAAAACCATACCAGCGATGGAAGCTGCGTTTTGCAAGGCGGAACGAGTTACCTTAGCAGGATCGACAATTCCGGCTTCAAACATATCAACAAATTCGTTAGTTGCGGCGTTGAAGCCAACATTAAACTCTTTTTCTTTGACACGCTCGGCAATTACTGCGCCGTTTTGTCCGGCATTTTCAGCAATTCGCTTTAAGGGAGCAGCCAAAGCACGAGAAACAATCATCGCGCCAATCAATTCTTCATCTTTGAGATTAGCAGTTGCCCAACTCTCCAATTCAGGAGATAGGTGAGCCAAGGTTGTACCGCCACCGGGAACAATACCTTCTTCTACGGCTGCTTTGGTCGCGTTGATCGCGTCTTCTAAACGCAATTTGCGATCTTTCATCTCGGTTTCTGTAGCTGCACCAACTTTAACAACTGCTACACCACCAGCTAACTTAGCTAGACGCTCTTGGAGCTTCTCTTTGTCGTAGGAAGATTCGGTTTCTTCCATTTGACGACGGATTTGTTCGCAGCGAGTTTTAACTGCTTGTTCGTTACCTTCAGCAACGATAGTTGTAGTGTCTTTGGTGATGTTGATGCGACGAGCTTTACCTAGCATTTCTAGCTTGGTAGTTTCTAGCTTCAAACCAGCGTCTTCAGTGATTAGTTGACCGCCCGTTAGTACGGCGATATCTTCTAACATTGCTTTACGGCGATCGCCAAATCCTGGAGCTTTAACCGCCGCTACGTTCAATACACCACGCAAGCGGTTGACTACCAAAGTTGCTAAAGCTTCTTTTTCGATGTCTTCAGCAATAATTACTAGCGGACGACCCGAACGAGCTACTTGCTCTAATACTGGTACTAAGTCTTGAACTAAAGCAATTTTCTTGTCAGTTAACAAGATGTAAGGCTCTTCAAAAATTGTTTCCATCCGCTCAGGGTCGGTGGCAAAGTAAGGAGAGATGTAGCCTTTGTCAAAGCGCATCCCTTCAGTAATTTCAAGTTCGGTATTCATAGATTTCCCTTCTTCTAGGGAAATTACGCCTTCTTTACCGACTTTATCCATCGCATCAGCAATCATTTGACCAACTTCTTCGTCATTACCCGCAGAAATTGAGCCAACTTGGGCGATCGATTTTGAATCTTCTACTGGACGAGCGTGTTCGGCAATTTTGCCTACTAAAAAGTTGGTTGCTTTGTCTACGCCGCGCTTGAGGGAAATAGCATTAGCTCCCGCCGCTACGTTTCTTAAGCCTTCTTTGACCATAGCGTGAGCAAGGACGGTAGCTGTAGTTGTACCATCTCCGGCTGCGTCGTTGGTTTTAGAAGCAGCTTGGCGAATCAAGGCTACGCCTGTATTCTCTACGTGGTCTTCTAGTTCGATTTCTTTGGCAATAGTTACGCCGTCGTTAACGATTTGGGGTGCGCCAAATTTCTTTTCTAGCACTACGTTACGACCCTTGGGCCCTAGGGTAACAGCTACGGCTTCTGCCAAAATGTCCATGCCCTTTTCTAAAGCACGACGAGCATTCTCGTTATATATAATTCGCTTTGCCATATGGTTTAACCTGTGTGGTGAGGGGTTGAATTAACTGAGGTATGCAAGAAAATCTATCTTTTAGATTTGCTTTCTATGCAACTACAGCAAGAATGTCTTTTTCTGATAACAGTACATATTCTTCTGTACCGAGCTTAATATCTGTACCAGCGTACTTAGAGTAAAGTACCTTGTCGCCGATTTTGACATCAGGTTCGGTGCGGCTACCGTCGTCGTTGCGCTTGCCAGGCCCAACATTAACGATTTCCCCTACTTGGGGCTTTTCCTTGGCATTATCAGGCAAATATAGACCTCCGGCGGTCTTTTCTTCGGCGGCGCTGACTTTGACAAATACGCGATCGCCTAGGGGGCTAACTGTCGATACACTTAAAGTTACTGCTGCCATATATCTATCT
>Ga0136613_10000455_pt1 | contig 18958 bp, 15 predicted proteins | sample AntDrymUQ2722106_2_FD_106649 | JGI IMG/M metagenome (GOLD analysis project Ga0136613, IMG submission 106649) | Polar desert sand microbial communities from Dry Valleys, Antarctica - metaG UQ272 (21.06) | ecosystem: Environmental > Terrestrial > Soil > Desert | place: Antarctica: Dry Valley... | reverse complement strand
GTCGCTGCGAGGTCTGCCGCGGCGACGGCCAGATCAAGATCGAGATGCACTTCCTGCCCGACGTCTACGTGCCGTGCGAGCAGTGCCACGGCAAGCGCTACAACCGCGAGACGCTCGACGTTCGCTTCAAGGGCAAGACGATCGCCGACGTGCTCGACATGCCCGTCGAGGAGGCGCTTGCGTTCTTCGAGCACATCCCGAAGATCCGCCGCCGGCTGGAGACCCTCAACGCCGTCGGCCTGGGCTACATCCGCCTCGGTCAGCCGGCGACGACGCTGTCGGGCGGCGAGGCGCAGCGCGTCAAGCTCGCCACCGAGCTGTCAAAGATCGCGACCGGCCGCACGCTGTACATCCTCGACGAGCCGACCACCGGGCTGCACTTCGCCGACGTGCAGCGCCTGCTCGAGGTCCTGCAACGGCTCGTCGATGCGGGCAACAGCGTCGTCGTCATCGAGCACAACCTCGACGTCATCAAGACCGCCGACCGGCTGATCGACATGGGACCCGAGGGTGGGGAGGAGGGCGGCGAGATCGTCGCATCCGGCACGCCCGAGGAGGTCGCGGGGACGCCGGGGTCCTACACGGGCGACTTCCTGCGCGACGCGGGGGTCGGGCCCGCTGCGCCGAGCGCGCGGCGGGGGCGCCGGCGGAAGGTCGCCGCCGCGGCCTGACGCTGAGTCGGTGTGCGCCGAACGACCCCGCTCGCTCATCTTGTCCGGGATCCGCTTGCCAGTGGTCCGTCTCGTCACTTGCCGGATGATCCTGTCGTCTACATGCCGCTATCCGGCATGTACTCGACACGACCGCCGAATCGAGACCGGGCCGCCGGGCTAGGCATCCATGCCAGGCGGCACGCCGCTCGCGACAGGAATGAGACCCCGCGGCCCCCACCCGGCCGCGCCCCAAGCACACCCTAGGGAAAACCAGGCGCACCCCACGCGCGCCTGCTGCGACACCCGCGATCACCCGTGGCGGCGAGGGAGAGGCGCGCTGGTGGTTCTCCGCGCTCGCCGAGATCAAGCTCACGGCCACGCAGACCGGCGGCCTGCTGAGCATCGTTGAGATCGCGGAGCCGGCGCACACCGTGACGCCGCTCCACGTCCACCACCGCGAGGACGAGACGTTCTAGATCCTCGACGGCGAGGTGACGTTCGAGGTCGGCGGGACGACGATCGCCGCGTCGGCCGGCGACATGGTCTTCGGCTCGCGCGACGTCCCGCATAGCTACGTCGTAGGCGACGCGGGCTCCCGGATGCTCCCGTTCCTGACCCCGGGCGGCTTCGAGGAGCTCGTCCGCGGGATGTCGGTGCCGGCGACCAGCAGGACGCTGGTGCCGCCGTCGGACGACGAGCCCGACCTGGAGCAGATCGCCGCCGTCGCGAAGACCAACGGCTGCGAGATGCTGGGCTGCCGGAGTCTGTTGGGCGATCGCCACCAGCGACTGACCACAAGGCTGCACCACGTCGGTTGACGAGGCGACGGGCACCCGGCCTCACGCGCGAGAGCAGCCGCCCAAAGCGCTAACTGCGAAGGGCCGCAACATCGGGCTCGAGGAGATCGGCCATGCGCCGCGCGCTAGTCGCGCATTAGGGTGGGGTGACGGTGCGGAGATCGGCGGATGCTGATGCGGTGTCATTGGTTGAGCGCGAGGAGGAGCTTGCGGTCATCGAGGCGTTGCTTGCGTCGGCGCGCTCGGGGAGTGGTTGTGGGCTGCTGGTCGAGGGTCCGGCGGGGATTGGGAAGACCAGCTTGCTGGCGGTGGCGCGAACGCGGGCGGCCGTCAGCGGGATGCGGGTGTTTCATGCGCGCGGAAGCGAGCTCGAGCGGGAGTACCCGTTGGGTGTGGTGCGCCAGTGTCTGGAGCCGGCGATACGCCGGGAGCCAGATCGCGACCGGCTTCTGAGTGGTGCGGCGCGGCTTGCGGGGCCGATCTTGCTTGGCGTGCCGGAGGCGCTGGAGGCGACGCCTGTCGGGATTCTCCATGGCCTCTACTGGTTGGTCGCCACGCTCGCGGACGAGGCCCCCGTGCTGCTCGTCGTGGACGATGCGCACTGGGCTGATGAGCCCTCGTTGCGGTTCCTGGCGTATCTCGTCCGGCGCGTCGAGTCGCTTTCGGTCGCGGTCGTGATCGGGTCGCGTGGTGAGCAGGAAGCGAGTGAGGGCTCGATCGCGGCGATGGCGGAGATCCGCGCGGATCCCGCGATGGGGCGGGTGGAGCCGCCGCCACTTGAGGTCTCAGGCGTAGAGCGGGTTCTCCGGGACCTCGACGCGGGTCCGGTGGACGAGGAGTTCGCGCGGGCATGCCAGCACGCGACGGGTGGCAACCCGTTCCTGCTGGATGAGCTTGTGCGAGCATTGCGCGGGGGCGGCGTTCCGTTGACGGCCGCGGGCGCTGCGCGGGTGACGGAGGTCACGCCGCCGACCGTGACGCGAGCGGTGGCAGCGACGCTCGCGCGGTTGGGTCCGTCTGCGGCCGCGCTGGCCCGCACGGCGGCGGTCCTGGGCGATGGGGTCGCGCTCGAGCTCGCGGCGGAGCTCGGCGAGGTGCCGGTAGCCGAGGCCGCGTCGGTGGCCGCCGAGCTCGTGTCGTCGGGGGTGCTCGACGACGCGGCGGCGCTGAGTTTTCGCCATCCGATCCTTGCGGGCGCGGTGCGAGCCGGTCTGTCAGCGCCCGAGCGGGCGGCTGCGCATGCGCGCGCGGCTGTGTTGTTGCGCGCGCGCGGCGCCGCGCCGGAGCGGGTCGCGCTCCAGCTGCTGCACGCGTCTGCGGCAGGCGATCAGGATGTCGTCGGAGACCTGCGGCTGGCGGCCGAGCACGCGCGCGAGCGCGGGGCGCCGGAGATCGCCGTGGCCGTGCTACAGCGTGCGCTTGCAGAGCCCCCCGATTCGATCCTGCGCGGCGAGCTGCTGTTCGAGCTGGGGCGCGCCGAGCTGGCGATTGGCAAGGCGACCGACTCGGCCGACCATCTCGCCGAAGCGCATCGCTGCGCTGCGGACCCGCTGACCCGCGGTCGTGCTCTCGCGCTGCTCGCGCAGGCCAATCCCGGCGATCCGATGATGCGCGCCAGCATCATCGCTCTCGTCGACTCGACGCTCCCAGATGTCGAAAAGCGAGATCGGGAGCTAGCGTTGCGCCTGCGTGCGATCCGGGTGCTCGAGGGCGGGCCAGACGAGGAGATCCTGCTGGAGGGAGCGACGCTCGGCGAGGCCGTCTTCATGGGCCACCTCGTGTTCGCACGGATGCGCCCCGACGCGACGGCCGCTGAGATCGCCGATATCGCCGAGCGGGCGGCGTGCCAGGTCGACGGGCTGCTCGAGCAAGGCGCGTCCTCGCTCGCGTTCATGGGGATGGTGCTCGGCTTGCGCTGGGCAGACCGGCTCGACAGCGCCGAGCGCCTCCTGGATCGCGCCATCGCCGTCGCGCGCCGGCGCGGCTCGACAACCGACTTCGCGAGCGCCATGACCGTGCGTGCGGTGGTCCGGCGTCGCGCCGGCCGGCTGCGCGACGCCGAAGCCGATGCTCGCGTCGCGCTCGCTGCCATGCTCGATCCGGAGTGGTCGTTCGCGCGTGGCGTCGTGCCGCTCGTCGGCTCGCTGCTCGACCAGGGCCTGATCGAGGAGGCCGAGCGCGAGCTCGTTTCGGTCGTCGTCGACGAGGAGGTCCATGACTCGCCTCCGATGATCCCGGTGTTGCTGGCACGGATGTGGGTGCGCGCAGCCCTCCGCGAGCACGCCCTGGCGCTGGTCGACTGGGACGAGGCGGTGCGACGCGCGAGCCGGCTGCAGGGCGTCAACGCCGGCTGGATCGAGGACCTCACAGTCGTGTGCCACGTACACCACGCTCTCGGTGACCGCACCGCCGCGGATGCCGTCGCCGAGCAAACGCTCGAGCTGGCGCGCCGCTGGGACACGCCCGGGGCGATCGGGCAGGCGCTTCACGCGCAGGCGCGGATCGGAGCGCCCGGCGAGTCGATCGAGATCCTCCGTCGGGCGGTGGAGCTGCTGAGCCGCAGCCCGGCGCGGCTCGAGGAGGCTCGCGCCCGCGTCGCGCTCGGCGGCGCGCTGCGACGCCGAGGTCACCGCGTCGACAGTCGCCAGCCGCTACGCGAGGGATATGAGATGGCTCATAGCTGTGGCGCAACGGGCCTCTCGCAGGCCGCCCGCGCCGAGCTGCGCGCGAGCGGCATCCGGCTGCGCCGCAAGGCCGTCACGGGCGCCGACGGCCTCACACCCAGCGAGCGGCGCATCGCCGACATGGCCGCGGCCGGGCTCTCCAACGCCGAGATCGCGCAGGAGCTGTTTCTGACCGTGAAGACGATCGAGATGCACCTGACGCACGCCTACCGCAAGCTCGACGTGCGCCGGCGCGCCGAGCTCGCGCAAGCGCTGGGCTCGAGAACCTAGGGCTCGGGCCCAGGGTCGGCCACGTCGCGTGGGCGGCGCGACGCGTCGAGGATCGCGTGCATGTTCACGCCTATCACTCGCCTCACCCGCATCACACGCCACAAGGACTCTCGGCGCCGGCCGATCGAGCCCGCGACGCCGACGCCTGGGCCCGCAAGTCCATCCTCGTGGGGCGTTCGCGCGCTCCAGGCGCTCGCGCACGCAAGCGCCATGGGCATGATGATCCCGCCGTCCGCCTTGTACTCACAGCGCCAACGCCAGCACGAGCGATGAGCACGACCCTGACCGCAGCGACGGCGACGTACGCGCGCCTCGCGGGGCTGCCGCTGCACATCGACGCCTACGAGCTCAGCGGGCTGGAGCTTGCAGTGAGCGAGCAGTTCACGCGGCTGACCAGCGTCGTGCACCTGCACGGGTCCGGTGAGGAGGGCCAGGGGGAGGACACCACGTACGCGCCGCCCGACCAGCTCGCCTTCCGGGCCGCCGGGCCGGTCCTGCCGCTCGCCGGTGAATGGACGCTCGACTCGTTCTCCGCGCACCTCGAGCGGCTCGACCTCTTCCCCTCGGCACCCAGCAGCCCGGACTTCCGCAACTTCCGGCGGTGGGCGTTCGAGAGCGCAGCGCTGGACCTCGCCCTTCGCCAGGCGGGACGCTCGCTGGCCGCGACGCTCGGCCGAGCATCTCGCCCCGTGTCGTTCGTGGTCTCACCAGGCCCGGAGGCATCAGCCGAACCGGTGCGAGCCCGCCTTGCCATGTACCCGGGGCTCCGCCTCAAGCTGATGGCCACACCGGATTGGGACGACGCGATCGTGGAGGCGCTCGCGAGCACCGACGCCGTCGACGTCGTCGACCTCAAAGGCCAATACGAGGAATCGGTTCCCATCGCGGTGCGACCCGACGCGGAGCTCTACCGCCGCGTGCTGCGCGCGTTCGCAGATGCCTGGATCGAGGATCCCGGGGTCACCGCCACCACCGAGCCCGTCCTGCGCGATCACTACCAGCGCATCACCTGGGACGCCCCGATCCACTGCGCCGCCGACATCTCACGACAGACGGTGCGGCCGCGGATGATCAACATCAAGCCGTCGCGCTTCGGCAGCGTTCGCGCGCTGCTGGACGCCTACGACTACTGTGCGCGGGCCGGAATCGGAACCTACGGGGGCGGCCAGTTCGAGCTGGGACCCGGTCGACCGCAGGTCCAGCTGCTGGCGTCGCTCTTTCACGCCGCCGCGCCCAACGACGTCGCGCCCGCAGCGTTCAACGAGCCCATCCTTCGTCGCGGGCTGCCCACAAGCCCGCTTCCGCTGCCCGAGCCGCGAGCCGGGTTCAGGTGACGAGCGGGCTGTGATCCTCTGCCGCGCGGCTGCGCCACGCCTCCGAACCAAGCCGACGTTGGGCCTTCAGTCGCGCGCGGGGAGCTGCTGAACCGCCCAGCCGTTGCCATCGAGGTCGTTGAAGAAACTCAAACGGCTTCGTCGAGACCGCGACGGGACTGCTGCTCGACGCGGGGCTGCGGCCCGAGTGGATCCGCACGGAGCGCTTCGGACCGGAGGGCTGCGCGCGCCAGCGCGGCCGGCCCTGCTCACGACGGTTGGTCGAAGCTGATCAAGAGCGATCCGCCAGGAGCCAGCCACCGGGTGACGATGTCGCGCGCGCGTTCGGGGTCGCGGTGAAAGAGCCCGACGCGGACCGCAAAGATCTTGTCGAAGCGCCGCTCGCCCAGGTCGAGATCCTCGAGGCTCGCGAGCAGAAACTCGGCCTTGCCGGCGTCGACGTACGCCGCGTTGCGACGTGTCGCGGCTTCGATCATCTTCGGCGACCGATCGACAGCGGTCAGATGGCCTCCTTCGAGGCGCTCGCAAACGAGCGTCGCCGCGACTCCGTGCCCGCAACCGATCTCCAGCACCTCATCATCGGGCTGGATATCCAGTAGCTCGACGACCAACCGCAGTCGTTCACTCATGTCAGCTGGATTCGACGGGCGTCCGATGCGCCCGCTCGAGCGTCTCTGTGTCCGCCAATGAGCGACCAGCCACGATTCAGAACTCGGCGGCGTCGCGGAACGCGATCATTGCGGCCTCGTCGGAAGGCTTCGGCGACACTTGCGACATGGTGCCCGGCGCAGACGTCCCGGCGGCGTCAGTCGTAGCGCTGGATCATCCGCACGGTGAGGGCAAGCATCAGCACACCGAGCGCGGCGACGACACCGAACCCCCGCAGGACCTTCTCCCATGAAAGGTCGTCGAGGATCAGCGATCGCATCGCCTCCATGAGGGTAGGTGACCGGGTTCAGCGTCGCGGCGACCTCCATCGGCTCGGTCAGCATGTCGCGCGGGACGAAGTTCGGCGTGAGGAACAGCAGCGGGAAGAAGATCAGGCCGCCCGAGTTCGTTGCCGCCGCACTGCGCGTCTTGAGGGCGATGAGCTGCATGAAGCCGGCGTAGACGACGCCCCAGAACGCTGTCAGTCCGACGAGCACCACGAAGCCGAACAGCCCGCTCGCGATCGTGATCCCGAATGGCATGGCGAGGAGCACGATCACCGACGCGATGACGACGCACTTCACGCCCTCCGCGACGAGACGGCCGAGCACGATCGCATAGCGCGGAATCGGGATCGCGCGCAGCTTGTCGAAGTAGCCGCCCTCGATCTCCTCGACCAAGAACAGCGCGGCCATGCCGAACGAGGCCGCGAGCAACAGCGTGATCGGCAGCTGAAACGCGCCGTATCCCTGGCCCTTGAGAAAGTCGGTCGACGACGACGGGAAGAGTTCCGCGGCCTGGCCCGTGTTGACGACCAGGAAGAAGATCGGGATGAACATCGTCATGAACAGCGCGTCCGGTGTCCGGATCGCCTCGCGCAGCGCGCGCTTGCCCAGGACGATCGTTGCGTTCATGCCGTCACCTCCTGGACCTCGCCGGCCGCGCGGCCGCGGGTTCGACCGGGTGGCGTCGAGGAAGACGTCGTCGAGCGTCGGTGCTTCGTCGCCGCCACGACGCGCGTGCAGGTCGGCTTTCAGCTGGGCTGGTGTGCCGTCGCGCACGATCCGGCCGCCGTCGATGATCGCGAGGCGGTCGCAGAGCTGGTCGGCCTCTTCAAGGTACTGCGTCGTGAGAAACACGGTCGTACCGTTCGCGTTGATGCGGCGCAGCTCCTCCCAGACAGTCAGCCGGCGCGCCGGGTCAAGGCCGGTGGTCGGCTCGTCAAGAAACAGCACCTCCGGTGCGTGCACGAGCGCCGCCGCGAGGTCCAGCCGGCGCTGCATGCCGCCCGAGTAGCCCTTGATCACCCGGTTCGCCGCGTCCTCGAGCTCTACCAGCGCAAGCAGCTCCCGCGCCCGCTCCGCGGCCCCTGACGCGCTGAGTCCGAACAGCCGCACGTGCAGGACCAGCAGCTCGCGGCCAGTCTGGCGTGGGTCCAGGCCGGCCTCTTGCAGCGCGACGCCGATCCGACGGCGGGTAGCGTCCGGGTCGCCCGCGACGTCGACGCCGGCGACCTCCGCGCGGCCGGATGTGATCGTCAGCAGCGTCGTGAGCATGCGCACCGTCGTCGACTTTCCGGCCCCGTTGAGACCCAGAAAGCCGAAGATCTCGCCGGCGGAGACTCGAGGTCCACACCGTTGACGGCCTCGACCGTGCCCTCGCGGCCCGCGTAGCGCTTCACAAGCCCTTCGGCCAGGATGGCCGGGCCCGCTGTCTCGTTCATCTCGGCTCCTGTTCGGGGGTGGTGAACTACAGACCGAGCAGACGTGCGTAGCTCATCGCTGGGGAGCCGCTCGTCCGCGTTGCACGACAACGGCTGCAAGCAAATCGCGACCGGCGGATGAATACAAGCGAGTCGCAACGCGTAGCGGCGACGGAACGGCGGCGCCGTCGACATAGACCTCGTAGCGCAGATCGTGTCCGAACGCGAGGAACTCGCGAGTCTGCGACGGTGAGTCGGTGACTCGAGCACGCCTATTGCTCGCGGCCGGCGTGCTGGTGGTGGCCGTGGCGATCGTGATCGGCGCCCGGCAGGCGCCGAAGGCCGAACGCCCCGGACGTGCCCCTTCAGCCGACGAGACGACCGCCGCACGTGAGCGCGCGCCTGCCGCACTGCGCGCGCTGTATGCGAAGGGCGACGAGCTGCGCCACCTGCAGGGTGATGAGTTCGTGGCGACCGTCCGTCGGCTGCGCGGCTATCCGGTGGTCATCAACAAGTGGGCATCGTGGTGCAAACCCTGCCGGCAGGAGTTTCCGATGCTTCGCCGCATGTCGGCGAAGTACGGCGACCGCGTCGCGTTCATCGGCCTCAACGCCGGCGACTCGAACGAGAAGGCCCGTGCGTTCCTGCGCGGGGATCCGACGCTGTACCCGCACGTGATCGACCCGGCCGAGCAGATCTCGAGCGCCCTGCGCGCCAGCGGCGGGTTCCCGTCGACGATCTTCCTTGACCGTGACGGCGACATCGTCACCGTGGGCTTCGGCCCGTTCCCCACCGAGGCCAAGCTTGAGCAGGCCATCCGCCGCTACGCGCTGGCGGAGCATCCGGTCCGCCCTGCCGGCGGCAGATGACAGCGCAGGATCAGCGCCGGTGACCGCTATCCGATCACGCCGCCGCCACGCGCGAATGTCGGATCGACCCCGTATATAGGGCAGAGCTCACCATCGATGACGCGGCTGGTCGGCGTCGTCGCCGCGCACGTGGACCCACGGCGCGGGCTCTGGACGTGCGCGGCCAGGTGCGCAACTGCTACCTGCTCGCTCCCGACCGGCACGAACAGGATGTCGTCAGTCGGATTCACAGCTCGCCGAGCACGCAGGCGGTTGACGTGCCGGCAGCACCGACCGTACGCTCCGTGAATGTTCGAGATGAGGTGGGCCGTCGTGCGGATCGCGTTGCTCGTCGCGGCGGGCCTGCTGTCGGGCGCGGGTGGCTCGCAAGCGTGGGCCGCCGCAACCGAGGTCAAGCCGATGAGCTGGGACGTTGGCGGGATCGGCGCCTCCGAGCGCACGCTGCGCCTGCAATACACGCCCGGCTGGAGCTGCGGCGGCACCTTCCTGGGCACGCAGGCCCGGGTCAGTGAGAGCGCCAGCGCGGTACGCATCGAGCTGCTCGACTTGATCGACTTCCCGCCGCCGAGCCCCGACCCGACGCCCTGCCCGGCGATCGTCCCGGCGCCGCGCGCGGCTTACATCACGCTCGGCGCGCGACTCGCCGGCCGATCGATCAAGGGCAGGATCGCGTTTCCGGGCACAACGGTTGCGATCGGGCCGCCGAACCATCCGCCAGCACAGCCACAGGCCCTCGTCCGCGTGCCGCGCGTCGTCGGATTCTCCGTCTGGGAGGCCCGCCGCCTGATCTGGCGCAGCGGGCTCAACGTCAAGATCCGCCGCTCCAAGCGCCGTGTCGCCCGCCCGCACGTCATCGGCCAGGCGCCTGCGGGTCCGCTGCGCGCGCAGCAGGTCGTACGCCTGCACGTCGCCGTGCCCCGTTAGCCATTCCGGGAGGAGCTCAAGACCGAGCAGAAGACGTTCAGACTGCTCATCCGTGCCCGCAGGGCGACCCGCTGCGCGAAGATGCGCTCGTGCGCGCGAGGCGAGAACGGCCCTATGACCTGCTCGTGCTCGGCGGCGGCACCGCCGGGCTCGTCAGCGCGCAGATAGCCGCGAGCCTGGGTGCGCGTGTCGCGCTCGTCGAGCGCGAACGCACGGGCGGCGACTGCCTGTGGACCGGCTGCGTGCCGAGCAAGAGCCTGCTCGCGGCCGCGCATCTCGCGCACGCCATGCGCCACGCCGGCGACGTCGGCCTGGCCGCGGTGGCGCCGGAGATCGACTTCGGCGCGGTGATGGCCCACGTCCACGGGGCGATTGCGACGATCGAGCCACACGACTCCCCGCAGCGGCTGCGCTCGCTCGGAGTCGAGGTCGTGCCGGCCGACGCGAGCTTCACTGCGCCGCGCGTCGTGACCGCGGGCGGGCGGCTCCTGCGTGCCCGCGCGGTCATCGTGGCGACGGGCGCGCGGCCGGTCCTGCCGCCGGTCCCCGGTCTCGCCGAGGCCGCGGCACTGACCAGCGACACGGTCTGGAGCCTGCGCGAGCTGCCGGGCCGGCTCGTCGTGCTCGGCGGCGGGCCGATCGGCTGCGAGCTCGCGCAGGCGTTCGCGCGCCTCGGCGCCGCGGTCACGCTCGTCGAGCAGGCCGGCCGCCTGCTCGCTGCCGACGAGCCCGACGCTGCCGCGCTCGTCGCGGCGTCGCTGCGAGCCGATGAGGTCGACGTGCGTCTCGACACGCGCGCCGTGCGCGCGGACGCCGGCGAGATCCTCGTTGAGCAGGACGGGGCGCAGCAGCCGATCGCCTGCGACGCGATCATCGCGGCCACCGGCCGGCGGCCGCGCACAGACGATCTCGGCGCTGCTGTCGCCGGCATCGCGCTCGACGAGCGCGGCGCGGTCACCGTAGACGAGCGCCTGCGGACCTCGGCACCGCACGTGTATGCAGCCGGGGACGTCACCGCGCAGCTGCCGTTCACGCACGTCGCCGCGCACCACGCGCGCGTCGCGACGGTCAACGCGCTGCTGGGCACGCGCCAACGGGTCGACACGACGATCCCGTGGGTGACCTTCACCGACCCCGAGGTGGCTCGCGTCGGGCTCAGCGCGGCACAGGCACGCGAGCGCTGGGGCGGGAACGCGGTGATCCAGCGCATCGACTACAGCGCGGTCGACCGCGCGGTCGCCGAGGGCCGGACGGCGGGCTTCGCGCTGCTCGTCGGCGACAACCGCGCGAGGCTCGTCGGCGCCACGGTCGCGGCCACCGCCGCGGGCGAGGCGATCGCCGAGCTGACCGCAAGGATCGCCCATGGCGACAAGATCGACGCGGTCTCGACCGCGGTCCACGCCTACCCGACGTTCGCGGAGGGCCCGGCCCGCGCCGCCGACGAGGTGCTGCGCCGCCGCTACGGTGCCCCGGCCTATCGCACGCTGTCGCGCGCGGCTCTCGCGCTCGGGCGCCTCGTCCGGCGCCCGGGATGAGGCCCCACCTCGCCAGGCCCGCGCGATGACCCACGGTTCACGTCGAGATAGGCGCTGAGCATGCTCGACCGAGCCGTCCGCCGGCGCATCGGCCCCGGCCTTGACCGCGTGGCCGGCCCGCTGCACGCGCGTGGCGTGCGCCCGGGCCAGGTCACCCTGGCCGGACTGGCGATCGGCGTCGGAGCGTGCGTGGCGCTCGCGCTGCAGGCCTACGCGATCGCGCTGGCGCTGTGGCTCGTCAACCGCGCGCTCGACGGGCTCGACGGTGCGCTCGCGCGACGCCGCGGGCCCACCGACCTCGGCGGGATGCTCGACTTCCTCGCCGACTTCGTCGTCTACGGCGGCTTCGTGCTCGCGCTGGGGATCGCGCGTCCCGACGCTCGCGTCGCCGGGCTCGCGCTGCTGGCGGCCTACCTGCTCAACAACGTCGCGCTGCTGTCCTACGCGTCGATCGTCGAGCGTCGCGGTGTGGAGGGCGGCGACGAGCGCTCGCTGCGCTTCACCCCGGCGCTCACCGAGGGCACCGAGACGATCGCCGCCTACAGCCTGATCTGCGTGCTGCCCCAGCATGCCGCGACGATCGCCTGGACGTTCTGCGCGCTGGTCATGGTCAGCGTCGTCCAGCGCGTGGCGCTCGCCCGGCGCGAGCTGCGGTGATGCGCGCGACGCTGCGGGCAAGCGCGCCGAGCGCGGCCAGTGAGGAGGCCGCCAGCAGCGTGGTCCCGGAGCGGCGGCGTCCGCCTGCGGCGAGCACGAGCGCGGTGACGCGCGCGGTCGTGAGCGCCCGCGCCGCGCCCAGCAGCGCGCCGTCGGGCGGCGCCGCCCGGCCGAAGTAGGAGCCGACCGCGTACGCGAGTCCTGCGGCCTGGCGGCCGGCCTCCAACCCGACGACCGCGCGCGGCAGCGTTCCCGCGCGCAGCGCACCGCGCAGGACGGCGGCGAGGAACGCGGCGTCGACGAGGCCCTCGAGGTCGCGGCCGGCGCGCGTCGGCGCGCCGGCCCGAGCGACGAGCCCGTCCACGACGTCGGTACCCGCGCCGATCAGGACGACGGCCGGGGTGGGGCCGGCGGCGGCGACCGGCACGAGCCACGCGCGTGCGAGCGTGAGCGCGTCGGCGGGGCCGAGCGGACGCGGCTCCCCGTCGGCGGTCTCGAGCATGCCGAGGTGCCAGTCGAGCATGACCGCGACGAGCGCCCACCAGGCCGGCCCGGTGAACCGGGCGCGGCGCACCGCGGCCGGGCCGCGCGTGCCCAGGACGAGCCACGCAAGCGCCCCGGCGACGGAGGCCGCCCGCGCCTGCGCCGCGAGCGCCGGGCGATCGGCGCGCACCTCCGCGGCCCGGCGCTGGGAGGCGAGCAGGAAGCGGGCGACCGCCGGCGCAGAGAACCGCCCGGCCCGCAGCCGCTGCAGCTCCTCCCGCGTCCAGCGCTCGCCCGCCGTGCGCGGCTCGCGCGCGGGGCTCACGCCGAGGGGTGCGGCGTCCGCTGCGCGAGCAGTTCGCGCAGCGCCCGATTCTCCGCCGGATCGAGCACCGAGTGCTGCACGCAGGCCGGGACGAGGCGGTCCTCGCCGGGGTGGGCCATCGTGTACGCGCATGCCGACAGGCGCTCCTGAGCGGCTCGCACCCCGGGGTCGCCGGCGACCTCGCCGCGCTGCATCGCCTCCCACGCCGCGCGGACCGTGACCGCGTCCATGAAGGCGTGCACGACGAGCGTCAGCCCATGCGGCCGGCCGAAGGCCAGGCGCCGCAGGCCGGCGCGGCGGGCGAAGCGCAGCGCCCATGCGACCGCGACCGCAACGATCGCCGGGCGGCGGGCGACCACGCGCGCGATCGCGAGCGCCAGCTCGCGCGGGCGGCGGTCGAAGTCCATGCCGCCGAAGGCCTGCAGGAAGACGTCGCGGACGTGCAGGTCGCGCTCGTCGTCGTCGCGCAGCAGCGCCGTCCAGCGCCCGCCGGCGAGCACGCCGTAGGCCGAGCGGTTGCAGCGCGGATCGCCCATCTGCAGGTGCGCCCACGGCAGCCGCGTGCCGATGCCCTGCTCGATCCGCGCCCACACGTCGTCGATCGAGACCGCGCCGAAGTCCTCACGCCAGCGACTGGGGTTGCCGACGTATGCCGCCGGCTGGAAGGAGAGCGTCCCGAAGCCGCTCTGCGACCCGACGCGCGCGACCTCGGCGACCTCGGCGAGGTTGCGCGGCGTGACGGTCATGTTGTGCGCGAGGTCGAACGCGACGCCGTGCTCGGCGCGCAGGCGCTCGAACATCGCGACGAACGCGCGCCGGTGGCCGTGCAGCTCGCGCTCGCTGCGCGGACGACTCGCGCCGCGACGGCCCAGCATGAGCGAGTCGAAGTGGGCGGCGACGCGCAGCTTGGCAAAGCGCGGACGCCCGCCCGGACCGATCGCGAGCGCGCGCAGGTAATCCTCGCCGAAGTCGCCGTGGGTCATGCTCATCGGCTTGCGCCCGTGGCGCTCCATGGCCTCCAGCGCGGCCGCGTGATACTCGGGGCCCAGCAGCGTGACCTCGCCGCCGATCAGCTGCGCGTGCTGGCCGGGACCGCGCACGCTGCGCAGGTGCGCCATCTGGCGCTCGACCTCGGCCACGGTGTGCGGGCCGTCGACGGGCACCTGGTTGGCCTCGCGTGCGTGGTAGCACGGGGTGCAGGCGAGGTTGCAGCGCGGAAACACGCCGTGGGTGCCCTCGCAGCCGGCGGAGTGCCGGCCGAGCAGCTGCGCGGGCGTGCGCGCCTGCTCGGGCAGCTCGGCCCAGCGGCGGGCGAGCGCCGTCTCGGTCTCGGGGTGAACAGGACGCGAGGCGGCGGCGATGCGGGCGCCGGCGCGGCGGAGCACCGCGAACGGATCCAGCGTGCCGAGCGTGAGCGATCGCCGATGCATCACGTCGAGTGTGAGCCATCGCGGACGTGAGCAGGTGATCGCCCGGCCGGCGCTGCGGCCTCGGCCGCCATCCGCCACACGTGGCCGGCGGCGACCGCAACGGTCACGCGGGCACCGGCCGCGGGAGCCCGCGCGACCGGGCACGAGGCCTCGAGGCGCTGACCATTGCCGAGGTCGAGCACGAGGCGGACGTCCGTGCCGCGGTAGAGGGATTCGGCGACCGTCGCGCGCAGGCCCTCGGCGGCGCCGACGCGCATGTGCTCGGGGCGGATCGCGACCGTGGCGGGGCCGTCGGGACCATGCACCGCGATCGTCCCGCCGCCCAGCGCCATGCGTCCGCCGCCGACCTGCCCCTGCACGATGTTCGTCGCGCCGAAGAAGCGCGCCACGACCGCCGACGCCGGCCGCTCGAACAGGCAGCGCGGGTCACCCTGCTGGACGATGCGCCCCTCGATCATGAGCGCGAGGTGCTGGGCGAGCTCGGCCGCTTCCGCGCGGTCATGGCTGACCATCAGCGTGGTGATCTCGTGCTCGGCCTGTACGCGGGCGATCAGGCGGCGCAGCTCGGCGCGGCGGCCGGGATCCAGCGATGCGAGCGGCTCATCGAGCAGTAGCAGCTGCGGGCGTGCACACAGGGCCCGGGCGAGCGCGACGCGCTGCTGCTCGCCGCCCGACAGGCCCTGCACGCGCCGGCCGGCCAGACCGGCGAGGCCGACCTCGTCCAGGCGCTCGCGCGCTGCCCCGCGGCGCTCGGCGCGTCCGACGCCCTGTGCGCGCAGCGCGAGCGCGACGTTGTCGAGCACGTCGAGGTGGCCGAGCAGCCGCGGCTCCTGAAAGACGTAGGCGATGCGCCGGCGCTGGGGCGCGACACCGCGCATCGAATGCTCGCCCACGTGGACGTCGCCCTCGGCGATCTCCTGCAGGCCGGCGATCGCGCGCAGCAGCGTCGTCTTGCCGGCGCCCGAGGGGCCGACGAGCACGGCGCGCGTGCCTGCCGGGACCGTGAGGTCGACGCCGCGCAGGATCGCCATGCCGCCCGGCGCGACGGTCAGCGCACGGCAGCACAGCGCCTCGCTCACAGCGGCTCCCGGGCGGCGCGGGTGGCCGCCACGAGCGCCGCGACCGCCGGCAGGAGAAACAGCAGCGACAGTGCCGCGGCGACCTCCGGGTCGCTGCCGACGAACGGCAGCAGCACGAGCGGCAGCATCGGCCGCCCGCCCCCGACCGCCAGGCTGGAGCCGTACTCGCTCCACGACACGAGAAAGCCGACCAGCGCCGCCGCGGCGAGCGTCGGGCGCACGGCCGGCAGGGTGACGAGCCACAGCCGCGCGGGCCGCGACAGGCCGTGCACGTCGCCCATCTCCTCGAGGTCGCGCAGCGCCGGCCCGAACCCCGCCAGCAGGACGACGACGACGTAGGGCAGCACGAGCACGAGGTGCGCGAGCACGAGCGCGAGCAGGGAGTCGGCCAGGCCGAAGCGCAGGAACCACTCGGTCAGTCCGGTCCCGGTCGCGTAGGAGGGCACGAGCAGCGGCAGCGCGAGCAGGCCGAAGATCAGCGCGGGATGGCGCAGCCGGCGCTCGCCGAGCACGCGCGCGGCCGGCCAGCCCAGCGCGAGCGCCGCGGCCAGCGTCAGCCCGGCGACGAGCAGCGAGTTGCCGAACGCCTCCAGCGACATCGAGGAGAACGTCTCGTGGACGCCGCGTAGCCCGAACTGCTGGGGCACGACGGCCGGCGCCCGCCACTCGTCGGCGAACGCGCGCACGACGAGCGCGGCCAGCGGCAGCGCGAACGCTGCGGCCAGCAGCGCGGCCGCGGTCCGGCTTGCGCGACTGCGCTCAGCGCCCATCGACGTCCTTCGCGAGACGCACCGCCAGCGCCGCGAGTGCGATCGCCGCCGCCGCGGAGACGAGCAGTGCGGCCGCGCGCAGCCCCTCGCCGCCGATGAGGTCGTTCTCGGTCGCCTGGCGCGCGTACTCGGCCACGGTCAGCGGACTCGTCGGCCCCACCACCTGTGGCACCTCGAAGGCACCGAGCACGAACGCCGCGACGACGATCGATCCGACGACGAGCGGACCGCGCAGCGCGGGCCAGATCACCCAGCGCAGCCGCTGCGCGCGCGAGACTCCCAGGGCGGCGGCCATCTCCTCGCGCTGCGCCAGGCCCCGGCCGGCCGCGGCGAGCAGCAGCAGGACGAGGAACGGCGTCTCCTTGTAGACATAGACCGCCACGATCCCCAGGCCCGCGCGGTCGTGGACGAGGTCGACCGGAAGCACGCCGAGCAGGCGCTCGGCCAGTCCGCCGGGCGCCAGCCACAGCACGGCGACGACGGCCACGAGCAGGTGCGGCACCGGCACGGGGAGCGCGAGCAGCGCCCGCAGCGCGCCGCCGTGGCGGCGCAGGACGAGCGCGATCACCAGCGCGAGGATCGCCGACGCGGCGGTCGCCAGGCCCGCGATCCGAGCCGTGAAGCTCAGCGCCTGCCCGAACGCGGGGTCGGCCAGCAGCTCACGCCAGGTCTGCAGCGAGACCGGACCGTCGAGCGGCTGCAGGCTCGTGCGAAGCGCCCCGGCGAGGGCGCCCCCGAACAGCACGACGATCACGCCGAGAGCGGGAAGCGCCGGAGCGAGATCGCGCGCCCTGCGGCTCAGCGCAGGATCTCCTGGCGCCAGCGCCGTTCCAGCGGCGCCACGCGGCCGGCGGCGAACTCCGCCGACAGGCGGCCGAGATCGCGCGGGACGTAGCGCTGCGAGCGCTCGGGCACGCGCGCGAAGGCGCCGCGCCGCGCCGCATCCAGGCGCCCGAGGTCGAGCACGGTCGGGTTGCCGAGCACGCGCGGGTCGGCCTTGCGCGCCTGCTGGGCGGGGTCGAGCAGCAGGTCGGCGAGGACCTTTGCGGCGTCGGGATGGGCGGCGTCGGCCGGGATCGCGACGAACGAGACGTTGGCCAGCGTGCCGGAGCGCAGCACGAGCGGCCGGGCGCTCCGGGGGAACGTGCCCTTGCGCACCCCGGCCGCGACGAAGTCGGCGTCGTAGGCCATCGCGAAGTCGACCTGACCGTCGCCGAAGAGGCGGTCGAGCTCGGCCTGGGACTTGGGCAGCGTTTCGCCGCGGCGCCACATCAGCGGCTTCAGTGCCTCCAGGTAGGCGAAGGCCGCGTCCTCGCCCTTGATCGCCACCACCTGGCGCACGAACGCCGACCCGGTGAAGTCCGGCGGTGCGGGATAGGTCACGCGGCCGGGGTGCGCGCGGGCGTAGGCCAGCAGCGCGTCGAGGTCGCGCGGCGGAGCGCTGACGCGGTCGGCATCGTAGGCGAAGACGAAGGCGGCCCGCTGCCACGGCGACTCCTGTCCGTCGACCGGGACCTGGAAGTCCGTGCTGACCGTCGTGTCACCGGGATCGAGGCCGCGCGCGTTGGGCAGCGCCGTCGACCAGTCGCGCAGCCACAGCCCGGCCCGCTTGCCCGCCGCGAAGTTCTCGCCGTTGATCCACACGAGGTCGACCCCGCCGCCGCTGCGTCGCCCCGCGCGGCGCTGGGCGACGATCCGGCTGACCGCATCGGCGGTGTCGCCGACCGGCACCCGGCGCAGCCGCACGCCGAGCTTGGCCAGCGCGGGTGCGACGTCGTCGTCGACGTAGTCGTTGACGCGCTGGTCGCCGCCGTACATCCAGAAGCGCACGGTGTCGCCGCGGGCGCGCTGCAGCACGGCCGGCCAGTCGCGCGCGGTCGCTGCGGCGGAGCCGTCAGGCTCGTCCGAGCCGCCACAGGCAGCGAGTCCGGCCAGCGCGAGGATCGCGAGCGCCGCCGCGGTGACCCCGGGCCAGCGGCCGACCGGCCCCAGCGCGCCGACGCGCGCCGCGTAGGCGCGGTAGGCGTCGCCGTAGCGGGCGAGCAGCTCGGCCTCCTCGGCGCGGACGGTCGCGACGAGTCCGACGAGCAGCACGACCACGCCCAGCGCACCGCAGGCGTTGGGCGCGAGCGCCACCGCGCCCAGCGCGACCGCGAGCATCGCGACGTAGCTCGGGTGCCGCGCGATCGCGAACGGCCCGCGGGTGACGACCTCCGCGCCCTCGGCGGGAGCGATGTCAGGGCGCCACGCGACGCCCATCGTCTCCTGCGCCCAGACGGCGAGCGCGAGGCCCGCGACACCCAGGGCGACGCCGCCGACGGCCAGCGCGAGGGGGACGTGCAGGAGGGCGTCGAGCACCCCGAGACCCTGCAACAGCGGCCCGGCCACGACGAGCGCGAAGCCCACGAGGAACGCCACGTCGGCGGCGATCCAGCGCGCCGAGCGCCGCCGGGCCCAATCCACGCCGCCGGTGGTGCCATAGCGCCGCAGCCGCAGGCGGGCGCGCATGGGGAACACGGTCACGAGGAACAGCGACACCATCGCGAGCGCGATCCAGGCCATCCAGCGGCACGCTACACGCCCGTGACCCGGCCGCGCATGAAGCGGCGCTTACGCGCTCTCGGTAGCGATCCTCGTTGCGGTTGCGCCCGGGTGCAGCAAGATCGTCACTTGTTCAGTCCGATCCGGTGGCGCACGCGCACGAGGCTAAGCCCGCGCGCCCTGACGCGTAGCCTGCTCGCATGTCCGAGCTGCCACGCCAGGCCAAGCTGTGGGCGCAGAAGTGGCGCTGGTATCAG
>Ga0136613_10000454_pt1 | contig 18959 bp, 17 predicted proteins | sample AntDrymUQ2722106_2_FD_106649 | JGI IMG/M metagenome (GOLD analysis project Ga0136613, IMG submission 106649) | Polar desert sand microbial communities from Dry Valleys, Antarctica - metaG UQ272 (21.06) | ecosystem: Environmental > Terrestrial > Soil > Desert | place: Antarctica: Dry Valley... | reverse complement strand
GGCGGTGAGGAACACCTTGAGCGGCGCGTCGGGCGCGACGACCGTGCCGATGTCGCGGCCCTCGACCACGATGCCGCCGGACCCGGTGATGATCCCCTGCTGCTGTGCGACGAGCAGCGCGCGTCGAGCTCGGCGCTGACGCCCCACCACTCGCACATCCGTTCAGGGACCGTCCAGAACTCCCACACGACCTCGGGCGGCGCGGCGATGTGAACGATCTGCTCGACCTGCGCCGGAGTCATGGCTGCGCCCTGCGTTCGGCCGCCGCCTTGTCGGACCATATCTCGTCGAGGAATGCCACGACGTCCGGGGGCGGCTCCGGGCACAGGCGATAAAGGCGGCAGTTCCCCACCGGTCGAACTGTGACGAGCCCCGTTTCGGTGAGTACGCGCAGGTGCTGCGACACAGCCGGCCGGCTGATCGCCGGGAACTGCGCGGCGATCGCGCCAGCCGGAAGCTCCTGATCGCGGACGTGACGGAGGATCGAGCGTCTCGTCGGATCAGCCATCGCCCGTAGCACCAGATCCGTGAGTGCCGGCATGTAAGTGGAAGCTTACATAGAAGGGAAGTGGCCCGCTGGCCGAAACGCGTTGAGCCTTGTTTAGAGCTGCTCGACACACGGACGTGGAGGCACGCCTGTCGCCTGTCTACCGGCCCCTGACGCACATGCGCGCCGAAAACAGTCGGCGTTGTTCCGAGGTCGGAGCAACGCCGATTCCGTCGCGGCCGCGCCCTTTGGGTGACCGAGGCCGCCTTCACCACATGAGTGCGGCGGCCTGGCGACCGCGCCGCCACCAGGTCGCGGGCGGTCGTCCTCGGCGACCGCACGGCGCTCGAGAGGTCGGCCCGCTGGCAGCGCCTCGCTACTGGATCTCGATCCAGAGCGCCAGGAGGGTGTCGTTGATTGGCTTGCCCGTGAACTGGATCTCGTGGCCGCCGCCAGCGACAACCTCCCGGGATGCGCCGATTCGGTTCGCGAGGTCATCGCAGATGGCGTCGTAACCCGCGCTGTGTCCCCCTGAGACGACGAGCTTGGGAAAGGGCACGTCGGCGAGCTCGGCCAGCGGCAGGTCGGGGTACCAGATGGGTCGCCCCCGTCGGAGTACGGGCACCAGCGGCAGTGCTGCGGCGAGGAACTCCGGGGGGAACTCGTCGGGATCGCTGCCGACCGCCTTGAGGAACCCGGCGACCCATTGCTCGTCGGGGACTTCCTCCTCCCACATGCGGCGAACCTCGGTGACGAGCGCTCGCCCGGCGGGATGGTCCTGGCCGAGCGCGAACGTCCCCGGCTCAAGGAGGGTCAGCGACAGGGTGGCCTCGGGACGGCACGCGGCGGCGAACAGCGCGCCGAGGCCTCCGTAGGAATGGCCGACGAGGTGAGCGCCGCTGCCCATGAGCTCGGCAATGTCCTCGGCGTCACGCAGGAAGTCCTCACCGTCGGCCGCGGGGCTGCCCCCGTAGCCGCGGCGGTCCGGGGCCAGCAGGCGAAAGCCTGCATCGCCGAGGGGTCGCTGTGCCGCCCACTCCTCGGCGGCGGTGGCCAGCGACCCGTGCACGAGCACGACCGGCGTGCCGTCGCCCCATGCCTCCACATGCAGGTCGGTTGTCGGATCGGTGCCTGTTGTCGTTTCGGTCGGCGTCATCGCTATGTCCTCCTGTTATCGGGCCGGGTTCGGGCCAGCCACAATCGGGATGTTCACTCGGGCGTTGCGCACCGAGCTGGTGATCAGGTCCGGCAGATTCAGGCTTCGGCGGCGACGAACGACGATGCGTAGGACGAGGCTCGACGGTCGGCTCGATCGGCATCGGGGCGGTCGCCGGCGGCACGGGAGAGCTCAGCCCGGCGACGCCATGACCAGATGCTCGTCTCGCGCACGCCGATCCGCTCGTTGAGCAGGGCACGGGCCAGGTCAAGCTGGCCGGCACGGAGGGCGGAGGCGACGAGGGTCCGCTGGAGCGCGTCGCGCTGCGCGTGTGAGCCCCCGAAGCGAGCGAGGATCGTTCGGATCGGCAGCAGCTCGGCGACCACGTCGGCGTGGCGATCCTCGATGTACGCCACGACCGATCGGCAGGCGGGCAGGCCCACCTCGGTGGTCATGCGCACGTTCGACGACGGTGCCGAGGCCACGACGTAGGCGTCCAGCCGGTCGATCACTGCTCGGGCGTCGGCGAGCCGGCCCGCTCCGGCCAGCGCCATGACGGCGTGGAGGTCGTTGAACACGTACCACGGCTCGTGCGAGGTGCGCGTGGTCCAGGCGTCTGCCAGCCGGCCGAAACGGTCGCTGGTCGCGATGCCGTCGAGTTGCAGGCGCCACAGGAGGGCGCTGGCGTCGACCATCTCGAGGGGGACCCCCGCCGACTGGTCGTTGTGGATGTGCCGGTCGTAGATGGCCAGTGCCTCGTCGCTGCGCTCGGCTTCGAGCAGGTAGAGGGCGAGGTGCCACCAGTTGTGGACGGTGAAGAGGTTGCCTGAACCCCAGTTGGCTTCACCGCTTCGCAGGAATCGGATGCCTTCGTCGATCCGCCCCTGCATCTCATAGACGTGGGTCACCGCGTGGGTGGCCCACACGTCGTCGGGGTTGGCGTCCACGGCGAACAACCCGTGCTGCTCGGCGAGCTGGTAGTTCCCGCTCTCCTCGAGGCCGAAGGCATACATCCCTCGCACGTAGCCGTGGTTCGGGTGGGCCGGGTCGAAGGCAGGCAGCGACCGGCCGATCCGGTCGCGCAGGTTGGCCGAGTCGCCCAGATAGAAGTCGAGCAGGTGGCCGACGACCAGGCCGAGCAGGTCGGTGGGCCACCGGATGAGCAGCTCGTCGAGGCGTCGGGCGGCGCCGTGCCAGTCCCCCGCCAGCCAGGTCCTGATCGCGGCGCGGTGGGCGCCCTCACGGTCGTTGAGCGTGAGGGTGTCGAGATGGGTGGCCACTTCCGTCGCACCCGGCACGTCCCACTGGTCGCTCGATGTGAGGGCGAGGTAGGCGCCCAGGATCTGCCCCATGGGGAAGTCGGGCACGTCGGTGGCAAGCGACGTCACCGCGTCCACCAGCTGGGCGTGGTAGGCGAGGAGATGACCGACGGCATCGTCGTAGCGGTCGACGGCGTCTTGGGGTCCCGTTATCGGGTTCCCGTGGGTGTCGGTGCGGTTCGTGAGCGAGAGCATCGGTGTGGTCCTTTCGTCGGTTGTATCGGGTTACGGTCAGGTGCGGTCGAGGATCCAGAGCGTGAGGCGCACCATCGGCACGAAGCCGAGCGCCTCGGCTCCCGGGCGGCTGAAGTCGCTGAACACCCCGGTCGTCCACACATCGGGCGTGGCCTGCAGCCGTTCGATGGCGAGCCGGCGCCAGAACCCGCGCCGGCGAAATGCGGGCAGGGTGGCGCCGAACGCCAGCGAGGCGATGCCATGGGAGACGAAGGACGCCCCAGCGGCGACGGGACGGTCACCATCCCGGCCGACGAAGAACCGCACCCGCGAGTCGTCGAGGAGCGCAGGGGCGGCGAAGGCACCGGTTGGTGCGTCGTGGAGGTCGGGCAGTGGGTAGCCGTCGATGGCGACCCGTTCCCAGGCGGCGAGGTCGGCCGCCGACGTCACCGGACGGACGTCGGGCTCTCGTGCCGCCGTGGGCGTGACGGGGACTGTGGACAGCGGCGGTCGTGCGAGCAGCGGTGGATGTCCCGACAGTCGCCAGCCTTGACCGCGCAGGTCAGGGGTCGGCCACGCGCTCCACAGGCACGTCTGACCACGGCCGGAACGGAAGAACTGCTGGATCCGGGCGATGAGGTCGTCCCAGTCTGTGGGCGGGCGGAGCAGCACCGCGCCGTTGACATAGCCGCCCGGCCTTGCCAGGTCGGACATCGACAGGTCGTCGGCATCCAGCATCCGCCCGCCGCCGGCTAGCGCGAACGCGGCACCGAGGGCGGCGTGGTGGAACAGGTAGCGGCGCACGAGCGTGTCCCCCGCGGGGACGTCGCGCTCCCACCCAGTGGTGAGCTGCGGTTCGGTGAGCACGAGTCGAGTGTGAGGGCCCGGCATTGCAGGGCGATCGCATCCGGCTTGCATCTCGTCGCCCCGCGGCCGGCAGGCCTGAGGGTCCCGTCGTAGCGTTGACCCATGCGCTATCGGGTGCTCGGCGCCGTCGAGCTGGTCGACGACGACGGCACCGCGTGTACGATCTCAAGCGCTAATCAGCGCACCGTGCTCGCCGTCCTGCTGGCGCACCGCCGCCAGGTGGTGAGCCTCGACGCTCTCGTGGATGCGCTGTGGGGCGAGACCACGCCCGCGAGCGCGGTGCCCACGCTGCGAACCTACGTCTCGCGGCTGCGCGCCCACCTCGGCACCACGCTGGCGAGCCGCGGCGGCGGCTTCGCCCTCACGTGGCTTGCGGCGATCTCGATGCCGAGCAGTTCGAGATGCTCGTCGACTCGGCCCGCCACGCTGACGCCGAACAAGCCGTCGACCTCCTCCTCGCCGCGCTCGGCCTGTGGAAGGGCCGCGCCTTCGGCGACTGCGCCGACGTCGCGGGCGTACGCGCTGAGGCCCGCCGCCTTGAGGAGCGCCGGAGCGCCGCCGCAGAGGCACATGCCACGGCGTTGCTGCGGGCTGGCCGGGTCGACGAAGCCGTCGCTGCCGCCGAGGCGGTCGTCACCGCCGAACCGCTGCGCGAGGGCGGCTGGTCGGTGCTGATCGAGGCCCTCACTGGGGCGCATCGCACGGTGGAGGCGCTGCGCGCCTTCCAACGCGCGTCCGACATCCTGGCCGACGCCGGTCTCGAACCGTCGAACCGGCTGCGGGGAGCAGAGCGCGCCGCGCTCGGCGCTGACGGGACCCCGCCGCCGGCCACCGTCGAGCCGGGTCCAACCCGCCGGCGGGGTCGCTTCCAGCCGCCCGTCGCGCCGTCGTCGTTGGTCGGGCGGGACGGCGACCCCGAACTCATCGTGGACCTGCTCGGACGCGCCCGGCTCGTGACCCTCACCGGGCCGGGCGGCGTCGGCAAGACGCGGCTCGCGCTCGAAGTCGCAGGTCGGGCGGCCGAGCGCACAGCGCTCGGGGCCTGCATGATCGAGCTCGCGCCGGTCGAGGATCCCGCCGCTGTGCCCGACGTCGTGGTGGCGTCGCTGGGCCTCACCGCCGAGGGCCGGCCCGCAGTCGAGATCCTGCCGAGGATCGGCGCACTCGACCTCCTGCTCGTGCTCGACAACGCCGAGCACCTCATCGACTCCGTCGCCGCCACCGTCACACGCGTCCTGACCGGAGGTCCGTCGGCCCGCGTGCTGGTCACGAGCCGCGAGCGGGTGGCCCTCGACGGCGAGCACGTCTGGGCCGTCGCGCCGCTCGCAACCACAGGTCCCGAGGCGCCGGCGGCGCGGCTGTTCCTCGAACGAGCGTCGGCCGTCGGAGCGGCGGCGGAGGATGCAGTCGTGACACGCATCGTCCAACGGCTCGACGGCCTTCCCCTCGCCATCGAGATGGCAGCCGCTCAACTCGACACGACCACCGCTGAGGAGGTCGCCGCCGCCCTCGACGAACATCTCGACGAGCTGCGATCAACTCACCGGCAAGTGCCAGCCCGCCACCGCAGCCTGACAGAGGTCCTTGCGTGGTCCGAAGGACGCCTCGAGGACCACGACGCCAGCGCCCTCGCCGACCTCTCCGTGTTCGCCGGAGCGGTGGAAGCCCGCGACATCGAAGGAGTGCTCGATCAGCCTGACGTGGCCGGTGTCGTGCGCGCCCTCGCCACACGATCGTTGGTGAGCGCGGACCGCAGCCGTACACCGGCGCGCTTCTACCTTCTGCAGACCATCCGCTCGTTCGCCGCTCGCCGCCTCGCCGAGGCGGGCCGCGCTGAAGAGGTCGCCCGTCGCCATGCTGAATGGTTCCTCTCCGCCGCCCGGACCGCCGACCGTCAGCTTCGCACCGCCGACGAGGATCGAGGGCGCCAGCGGCTCGACTCGCGCTTCGCCGAACTGCGCGCCGCGCACGGGTGGGCCGCCCGCCATGACCCTGACCTCGCCGCCGACCTGACCGCATCCCTGTACGTCTACGCGCAGAGCCGCTTCGTGGAAGAGCCGCTTCTGTGGGCCGAGCTGCTCCTCGAGCGGATTGCCGTCGACCATCCGCGGCGCCCCACCCTTCTCGCCGCCGCGGCGACACGCGCGCTCCGCCGGGGAGACCCCACCGAGGCGCGCCGACTCGCCGCCGAGGGCGTCGATCTCGCCGGCGATACACACGCGGCTATCTCCCCGCTCGACGTCCTGACCGACATCGGGCTGTTCGACGGGCGGGTCGACGACAGCAGCGAGGCGGCGGCGGCACTGCGAGACCTGGCCCGCCGGCACGGCGACCTGCTCCATCTCGCCCTCGGTCACTCCAGCGTCGCGTTGGCCGCCGCCTACGGAGGCCACGTTGCTCCAGACGGCGAGGCCGAGTTCGCCGCACTGCACGAACTTCCATTGCCGCCTTCCGGCCGAGGATGGCTCGCCTACACACGCGGCGAGCTGTCCCAAGCGCACGACCCGAACCAGGCCCTCGCCCACTACGCCGATGCGCTCGCCGACGCCCGCGCCGTTCGCAACCGGTACCTCGAGGGCGCGGCCATCGTGTCGGCCTGCTCGCTGCGGGCCCGTACCGGCGACCCCGCCGACGCGCTGGCAGCATTCGCCGACGCCGTGCGGCACTGGATCCGCCTCGCCAACACCGCCCAGCAGCTGACAACGCTGCGCAACCTCGCCGTGCTCTTCCAGCGCGCCGGCGCGCCGCAGGCGGTGGCTGAACTCCTCGGCGCAGTGGACCAAGGCGACGTACCAACCTACGGCGACGAGGCTGACCGCCTCAGCGACGCACGCAGCTGGGCTCTCGCGAAGCTCGGGCCGGCACGCTTCGCCGAGCTCAACGCCGGCGGCGCGGCCCGTGACGTCTCCGGCGCCGCCCATGCCGCGCTACAGGTCATCGACATACTCGCCACGTCGGTTCACCCAGCCTGACCGGCCTTCGCCGACCGCCCAGATCGACGGCTCGGGTGTTGGCTGCGAGCGCCAGACGCACAGAACGACCACCTGGAGGCGCCACGTCCCTGTTCGCGATGATGGCTTCATGGTTCCCGCCGGCGTACCGGAGGAGCTGCTCACGTCCCTAGCCGATGAGGTGCAGCCCGCGCTCGTCGAGTTTGCCTTCGTGTGCGACGGAGAGACGTGGGTGTGGCCAGCGCACGGCGGTGATGGGCTCTTCCACATCGGGTCAAGCACCAAGACGTTCACCGCACTCCTCTTGGCCGACATGGTCGACCGGGGCCAAGTGTCGCTCGAAGATGCCATCGGGGCGTATTACCCCCAGGCCCGAGGGTGTGCTGATGTGACGTTGCGCGAGCTGGCCACACATACGTCCGGTCTTCCCCAGTTGCCCGATCCGTTGCCGGCAAGGGGCGGGCAGTGTCCGCACGATCCCTACTCCGCGATCACGGCTGCCGACATGATGGAAGCCGCGCAGCGGGCGCGGCCGGGACCCCGCCGCGGCGAGTTCGAGTATTCGAACTTCGGCTACGCGCTCCTTGGGGTCGTGCTTGCTGCTGCCGCCCGGGCGTCGTTCGAGAGCCTTCTGCGCGCCCGCGTCCTTGATCCGCTCGGCTTGCGAGACACGACCTTCGACGTCCACACGGACGAGCGGCTCGTCGATGGACACGATCTCGGGGGCGTGGCCGTACCCCACTGGCACAACCCCGCAATGGCTGGCTGCGGCAGCCTCCTTTCCACCGTTGCCAACCTCGGTCGCTATCTGGCCGCGCAGCTACGACCGAACGTGACGCCACTCGCCGGCTCGATCGAGGCCACGCATCGACCTCTCGTACAGCGCTCGGGCCGCCAGGCAACAGCACTCGGGTGGGCGATCGACGACGTGGACACCAGCCCGCGGTACTGGCACAACGGCGGCACCTACGGCTTCTCGGCCTACGCAGCTTTCAAGCCAGCGGCAGCAGTCGGCGTCGCTGCCGTGCTGTCCCAGACGCCGTGTCGTGACGGCCGACTTGAGCGGCTGGGCAACACCCTGCTCGATGGACTCGGGGCATAGCCGCACCCAGCGGCGTCGTGTCTCGCAGTCCAGCCTGGCCCCTTCTGATCGACAGCGCAACAGAACGACGGTACGGACGGGCAACGCGGCGGCAGAGCGCGAGCCTGAACTGGCCCACAGCGCTTACCTCCGCCGAATGGCTTCCACAACGCCCTCGTCGGTGAGCCTGGCCAACTCGGCTGGCACCTTCGCGTAGTAGCCGTGCGTGGCGCCGAAGTCTTCATGTTGAGGATCGACGAACCGCCGCGTCGCCTCGGCGGCTGCAATGAAGTAGGGCGCATGCCAGAGCTGATGCGTGGAGCCTGGAGCGTTCCGGAGCTGTGCAACGAGCGAGGTGTCGTTGTCACATGTGATGTCGAGCACGTGAGTCGCCTCGTGGATGAGTGCTTCGGCGAACGCCGACCCCTCCTGCTCGCGTACTTGCACGAAGCACACGGGTGAGTCGTCGATGCGGAGGCCGGTGAGCCCGCCGAGCGGGACACCTGCCGCGACGACGTACACGTCGACGGTCAGTGACATGGCCGTTGGGAGTAGGAAGCCGAGAGTGTCGGCGACCCAGGAGACCGCCTCTTCGACCCTTTGGACATCAATGGAGTCGAGCGCGCGTTCCACCACGGCTCGACGATCAGGAGGAGGCGGTGGTGCCGCCGCGAGCGCGTCGGCGAGTTTTTCCAGAGCGTCTCGAACCGGAATGCCGGCGATCACCTCCGGCAGGGCCGGGATGGCCTCCCGTACTGCCTGAGCACCTGTCGGCTCTCCAGCGACGGCAGCGTCGAGCATCATGAACGCACGAGGCTGTAGGTCCGCGTACACCGCGGCGACCTGTCGGCGGAGAGCATCGAGTTCACCGCCGTCGAGTGGCTCGCGCAGCCAGAAGTACTTGTCTGACTCGACTTCGTACGTCGCCCTCAGCTCGACGCGCATGGTGCCCGAACGCTATGCCGGCCGGCTGCCCCGGTACAGAACGACGGGAGTGGTCGGCCTCATCGAACGTTCTGGCGCGCCAGATCGCCCAGGCGCCGTTGACCCGCCAGCCGATTCCGTGCGCTGTGAAGTGTGCCCGCCGACGCGTGTACGACCGGAGCTTCGGGTCAGGTACGGAGCCCGTGTCGGGCGACTAGCGCGGCGGTGGCCTCTTGGTCGACGTCGCAGGCGATGGTCGCTGCGAGGGCGGCGATCTGGTCGAGGTCTTGTTCGGCCTCGGGTGCGCCGATGAGGCGGAAGAACTGCTCCAGTCCGGCCGGCGAGATCAGCTCCAGCACGCGAGTCGGGTTGCCGCTGGGATTCCAGAACGTGTGCCATTGCCCGCGAGGCTTGAACACGAGATCGCCAGGCTGCGCGACCACTTCGCGGTTGCCGAGGACGGCGGCGAAGGTGCCTTCGAGCACGAAGGTGAACTCGTCCTCGCCGGAGTGCTTGTGCATGGGAGCGGCCAGGGCGCCGGGGGCGATCGTGTGCTCCACGAGAGCGAACCTGCCACCCGTGTCGGTACCCTCGATCATGAAGCGGTCGGTGCAGACCTGCGGTGGGCCGATCACGTCGCCCTCGCCAGCGCGCAGCACTCTCGGCTCGTCGTCCATCACGTGCCCCCCTTCAGGTCTCGCCTCGGACAGTGTCTTTGACGAGGCGGAACGACCTTCGTTCGAGCCGCTTCTCGCCACCTCTCCGACGGCGCCCGACGCTCGCTGCTTGCCACAGAGGCGGGGAGGTCGACGACGCGCAGCGAGGAATGCGCAACGGCGAAGCGCCGACGGACCCACAGCGGCAGCATCAGCCAGCGGTGGCGCGGTGTCGCGCGGTGATGAGCCACGCGGATGATCCGAACGTCACGCCCGTCGGTTGCGCGTGCGCGTCGACGGTCCAGCGCAGCTGGTCGAGCGCTTGGGCGCGCGTCGATGGGTCGAGGTCGTGCGTGAGCCACTCGACGATGCCCATCGTGTGCAGGAACCCGTACGCGTCGTCGGCGTCCGTGCCGAACACCATGTGTTCCTCGATCGGCTCGAGTTCGACGGCATCGAAGCCGGCTGGACCGAGGATGGACCGGACCCGTTCGGGATCGGCGAGCGAGAACGGGCTCGGCGCATCCGGTGGTGGCACCGGCAGCTCCCGGCCAATGGCGAGGGCGGTCCGGATGGCGGTGATCCACTCGTTGCGGTCAAGGTCTCGCCAAGCGAGAAGCGCGAGCGTCCCACCGGAACGAAGTGCGTGCGCCACGTTCGTGAACGCGCTGACGGGGTCGGTGAAGAACATCGCTCCGAAGCAGCTGACGGCTACGTCGAAGGTGGTCGGCTCGAAGGGATGGATCTGGGCGTCGGCCTGTAGGTAGGCGACGTTGTTGAGCTCGATGGCCTCGGTGCGGGACCGGGCTACGGCGAGCATGGGCGCGGAGATGTCCACGCCGAGCACGTGTCCATCGGAAGCGACACGCCCGAGGTCGCGAGTGGACCCGCCGGTGCCGCAGCCGATGTCGAGCACGCGGTCGGCGGGGCCCACGAGGTCACGGTCGAGGAGCCGCAGCCAGATCGTCGAGCCGATGCGCTCGAAGCGGTCGGCGTGGGCGGCCCAGTGCTCGCCCTCATGGCCGTTCCAGGCGGCGGCTTGCTCAGGGTTGGCGGTGTCAATGGTGACGGCCGCGGGGGAAGTGGTCACGAGGCGTTCCATTCGAAGATGACCTCGGAGGCCGGCTGGTCGTCTGTGGTGAGGTCCGGGCCGCCGAGTTCGAGGACCTGGGCGCGGTACCACGCGGTGAAGTCGTCGTCGGCGCTGGCCAGCTCGCTGTATGTCTTCTCGACGTCGCCGTCGAAGAGGACAAGGATGACGCGGCCGCCATCTGGCATCTCCTGGATGGTCCAGATCTCGCGCTCGACGCCGCAGCGTCGCTCGAGGTCCTCGAGCTGCTGGCGTCGGGGACCGTTCAGCTCCTTGGCGAAGGACCTGGCGGCGTCGAACTTGTCGGCGGCCAGTGGAAAGACGGCATTGAAGGATGACATTGATGAGCCTCCTTGTGTCGCATCGGACGTGTCGGAGGAACCATCACACGCGAGCGCCCTCGGAGCATCGGGGATGTCCCCTATGTGCGCCCCTCATTTCAGTATCGGCTCGCGTGGGCGGCGGCCTCGGCACGACTGCGGACGCCGAGCTTGGCGAGCACCCGGCTCACGTGGTGCTCGACGGTCTTGGTGCTGATGAACAACCGGGCGCCGATCTCGCTGTTGCTCAGGCCGTAGCCAAGCAGCGCCAACACCTCCTCTTCTCGCCGGGTCAGCTCCGTGCGGCGCTTCGGGCCGGTGCGCGCCGGCGCGCCCAGCGCTCGTAGCAGCGCCGCGGCTTCGTCGGCGGCGCGCGCGGCGCCGAGCTCGGCGAACTCGTCGAACGCGGCCGATGCTTCGGCGACTGCCACCTCAGGCCGTTCCTCGGCGCTGTAACGGGCCAGCTCCAGCCGGGCCGCGGCATGCTCAAGCGGCATCTTTGCGGCGCCGAAGTACGCGAGCGCCTCATGCCAACACGAGCGTGGGTCACCACTACTAGTGGCGACGCACAACTGTGACCTCGCGACGGCAGCGACCCCGCGCAGCCCGGGCATGGACTGCTCGCTCGCGAGCGCAGCGAGTCGATCGCCGCAGCGCCTCGCGGCGTCGGTATCACCGCATGCGAGGTGAGCCTGAACCGCGACCGCGAGCAGCGGTCCCTCGACGTAGTCGGGCCGTCCGCCGAGGGACAGGTAGCGATCGACGAGCTCGACCGCAACGTGGGGTCGGCGCATCGCGAGCTTCAAACGGGCGAGCGGGACGACGGCGTCCTCGTGGTGCTCGAGCCCGGTGAGCAGCGCCTCGGCCTCTTCGAAGCGTCCTTGCCGGAGGCGGAGATCCGCGAACCGGCACAACGCCGAGTCCCGTAGCGCGTCGCGCCCGACCAGCAGCTCAACGGCCCGGCGGAGCTCGGTCTCCGCCGCCTCCCACTGGCCAGCGCCAACCAGGATGCCCGCGTAGTGCGCCCGACAGTGACCGCCGACGGCGACGAGGTTCCCTCGCCGGATCACCGGCTCGGCAGCGCGCAGCCACTGCTCGGCACGGTCGACGTCCTGTGTCCGCTCGCACGCGTTGAGGAGACCGCAGAGGGAGCCTTCCAGCACGGGCAGCTCCTGCACGCCACCGCCGCAAATGGCCGCCAGCGCGCGATCGAGATGCTCCATACCCTCGGTCACCATCCCCGAGAACACGAGCATGATCCCCAGCGACGCGGTCGCCTCGCACTCCAGGTCGCCGTCGCCAGCCCGGCGGGCCAACGCGATCGCCCCGAGGTACTGGCGCCGCTGCGTCTCGAGGTCATGACCCCGGCGAGCCTCCTCGCAAAGTCGCCAGCCCGCCGCGCCCTCATCAGCAACGCGCTCCAGGAGCGTCAGCGCCTGCTGCGACCAACCCTGGTAGACGGCCCACTCGCCGAACACCCAACCGCGGAACCAGCCGACCGTGCGCGCCGCTCGTGCCGCCGAACCGAGATCGCCCTCCTCCCGGTAGAGGCGAAATGCCGCCTCATACGCCTCGAGCGCGCCCCGGTGATCGCCCGCCGCATGCCGAGCGCGAGCCGTCGCCTCAAGCGCCGCGCCGGAGGCGTCGTCTACCTGCTCGCCCTTACGGGAGGGTGGGCTCACGCCACCAGTGTCGTACAACGGTCGATGCGGGAGAAACGACCCTCCGCCGACGGCGGTGATCACCGACGGGTGGCGGCCCCTCGTCGTCGCAGACGGCGGCATCGATCGGCGCGCCTACACCTTCTGCGTCCTCGACCGCCTCCGCCTCGCTCTTCGCCGGCGCGACGTCTACGTCGTGGGGGCCGACCGCTGGGGCGATCCTCGCCGCCTTCTCATGAGGCCCGACGTCTGGAAGAGCGTCGGCCCCCAGGTCCTCCGCACGCTCGCCCTGCCCCCACGGGCGCCGTCGTATATCGAGCGCCTCGGCGCCGAGCTCGACGCCGCCTACTTCGACGCGGCGGAGGCAGTCGAGAAGGACCCCACGATGTGGATCGACGAGGACGGTCGGCGCGACCAGGTCCACGTGGCGTCTTCGTCGACCGCTGCACCGGCCACCTTCCTGGCTGGCGAAGGGCCCCCCACCGGACCTCCACCGTTCACGTCATCGCCTGGCGCCGGACTTTGTGGCGCCCCCGAGCCCTTGCGAGCTGCCTGGGCGTCAACCTCGCGCGGATTGAGCTGCCGTTGCTTCTCAAAGAGCCGACATCGTCGAGTCACGAATCTCGTCGTCGTTACCGAGCCCGACGTCGACATCTTCGCCCGCGCGGTGCGCTCCTTCGAGCTGAGTTTCTATCGAGTGGGCTGATCGAGCGCCTCCTCGCAGCCGCGCTCAAGACAATGGCAGCCCGGGGCTCTCGCGATGCGGCAGCAATACCGATGGAAGCTCGGGGTCTCGCATTCGAAGGTAGAAGTAGCCGATGCCGGCCAGGCCAGTCATGAGGCCGGGCGTTTCGCCACCGGGCCCGCAGGGCCACGCACGACCCGCGCGGTGGTGCCGCTCGATACCCGCGCATGCAACGTCATTGGCAAGCGCCCTATGCGGCCCCACCGTGTTTCCGAGCACGCAGACGCCATGAAGCAGCACATCGGCGTTGCCCGCCAGCCCGTGGCAGAGTGTGTAGGTACCGGTTCGGGCGCGGAGGTTCGTGTCAACGACCTCGCGCGTCGTGGCGAGCGCAGTGCACGCTTCTGCCCGGTAGATGTCGTCGCCAAGATGCTGCACGGCGCGAAGCCGAGCTAGGGCAATCCCAGGCGCACCATGACACCACGCCCCGGCAAACGAAAGCGGCGACCGGTAGTCACGATCCTGGCCGGGCTCCCGACGTAGATCTGGCCAGTTGGCGGCTTCTTCGTCAAACAAGTCGCGCTCGTACGCAAACGCGAGCTCGGCTGCTGCGCGGTACTCGGAGTTGCCCGTCGCCTGGAACAACTCGAGCAGCGCATACCCGACGCCCGATGCCCCGTGGGAGAGCCCAGTGAGGTTGGGTTGTTCGGGATACGCGACCGAACCCCACGAAAGGCCGGCTTTGGCTTCGCACGCGTCTGCGATCAACTCGTTCCCGAACTGCTCGGCGACCTCGAGCAGCGAGACGTCGTGCAAGAGGTCGTGGAGGACAACCAAGGCGGCAACAGCACCGGCCCGGCCCGACAGCAGATCGAACTCTCGGGCCTGCCGGCCCTCGCCGCATATTCGCCGGACGACCTCGCGAGCTCCAATCAGCAGTTCTTCCTCCCCGAGCACGATGCCGATCCAGGCGGCCGAGAATGCGATGCCGGCCCAGCCCGAGTAGAGCCCGAGGCGCAGGAGCGGCGCGATCGACTCGAGGTTCGAGAGCGCCAAGCGCACGGCACCGAGGGCGGCGTCTCGCGCCGCACGATCTCCGGTTGCTGCGTGCAGTTCGGCGAGAAACAGGGCCACGCCGCTCGTACCGGCATACAGGTCGGGGCCCAGGGCCCTGCACACCAGACCGGTCCTACCTTCGGAGCGGCCCTGCTCGGGTTCGATGCTGAGCCAGTTGCAGACGCCGTCGTGCCACACGGCCTCTAATGTCAGTCGGCTCCCGATGGCGACCGCCACCGCCAGGAAGTTCTCGGTGTCGACCTCGCGCGGATCGGTCGAAGCCGTCCTGTTCTGAACCTGCGCGGCCGAGCGCACGAGGCGGTAGTCGTCGGTGGAGCCCGAATTCAGGAAGGGCGCGTCGAGCGCAACACCACCAGCAGCAAAACACTCATCCACGACGTGGTAGCGCTGCTCGACCGAGGTCCGACCCTGCTCGTACGCGCGGATCATTCCTTCGGCGAGCAGACCGCACCGGTGAAGGCCGAAGCTCTCTCCGTGTCCGGGATCCTCGGCGACCCCGACGCCCGGAGCGAGCACCTTCGTAAACATGGGCGTGAGCGGTCCGATATCGACCGCCAACGCCGGGTAGAGGTCGCTCAGGATGTCGGAGACGGTGCTGTGGTCGGCCTTGCTAGTGTACAGGACCACCGAGTCACAGCGGGTGAAGCGCGCCGGGTTGTTCAGGACCTTGAGCTTGAAGCCGAGCTGCGCGCAGTTCAGAACCGCTGTGGCATCTCCGACAAAGTGTATGGCGCTCGTGGGAGTGAGGTTCGCGTACCACCTGACGATCGTCTGCCCTTCTTCGTGGCGAAGCTCGCTGTTGCCGTGGGCCAGGTAGAACCCTGGCGAGAGAGCGAGGAACTCGCGAGGGAATCGCAGCTTCACGGCGGCGCCGGCGGCGACCGGGTCGTCGCCTTGCGCTACGCAATCGTCGCGGTGTGCCCGCAGCGTCAACCCGTTCTTGTGAACGAGGAAGTGACCGTCTTGCTCGGCTCGGACCTCCCAGCCCGTGGCCCAGTAGCCAACGCTCGAGTTGGCCGCCGCCAGGTCTTCGACGAAAGGCGTCTTGCCCGATGCCTGATGGCCGTACTCCTGCTCGCGAGTGGACTGTGCGTGTCCGGGACAATAGAACTCTCGGTAGAGCTGCGTCTGGAGGGCTAAGTGGAGGTAGCTGCGGGCGGTCTCGGCGGTGAGCACCCGCCTGACGGCCGCAGGGAGAGGAGCCGACCGGCGCCCGAACCAGGAATACGCAGTCGGAGAATGGAAGTCGGTCGCCCGAATCGCCGCCTCAACTGCGCGGCGGTACTCACTCATCGCGACCATGTCCCTCGCAACGGGATTCCCAACAGCTGGACCGATGCCTCCCGCGGACGCTGCAAGATGTTCAGGCTGAGCTGCAACATGCACACCACATTCCCGGTCAGTTGCATCGACAACTGCATCTGCTCGAACGCGGTTTGCACGACCCGGGCCGCCGAATATCGAGTCGCCCGCTCCAGCCACTGATCCGCGGTGGCCGGATCGAGTTCCATATGTTCCTCGTACGTCCGCCAGAACGCTCCGATGGCAGGCTGCATCTTCTCCAAGGGATGCCGGGCGAGTTCGAGGAACCGGTCTGGCGGTAGCTCGCCGGTTACCGGAATCGACAGCAGCCAGAAGCCTAAGTAGTCGTTGAACGCCGACGCGACGTCCCAACATGGGTCGCCCATGCTCGCCAGCTCCCAGTCGATCAGCTTCATGCGCGTCTTTCGAGCCGCCGGCGACTTCCCGAAGACAATGCAATTGTCCCAGCGGACATCACCATGGATAAGGGATTCGGCCCGCCAGTCATCGGCGAGGCCGTCGAGGAGTTCGCAGAACACGGGGAACCCCTGAATGATCTGTATGAGCTGAAGGTTGGCGCTGCTGCACTCGTGGAGGAACCCGAGCGCCGGTCGGTGGACAGACAGGACCCATGGCAGTTCCCGATGCCCTACCCTCGGCCGCGAGCCTCGCTGTCCGTTCGTGGGGGTCGTCGACCCGTGCAAAGTGCCGAGCACCTTAGCCAGGGCACGGGCGGCGGTCACGGGGAAGTAGCCGTGTTGAACGTGATATTCCCGCAGGTTCTGCGCCCCGTCGATCAGTTCGAGAACCAGCGCTCCTTCCGCCGGGTCGAAGCTGTGCAAGCGCGGCAAATAGGCCCGCAATTGGTCGCCGCCGGCCGCAAGCAGCCGGTACACCGCTGCTTCGCGTTCAACCGCCGCGACACCACCCGGCCCAACCCCCTGCTTCAGTACGTAGCCGGGGCCGTCGCAGGTGATCTTGTAGTTGTGATGTCGACGGGAGATGTCGGCCACCGTGATGTCGCCGGCGACGACGTGTTCCGGACCGAGAAGTTCGTGCGCGAGGAGATACCGAACCGCGTCTCGCTCGGTCAGCACGGGGGCGCAGTCGCGGGACGGCTGGGGTCAGCAGCTGAACGTGCAGAGCACGTCGCCGCCGCTCATGAACGACGGGGCCATCAAGTCGCAGATGTCGGAGACACACGAGTTGGCATGCCCCTCGTAGGAGAGGAAGATCGCCTGCTGTGCCGGCACCGCCTGAATCTTGCAGGGGTCCAGACGTTTCAAAGCACCCGACGTGATCGCACCGTGCAGGAAGTCGGCCTGCGCCTCGCGAGAAACGCTCTTGGTGTGATGCGTGTTCGCTTCGCGTTTGAGCCAAATCGCGGTTCCGCCAAGCTGGCTCTCATCACGCTCGAAGGTGTGGCTGTGGACGACGTCATCCTCGGCGAACTCGACGTACTCGTTCAACGTGAGTGTGAGGTACAGCCGCCAATGCCCGTCTCGTGTGCTCTTGCCGAGTAGGCCGACGAGAACCCGCACATCCGGGGTCTGCGACGCGTCGGGCAAGAGCCGTTCCAACAACGGATCCGGTTTCAAGTTGGGAGCATTCTTCGATGCCGCCATTGTGGTTCCTCCTGTTTCTCGTAGGCACGCTTGTCCACTGGTCTTCCTCTCCCTCAGGGCTCGAGGCCCAGGGCGTTTCGTATCTGGGACCCGAGCAGGGCCGTCGGCACTGCGCTGCAAGCCGCACACAACGTGTCGAAGTCACCTCCGGTCAGACACGCTGCTTGGAGCCACGGATCGATGCCCCGCCGCAGCGGCGACATGCCGCCGAACGACGGTGACGCCAGAGAGCCGGCGGCGATCTCGCCTCGGAGGAATTCAGCCTGAGCCTCGCGGGATCCGCTCTTTGTGTGCTGCACATTGGCATCTCGGCGAATCCATATCACCGTACCTCCGATGCGCCGCCCATCGGGTTCGAACGTGTGCTGGTGCACGACGTCGGCCTCGGCGAACTCGATGTACTCGTCGAGAAGGACCGTCGCATGAAGGCGCCAGTGCCCTTCGCGCGCGCTCTTGCCGAGGAAGCCGATCATCGGCCGCACATCCGCCGGCGTCGCGGCATCGGCGAACAGCTTCTCGACCAGCTCGTCCTGTTTCAGTCTGGTTGTTCCGACCATGAACGCCGCCTAGCACTTCAGAGTCGTTCGTTACCTCTCACACTACCCCCCGCTGTCAAGGGCCGTTCCTGTCAGCCCCTCGACGCGATCGCAGTCGCGGGGGTAGGAGAGCCGTTATCGCACAGTGCCCGCGTCTAGTTCAGCCGAGCGAAGCCCCCCGGGTAACCCGCGTGCCCCTCCCACCTGCGCCGGGCCGACCCGGCCGGGACCGTCACTCCTCGAGCTCCGAGACGACGACCATGCCGGCGTCCGCCAGCGAGGTGAGCAGCTCCGCCTCGTCACCAGGGCGGAGCCAGATCAGGTTGGAGCCCTCGGCGCCGCCACCCCGCGGGCGCCCTCGGGGCTGCGGTAGAGGTCCCAGAGGGTCGTAGTAGGTGTCGACGAGCACCAGGGGCACCTCGGCCTCCCACACCTCGATCGCCGGCGGAACGTGGCGGGGACCGAGCAGCAGTGCGCGCTCCTCGAGGCTGCAGCTGGAGAGGTCGCCCTCGGTGACGACAGCCGCCTGCAGGAGGACCTGGGCCCGAACCGCGCACTGGATCCGGGCCGCAGCCTGGGAGACGTCGTCATTGACGTCGGCGTACCCGGGGATCAGCGCCTCGCACAGTTCGGTGGCGGTGTCGGCGTAGGCGCGGTAGCGGCCACCGTCGAAGATCATCTCGAAGCGGTACAGACCGCCGTCGGGACGAGGGGGGACGTCGGGGGTGGCGCCCTCTCGAGGATTGCGGGTCACCACCGCCATGTCGGGACCTCCCTTGAGCTACGGGTGCTCGATGACGACGGCAGACCGAACGCCTTCATGCGAGCGCCTGCCTGACCTCGGCAACGCGCCGGCGAGGTGAGGTGGCAGCCCGCCCGGCGCGCTCGATGATGGCGCGGCCCCGGGCGATGTAGACGACGGCGACCTCAGAGCCTGTTGGCATACGCTTTAGGCGGCTGATTTGTCTGGTTTCGGGGTTGGGGTGGGACGGGCGCCGCCCCACCGAGGCGTTGGTGGGCTGCCGGTGGTGTGACGCACCAACTGCCG
>Ga0136613_10000451_pt1 | contig 19029 bp, 13 predicted proteins | sample AntDrymUQ2722106_2_FD_106649 | JGI IMG/M metagenome (GOLD analysis project Ga0136613, IMG submission 106649) | Polar desert sand microbial communities from Dry Valleys, Antarctica - metaG UQ272 (21.06) | ecosystem: Environmental > Terrestrial > Soil > Desert | place: Antarctica: Dry Valley... | reverse complement strand
TGGGCGCGAGCGTGCGGGCTGGTGCCGGTCGCCTCGTTCACCGTCACCAAGCTGGCCTGGCTGGCTGAGCACGAGCCACACAACCTCGCGCGCGTCGACCGGGTGATGCTGCCTCACGACTACCTGACGTGGCGGCTGTGCGGTGAGCACGTCACCGACCGTGGTGACGCGTCCGGCACCGGGTGGTGGTCGCCGCGGCACGGCGAGTACGACACCGAGCTGTTGGCGACGGCCGTGGAGAACGCCGCCAGCTGGCTGCCGCGGCTGCCGCGCGTGCTTGCGCCGGACGAACCGGCAGGCGTGATGCCCTCCGACATCGCCGAAGAGCTGGGCCTGCGCGCCGGCGTCCTCGTCGCGGCGGGGACCGGCGACAACATGGCGGCCGCGCTGGGGCTGGGCCTGCGGCGGGGAGACGTGGTGGTGTCTCTCGGCACGTCCGGCACGGTCTACGCCAGCTCGGACATCCCCACCGAGGACGCCTCCGGCTTGGTGGCCGGCTTCGCCGACGCGACCGGCCGTTACCTCCCGCTGGTCTGCACGCTGAACGCCACCAAGGTGACCGACACGGTCGGGCGCTTGCTCGGGGCTAACCCAGCCAGGCTTGCGTCGCTGGCGCTGGAAGCCCCTTCAGACGGCGTCGTTGTGCTCGTGCCCTACCTCGACGGCGAGCGCAGTCCCAACCTCCCCGCGGCGACGGGCCTGCTGGCGGGACTGCGCACCGACACCACGCCGGCCGACCTGTCACGGGCGGCCCACGTCGGCGTGCTGTGCAACCTGCTCGACGGTAGCGATGCACTGCGTCGGGCCGGTGTCGACACCTCGGGCCGGCGGCTGCTGATCGGCGGCGGGGCGCGTTCGCCGGCGTACCGCCGGCTGGCGGCGGACCTGTGGGCGGGTCCAGTGGTCGTTCCCGACGCCACCGAGACTGTGGCGACGGGGGCCTGCGTGCAGGCCGCGACCGTCGCGTCGGGTCAGGTTTTCGACGAGGTCACGACCACCTGGGGGCTGGGCGCCGGCATGGTCGTCGAGCCGAGTGGCGAGGTGGATGCCGCCCGCCTGCGGACCGCGTACCGCGTCGCCGCGGCGGCGGCGGCCGAGTTGGCGACCTCGCTCACGGACGGATGACCGCCGAGCAACAGCGACCGGGCCGGCTGTGGCGGCACCCGCAGTTCGCCAAGCTGTGGGCGGCCCAAGTCGCCTCGCTCGCCGGGTCACAGGTGAGCCGACTGGCCGTGCCGCTCACGGTCGTCGTTGTTCTGGAGGCCACGCCCGCGCAGATGGGCATCCAGAGCATGTGCTGGACCGTCGGGATGGTCTTCGCCGCGCTGCTCGCCGGCCCGTCGGTGGATCGGTTGCCGCCGCCGGGTCATGATCGGCGCCGACGTCGGCTGCGCCCTTCTGCTCGCGTCCGTGCCGTTGACCGCCGCAGCCGGGATGCTGCGCATCGAGCAGCTGTACGTCGTGTCGCTGTTGTTCAGCATGCTGGTGGTGGGCTTCAGCATCACCAAGCCAATCGTTCCTGCCGACGTTGTTGCAACGGGAGCGCCTGGTGGCGGGCAACAGTGCGCTGGCCGCCAGCAACTCGGTGGTGTCGGTTGCCGGTCCCGGTATCGCCGGCCCTCTGGTGCAGGTGCTGACCGCATCGCTCTGCTGGTCGACGCGGTCTCGTACTTGTGCTCCGCGGTGTTCTTGGGGCTCATCCGCGCGCCGAGGTCGCAGGTGAGCCCGCCAAGGCAGCGACGCCCGCTCTACAGGGATGTCGGCGACGGGTTCGGGCTGGTGCTGGGCAACCCGATCCTTCGCCCGCTGCCAGCAAGTTCGGCAACCTTCGTGTTCTTCCTGCAGTTCTTCTTCACGCTGCGCATCCTGTATCTGGTGCGTGAGATCGGCATTGGGCCGGCCACCATCGGCGTCATCGTGCCGATCGGCGCAGCGGGTGGCTTGCTCGGCGCTTTGCTGGCCGCGCGGATGGCAGGTCGTTTCGGGCTGGGACCGATCATGGTGGTCGGGGTGGTGATGAGCGGGGTCGGAGCTTTGATGGTCCCGCTGGCTGGGGGCCCCCTGGCGACGACGCTAGCGATCCTGGCGTTCGGCGAGGTGTTGGACGGGTTCGGTGGGGCGACCTACAACATCAACGCGCTGAGCCTGCGACAGGCGATCACACCAGATCAGCTGCAAGGAAGGATCAACGCAACGATGCGCTTCTTGTCGACCAGCGCCACCCCGGTCGGTGCCTTGCTGGCCGGCGTGCTGGTTGGCGTGATCGGCGTGCGCACGGCGCTCGCGATCGCAGCCGTGGGGATGATCCTGGCCGGTCTGTGGGTGTTCTTCTCGCCGCTACGCGGCCTTGTTCAGGCGCCGTCAGGCAGCTCGAAGGAGTTCGTGGCGATCACGTCGCGGTAGAAGGCAAAGCTGTCCTTGGGAATGCGGCGTTGGGTCTGGAAGTCGACGTAGACGATCCCGAAGCGTGGGCTGTAACCGAAGGCCCATTCGAAGTTGTCCAGCAGAGACCACACGAAGTAGCCGCGCAGGTCGACGCCCGCGGAGATCGCTTGCTGCGCGGCCGCGAAATGCCGGCGCAAGAAGTCAACCCGGCCCGGATCGTTGACCCGCCCGTCCGGCTCGACCTCGTCGGCGAACACCGCCCCGTTCTCGGTGACATAGAACGGCATGTCCCCGTACTCGGCGCGTAGGCGCAGCAGGGTCTCGGTGAGGCCGGAGGGGGTGATCTCCCAACCCAGCGCGGTCGTCGGGACGCCGGGATCGGGGTGCTCTTTGACCTTCCACCCGAACTCGGCACCCGAGGCACTGACGCGGCGCGGGAAGTAGTAGTTCACACCGAGGAAATCAGTCGGCTCGGCCATGGCCGCCAGGTCCGTGTCCTCGACGAAGTCGATCCGGGCCCCAGCTCGCTGGAAACGCTCGATCATGTCGGCCGGGTAGCTGGCGCGAAAGATGGGGTCGAGGAACCAGCGGTTCGTGTAGCCGTCGGAACCCTCTGCCGCCGCCCGGTCCTCCTGCGTGTCGTCCACCGGATAGGTGGGGTGCAGGCTCAGCACGATGCCGATCTGTCCGGAGCGCCCGCTGGCGCGATACGCGGCGACCGCCTCGCCATGGGACAGCAGCAGATGGTGGATGGTCCGCAGGGCGGCCTGCAGGTCCGTCGAGCCGGGCGCGTGCACGCCGCGAAAATCGCCCAGAAAGCCCGCCACCCACGGCTCATTGTGCGTCATCCACAACTCGACACGGTCGCCGAGAGCGTCATAGAGGGTTTCGGCGTAATGGCTGAAGCGCGCCACGGTGTCGCGATTGGTCCAGCCGCCGCGGTCCTGCAGCGCCTGCGGCAGATCCCAGTGGTAGAGGGTCACCGCCGGGGCGATCCCTCGGTCCAACAGCCGGTCGGTGAGGCGCTGGTAGAAGTCGAGGCCCTTGCGATTCAGCTGCGTGCCACCGTCCGGGAACACGCGCGGCCAGGCGACGCTGAAGCGGTAGGCGCCCACGCCCAGCTCGGCCATCAGCTCGATGTCGTCGGCGTAGCGGTGGTAATGGTCGCAGGCGGCATCCCCGTTGTCGCCGTTGTCGATCTTGCCTGGCGTGTGGCTGAAGCGGTCCCAGATCGACTCGCCGCGGCCGTCTTCGGCGACCGCTCCTTCGATCTGGTACGACGACGTCGCCACACCCCACAAGAAGTCGGGGGGAAGCTGGATCTGCCTGTTCATCGGTCTTCCTCCAGGATGGGCACAGACCGTGGTGGCGTCCGGATCGACGACCGCGGCGTGGGGGGTGTAACACGGCCTGCGCAAACCACTCGAATCGACAGGTCGGGCGTCATCAGAATCTCGTTCATGACCGCCAACTTCGTGTCCCGCGAGCTGGGCTATGAGATGTCAGGTGGCTGGGGGCAGGGCGACCACGCCACGCGCGAGTGGTTCCGCCCCACAGGCACCTTCCGCGGCCGGTTCGAGGCGCTGCTCGACGAGATGGTCCGGCTCGGCTTCGAAGCCATCGATCTGTGGAACGCTCACCTGGACCCCGGCTGGGCGACCGACGCGCACATCGCCGAGGCCCGTGACGCGCTGCACGCTCGTGGCCTGCGCGTGGCCAGCCTGGCCGGCGGGCTCGGGGACAGTCGCCAGCGGCTGGAGGCGACCTGCCGGGTCGCGGTGGCGCTCGGCGCTGGTGTACTGGCCGGCGGGACGCCGCTGCTCGCCGACGACCGTGCGTTCCTCGTCCGGACCCTGGAGCGCCACGAGCTCGTCTTCGGGATCGAGAACCACCCCGAGCGGACGCCTGCCGAGATGCTGGCGCAGATCGGTGACGGGGCCGGCGGGACGATCGGCACCACCGTGGACACCGGCTGGTACGGCACCCAGGACTACGACGCGGCCCGTGCGATCGACGAGCTGGCGCCGCACGTGGTCAGTGTGCACCTCAAGGACGTCCGTCATGCCGGGATGCCGCACGAGGCCTGCCGCTACGGCCAGGGCATCGTTGCGCTCCGGCCCTGTGTGGAGGCGCTGCGACGCAATGGCTATACGGGCACGATCAGCGTTGAGCACGAACCGGAGAACTTCGACCCGAGCGAGGACGTGCGGGCGAACTGCGAGATGCTCGGGGCCTGGCTTGCGGACCCACCGCGATGAGCACCGAACCGTTCGGCGTCGCGATCGTGGGCTGCGGGAACATCGCGGCCCGTTACGCCGAGGATCTCCGACGCTACCCGCACCTGGTGCTGCGGGGCGTCACCGACCTCGACCCGGCACGGTCACACGCGATGGCCACGGACGTTGGGTGCCGGACCTACCTCGATTCCGACGCCCTGCTTGCGGACCCGGAGGTGGCGGTGGTGGTGAATCTGACCAGCCACCGCGCGCACGGACCTGTCACCCGCGCCGCCCTCGAGGCCGGCAAGCACGTCTTCAGCGAGAAGCCGATGGCCCTGCGCGCCGCCGAGGCGCGATTCCTGAACACGGCAGCCACCGCGCGCAACCTCCGGCTCGGGGCTGCACCAATCGTGCTGCTCGGCGAGCTGGCGCAAACGGCGTGGCGCATGGTGCGCAACGGGGGTCTCGGAACGGTCCGCTTGGCCTACGCGGATGTCAATTGGGGGCGAATGGAGCGCTGGCACGCGGCACCGCAGCCCTTCTATGACGCCGGGCCTCTGTTCGACGTTGGGGTCTACCCGCTGACGCTGCTGACCGGAATCCTCGGTCCCGCGGTGCGGGTCACGGCCTCCGCCACGACGCTATTGGCGCAGCGTTCGACGCGTGAGGGCCAATGGTTCAACGTCGAATCGCCCGACTTCGTCGTGGCCGTGGTGGAGCTCGCGGACGGAACCCTGGTGCGGCTCACGACCAACTTTTACGTGCACGACCCAGCCCGCCAGTGCGGCGTCGAGCTTCACGGGGATGAGGGCTCACTGTGGCTTTCGACCTGGTTCACTTTCGGCGGAAGACTGGAGCACTCCCCGTCGGGTGAGCCGTACCGAGACGTTCCGCTGATCCGGACGCCGCAGGTGATGCTCCCATGGGCAGCGGGCGTCGAGGAGTTGGCCCGCGTCGCCATCGAGGGTGGCGTTCACCTCACCAGTGGCGCGCACGCCGCCCACGTCGTTGAGATCATCGAGGCGGCGCTGAGCTCGGCTCGCGGCGGGACACCGGTCCAGATCCAATCGCGCTTCCCGCGGCCACAGCCACTGGCCTGGGCTGCCTGACTCATCTCACCTCGAGGCTGTCGGCGACGGGTAGCGCGTAGTGGGCCGCGAGGAGTGCGCCGTAGCTGGGGACGAACAGCGCCGGCACGATCGTCTCGACGGTGACGGCGATCAGCACCGCCTCCAGCGACGCGATCACCACGAGGCCGACTGGACGTCGCAGGACCACGGCGATCGCGAGCCGGAAGGCGGCCCGCAGGGGCATACCCGCCCGTTGCGGGTCGAGCAGCACCGGCCAGGCGGCGGTCGCCAACAACCATGTCGTCAGCGCCACGTAGCCGGACACGACCGCCGCCAAGATTGGCAGCCCCCCCCCGGCTGCAAGTCCGATTGCGACGTTGACCGAGGCCGCGGCCAACACCAGGGACTGGCCTGCGCCCAGGGCAAGGTGCAGCCAGAAGCGGTGGCGGACGCCGTCGGTGAAGTGGCGAAGACGCACGGCGTCACCACGAGCGGCGCGCCCGGCGATTCGGGTCAATCCGCAGGTGACCGGCACCAAGAGCAGGCCCACCACAAGCGCGGGTGGGTAGACCGTACGGGCGAGCGCTGTCAACCCCGCCACCAAGGCCCACACCAGGTTCGCTACGACGAAGGTGCCAAGGTCGTCGACGAGGCTTGCCCCGGCACCGCGCAGACTGCGCCAGACCGACGGTCCGGGCCGCGCGGCCCCACTGGCAGGCGCCGGACGGTCGCCCCTCACGGCAACGACAGCCAGACTCTCACCCGGCCAGCGTATCGACCAGCCGCCAGACCAGAGCCAGCAGCGGAGGCGTTGACGGCCATTCAAGCGTTGTCGGCGGAGTGAATGGCTGTATCACGGTAAGGGTTGATCGTGATACGCTTCTGGGATGAAAAGTCTTCGGCTGGATCCAGAGCTCGAGGGTCGACTCCAGCGGGCGGCCGCGATCAGGGGTGAGTCGCTGTCGGAATTCATCCGCCGGGCCGCCGCTGAACGCGCTGACGCAACCTTGGTGGTTGGCCACGTTGCAGATTTCGATGACGTCCTGGGTGTCATACATGGGGGTGGCGGCCGGGCGCGACGGACTGCAGCGGCGTTCACCGACATCGTGGCCGAGCGAGCAGCGAAGGCGTGACCCTCACCGACGCCGGGCCACTCGTCGCTTTGATCGATGCCGACGAGGCCGATCATGAGGTGTGCCGGTTGGTCTTGGCTGGCCTTCGGCTGCCGCTGGTGACGACCTGGCCAGCGTTCACCGAGGCGATGTACCTGCTGTCTCGAGCTGGGGGGCAGGTGGGGCAGGGGGCCTTGTGGAAGCTGACGTTGAGCGGCCGTTTGGACATCGCCGCTTTGTCCCGGTCAGCCCTCGAACGCAGTGCTCAGCTCATGGCGAAGTACGCGGACCTGCCCATGGACCTCGCGGACGCGACCCTCGTGGCCCTGGCGGAGGAGCGGGGAGACCGGCGTGTGTTCACACTGGACACCGACTTCCAGATCTACCGCCTACACGGCCGGCAGCGGTTCGAAGTCGTCCCCGGCTGAGTGTGAATACTCTTTCGGCGCCGGCGAATCCGGCTGGCGTTGACCTTGTGGTGTACGGGGCCACCGCCGGCGGTGTGGTGGCGGCGATCGCCGCCGCCCGTCAGGGCCTGCGGGTGGCGTTGGCGGACCCAACCGAACATGTCGGTGGCATGGTGTCGGGCGGGTTGGGTCGGACCGACGTCGAGCGCCAGGAGACACTGATCGGCGGGCTGGCGCGAGAGCTGTTCGCCCGGATCGGCCGCCGCTACGACGCGACTATTGCCTGGCGATTCGAGCCCAAGGTCGCCGAACTGGTCATGCGTGAATGGCTGGACGAGGCGGGAGTGACGCTCTGGCCGCAGTGGCGGCTGGCCGAGGTGGAGCGGTGTGGCGACCACATCGAGGCCATCGTCTCGGACAACGGTGACCGGCTAGACGCCCACTGCTTCATCGACGCATCCTACGAGGGTGACCTGCTCGCCCACGCCGGCGTCAGCTACGCGGTCGGGCGCGACGGGCAGTCGCGGTTCGGGGAGTCGCTGGCCGGAAGGGTCGAGCTCCTCCCCAACCACCACCAGTTCGGGGTGGCCGTCTCGGCCGCGGCGCAGGGTGGTGGGCTGTTGCCGTACGTCCAGCCCTACGCAGTGATCGGCCCGCCCGGCCACGGTGACGGCAAGGTGCAGTCCTACTGCTACCGGATCTGCCTGACCGAGGACCCCCCGCACCGGCTTGCGCTGACCGAACCCGCCGGCTACGACCCCGATCGGTACATCCTGGTCCGCCGCTACCTCGCCGCGCTCGCTGACGCCGCCGATCTTCGCCACTTCATGGGGATCGGCCAGCTTCCCAACGGCAAGGTCGACGTCAACAGCGGCGGCCCGGTCTCGACCAACCTGCTCGGGGCGAGCTGGGACTATCCCGAGGCCGACGCGAAGCGCCGAGAACAGATCGCCACGGAACACCGGACGTGGGCGCAGGGATTGCTGTACCTCCTCGCTGCCGACACGGCTGTGCCGACACGGCTGCGCCAGCAGCTTGGCCGCTTCGGGTTACCGGCCGACGAGTTCCCCCGTACGGAGCATTGGCCACCGCAGCTGTACGTGCGCGACGCCCGCAGGATGCTCGGCGAGTACGTGCTCACCCAGCACGACCTGCAAGCCGACCGCTCCCAGCGCGTCACGGACACCGTCGGGATGGGTGGCTACAACATCGACATCAGGGAGGTGCAGTGGGTGGCGGCCCCGATCTCCCGCTTTCCGGACGTGTTCGACGAGGTGCTCACGGAGGGCTACCTGAGCGTGCCGGTGCCGCCCTATCCGCTGCCCTACCGGGTGCTCCTGCCGCGACGCGACGAGTGTGCCAACCTGCTGGTGAGCACCTGCGTCTCGGCCTCGCACATCGCGTTCGCCTCATTCCGGATGGAGCCGCAGTTCATGATCGCTGGCCACGCGGCGGGCGTGGCCGCGGCGCTGGCGGTGGAAAGCGACAGCGCCGTCCACGACGTCGACATCGGGCGTCTGCAGGCGATCCTACGGACCCAGGGTCAGATCCTGGAGCCCTGAGCCTGAGTCCTGAACCAGGGCAGGCGCCGGGCAGCTACTTGCCGGTGGAGCCGGTGGTGGCGATGCCCTCGATGAAGTAACGCTGGAAGGCAAAGAAGATCAGGATCATCGGCACCGTGACGATCACGCTGCCCGCAGCCAGCAGCTCCCACTGCTGCTGGCCGCCGATCTGCGGGTTGTCGATGATGGCCTTGAGGCCGCGCGGCAGGGTGAACAGCTCCACATCACGCAGGAAGATGAGCGGTCGGACCAGATCGGTCCAGGCGACCTTGAGCTCGAAGATGAACACGACGATCAGCGCCGACCGGGTCAGCGGCAGGGCGATCGACCGCCACATCCGAAAGTAGCCCGCGCCGTCGACGTTGGCGGCCTCGAACAGCTCGCGTGGCAGGCCAAGGAAGAACTGCCGCAGCAAGAAGATGTAGAACGCCGACCCGAACAGGTTGCCGGCCCACAGGGGGAACAGCGTGTTGTTGAAACCGAGGTAGTCCCAGATGAGGAACTGCGGGATCATCAGCACCGCGCCGGGCAGCATCATCGTGGCCAGCACGATGGAGAAGATGACGTTGCGATAGGGGAAACGGAAGTACGCGAACGCGAAGGCCACCATCGCCGAGCTGATCGTGACTGTCGATGCAGCCAGGAACGACACGATGACGCTGTTCCAGGTCCACGTCAGCATCGGCGCCATCGCGAACAGGCGGGTGTAGTTGTCCCAGCGGATCTCGCTGCCGATGAAGTCGGAGCTGAATACTTCTGCCGCGGGCTTCAGCGACGCGGACAGCAGCCAGATGAGGGGGTAGACGAACAGGGCGGTGGCGGCGAGCAGCGTGGCCAGGAAGAACGCTCGGGTAGCCAGGTTGGCGGCCCTGGACCCTGGCTGGGTCGCCTCCTGCGGGCGATCGATGTCGGGAATGTAGGAGCGGTCGATCTCACGGTCTTTGACGGCCATGTTATTCTGCTCCTTCGTAGTACACCCAGCGCTTGCTCGCCTTGACTTGAACCAGCGTGATGAGGCCGATGACCACGAACAACAACCAGGCCATGGCGGACGCGTAGCCCATGTTGAAGAACTCGAAGGCGTTGCTGAACAGGTAGATGACGTAGAACAGCGCGGCCTCCCCCGCGGCCCCGGACTGTTGGGAACCGAAGAACATCGCGTACACCTCGGTGAACAGCTGCAGGGAGGCGATGGTGTTGATGATGAGGGTGAAGAAGATCGCCCCGCTGATCATCGGCACGGTGATGTTGCGGAACTGTTGCCACGCGCTGGCCCCGTCGACTCGCGCGGCCTCGTACAGCACCTGCGGAACGTTGCGCAAGGCGGCGTAGTAGATGATCACCGTACTGCCGACGCTCCACAGCATCATCATGATGATGCCCGGCTTGATCCAGGCGGGGTCGTTCAGCCAGCTGGGCCCTGGCAACCCGACCGACCGCAAGATCTGGTTGACGATGCCGTCACGCCCGTTGAGCAGCAGCAGGAACAGCGCGCCCACCGCGACGGCGGGCGTGATGTTGGGCAGGTAGAAGGCGGTGCGGAAGAAGCCCGCCGCGCGACCGACCTTGTCCAGCAGCAGAGCGAGGACCAAGCCCGAGATGATCGTACCGGGGACGTTGAAGATCGTGAAGAAGACGGTGTTCCACAGACTGGTGCGGATCTTGGGATCGGAGAACAGCTCCTGGTAGTTCTCCACGCCGATGAAATTGGTGACAGGGACGAGGGGGTCGTAGTCGGTGAACGACAGCCACAGGCTCCATAGCATCGGCCCCGCCATGAAGATCAGGAAGCCGAGAATCCACGGTGACATGAAGATCAGCGCCCACAGCAGCTCCCGCCGGCGGTTGGTCATCCGCTTGCTGGCAGCCTTCGGCTCATCCGCGGGGCCAGTCGCGTGTTGCTGAGGGTCAGTGCTGCGAATGGCCATTGCCGGCCTCCTGTGGTCACCGGGTCACGTGGTCAGCGAGCGGCGGCGTCGATGGCTTCCTGTGCCTCCTGGTCGGCCGCGGCCAAGGCCTCGGCCGGGTCGTCCCCCCCGGTCATCACCCCGTCGACCGCGGAGATCCAGGCAGTCTCGAACGCCGCGGCGGCGGGAGACGGCGGGATGCTCCGGGCGTTCTCCTGCACCTCCAGGATCGTCTGCACCGCCTGCTCGAAGCTCGGCCACTTGCCGAGGCCGAGGTCTTCAAAGATCACCTCGTCGGCTTCCCGGTTCCCGGTGTAGACGCCCAAGTTTGGCTTGTTCTCCTTGTTGCGCATCTTTGCCCGTGCCTCGCCGGCTTCGACCCAGGTGTCCTTGGCGGTCATCAGGGCGATGAAGGCACAGGCCGCGCCGGGGTTGTCGGCATCGGCGGTGATCGCCCAGGCATTGCCGTCAGACCAGGTGAACGGCTCACCGTCACGTGTCTCGAACGGTCGCACCGTGATGTCGACGTTGGGTGAGACGTCGGCGAGGACGTTGAGGTACCACTGCTCGAAGGGGTTCGCTCCCAGCTGGTCGGCGGCGAACTGGTTCTCTTCGCCGAAGAAGTCCCAGGTGTCGCGGAAGTCCAGGAACTTGGTGCGGCCACCGGCTGCCTCGTGAATGCTGTTGGAGTACTCCAGCGCCTCGGCGACGCCGGGAGTCTCCAGTTGTGAGGTCAACCCGTCCTCGCTGATGATGTCGCTGGCGTTGGCCCATGACCACAGCGGCAGGAACTCCGGCAGCTTGGGGTCGATCCCGATGCGAGTGAGCCGGTTACCGTTGGTCTTGGTCAGCTGCTCGTTGGCTTCGGCGATCGCGTCCCAGTCGGACACGTCGAGTTCCTGCGGGTCCAGGCCCGCATCCTTGAAGGCCTTGTTGCTCATGATCCAGATGCGGCTGTTGAAGAACTCCGGCAGCGCATAGGTGGTGCCCTCGACGGTCACCTGCGACACCGCCGCGTCGTAGAAGACGCCCATGTCGATGCCCTGTTGGGCGATGCAGTCGTCCAGCGGCGCCAGGACACCACGGGCGATGAAGGTGCCGATGGTGTTGCGGGGCAGGTTGACCACGTCGGGCGGCTCACCGCTGGCCAACGCGGACAGGAACGGCTGCTCCTCGAAGCCGCTCTCGCTGAAGCTCACCTTCGCGTCCGGGTACTCCTCGCGGAAGCGGTCGACGCGCACCTTGGCGATCTCGTCGCCCGACTCGTAGCCGAAGCCGAACGCGAACAGCGAGCCGCTGACCTCGGTGGCGCCCTCGCTGCCGCCAGCCGAGGCCGGCGGTGGCTCCTCGCCGCCGCCACATGCTGCCAGCAGCAGCGCGACGACCATCAGGGCTACAAGCGGCATCCGTCGAGGCGACATCTCATCTCCTGGTTGGGGCTCCTGCGCACCCCGCGGGGCCGCCGTCGGTGTCAGCATCGCTGCTGTGTCAACCCTGTGTAACCCTGCCGGGCCTAGGGCCGGGCGATTACGAAGCGGTCCAAACGCGCGCGAGCCAGTCAGCGACAGCTGCAACATAACGGATCGCCGCTGGCCGCGTGTGCCGTTCTCGGCGGCGTAGCCTGCCTTCGACTGCGCCAGCCGACGCCAAGCTTGAGGGACATGACCGCTCGCGCCACCGCCACCACCGAGCGCACCGACCAGACGCTGCACCTGATCGGCCACTCCCACATCGACCCCGTGTGGTTATGGCAGTGGCCCGAAGGGTTCGCTGAGATCAAGGCGACGTTCAGGTCGGCGCTGGACCGGCTCGCCGAGTTCGACGACTTCGTCTACACCGCGTCCTCGGCCGCCTTCTACGACTGGGTCGAACGCACCGACGCCGCGATGTTCGACGAGATCAAGCAGCGCGTCACCGAAGGGCGCTGGCAGGTGGTCGGCGGCTGGTGGGTCGAGCCCGACTGCAACGTCCCGTGCGGCGAATCGTTCGCCAGGCAGGCGCTCATCGGCCAGCGCTACTTCGCCGAGAAGCTCGGCGTCACCGCCTCGGTCGGCTTCAACCCCGACAGTTTCGGCCACCACGGCATGCTCCCGCAGATCCTCGCCAAGAGCGGGCTGCTTTCTTATGTGTTCATGCGGCCCGGCCCGCACGAGCAGGGACTGCCCGGCCGGGTGTTCTGGTGGGAGTCCGACGACGGCTCGCGCGTCCTGGCCTTCCGCATCGCCTACGAGTACGGATCGTGGGGCAAGGCCGTCGACACCCACGTCCGGCGCTGCGCCGACGAGATGAAGCCGCCACTGCGCGACTTCATGTGCTTCTACGGCGTCGGCGACCACGGTGGCGGGCCCACCGTGGAGAACCTGACGAGCATCCGCCGGTTGCAGTCCGACCCCGACCTGCCGCAGCTGGTCTTCTCGCACCCGGAACGCTTCTTCGCCGCCGTGCGGGAGGCCGGCGGAGACCTGCCGGTCGTGCACAGCGAATTGCAGCACCACGCCAGCGGCTGCTACGCCACCCACTCGGGGATCAAGCGTTGGAACCGGCGGGCCGAGAACCGGTTGCTGGACGCCGAGCGCCTGTGCGCCGTCGCCAGCCGGGTCAGCGGCCATCGCACCACCGAGGATTTCACCAGGGCCTGGCGCAACGTCCTGTTCAACCAGTTCCACGACCTGCTGCCCGGCACGTCGATCGAACCCGCGTACACCGACGCACGGGACGAGCTGGGCGAGGCGACGGCCGTGGCCGCCCGTGCCGCCCAGGCGGCGCTGCAGTCGCTGACCTGGCGTGTGACCATCGCGGCGGAGGACGGGACCACGCCGATCGTGATCTGGAATCCCCATTCGTGGGCCAGCCGCCAGTGCGTGGAGCTGGAGCTGGCCCGCCTCGGTGATACCGACACCCTCGTCGACGACGCGGGCGGCGAGGTGGCGGTGCAAGCGGTGCAGTCCGCGGCCACGGTAGGCGGTTCCCGGCGCCGGGCGGCCTTCGTGGCCGAGCTGCCGTCGTTGGGCTACCGGCTGTACCGGGTTCGGCCGGGTACACCCCAACCCGGCGCATCGCGACCCGGCGCTGCCCCGGTTGCGGGCACGGACACCTCGCTGGAAAGCGAGCGCCTGCGTCTGCGCTTCGATCCTGACAGCGGCTATTTGGACAGCCTGTTCGACAAGCGCGCTGAGGTCGAGGTGCTGCGTGGCAAGGGGGCGCGCCCCGAGGTACTGGACGACCCGAGCGACACCTGGAGCCACGGGGTGCTGCGCTTCGACCAGCTGATCGGCGCCTTCCGCGCGACCTGTGTACGACTCGTCGAGCAGGGCCCGGTCAAGTCGGTGGTGCGGGTCGACAGCGCCTACGGCGCTTCCCGGATGGTGCAGGACTTCATGCTGTATGCCGACCTCGACTACGTCGACGTGCGCGTGCTGGTCGACTGGCGCGAGCAGCGCAAGGCGCTCAAGCTGCGGTTCCCGACGAACCTGCACTCGCCAAAGGCGACCTACGAGATCCCCTTCGGCTACGTCGAGCGGCCTGCCGACGGCGAGGAGGAGCCGGGCCAGCGCTGGGTGGACCTGACCGGTGTCAGCAGGGACAACGGCGAGGTCTACGGCTTGAGCCTGGCCAACGACGGCAAGCACAGCTTCGACCTGCGCGGCGACGAGCTCAGCCTGACGGTCCTGCGCAGCCCGATCTACGCCCACCACGACCCGCACCAGCCCGACCCGGCGGGGCTGTACAGCTTCCAGGACCAAGGCGCCCAGGTCTTTTGCTACCGCCTCCTGCCGCATCCCGGCGGCTGGGAGCACGCCGGCACGGTGCGCCTGGCCGCCGAGATGAACCAGCCGGCGACCGCCCTGCTCGAGTCCGCCCATGACGGACCGCTGCCCGGATCGGCCTCCCACTTGCAGATCGACGCGCCCAATGTCGTGATGAGCGCGCTGAAGCCGGCCGAGGACGGCGGCGCGGTGATCCTGCGCTGCTACGAGACCGACCGGGTGGCCACCAGGGCTCGGATTTCCTTGCCGGCGTGGAACCGTGAGATCGAGGCAGACTTTGGTCCCTGTGAGATCAAGACCTTCCGCATTCCCGAGGTCGACGGCGAGCCGGTGACCGAAACCAACCTGCTGGAACACCCCGAGTGACGCTGGGATGGTGACGCGCCTCTCCCCCGCCGCGTCCGCAGTCAGGAAGCGGCTGCCCAAGGATGACAACGTTGTCATTGTCGCGGTGCCACCCGCGCCTGAGCACGCATCGAACATTCGTGAGGTCGCCGTCCTTGCTTAGCCTGGATCGGTCCTCGACCCGGCCGCGACTGCTGGTCGGCGGCCACCCGCAGGTCGCGGTAGAGCAGGTGGCCGCGCTGATGGCGCCGGCCGGGCAGGTCACCCGCATGGTTGTAGACGATGCCGCTCCCTTAACCGACGGGAGCGACGGTTTCGTCCTGCATGGCGACGCAAGCGGGATGCGTGCGGCGTCGCGCTGGCGGGTCGAAGGCGACGTGGTGGCGGTCGACCTCCACCTCGCCTACGACGGCGCGGACGACCTGGAGACCGGCGTCCGCATCGCGCTGGACCTGCCCGGCCGCGCCGTCGAGCCCAACTGGATGGTGCCCGGGTGCTTCTACCGCCACAACCGCTTCGCCGAATGCCTGCGTCGCTACCCGCGGGCGGTGGCCGCCGGTGAAGACACCGGCCTGCTGGAGTCGTCATGGTGGTCGTTCCGCTCCGACCGAACTGCCATGCCGGTCGTGTTCGGCTGGACGGATGTCGCCTGCGTCGGCCTGGCCACCGAGCCGCTGACGCCGCTTGGCCTCAGCGGCGTGGGTTTCGGTCTCGACGGCCAGACGGCATGGATATGGCTGGACTTTCCGTATCGCGAGGAGCCCGTGGTCTACGACGGGTCGCCGCTGCCGGCGCCCGCGGATGTGCGCTGGCACCGCTGGCGTCCCGGCGAGCGACGCCGCCTGTGCTTCCGCGTCGCCGTCACCACGCCGCAACCGCACGCCTACAACCCGTTCGTGCGCCACCTGTACGATCGCCATCGCCGCGACCACCATGTCGCGCCGTGGATGTCGCCCGCCCAGGCCGCCGCCCTAACCGCCCACGGGCTGCATCGCTGGCACTGGCGACCCGAGCACGACGCCCTCTACGAGACCGCAACCTTCGACCGCGCCCATCCCCAACTCGACCGGGCGCACATGCACGTCGGCTGGGTGAGCGGCGCCCCGTGGGCGCACGCCCTGCTGGCCTACGGGCATAAGACCGGGAATGGGCCGTACGTCGAAGCCGCCGCCCGGGTCCTGGACAAGATCGCCGCGGCCCGGACTCCCGCCGGCACGTTGTGGGGCATGTGGACGGCGGAGCGGGGTTGGCGGGGAGGCTGGAACCCCGACGCCAGCTGGCTGCACGCCCGCACCCTGGCTGAGGCGACGCTGTTCCTGGTCCGCGCCGCACGGCTGCAGGACCGCCACGGCACGGCCCGGCCGACGTGGCTACGCGCCGCCACCGACAACCTCGGCTTCGCGGCACGGTCGCAGGACGCCTCCGGCAACCTCGGCTCTTACTACCACCTGGAGACGGGGGCGGTTGTCGAGCGCGGCTCCGCTGCCGGGATGCTGTGGATCGCCGCGCTGGTGGAGGGGGCGGGGCTGATCGACGAACCGGACCTTCTCGCCGTGGCCCGACGGGCCGGGGACCACTACGCCGCCTTCGTCGAGGATGCATTCATCTACGGAGCGCCGGAGGACGTGCACCTGGCACCGACGTCGGAGGATGCCTACAACGCCTTGATCGCCTACATCGCCCTGTACGAGGCGGATGGCGGCGACCGCTGGCTGCGGCTGGCACGGCAGGCCGCCGACTGGATGATGACCTTTCGCTACAGCTACAACGTCGCTTTCGACGAGCGCACGGTGCTGGGGCGTTACGACTTTCGCAGCCGTGGCGCGGACCAGGCGTCACCGTCCAACCAGCACCTGCACGCCTACGGGTTGGTGTGCCTGGCAGAGTTGGCGCGCCTGTGGCGGCACACCGGCGACGACCACTATCTGCAGCGGGCCCGTGACAACCTGGACTGCTTCCTGCAGTTCGTCGCTCGCCAGGACGGTGACTTCAACGCCCGCAAAGGCATGGTCACGGAGCGCTACTACCAGACGAACTGCTTCCAGCCGAAGGGCTCGCTGCTCACCCTGTCGCACGCCTGGTGTGTCGGGGTCACCCTGCACGGGTGCCTGGTCGCGATGGACGACCCGGAGGCCTTTCCGCCCCGTCAAGAAGGTTCGGCATGACCGTGCGTATCGATACCAGCAACGGCGGCCTGCACGTGCGGACGCCGTCCTACGTACTGTGGCTGCCCGCTGGCAAGCCCTACGCGCTGCTGGCCGACTACTCGGGCGCCCCATGGGGGGAGCTGTTCCTGGCACCCAGCCTGCACACCCGCACGGCACTGGACGACACCACCAGGCTGCACCCGGCGCGCGTCGAGGCTACCGCCGGCGGGCAGCGCCTCACCATCGACGCCCAGAGCACGGCGTGGGCATCGAAGCGGGTCACGCTGGACTGCGAGCCACGGCGGCTGCGCCTGACGGTCACGGTGGCAGGCCGAGGCGAGCTGACCGACGTCCACCTGCTCGGCGGCTACTACTGCGGGGACCCAGGCCAGGCCAGCGGTTTCTTCCAGAGCGGGGCGGACTTCTTCAGCGTGTTCAACCCCGAGCCGTGGGGCTCCGAGCGCCGGGTGCGCCCGGCGGCAGAGTCCACGGTCCTCGACGTCATGGGCGGGCCCGTCCCCGGCAAGGAGCACTGGTTCTTCACGCCGCCGCCGTTCTGCCTCGCCGTCAGCCGGCATAGGCCGCCCGAGTCGCCCGACGAGTTGCCGTCCGGGCCATGGCTGACGATGGGACTCGGCGCCGGCGCGGGTGAGCAGCATTTCACGGGACTGCACTACGAGGCGGTGGAAGGTGCCTTCTCGCTGCGGCTGGCCTATGAGGGACAGACGCCGGTCACCGACCAGTTCACGACCCCGTCGCTGCTGTTCGGGTTCGACGCGCCAGACCCGTACGCTGGCATCCGTGGCTACGTCGCGGCCTTGCGCGACCTCGGCTACCTGGAGACCGCACCGCGCCCAGATCGCGCATCCCGCCTAGATCGGCCCGCCTGGTGGTCACGGCCGATCTTCTGCGGCTGGGGATCCCAATGCATCCTGGCCGGCACTCACGGCGGCCGCCCCCGCGACTACGCCACGCAGGCCAACTACGACGCCTTTCTGGGCGCCTTGGCCCACCAGGATCTGACTCCCGACACGATCGTGCTCGACGACAAGTGGCAGGAGTCTTACGCCACCTGCGCCGCCGATCCGGACAAGTGGCCGGATCTGCGCGGTTGGATCGACGCGCGACACCGCGAGGGACGCCGGGTGCTGCTGTGGTGGAAGGCCTGGGATCATGAGGGGTTGTCAGACGACCACTGCGTCCGCAACGCCGCCGGGTTGCCCGTTGCCGCCGACCCCTCCAACCCCGCCTACGAGACGGTGCTGCGCTCCAGTGTCCGGCGGATGCTGGGGACGGACGGCTACGACGCCGACGGGTTCAAGGTCGACTTCTCCGCACGGACACCCAGCGGGCCCGGTCTGCGGCGCTACGGCGATGTCTGGGGTGTCGAGCTGCTGCACCGCCTGCTGGCGATCCTGTATGACGAGGCCAAGCGCACGAAGCCCGACGCGTTGGTGATGACCCATACGCCCAATCCCCACTTCGCCGACGTAACCGACATGATCCGTCTGAACGACGTCAACCTGCGTGCACCGGTGGTGCCGCAGATGACCCACCGCGCCCGGGTGGTCGCGGCCGCGTGCCCGCAGCTGTTGGTCGACACCGACAACTGGCCCATGGCCGACCCCGAGTCGTTCCGCCAGTACGTGCGTCTGCAGCCGCGGCTGGGCGTGCCCTCGCTGTACTACGCCACTCACGTCGACCGCTTTCCGCCCTGGACCAAGGAGCGAACCCACGTGGCCTGGGAGCACTACCTGCAACTGCAGGCGGAGGCGGGCTCACCGATCCACGAGCCCGTGGCCTCGCACGAGGAGTTGAGCGGGCAGGACTACACCGCCGTCCGCGACGCCTGGCAGGCGTCGCGGGAAGGAGACAAGCATGCGTGACTCGCTGCCGGCGGCGTCCACCCTGGCCGAGCTGCTGCCCGCCGCCCAGCGCGACGGCTATGCCGTTCCCGCCTTCTCCGCTCGCTACCTGGCGTGCGTCCGCCCCCTCGTCGAGGCGGCCATGGGACAGCGTGCCCCGTTCGTCCTGGAGATCAGCCAGCGTGAGCTCGGGTGGTTCGACCTGACGCCGGAGGCCTTCCGCGACGAGGTCGAGCGGGTCGT
>Ga0136613_10000450_pt1 | contig 19030 bp, 18 predicted proteins | sample AntDrymUQ2722106_2_FD_106649 | JGI IMG/M metagenome (GOLD analysis project Ga0136613, IMG submission 106649) | Polar desert sand microbial communities from Dry Valleys, Antarctica - metaG UQ272 (21.06) | ecosystem: Environmental > Terrestrial > Soil > Desert | place: Antarctica: Dry Valley... | reverse complement strand
GCCGTATCCGGCCGAACGTCAGGGGCGGCCGTAGACGACGGCGCTTGCTCCAGGAGCGCCTACGGACGGCCTGCCAGCCGGAGTCTCGGCCGGCTTGGCGACATCAGACGGGCCGCCAGCCGGAGTCCCGGCCGGCTTGCCGGCATCGGACGGCCTGCCACTGGCGCTCTTGGTGGCGTCCCGAATTCCTGCACCGTCGCTGGACGATGCGCGAGCGATGCTGCCGTGCAGACCCGGCATGCTCGCTCCGACGACCCGCTCGGCGCGCGGCAGGGAACGCTCGGGACCGGCCGATTCAAGCTTGGGTATGGAGTAGGCGGCGCCGCCGGCCAGCCCCGCACTCGCAGCCACGACCGCGGCTGCTTTGGCCCCGAAGGAGAAGCCGGTGGCGGTCTTGGCGGTCCCCGCGATCGTGACGGCGAGTCCGCCGCCGCCACCGGTGCTTCCGCCGCCGAGCAAGCCCTGCAGCATCGCCGCGGCAGCGGCGACCGACATCGGCGGGATCATGGCCGTCAACTGTGCCGGGCGCTGGTGCAGCGCGACCTCGAAGTCACGACAGCCCGCACAGGCGCGCAGATGGCCACGCATCCGCATACCGCGCAGCATGCGCCGGTCACCGTCGGACAGCGTGCGCCTGATGGCCTCACACTTCATCGCGCGGCCCTCCTGCATGGCTTGCAGCGCGCAGCGCGCCTCGTAGACGCTCTGCTTGACCGCCGAGGCATTGGTCCCCAGTGCGTCGGCGACCTCCGTGAACTCCAGGCCGCCCAGCTCGCGCATCAGCAGCGCGCCGCGCTGGCGCTCGGTCAACTCGCCGAGATCCTCCGTCAAGGAGCGCAACCGCTCGCGCGACTCCACCGCACCCGCGGCCCGCGCGTCGCTGACGTGCACAGCAGCATCCAGATCGCTGTCCGCGCGGCGGGCACGCAGCAGCGACACCGACTCGTTGTGGGCGATCCGATACAGCCACGGACGCAGCGCGATCTGCCGGTTCTCGCCTGGCAGCGCGCGCAGCGCCTTGATCATCGTGTTCTACAGCGCGTCGGCGGCGTCGTGTCCGTTGCCCAGGATCGAATGGCAGTAGCGGTGCAGCGCCTGATGATGGCGCTCGAAGATCACTGCCATCGCGCCCTCGCTGCCTGCCGCAGCCAGGCGGGCCAGGCGCGCGTCGGACACCAAACGCAAGGCGACCGCGGGCGGCCGAGCGACGGGGCCAGAAAGTGGGGCGGTCAGCGATTGCATGCACTCTTCATCGACAACGCGCTCCCGAAGCTAAAGTCAGGGCGTTCTCGTGAGCGGGACCGAACGTTCGGTGCTGCAACGATCACGGATTCACCGGCCGGCCCCAACGTCAAACGGGCCGCCCACGATCGTGCGAGCGGCCCGTTCAATACGTTGCGAGTCAGGTGCTCAGGACTGCGCCTGATCCTTGAGCAGCTTGGCGCCGGCGACGACGCACTTGCTGAACGGCGTGCCCTTCTGACCGTCGACGTGCTTCTTGCTCTCGGCCTTGCAGGCCTTGCTCGGGCTGCGCGTCTGCTCGTTGGCGAGCCTGGCCATCGCGGTCACGCACAGGCTGAACGGCGTGCCCTTCTGACCGTCGACGTGCTTCTTGCTCTCGGCCTTGCAGTACGTGCCGTACGCCTTGGCCTTCGAGCTCGCGCTCGCGTTCGGACCGGGTGTGGTGGGCGGGCCGGGGCTGTCCGGGGCGCGCTGGGTGCCCTGGTTGTTCGGAATGTGAGCGGTGCCCTGATTGCTGGGCACCTGTGCGGGCAGCGCGAACGCGGGCACGGCCGACAGGGCCAGTGCCGCCGTCAGCGCGATGGTCTTGGTGGAGAAATGCATTGTTGCCTCCTACGGCGACTGGGCGACCTCACCGCGTGAGGTCCCTGGTTTTGCGCGCCCGCCTCGCGGCGGATTTGCCGTTTCGTGAGGTCGTCCCTCGAGCATGAAACGCCCAGCGCGCACCAAGGTAAGGAGCAATCCGGCGGTGACGCTGAGCAGGCCGGCGGCTCAGCGCGCTGGGGAGCGGTCGATGCGCAGAAGAGCTCGACGATGGCGGGGTCGAACTGGGTCCCGGCACACCGGCGCAGTTCCCCGAGCGCCGCCTCATGCGACCTGGGCTGGCGGTAGACGCGGTCGCTGACGATCGCGTCGTAGGTGTCGCAGATCGCGATGATGCGCGCGCCGACTTCGATCTCCCCGCCGCGGAGGCCATCGGGATAGCCCTCGCCGTCGTAGCGCTCATGGCTTGAGCGCACGAGCTGCGCCGCGGGAGCCAGCGAGGCAGCCGAGCGGACGATGCGCTCGCCGATCACGGTGTGCTGGCGCATCACGGCCCATTCGTCGTCGCTCAGCGGGCCGGGCTTGTGGAGGATCGCGTCCGGGATCGCCATCTTGCCGACATCGTGCAGCTTCGCGGCAAGCCGGATCCACTGGACGTCGAGCTCGGGTAGCCGAAGCGCGCGACTCAGCGCCTCCGCCAACTCCGCGACCTTGCTGAGGTGGTCATGCAGGTTGGAGCTGCGCTCACCGAGGACCGTGAGCAGCACGTCTGTGCTCTGTCGGCTGGACGAGTCGCTCCCGCCCTCCCCGGCCATGACGGACTCGCCGCGGATGCGCGGCCGACCGGACGAGCAGCCGCTGTCCGACGGCTGGCCGCGGGGCCATACTGCCCCGCCCGGCCGATAGGCCGCCCCGCCGCTGATGGCCGCCGACACGCCGGGGCCGGACCGGGTGAGCAGCGCGTCGCCAGGCGGGTGGTCATCGAGGGTTCTCGTTGCCATCGGTTGCCTCCTTCGGCGACTGGGCGGCCTCACGGAGTGAGGTCCCGGGCTCTGCGCCCCCGCCTCGCGACGGGTTTGCCATTTCGTGGGGTCGTTACTCGAGCATGAAACGACCCACGCACGCCGGCGTAAGGAGCTATCTCCTAGCGTTGACGGCGTGTCGACCACCGATCCCGCCGTCGCACTGCATGGCGCCGGTCGCCGCTACGGCGAGCGGGCCGCCCTGCGCAACGTCTCGCTCGAGCTCGCGGCAGGACGGACGCTCGTCGTCTTCGGCCCCAACGGCGCCGGCAAGACGACGCTGCTGCGGATGCTCGCGACGCTGCTGCGCCCGCATGCCGGCGAGGTGCGCGTGCTCGGCCACGAGCTGCCCGACGACGGCTACGCCGTGCGCGGTCGGATCGGCTTCCTCGGCCACGAGCCGCTGCTGTACCGCGAGCTGACCGGACGCGAGAACCTGCGCTTCCACGCGCGCCTGCACCGTGCCGCGCCGGCGCGCGTCGACGAGCTGCTCGACGCCGTCGGGATGCGGGCGCGCGCCGACGACCCGGTCGCCGAGCTCTCGCGCGGGATGGTCCAGCGCCTCGCCGTCGCGCGCGCGGTGCTGCACGAGCCCGAGCTGCTGCTGCTCGACGAGCCGCTGGCGAACCTCGACCCCGCCGCCGTCGCGCAGGTCGATCCGCTGATCGGCCGGGCCAGCGGACACACGCGCGTGCTGACAAGCCACGACTCAGCCGGCGCTCTGCCGAGCGCCGACGTCGTGCTCGGGCTCAAGGGCGGCCGCGTCGCGCTGCTGGCTGGCGCCGCAGACGTCAGCGCCGAGCAGATCGCGCAGCTCTACGCATGAGGGCGACCGTGGCAGCGCTGCTGCGCAAGGAGCTCGCGCTCGAGCTGCGCACGCGCGAGTCGGTGCCGGCGATGGTGCTGTTCACCGTCACGACGTACGTCATCTTCCATTTCGGTCTGGACCGCAACAGCGTCGAAGGCGATCTCGCCGCCGGTGTGCTGTGGGTGACGCTGCTGTTCGCGGCGATCCTCGGCATCAACCGCCTGTTCGTCGCCGACCACGAGCAGGGCGGCTTCGACGGCTTCCTGCTGGCGCCGGTCGACCGCACGGCGATGCTCGTCGCCAAGGCGGTCGCGCTGCTGGCGTTCCTGTGCCTCGTCGAGCTCGTCGCGGTGCCGGCCTTCGCGCTGCTGCTGCTCGGCCCGTCGCTCGGTCAGGCGCTGCCCGAGCTGCTCGTCGTGCTGCTCGCCGCCGATGTCGGCATCGCCGTCGTCGGCACGCTCGTGGCGGCGCTCGCGATCCAGACGCGCGCGCGCGATCTGATGGTGCCGCTGCTGGCGCTTCCCCTGCTCGTGCCGGTCGTGCTCGGCGCCTCGCAGGCGACCTCGCCTCTGCTCGAGCAGCGCGGCGCCGCGGCGCTCCCAGGCGACTGGCTGTCGCTGCTCGCGCTCTATGATCTGCTGTTCGCGCTGATCGCCTATGCGGTCTTCGACTTCCTTTTGGAGGACTGACCATCGTCTACGGCAAGGGGCTGAAGGCCCTCTCCATCGCCACCGTCGTCACCCTGCTGACGGCGTTCGCGCTCGTGCTGACCTACGCGCCGGTCGATGCCGATCAGGGCGTCATCCAGAAGATCTTCTACGTGCACGTGCCGATGGCGATCGTCGCGCTCGGCGGCTTCATCGCCGGCGGCGTGATGGCGATCATGTACCTGCGCACGCGCGACCGGCGCTGGGACATTCGCTCCTACGTGACGATCCACCTGTCGATCGTGCTGGCGGTCGGCGTGCTCATCACGGGCTCGATCTGGGCGCGCGCGTCGTGGGGGCACTGGTGGGTGTGGGACGAGCCGATGCTCGTCGTCTTCTTGATCGTGTTCCTGCTGTACGCCACCTATCAGCCGCTGCGCTTCTCGATCGAGGACCCCGAAAAGCAGGCTCGCTACGCATCGGTGTTCGCGATCACCGCGGGCGCGTTCGTGCCGCTGTGCTTCGGCGCCGTGCGGATGGCCGAGCAGGTCACCCACCCGCAGGCGGCGACGATGACGACCAGCGGGCCGGGCAGCGTCACGGTGACGTTCCTCGTCGCGCTCAGCGCCATGACGCTGCTGTTCATCACGCTGTGCAAGTACGAGATGGCGTCCAAGAACGTCACCGCCACCGTGCGCCGGCTGCGCCGGCGGCTGGCGGGCGACGACGACGACGACCAGCTTTCAGCGACCGGCCGCAGCGCCGCCCCACAGCTGTGATGCTCGTCACCGCGCTGTCATCCAGCGAGCAGTACGTCGCCGGAGCCTACCTCGTGTTCCTCGCACTCGTGCTCGTCTACCTGGCGATCATGGCCGTGAAGCTCAGCCGTCTGGAGCGCGAGGTCGTCGAGCTCGCCGACCTCGCCGAGCGCGGGGACGCCGTGCGCGAGGACCGCGTCAAGGAGCCGGTGGCATGACAGCGCGTCATTGCTCGACCACGGCCGCTGCGAACTCGCAATGGAGCTGCTCGCGATGACAGCGCGTCATTGCTCGACCACGGCCGCTGCGAACTCGCAATGGAGCTGCTCGCGATGAACGAGCACGAGCTGATCACGCTCGGCATCTCGCACAAGACCGCGCCGGTCCAGCTGCGCGAGCGCCTGGCGCTGACGCAGAGCGCGGTGACGGATTTCCTGCAGGAGGTCGTCGCTCACCCCGAGGTGCACGAGGCGGCGGTGATCTCGACCTGCAACCGCACCGAGCTGACACTCGTCGTCGGCGACGCCGTCACGGCCGAGAGCGCCGTGCTGGGGATGCTCGCCCAGCGTGCGCACGTACGCCCGACCGAGCTCGCCGAGCGGATCTACTCGCCGCGCAACTGCGACGCGGCGCGCCAGCTCTTTCGCGTCTGCAGCGGCCTTGAGTCGATGATCGTCGGCGAGGCCGAGATCCAGGGTCAGGTCAAGCGCTCCTACGAGGCCGCGCTGGTGGCCGGAACGACCGGCCCGCTCACGAACCGCCTCTTCACCGCGGCGCTTCAGACCGGCAAGCGCGTGCGCAGCGAGACGGGCATCGGCCTTGGCCGTGCATCGATCTCCTCGGTTGCCGTCGACCTCGCCAAGGATGTCATGCGCAACGCGGTCACCCCGCACGTCGTGATCATCGGCGCCGGCGAGACAAGCGAGCTGACGGCACGCGCGCTGTCGGACTGGGGCGTTGTGACGATCTTCGTCGCCAACCGCCATGCCGACCGCGCGCGCGCGCTCGCCGACCGCTTCGGCGGCGGTGTCGCCGCGCTCGACGAATTGCCCGAACAGCTCGCGGTCGCCGACGTCGTCGTTGCCTCCACTGCTTCGCCGCACCCGATTCTCGGCCAGGAGGAGCTCGAGCTCGTCATGCGCGTCCGCGACGAGCGCCCGCTGCTGCTCGTCGACATCGCGGTGCCGCGCGACATCGACCCCGCGTGCCGCGACCTGCCGGGCGTGACGCTCTACGACATGGACGACCTGCAGGCGGCGGTCGCGCACACGATGTCGGTGCGCGAGGCCGAGGCGCTGCGGGCCGAATCGATCGTCGAGGAGGAGATCTCGCGCTTCGCCGAATGGCTCGGCTCGCTTGCCGTGCAGCCGACGATTCGCGCGCTGCGCGAGTACGGCGATGGGATCGTCGAGCAGGTCCTGGCCGAGAACGCGAGCCGTTGGGAGAGCGCGTCCGAGCGCGACCTCGCGCGCGTCGACGCGGTCGCTCGCGCGGTCATGAGCCGCCTGCTGCACGAGCCGACGCTGCGGCTGCGCTCGTTCGGCGAACTCCGCAGCCACGGGCGCCTGCAGATCCTGCGCGAGCTGTTCGGCCTGGAGGGCGCGCCCGACGCGGAGCCTGCGGCGCCGCCCGTCGACGCCGACCGCGGCAACGTGCGCCCGCTGCCGCGCCGCGCCTCCGGCTCGTAGCGAAGGGGACGCACGGGCGTGAGGATCGGCACGCGTGCCAGTGCCCTCGCCCTCGCGCAGGCGGGCACGGTCGCTGAGCTGCTCGGCGAGGACACGCAGCTCGTGGCGGTGACGACGAGCGGCGATCGCGACCGCGACCGCGGGGGAACCCCTACCCCATCCGGGGAACAGGACACCCAGGAGGCGCAGCCCACCCAGGGGGCGCAGGACAAGGAGCGCTGGGTCAAGGAGCTCGAGCTCGCGCTGCTGGCGGGCGAGATCGACCTCGCGCTGCACAGCGCCAAGGACGTGCCGAGCGTACTGCCCGAGGGCCTGGAGCTCGCGGGCGCTCCGCGGCGCGCCGATCCGCTTGATGCGCTGGTGGGAGCCGCGTCGCTGGCGCAGCTGCGCGACGGTGCGCGCGTCGGCACGTCCAGCCTGCGCCGCGCCGCACAGCTGCGAGCTGTGCGCGAGGACCTCGACGTCGTTGCGATCCACGGCAACGTCGACACGCGTCTGCGGCGTCTGGCGGCCGGCGAGCTCGATGCGCTGGTGCTCGCCGCTGCCGGCCTGCAGCGGCTCGGCCGCGGCGAGGAGATCGGCGCGCTGCTCGGCGAGCTCGTGCCGGCGGCCGGACAGGGAACGCTGGTGCTCGAGGCGCGCGCCGGCGACGAGGGCGCCCACGCTGCCGCGCGCGCGATCACGGACTCGGCGACCTGGGATGCGCTGCACGCCGAGCGCGCGCTCGTGGCCGCGCTGCACGCAAGCTGCAACACGCCGCTGGGGGCGTACGCGACGATCGGCGACGAGGGCGTCGTGCTGCGCACCTTCGTCGGGCTGCCGGACGGGTCGGCCTGGCTGCGCGACGAGGCGCCGCCCGCGGCGTCCGCGCTCGAGGCGGGCGCGCTGGCCGGGCAGCGGCTGCTGTCGGCGGGAGCCGGGGAGCTTCTGCGCCGCGCCGAGGAGCTGGCCGCGTGACATCGACTCATCGCTCGACCATCGGCGGCGCAGGTTCGGAAGCCAGGCTCTCGCGATGAGCGGCGCCGGCGACGCCGGCCGCGTCTACCTCGTCGGCGCCGGACCGGGCGACGCGCGCCTGATGACGGCACGCTCGCTCGAGCTGATCGCGCGTGCCGACGTGATCCTCTACGACCGCCTGATCCCCGACGGCGCGCTCGACGGGGCTCGGGAGGACGCCGAGCTGATCGACGTCGGCAAGGTCGGCGGCGGCGAGCAGGTCGCGCAGGAGGCGACGAACGCGCTGCTGCTCGAGCATGCGCGCGCGGGGCGCGAGGTCGTGCGGCTCAAGGGCGGCGACCCGTTCGTCTTCGGACGCGGCGGCGAGGAGGCGCAGCTGCTGCGCGACGCGGGCATCGCGATCGAGGTCGTGCCGGGGGTGACCGCCGGAGTCGCCGCGCCCGCCTACGCCGGCATCCCCGTCACCCAGCGCGGCATGTCGGCGGCCGTCGCCTTCGTCACCGGTCAGACCCAGCCGGGCACGGGCGCGGCGTCGTCGTCGAAGGCGGATCCCGGCAAGCCCGAGTCGCAGATCGACTGGCAGGCGTTGGCCGTTTTTCCCGGCACGCTCGTCTTCTATATGGGCGTGCGCCAGCTCGCGCGGATCGCGGGCCAGCTCGAGGCTGCGGGGCGCCCGAGGCGCGAGCCGGCGGCGATCATCGAGCGCGGCACGTTCGCCGACCAGCGAACCGTGAGGGCGCCGCTGGACGAGATCGCAGCCGCCGCTGTGCGCGCGGACATCCGCCCGCCCGCGGTACTCGTCGTCGGACCGGTCGCGTCACTGCACGACGAGCTGTCGTGGTTCAGTGCCGGCCCGCTCGCCGGCCAAGCCGTCGCCGTCACGCGCGCGCGCGCCCAGGCCAGCCCGCTCGCGGCGCGGCTGCGCGAGCTCGGCGCGCGCGTGATCGAGGCGCCTGCGATCCGCATCGAGGCGCTCGACGCCGAGCTGCCAGACCTGGCCGGGTTCGACCTGCTCGCCGTCACGAGCCCCAATGGCGCCGAACGCCTGCTCGAGCTGTGCCGCGACGCGCGCGACCTGGCCGGACCGGCGATCGTCGCGATCGGCCCCGGCACCGCGGCCGTGCTGCGCGCGGGCGGGGTCGAGCCCGACGTCGTGCCCGAGCGCGCCGTCGCCGAGTCGCTCGTCGAAGCGCTCGCGCAACGCCCCGTGCGCCGCGCGCTGATCGCCCGCGCCGAAACCGCGCGCGACGTGCTCGTAGACGCGCTGCGCGAGCGCGGCGCGGAGGTCGAGATCCTGGCGCTGTATCGCACCGTGGCCGACCCGCTCGACGATCGCGCCCGCGAGGCCGCGCTCGCTGCCGACTACCTGACGTTCACGTCGGCCTCGTCGGTGCGCTTCTTCCTGCAGTCCGCCGGCAGCGCCGCCGGCCCCCGCATCGTCTCGATCGGCCCGATCACGAGCGCGGCGCTGCGCGAGCAGGGACTCGAGCCGCACGTCGAGGCAAGCGAGCACACGCCGGACGGGCTGATCGCCGCGCTGCTGGACGACGCCGCGAGCACCGTGAAGCCTCTTGGGTGAGCGCGCGAAGCGCATCGGAGGGTCGATGCCCCTCGGCGGTGCTAAGGCCGCACCGTCAGCGTCTGGTGCATCGTCACCGGATGCAGGTAGCAGAAGAGGTTGTAGGTCCCGGGCACGGGAAAGTCCTGCGTGTAGCGGCCCCCCCTGCGACTGAGGGGGGACTCGACGGCGCGCGGACCGTTGGCGAGCTGAACGATGTGCGCCGCTCTGTCGCGGAACAACCACGTCACGCGGCCGCCGCGCGCAATCGAGAGGTTCGGCGGCTTGAACAGCGAGTCGACGAGATCGACCGTCGCGAAGTCGCCCGCGATCCGCTCGGGGCCGGCGGCGCGCGAGATCTCGACCGGCCTGCGGCGCGCGTCGAGCCCCGTCAACGGCACCTGGGCGGGTGGCACCGTCACGCGGCCGTCGGTCCGAGTCCAGTGTGTCCGGCGGTCGGCGGGCAGCGGATCGCAGGCCCGGGACGCGCCGCGGTCGCGGGCGACATAGATGTGGGTGATCGCCATCACCAGCGGGTGGGGGATCTGCGCGTCGTAGCGGCCGGTGACGCGTAGGAACTCACCCTTCTTGATCGGAATCCCGCTGCGCGAGAGGAAGTAGCCCGTCGCGATCGGCCCGGGCTCGTGCAGGCTGGGGCGCACCTTGTAAACGACATCGTCCGGCTGGCCCCACAGCGGCCTGTGATCGATCAGCGTGCGCGAGTCGCAGCGTGGCTGGCTGACCTGCAGGCTCTTCGCGCTGCCGTGCAGGTGTGCGCCGGCCGCGACGATGCGCCCGCTGATCGGCATCTTCCAGTCGTGGGAGCGCACGTCCTCCGAGCCCGGAGCTCCGCCCCCGGGCACGGTGTAGCTCGAGTCCAGATCGCAGCCGTTGGCCCGCAGCCACAACGGCTTGACCGGCTCGAGCTTCTTCGAGGTCTCGATCGTGATCCTGTACTGCAGGTAGACGCGCTGCACGTTCGAGCTGTGGCTCATGTACATCGCCACGGCCGTCCAGCGTTCGCGGCGATCGATCTTGTAGCCGTAGCCCGGTGGCAGGATCAGGCGCTGCGTCTCCTCCCCCGTGCCATAGAACGGTTCTGCATGGCGGCCCTCGCAGGAGTTGAGCTTGCGTGGCCCGCCTGGGCGCCCCCGGTTGATGAAGACGACGTGGTGCAACATCACGCGCTTGATCGATATCGGCCGCCCGCGCCGGTCGACGAGCCGCGTGCTCATGCGGACGATGTAGCCGTTGCGCTTCAGCGCCGGCACGACCGAACGCGGGTACTTCGTCTGGAAGCCGCCGAGCGTGATCGGACCGTGACGCAGCGTGTACGTGCGCTGCGCCGCCGACGCCGGCGGTGCAGCCAGCGTCAGCACGGAGACGGTCGCGGCCAGGCAGGCCAGCGACCGGCGCACGGCCTGCGACAGGCGGGCGTGCGCCTCGTGATGCCCCATCATTCGAGACGAGGCTACTGCGCTGGGCGGGCGCCGTGCGCAACAGGCATCGCCGCTCGCCGTCCTACACTCGCCCCTCGATGTCGGTCGTGACGTTCCTCAGCGACTACGGGCTGCAGGACGACTTCGTCGGCGTCTGCCATGGCGTGATCGCGCGCATCGCGCCGCGTGCGCGGATCCTCGACATCACGCACGGGGTTGCGCGCCACGACCTGCGCTCCGGCGCGCTCATCCTGCGGCGAGCAGTCCCGTTCATGCCGGCCGGCGTGCACCTCGCCGTCGTCGATCCGGAGGTCGGCACGCGGCGCCGCGCGCTGGCGCTGCGCTGCGCGCAGGACGATCGCCTGCTCGTCGGGCCCGACAACGGGCTGCTGGCGCCGCTCGCCGAGCGCCTCGGAGGCGCCCTCGAGGCCGTGGACATCGCCCACTCGCCGCTGCGCCTGGAGCCGCTGTCGGCGACGTTTCACGGCCGCGACGTGTTCGCAGCGGTCGCTGCCCAGCTCGCATCCGGGACTGCGCTGGGCGACTGCGGGGAGTCGTTCGACCCCGCCGAACTCGTCGCGCTCGATCTCCCGCATGCGCGAATCGAGCGGGGCAGCCTCCTCGCCCACGTGCTGACCACCGACCGCTACGGCAACGTGTCGCTCGACGCCGACCGCGACGAGCTCGCCGGCAGCGGCCTGGAGCTCGACCGCGAGATCGCGATCAACGGGCGCCCCGCGCGGTACGCGACGACCTTCGCCGACGCGCCCGCGGGCGGTCTCGTGCTCTACGAGGACGGCTACGGCGCGCTGTCGGTCGCGGTCAACCGCGGCTCTGCGCTCGAGACGCTCGACCTCGAGCTCGATGCCCCGGTCCGTATCGAGCCCGCGGAATGAGCCACCGGCTCGGCACGCCGCGGCTGCACCTGCGCAGCACCGACTCGACCAACGAGCGGGCGCGCACGCTGGCGCATGCCGGCGCGCCGCACGGGACGCTCGTCACCGCAGGCGAGCAGACCGCCGGCCGCGGTCGCCAGGGTCGCAGGTGGAGCGCGCCGCCGGGGCGGGCCCTGCTGATGTCGCTCGTGCTGCGCTCGCGGGGCCCGCTGCTGCCGCTCGAGGGCGCGGTCGCGGTCGCCGACATCGCGGGCAGTGAGGCGGCGATCAAGTGGCCCAACGACGTGCTGCTGCACGGACGCAAGCTCTCCGGAATTCTTGTCGAGGGTCGTCCGCAGGAGGGCTGGGCGGTGATCGGGATCGGCCTCAACGTCGCGGTGCGCCCGGACGACCTGCCCCCCGAGCTGCGCGACAGCGCGGCGACGCTCGGCCTCGAGCCCGACGCGCTGGAGCCGACGCTCGAAGCGCTGCTCGTGGCGCTGCAGCGGCGCCTCGGCGAACGAGCCGAGACACTGCTGGACGCCTATCGCAAGCGCGACGCGCTGCTCGGCCGTGAGGTCCGCTGGCAGCACGGCGCCGGCGTCGCGGCCGGCATCGACGGCGACGGGCGGTTGCTCGTCGACTGCCACGACGGGACGCGCGCGGTGCTGGATGCGGGCGAGGTCCATCTCGTCGGCAGGTACCCGCCCTCCAGCGAGGCTTGAGGACCCGCATAGGGCACTCATCTAGCGTTGAAGGAATGTCGCGCCGCCCGCTCACCTTGCTGACGCTCGCCCTCGCCTGCGCGCTGGGGGCGCTCCTGGTCTGGCTGGCAGCGTTCAGCGTCCCGTTCGGGCAGCGGCTGGACGTCAGCGCGCTTGCAGCCTTCGGTGTCGTCGCCCAGCCGCGGCTCGAACCGTCGATCCACGGCGTCGCGTCGCTCGCGAACCTGCTCCCGCTGATCATCATCGCGTCGGCGCTCGTGTGCGTCGCGCTGCTGCGCCGGCGCTGGCTGATGGCCGCCCTCGTGCCGGCCATCCTGCTCGCCGCCAACAGCTTCACGCAGCTCGCCAAGCCGGGTCTCGCACACCGCCGGATCGTCGAGCTGTCCGGGGTCGAGGGCGTGTATCCCGCGTCCTGGCCGAGCGGTCACTCCACCGTGGCGATGTCGCTGGCGCTGTGCGCGGTGCTCGTCGCCGGACCCGGCCTGCGGCCGTTGGCGGCCGTGCTTGGCTCGGCCTACGCGATCGCGGTCGGCTACTCCCTCGTGGCGCTCGGCTTTCACCTGCCCAGCGACGTCCTCGGCGGCTTCCTTGTGGCCGCGACGTTCACGTTGCTCGGAACCGCCGCGCTCGCGCGCCTGGAAGGGCTCCACCCTCAGCCCACGAGCAGCGTGAACGTCGCACCCTCGCGTCGGGCAGGCGCCGCCAGCGTGCCGAGATCGCTCGTGGTGCCGGCCGTCGTCGCGCTCACGACGCTCGTCCTCGGCGGCCTCGCCCTGCTCGCCCACCACCCCGGCGCTGCGGGCCACCTCGGCGGGAAGCCCGCCGCGGCCCTCGCCGCCATCGGCATCGCCGCGCTCGGCGTCGCGCTCACCGCGAGCCTCACGCTCGCGCTGCGCTCAGATGATTGATTCAGGCTGCTGACTCGACGTCGCCGTCGTTCGCCGGTGGCGTCGGCGCTTGGTCGGCGTCACCAGCCGCCGGCGCGACAGCCGCCTTGCGCTTTCTCGCCTTCGGCCTGCCCGCCGTGGGCTTCGTCGCCATCCGCGCACGCGAGCGCTTGGGCTTGGGTGCGGCCTCTGCGTCGCCCTCCGGCGGTGCAACGGGCTCCACCGGCGGCGGCTTGTCGCCGCGCGCCGCGGCGAGCGCAGCGGCTGCGCCGGCGATCGCCTCGACGGCCTGCGCCTCGACGGCCTGTGCCTCGACGGCGGCCGGATCGGCCGGCGCCCCGTTTGCCGAGCTGTCGGGGCCGCGATTCTGCTTGCGCCGTGAGGCGGTATGGACCTGCTGCGCCGCAGCCGCCGCCTCAGCGCCCTCCGCGCCGCTCTTCTTGCGCCGCCGGCGGTTGCCGCGCCGGCCGCGGCTCTTGGGGAAGTTGCGCAGCAGCTCGCGCGACAGGGCGCTCGGCTTGCGCGCCATGCGCGTGCGCGCGCCGCGCAGGATCTCCTCGCCCTCGGGCGAGTGGGCGAGGGCGGCCGCCAGCAGCGCGGCCGACAGCCGGCGGTCCTGCTTGCGCGCCGCGTGAACGAGCCGCCGCGCGTTGCGGGCGTGCGCCGAGCCGCTGGAGTTGACGAGCAGGCCGAGCAGGCGCTTGGTCTCCGGCCAGCGCTGCACGGCGTACTCCTCGTGCACCTCGCGCGTGTAGCTCGCCAGCCGCCAGATCCACGCGTTGGCCTGGTCGCGACGGCCGATGCGCTTCTCGGCGAGCGCGAGCAACATGACCTTCGTGCCCTCGCGTCGCTCGTCGCGCGTCCACGTCCCGATGACATCGATCGCCGTGTCGAATGCCTCGGCGTCACGCGACGCGGAGATCTCCTGCAGCGCGCGGACCCGAAGCTGCGGGTTCTTGTTGCGCTGCACGGCGGTCAGCAGGAAGGCCCGCTTGATCGCACCCTCGCGGTCGAAGTGCAGCATCGCGCGGGCGCGGCGCCAGCCGCTAGGGGCCACGCGCGCGCCGGCCAGCGCGGCCCACTGGATCTGCTCGCCGTAGGGCAGGTGCTCGACGGCGATCCGCCACAGCTCGCGCTCGAAGACCTCGATCCGGCGGTCCTCGTCGGAGGTCACCGGCAGCACGCGGCGCTCGACGCGCACGCGCCGGCCACGGCCGCGGCGCACAGGCCCGACGACGATCGCGCCGCCGCGGTAGACGTCGCGATCGAGCAGCGAGTGCAGCGTCACGACCGGGTCGTCGTTCTTCGTGTCGGGCGCGACGAAGTCGACGACGATGCCCGCCTCCTTGCCCGGCTGGCGGCGCGTGACGCGTCCGACGCGCTGCTGGTAGATCCGCTTGGAGGCCGTCGGCGCAAGATGCATGCAGACCGTCGCGCGCGGGGAGTTCCATCCCTCGGCGAGCAGCTGCGCGTTGATCAGCACGTCGATATCGCCGCGCTCGTAGGCGGCGAGTATCTCGGCAAGCTCGCGCTTGGGCGTCTCGCCGGAGACGGCCTGCGCCTTCATGCCGAACCCGCGGAAGGCCTCGGCGACGTTGTAGGCGTGGCGCACGCCGGCCGAGTAGACCACGCCCGGCACGCCGTTGAAGCGCGTCTTGTAGAGGTCGGCGACGGCGATGTTGAACGGCGCCTGGTCGAGCAGCTCGGCGAGCATCTCCTGGTCGAACTCCGTGTCGACCTCACCCCGGCGCAGCGGCACCTTGGCGATCGTCCGCACCCCCGGCCCGGGCGGGATGCGAACGCAGCGCAGCGGCGCGATCACGCCGCGGCGCGCGGCCTGCGCGAGGTCGAAGCGCGACGTCTGCGTCGGGAACAGGTCGGTGACGTGGCGGGCGATCAGCGCGCCGGTGGCGGTCATGCCGATGAAGATCGGGCCCGTCCACTCGCGGATCGCGGCGCTCGTCTTCTCACCCAGCGCGGTGTGTGCCTCGTCGCAGATGACGATCGAGTAGGCGTCGGAGATCGTGCCCGCGTTGCGCACGAACCACTGGTAGGTCTCGACGGTGACGGGGCCCGTGGGGTCGTCCTGTCCGGCCAGCAGCGCCGGGGTGATGCGCTTGGCGTAGCCGCGATCCTTCAGCTCACCGTGGAACTGGTCGACGAGGTTGCGGCGGTGGGTGAGGATCAGGATGCCGCCCGTGCGTGAGGCATCGACGAAGCCCATCGCGGCGACCGTCTTGCCGGCCCCGGTGGCGTGCTCGAACCAGAAGCGCTTGTGCGAATTGGGATCGTCGGGCGCCTCGTCGAGCTGGTCCTCGTCGAGCGGCCCGGCCTCCCCGTCATCGTCGGGCTCCTCTTCCTCGTCCTCGTCCTCGTCGGGCAGGTCCAGCTCGATGTGCAGCTCTGCGATGTCCAGCGGCTCGATCGGGTCGTCGTCCTCGTCGTCCTCGTCTGCGTGCGCCTCCGCGGCCGCGTCCGGCGCGAAGGCAGGCTCCTCGGAGGGTTCGTACTCGTCGTCGACGGCCAGCACGGGCTCCGCGGCCTGCATCAGCGGCGCGTCGCCATTGCGCTGGGCATCGGCCAGCAGCGCCGTCAGCGTGCCCGACAGCGCGTCGACCTGATGGGGGTTCAGCAGCGCACCGTCGGCGAGCCGCGCCTCGTCCTCGGAAAGCAGGCGCTCGAGGCCGAGCATGAGCGAGTAGCGCCGCCGCCATTGGGGTGACGGGTGCTTGGCGCCGGCCGCTATCTCCGTCAGCGCTGCTTCGAGCGCGCGGCGCCGCGCCGTGCCGGGCGCGAGCGCGGCCTCGGCGGACTCGCCCGCGTGCACGAAGGCCTCACGGGTGAACTTCTCAGCCCGCGAAATCTCCTCGGGAGTGGGTATGGACGTGACCGAGGTGGCCACTGACGTGGGATGTGCCAACGATGGCTTCCTGCTCGAACGTGTGCGGATCGCGCAGCATCCGTTGCTGGTGATCCGGGAGCCCGGACGAATCCGGTTGGATGGGCGAGGCGGCCTCCCTCGAGATCTGCCCTCACCCGGGTAGACGAAGGATAGCGAACGCCGGCCGGTCGGCGACGGCCTTCTGCCAATCTTTCACGGATGCGCAGGGGGGCGATCGTGATCGGAGCGCTCGCCGTCGCGGCGGCGATCACCATCGGCGTCGTGCAGGCACGTCAGAGCGACCGCGCCAAGACGGAGAAGGTTGCGGCGCTGACACGCGCGCAGGTCTCCGCGCCGATCGCGGGCGTGCCGCCTGAGCTGGCCGCGCTGCGCGGGCGCGTCAACGAGCGCATCGGCGGTGCCACGCAGGCGCTCGACGCGCAGCTGCGCGCGCTGCGTGGGAAGCCGGTCGTCGTGAACCTGTGGGCCTCGTGGTGCGATCCGTGCCGCTTCGAGCTGCCGTTTCTCCAGCGCCAGGCGCTGGAGCGCGCGGCGAGCGTCGCGTTCCTCGGCGTCAACGTCGACGACGGCGCCACAAGCGCCGGAGAGATGGCGGCCGAGTATCCGATGCCCTACCCATCCTTCGAGGACCCCGACAGAAAGATCGCCGGCCGCTACGGGGCGATCGGCCTGCCGGTAACCGTCTTCTACGACGCGGCCGGCAAGCGGCAGATGGTCCACCAGGGCGTCTACGCCAGCGAGGATCTGCTGTCCGATGCAATCGATCGCTATGCGGTCGGGCGCACCGGGTAGGCGGGCGCGCGTGCCCGAGCTGCGCATCGACCCGCTGACCGGCTTGCGCGCGATCGTCGCGACCGAGCGTGCGCTGCGACCCGGCGGCGGCTTCACCGTTGCGCCACCCGCGCCGATCGATCCCGACGACGATCCGTTCGCCGAGGGCCACGAGGACCGCACGCCGCCCGAGCTCTACGCCGTGCGCCCGCACAACAGCGAGCCCGACGGCCCCGGCTGGACGGTGCGCGCCTTCACCAATCTCTATCCAGCGCTCGACGCGGACAGCCCGCAGCCTCAGCGCGACTCCAAGCCCGACCTGTTCGCGTCGCTGCCCGCGCGCGGCAGCCACGAGGTGATCGTCAACGCGCCGCAGCCGGTGCAGTCGCTCGCCGACCTGGGGGTCGAGCAGGTGCGCAGCGCCGTCGAGGTCTGGCGCGAGCGCATGCGCGCCCATGACTGGGCCGCCTATCCGCATCTGATCGTCAACGAGCGTCCTGAGGGCGGTTCGTCACAGCCACATACGCACGCGCAGCTCTTCGCGCTGGACTTCGTGCCGGCCGCGGTCGCGCGCGAGCGCGAGCGCTTCCATGCCTACGCTACGCGCACGATGGGCTTTAGCCTGCTGGCCGACCTCGTGCAGGAGGAGGTGCGGCGGCGCAAGCGCATCGTCGCGATCGACGACGAGGCGGTGCTCATCTGCCCGTACGCCGCGCGGCTGCCCTACCAGCTCATGCTCGTGCCGCGCAAGGGCCGCCCGCGATTCCAGGAGGACGGGGCGACCGCCGCGGCGCTGCTGCACGACGGCCTGCGCCGCCTCGCGCGCCTGTTCGGCTCGAGCCCCCCGCTGAACCTGTGGGTGCGCACCGCGCCGCGCGACGCCGAGCACTTCTGCTGGCGAATCGACATCGTGCCGCGCCTCGGCGGCCTCGCCGGCCTCGAGCTCGGCACGGGGGTGCACCTGAACGCCGTCGCGCCCGAGCAGGCCGCCGCCGAACTGCGCGACGCCTGACCCTTCGGGCTTGTGCTCGCGCTAGCCCTCGCGATCGCCGCCGCCATCGCCGCCGGCGCAGGCGCGGAACGCCGCTTCGGCAAGCGCGCCGAGGCACTCACGCGGCGGCTGCTCGACGCGATCCTCTACGTGGCGCTGCCGTTCATCGCGTTCTTCGTGCTGGCGCGTGCCGGCCTCGGGGCGGGCGGCGGTGTCGGGCTCGCACTGGCTTACGTCGTGCACGCGGTCGTCGGCCTGTTGGCGTGGGCCATCGCCGCGCGCGTGCTGCACCTGAGCCCGCACGCGACGGCCACGGTGATCGTCGCGACGATCATGGTCAACACCGGCTTCCTCGGAGCGCCGCTCGTCAACACGTTGCTCGGTCACGACGAGCTCGACGCCGCGATCACCTACGACGTGCTCGTCAGCGGCCCGATGTTCTTCCTCGTCGCGTTCGCGGTCGCGGCCGCGTTCACGACCCGTGGAGAGCCGGCAGCGGCGCGCGTGCGCACGTTCGTCACCCGCAACCCACCGCTGATCGCGGTCATCGCCGGACTAGCCGCGCCCGACGCGCTCGCGCCCGACGCGCTCGTCGAGATCGCGCGCGCCGGCATCATCGCGCTCGCCCCGGTGGGCTTCTTCATCGGCGGCGTGCAGCTTGCGGCCGAGGCGCGCCACACGACGCTGCGCCTCAGCCCGCCGGTCGCCGTCGTGATCGCGCTGCGGATGGTCGTCGCGCCGCTGCTGCTGATCGCCATGGCGACGCTGACCGTCGACGTACCGGACGCCTACCTCGTCCAGGCCGCGATGCCCGTCGCCGTCAACACGCTCGTCGTCGTGCACGCCTACGAGCTCGACCGTGCCATCGCCGCGAGCGCGCTGGCGTGGTCGACGGCGATCGCGCTGGCCGGCGGGCTCGTCGTCGCCGTTGCTTGAGGCTCGTCCGAAACGCGCGCCGGCGCCCCCACCCATACGATTGCTCCATGGCACGAATCGGACTTCTCACCGGCGGTGGCGACTGCCCCGGGCTCAACCCTGTCATCCGCGCCGTCGTGCGCAAGGGCATCGACGTCTACGGCCACGAGATCTACGGCTTTCGCAAGGGCTGGAAGGGCGTGCTCGAGAACGACGCGATCGAGCTCACGCGCGAGAACACGAGCGGCATCCTGCACAAGGGCGGCACGATGCTCGGCACCTCGCGCACGAACGTCTACAAG
>Ga0136613_10000447_pt1 | contig 19067 bp, 15 predicted proteins | sample AntDrymUQ2722106_2_FD_106649 | JGI IMG/M metagenome (GOLD analysis project Ga0136613, IMG submission 106649) | Polar desert sand microbial communities from Dry Valleys, Antarctica - metaG UQ272 (21.06) | ecosystem: Environmental > Terrestrial > Soil > Desert | place: Antarctica: Dry Valley... | reverse complement strand
GTCCCCATCAATACCGCGTTCTACCCGGCCGCCGGCCCGGAATACCGGGGCGCGGACGTCATCATCTGGGCCGGGCACAACGACGCCGAAGGGCCGGGAGGACTAGCCGACGACATCACACCGTCGTCGTTGCGGGCTCCCGGCTCCGACGGGCATCTCAATGCGACCGGTTACGATGTCCTGGCGCAGTACATCTACGACGCGTACGTCAGCCAGCGCTGGTAGGCAGAGCGGGACCCGTCAGGAGTAGGTGTGCTCGGGGCCGGGGTAGCCGCCGGTGCGGACTTCCTCGGCGTACCGGCGAGTGGCGTCGGCGAGCACGGTTCCGACGTCGGCGTACTGCTTGACGAACTTCGCGGGCTTCTTGCCCATCCGCAGGCCGGCCATGTCGTGCCAGACCATGACCTGGGCGTCGCATTCCGGGCCGGCACCGATGCCGATGACCGGGATCGACAGTTCCTTGGTGACCTGCGCGGCGAGTTCGGCCGGCACCACTTCGAGCACGAGGGCGAAGACGCCGGCCCGCTCCAGCGCGTGGGCGTCGGCGAGTAATTCCTCACCCGAGTCCCCGCGGCCCTGGACGCGGTAGCCGCCCATCGTGTTGATGCTCTGCGGGGTCAGTCCGAGATGCGCCATCACCGGTACGCCGGACTGCACGAGCAGCTCGACCTGCGGGGTCACGGAGCGTCCGCCTTCGAGCTTGACCGCCTGCGCACCGCCGTTCTTCAGGAACACCGCGGCGGTCTCCAGCGCCTGCGCCGGGCTGCTCTGATACGAGCCGAACGGCATGTCCGCGACGACCATCGCGCGTTTCGTCCCACGCACCACGGCACGGACGAGGGGGAGCAGCTCCTGCACGGTGACGGGGACGGTGGTGTCGTAGCCGAAGACGACGTTGGCGGCCGAGTCGCCGACGAGCAGCACCGGGATGCCGGCCTCGTCGAAGATCCTGGCGGTGGGGTAGTCGTAGGCGGTCAGCATCGGCCAGACTTCGCGGCGTTCCTTGGCCGCGGCCAGGTCCCGGACCGTGACCCGCCGGTTGGTGACTCCGCCGTACAAAGGGTTCTCAGACATCGACGTTCCTTCCTCGAAGCGCCTGTACGGCGTCCCCGGGCGTTGGAAAAATCGTGTCACGTCCTGGGCGGGGCGGCTTCTCTCCAGCGGGAGGTAATCGGGAGACGTCGGTCACGCCCGAACGCCTTGAGCGAGATTTTCGGACCTGGTGGGAACTGCCGGCGTTTGTACTCCGCGCGGTCGACCAGCCGCACGACGTCCTCGATGGTGCCTGGATCGTGACCTCGCTCGACGAGGTCCTCCCATCCGAGGTCGCGGTCGATGTAGTCCTCGAGAATCGCGTCCAGCTCGTCGTACGGCGGCAGCGAGTCGCTGTCCTGCTGCCCGGGCCGCAACTCCGCCGAGGGTGGCTTGGTGATGCTGTTGACCGGGATCGGCGGCGTCTGGCCCAGCTTCTCCGCGTATGCGTTGCGCCACCGGGCCAGCTGCCAGACCAACGTCTTCGGGACGTCCTTTATCGGGGCGAACCCGCCGACGGAGTCGCCGTACAGCGTGGAGTAGCCGACGGCGAGCTCGGTCTTGTTGCCGGTGGCGAGCACGAGGTGACCGTGCTGGTTGGACAACCCCATGAGCAGCGTGCCGCGGACCCTGGCCTGCAGGTTCTCCTCGGCCAGCCCGGTCAGCGTCACGGTGTCCAGATACGCGTCGACCATCGGCGCGATCCGGACCGTCTCGTAGTGGCAGCCGACCCGGTCGGCCAGCTCCGCGGCGTCTGTGCGGGAGTGCTCCGATGAATACTTGCTCGGCATCGACACGCAATGGACGTTCGTTGCGCCGATGGCATCGGCGGCGATCACGGCGACGAGGGCGGAATCGATGCCACCGGAGAGCGCCAAGATGGCCGTGTTGAAGCCGTTCTTGACGGCGTAGTCCCGAACGCCGATGACAAGTGCGTTCCAGACCTCCTCCTCGTCCGGCATGCGTTCGGTGATCTCCCCTGGAACGGCGTCGTACGGCGGAACCGGGTCGGTACTGATCGAGTGGCGCTCGATTACCATCTCGTCGCTGGGCAAACCCCCGGAGTGGCCGCCCGACAGATCGAGGTCCACGACCAGCAGGTGCTCGGCGAACTGCGGCGCTCTTGCCAGGAGGTGCCCGTCCGGGTCGACCACCAGGGAGTCACCGTCGTACACCAGCTCGTCCTGTGCCCCGACGGTGTTGACGTAAGCCAGGGTCGCGCCGGCCTCACGGGCACGGCGCTGCGCCAGCGCGAGCCGGGTGTCGTCCTTGGACCGTTCGTATGGCGACCCGTTGATGCAGACCACCAGGTCGCAGCCGGCCTGGGCGGCGACGGTGAACGGGCCGCCGTCCTGCCAGAGGTCCTCGCAGATCGTCAGCCCGATGGCGACGCCGTGCAGGGTGACGACGGGGAACCGGGTGCCGGGTGTGAAGTAGCGCGCCTCGTCGAAGACGCCGTAGTTGGGCAGGTGGTGCTTGTAGTAGGTGGCGACGATCCGGCCGTCGTGGATGACCGCCGCGGCGTTGCGCGGGCCTTGGTCGTGGGCGAGGTAGCCGACGACGACGCCGATGTCCGGCGGGAGGTCCTGGGCCAGCGTCGCGAGGGTGCGCTCGCTTGTCTCGGCGAAGGACTCCCGGAAGACGAGGTCCTCGGGCGGGTAGCCGGTCAGCGTCATCTCCGGGAAGGCCACCAGGTGGGCGCCGTGGTCTGCCGCTTCTTTGGTGTGGCGGAGGACGGCCTCGGCGTTGCCGGTCAGATCGCCCACGGTGATGTCGATCTGGGCCAGCGCGACGCGCAGCTGCGGCATACTCGCAGTGTCCCGCACCTGTCCGGCCGCTCGGGTGTCATTTCCGAGCCTAAGTCGTCAGTAAATGCAATACAACCAGGTGTATGCTTGCATTTGTGCGGGCCGACATCTTCGCGTCCAGTCCGACCGGACGACTCGTTCCGATCGACGGGACCGATCCTCGCTTCGGCGTCTGGCAGCACGTGGCCTTCGTGCCGCATCCGCTGCCCACTGAGACGCCGAGCCTGTCAGTAATCACGTTCAACGCCGTCGCCAAGGCTCGAGCGGAGATCGCGGGGCTCGACGCTGCGGCACGCCAGCTGCCCAATCCAGCCCTGTTGCGGCGGCCGACGGTGCGCCGAGAGGCACAGAGCACAAGCGCTTTGGAGGGAACCTACGCGCCACTGACCGAGGTGCTGGCGGCCGATGCTGAGGAGGACCAGCCCGACGCCGCCCTGCGCGAGGTTCTGAACTACGTGCGGACTGCGGAGCATGCCTTCCGCTGGGTGGAGGAGGGCCGCGAGTTGACCCTGGGTTTACTGCGCGACCTGCACTCTCGGCTCGTACGGGGAACGATCGCCGACAACGACCAAGCCGGACGCGTTCGGAGCGTCCAGGTCATGATCGGCAGCAATGCCGGGGCTCGCATCCAGGACGCGACGTTCGTCCCCTCGCCGCCGGGCATGGACCTCGAGCACGACCTCGGCGACTGGGTCGACTGGGTGCGCTCGGACCACGACGGGCAGATCGACCCCGTGGTGGCTGCCGGGATGGCGCACTACCAGTTTGAGACCCTCCACCCGTTCAACGACGGCAACGGGCGGATCGGCCGTCTACTCATCGTTCTGCACCTGCAACGGACGGGCGTGCTGCGCGAGCCGTCGCTGACCGTCTCTCCATGGTTCGAAGCCCGACGCGCGGAGTACTACGACGGCCTGCGCCGCGTAAGCAGCCACGGCGACTGGGACGGCTGGATCCGCTTCTTCGCCCGCGGCCTGGAGTCCTCGGCCGCCGACACGTCCCGTCGGCTGATCGAGCTACTCGCAGTGCAACGGAGTCTCAAGGAGATGCTGCGCGTTGCTCGCCTGCGGGCCGACACGGCGTTCCGACTGGTCGACTTCGCTTTCGAGCAGCCGATCTTCACCGTCCGCCAGGTTCAGCGACACCTCGGCGTCACCTACGTGCGGACCAACGGCTTGGTGGCGCAACTGGTCTCGTTGGGTGTGTTGGCTCAGTACGACGACGCCGTCTACGACCGCCGGTTCACCGCACCCGACGTCCTGGCGATCCTGCTGCGTTGACGCAGCCGCCAAGTTGCGTGAGTCGGCGCATACGAGGGGTGACGCGATGCTGACGGGGGAGGCTCCGCGATGAAGGCCGACACCAAGTCGCCGGCCGAGATCTTCGGCTACCACATCCGCTACGTCGTGCCGCTGTTCCAACGGCCCTACGTGTGGACCGAGCAGGATCAGTGGGGCCCACTCTGGGAGGACGTGGCGGCGGTCGTCGATCGTCTGCTCGAGGCCCCCGCACAACCATTCGCGTCTCCCACCGTGGCACCGCACTTTCTCGACGCGATCGTGGTGGGCTAGCAGGCGGGGACCATCGGGCACATCGCCGTCTGGCATGTGGTCGATGGACAGCAGCGACTCACGACCCTGCAGCTGCTCATCGAGGCGGCTCGCCGCGTCGTCGATCGTCACGGGACGCCGGTCGACCAGCAGGCGCTCCGGGTGCTGGTCTACAACGAACCGTCGATCACTCAGTCAGCCGACGAGGTCTTCAAGGTTTGGCCCACGGATCGGGATCAGGATGCCTACCGCGCGGCGATGGGGGCCGCCGAGGGTGTGCCGCAGCCGACCTGCTCGGATGCGCCGGCGCACTGTTTTCGGGTTGCGGTGGATCCGGCGGGCAGCCTTGGGCACGGTTCACACAACGGCACGATGCCACAACATTTGCGCCTCGATCGGGCAGCATGACGCGGTTTCCGTCGAACTCCTGGTTGGACGCGCCCCGGCAACCGGACGACGATGTGGGCAAACCGAGAACGACTGATTGACTGACCGACTAGGCGATCGATAGGGAGAAGCCGATGGGTCACCGCCTCCGTCCCGTACTCGTCCCGCTCGTGTTGAGCATGCTGTTGACCGCCTGCGCCGCCGATAGCGGCGGCGAACCGGGCGGCGCCGACTCGGACGGAGCGGGCAGCGGCGACGGACCGATCCTGATCGGCGTCAACGTCGAGCAGTCAGGCGGCGCCAGCGTGCAGGGCCAGGCGTACGTCAACGCGGTCACGCTGCTCGTGGAACAGATCAACGCCGACGGCGGCATCCTCGGCCGGGACGTCGAACTGGAGATCGTCGACAACGCGACTGATCAGACCGAGGCGGTGACCCTCACCAACCAGCTCGTGCAGCAGGGCGTCGTCGCGATGATCGGGCCGGGGACATCGCCCACGACGCTCGCGGCGATGGACGTCATCCTCGACTCGGGCATCCCGACCATCTCCATGGGCTCCTCCGATGTGATCAGCGACCCGGCGTCGGAGCATCCGAACGTGTTCAAGACCCCGCAGCGTGGCTCGCTGCAGGCCGAGGAGCTGGTGGCCCATTTCGAGGAGGTCGGCATCGAAAGCGTCGGCCTGATCGCGGTCAACAACGCCTACGGGGACAACGGCGTGGAGTCGATGCAAGCGCTGGCCGACGAGGGCGCCATCGAGCTGGTCGGGGTCGAGCGCTTCGAGGCTGAGGACACCAGCATGGTCGCCCAGCTCAACAACCTGCTCGGCGCCGGGGCCGAAGCGATCCTGTGCTGGGCCATCCCGCCCGGCGCACCGACCGTACGACGCAACGCCGTAGAGAACCTGGGCATCGACGTCCCGATGTACTTCGACGCCGGCGCCGGCGCGGAGCTGTTCATCGAGCTGGCCGGCGAGGCGGCCAACGACGCCTTCATCGTCCATCCCAAGACGCTGATCTGGGACGACGTTGCGACCGATGACCCGCAGACGGAGGCGCTGCAGGCCTTCGGGGAGGCCTATACGGCCGAGTACGGCCAGATGAGCGGCTTCGCCGGTTACGCGTGGGACGCGCTCGGCCTGCTGCGGGCAGCGATCGAGGACTCCGGCGACACCACGCCGGAGGCGATCATCTCCGGCCTGGAGGGCCTCGGGGAGTACGTCGGTGTGACCGGGACCTTCGAGATCACCGCGGAGGACCACCAGGGGCTCGGCGAGGGCGACATGGTGATCCTCCAGGTCGAGGACGGCGACTGGATCCCGGTCAGCGCGGGCGGATGAGCGCGCCACCTGCCGCCGAGGTGGACATCTACGACCCTCGGGTCTACGCCCGGCAGATGCCCTACGACGCCTACGCCAGGCTACGGGCCGAGGCGCCGGTCTCCTGGCAATCGGAGCCGGCGATCCTCGACTGGCCGGAGGGCCCGGGCTTCTGGGCCGTCGTACGGCATAAGGACGTCAGCTTCGTGAGCAGGACCCCCAAGGTTTTCTCCGCCCACGCCGGTGGCACGCAGCTGCGCGACCCGGAGCCTGACGACTTGGTGTTCGTCCGGCAGATGATGCTGAACATGGACCCACCGGAGCAGTCCCGGTTGCGCGGCATCCTCAACGTCGGCTTCACCCCGCGCATCCTCGAGGCCCACGAGCCCGCCATCCGTGAACGCGCCCGAGCGCTCGTGGACGGCATCGCCGAGCGGGGCCAGTGCGACTTCGCCGAGGACGTGGCGGCGGACCTGGCGCTGCTGACCCTGTGCGACGTCCTCGGCGTACCGGCCGCCGACCGGCAGCTGCTCTATGACTGGACGAACCGGATCATCGGCTACCAGGACGACGAGTACGCCGACGTGCCCATCGACCCGGACACCGGCCGCCCGCTCAACCCGCGCTCCCGCAAGGCGCTGGCCGACATGTTCGCCTACGCCCACCAACTCGCCGACCACAAGCGCGCGCATCCCGGCAACGACCTCATCACCACCCTGCTGAATGCGGAGGTCGACGGCCGGCGGTTGACCGACGAAGAGTTCGAGAACATGTTCTTCCTCTTCACCGTGGCCGGCAATGACACCACCCACAGCTCGGTCCCGGGCGGCCTGCTCGCGCTGCTGGAGCATCCCGACCAGCACGCCAAGCTCCTCGGCGCGCCGGCGCTGTTGCCGGCCGCCGTGGAGGAGATGCTGCGGTACGCCCCGCCGGTGATCCACTTCCGCCGTACGGCGACAAAGGACACCGAGCTGGCCGGCCAGCGCATCGCGGCGGGGGACAAGGTGGTCGTCTTCTACGCCTCGGCGAACCGGGACGAAGCCGCCTTCGACAACCCGGAGAGCTTCGAAATCACCCGGGAGCCGAACCGGCACCTCACGTTCGGCATCGGCCCGCACTTCTGCCTGGGCAACTTCCTGGCTCGACTGCAGATGCGGGTGCTGTTCTCCGAGCTGTTGTGGCGCTTGCCGGACCTGGAGCTGGCGGCTCCGGTCCAGCGGCTGCAATCCAACTTCATCAACGGGCTCAAGCACATGCCCGTCCGCTTCACGCCGACGGGCGCGGCGGGATGAACGATCTCGCCCAGTTGCTGGCCACGGGCGTCACGCTCGGCGCGATCTACGCGATGGTCGGCGTCGGCTTCGTGCTGATCAACAACGTCACCGGGATCATCAACTTCGCCCAGGGCGAGTACCTGATGGTCGGTGCGCTGACCGCCACCACGCTGCTGGCCGCCGGAATCCCGCTGGCGGTTGCCGTGGCGGGCGCCACCCTGGCCGCCGCGGCGCTAGGCGGCCTGGTGGAGCGGGGAACGATCCATGTGGCCCGCAGCGCCAGCATCGAGACGCTGATCCTGATCACCATCGGTACGTCGATCACGTTGTCCGGCCTGGCGTTGCTCGTGTGGGGCGTGACGCCTCGCCGCTACGGCCCGTTCACCGCGGGGCCGCCCATCGACGTCTTCGGCGCCTCGATCAGCCGGCAGAGCCTCTGGGTGCTCGCCTTTGCCGCCGTGGTGGCCGTCGGGCTGTGGTGGTTCTTCGAGCGCACCGTCGTCGGCAAGGCGATGCGGGCGTGCGCGATGAATCCGGAGGCCGCGCGACTGCAGGCGATCAGCCCGGCCCGGATGTCGCTGCTCGCGTTCGTGCTGTCGACCGGCATCGCCGGCGCCGCCGGCGCGGTGCTGGTGCCGATCACGGGTGCGTCGTACGCCATGGGCCTACCGCTGGCGCTGAAGGGCTTCACCGCCGCGGTCATCGGCGGGCTGGTGTCTCCGCTCGGCGCCATCGCCGGCGGCCTCCTGCTCGGCATCGTCGAGTCGCTGGCCAGCGGCTACATCGCCAGCGGGCTGAAGGACGGCATCGCCTTTGCGGTGCTGTTCGCAGTGCTCGTGCTGCGCCCGCAGGGACTGCTCGGTCGGCGGCTGGCGAGCCGGGTATGAGCCGCCTGCGCCCACTGGCTGCCGTGATCGCGTTCCTCGCCGTCGGACCGCTGCTGCTCCTGCTGGCCGGGACGATCCCCTTCCTGTTGGCCTCCAACCTGGTCGTGTTCGCGTTGTTCGCGCTCGCCGCCACCGGCCTGGTGTTGATCATGGGCTTCTCCGGGCAGGTCTCCCTGGGTCACGCGGCTTTCTACGGCATCGGCGCGTACACGAGCGCGATCCTGACCGTCGAGGCCGGGTGGTCGCCGTTGCTGGCGGTGGTCGTGGGCGTGGTCATCAGCGGCCTGGTCGCCGCGGCGCTGGGCCGTGCCGTGTTCCGGCTCAGCGGGCACTTCCTCGCCATGGCCACGCTGGCGTTCGGGCTGTTCTTCTTCTACCTGCTCGGCTTCCTCGACATCACCGGCGGGAACGGCGGACGTGGCGGGATCCCGAAGCTGGCGTTCGGCAGCTTCGAGGTGCTGACCGACGAGCGCATGTTCCTGCTCGTGTGGGTGCTGCTCGGCGTCGGCGTCCTGATCGCCCGCAACGTCGTGCAGTCGGCCACCGGCCGGGCGCTACGGGCCACCGGCTCCAGCGAGGTCGCGGCGGCCTGCAGCGGCGTCAACATCGTGCGGGTCAAGGTCGGTGTGTTCGTCGTCGGAGCGCTCTACGCCTCGCTCGCCGGCAGCCTGTATGCCCACTGGGTCACCTACATCGCACCGGACGCCTTCGGGCTGCTCACGAGCATCCAGTTCCTGGTCATCGCGACCGTCGGGGGCCTGGGAACCGTCTGGGGCGCCATCGTCGGCGCCGCCTTCGTCGTCGGCATCTCCGAGCTGACCCGCGAGGTGGTGCCCCTGTTCGTCGAGGGCGCAACGGGCAGCTACGAGACAGTGGCCTACGGCGCGGCGCTGATCCTCGTTCTGGTCGCCTTCCACAAGGGCATCGCCGATGCGGTCCTCGATGCTGTGGGCCGCCGGTCGCGATCGGCTCGACTCGCACCGGCGGCAGCGGCCGGTGCCGAGGTCGGTACGACGATCGACAGCGCACCGCCAGCGGAGACCGGTGTCCAGAAGCAGGTCCGATGACGCTGCTCGTCACGCATCAGCTGTCCAAGGACTTCGGCGGGGTCCAGGCCGTGCGCAACGTCGATCTGGTGGTCGAGCCGGATGCCATCACGGCGGTGATCGGCCCGAACGGCGCGGGCAAGACCTCGCTTTTCAACCTGCTGTGCGGCGTGCTGCCGCCGTCATCGGGCAGCATCACCTTTCTCGACCACGACGTCACCGGGTGGTCGGTCAGTCGCATCGCCGCCCTGGGGATGGCCCGGACGTTTCAGAACCTCGAGCTGTTCCACGGGCTGACCGTGCGCGAGAACGTACAGGTGGGCGCCCACCGGCACCTGCGCACGGGTGTGCTGTCCGCCGCCTTGCGGCTGCCGCGGCACGGCCGTGCGGAACGGGAGGCTTCCCGTCGAGCAGACGAGGCCTGCGTCCGGCTCGGCCTGGTCGAGGTCGTCGACCAGCTGGCGACCGCGCTGCCTTACGGCATGCAGCGCCGGGTTGAGCTGGCTCGCGCTGTCGCCGCTGATCCCACTCTGCTGCTGCTCGACGAGCCGATGGCGGGACTGTCCGGCCGGGAGGCCGAGACGGTCGCAGCAATGATCCGCGGACTCGTTGCCGACGGGCTGGCGATCCTGCTCGTCGAGCACCACATGGACACCGTCATGCGGATCTCCGACCGGGTGGTGGTCATGAACTTCGGTGAGGTCCTCGCCGACGGCGCGCCCGCTGCCGTGCAAGCGGACCCCGCGGTGATCGAGGCCTACCTCGGCAGCGACGATTCGGACGCGGCGTGAGCAGGTCCCTGCTGACCGTCAAGGGTCTGCGAGCCGGGTATGGACAGATCGAGGCGTTGCACGGCGTTGACCTGACGGTGTGCGAGGGCGAGGCGGTGACGATCATCGGTGCCAATGGCGCCGGAAAGACGACGCTGTTGCGCACCATCGCGGGACTGCTGCGGCCCCGAGCGGGGCAGGTCTGGCTTGGCGACAAGCAGCTGACCGGTCGACCGGCCGAGGTTTGCGTGCGCGAGGGCGTCTGCCTCGTGCCCGAGGGTCGTCAGGTGTTCGCGGAACTGTCCGTACACGACAACCTGCTGCTCGGTGCCTTCCACCGCCGGCGCGAGGACCTCACGGGGGATTTCGCGAAGGTCTACGAGCTGTTTCCACGTTTGTCGGACCGTCGTGGCCAGCTGGCGGGGACGTTGTCAGGCGGGGAGCAGCAGATGCTCGCGATTGGCCGGGGCCTGCTCTCGCAGCCGCGGATGCTGCTCCTCGATGAGCCATCCCTGGGCCTGGCTCCGATCGCCGTACGCGAAGTCAGCGACCAGCTCGTCACCCTCGTTGCCCAAGGCATGACGGTCCTGTTGGTCGAGCAGAACGCCCGGGCTGCGTTGCGGGTGGCCACGCGCGGCTATGTGCTGGCACAGGGCGAGGTCGTTGCCGATGGCCCGACCACTGCGCTGATGGAGGATCCGCGGGTTCGCTCTGCGTACCTCGGCGGGACCGCCGGACCCGGGACGGGGATGTAACTCAGGGGAAACATGCGGCGGGCAGACTCCGGCCCATGGATCGTCAGCAGGAGTTCGTGCTGCGCACGCTGGAGGAGCGCGAGATCCGGTTCGTCCGGCTGTGGTTCACCGACGTGCTGGGTTTTCTGAAGTCGGTAGCGGTGGCACCGGCGGAGATCGAGGGGGCCTTCGCCGAGGGAATCGGGTTCGACGGCTCGGCGATCGAGGGGTTCGCTCGGGTGTCCGAGAGCGACATGATCGCCAAGCCGGACCCCGCGACGTTTCAGGTGATGCCGTTCGCGACCGGCGTGGGTCCGCCGTCGGCGCGGATGTTCTGCGACATCGCGATGCCCGACGGAGCGCCGTCGTGGGCAGACCCGCGGCAGGTGTTGCGGCGCGCCATGTCGAAAGCCGCCGAGATGGGGTTCACGTTCTACACCCACCCGGAGATCGAGTTCTTCCTGCTCAAAGACCTCCCCGGCGACGGCCGGGCGCCCGAACCCGCCGACTCCGGCGGCTACTTCGACCAGGCGACACACGACGTCGCGCACGACTTCCGCCGCGAGGCCGTGTTCGCGCTGGAGGCGATGGGCATCTCGGTGGAGTACAGCCATCACGAGGTCGCACCCGGCCAGCAGGAGATCGACCTCCGGTACGCCGATGCGCTGACGATGGCGGACAACATCATGACGTTCCGGCATGTGGTCAAGGAGGTCGCCCTCACGCAGGGCGTCTACGCGTCCTTCATGCCCAAGCCGCTGACCCACCTCCCCGGGTCAGGCATGCACACCCACCTGTCCCTGTTCGAAGGCGACCGCAACGCCTTTCACGACGCCTCCGACGAGCTGAACCTGTCCAAAACGGGCCGCTCCTTCATTGCCGGCCTGCTGCGGCACGCCCGGGAGACCACCGCGGTCACGAACCAGTGGGTGAACTCCTACAAGCGGCTGTTCGGCCTGCAGGCGCCGAACACCGTGATGGAAGCCCCGGCGTACGTCGCCTGGGGACAGGCCAACCGCTCGGCGCTGGTGCGGGTCCCGATGTACAGCCCGGGCAAGGCCAGCTCGACCCGGGTCGAGCTGCGCTCATTGGACTCCGCGTGCAATCCCTACCTGGCCTTTGCGGTGACCCTCGCCGCCGGCTTGAAGGGGATCGAGGAGGAGTACGAACTCGCGCCCGGCACCGAGGACGACGTGACGGCGATGACCGAGAACGAGCGGCGGGCGCTGGGGTACGCCGACCTGCCGCACAACCTGTCCGAGGCGGTTCGGGTGATGGAGGAGTCCGAACTCGTGGCCGAGACTCTCGGCGAGCACGTCTTCGACTTCTTCCTGCGTAACAAGCGGGCCGAATGGGCGGAGTACCGCGCGCAGGTCACGCCGTTCGAACTTGCCCGGTATCTTCCTGTGCTCTAGCGGTTGCGTGCAGCGGCAGGCGCGGTTCGCTCAACGGAGTCACAGACCCAGGGGGTTTGCCATGCTGTCCACCGTCCGCCGCGCGTTCCTGGCTCTCACGCTGGTCGCGGGATTGCTCGTCACGGCTGCTGGACCGGTGGCGGCGACGCCGAGCGCCGGCACGCTGGCCGGCGTCGACATGGAGCGGGTGACCATCCCGCAGCTACAGTCCGCGATGGCCGCCGGGCGGCTGAGTTCGGCGACGCTGACCAGGTACTACCTCGACCGGATCAACCGGATCGAGCCGCTGGTCAACGCCGTACTGGCGCTGAACGGCAACGCTCTCGGGCAAGCCGCCGCAAGCGACCGGGTACGGCGTACATCCGGGCCGCGCAGCCTGCTCGAGGGCATCCCGGTGCTGCTCAAGGACAACATCGACACCGCCGACCAGGGAGCGACTGCCGGTTCGGAGGCGCTGCTCGCGGCCCGGCCCGACGACGCGGAACTGGTCCAGCGGCTGCGCGACGCAGGAGCGGTGATCATCGGCAAGGCCAACCTGTCGGAGTGGGCGAACTTCCGGTCCTTCGAATCGACGAGCGGCTGGAGCGCGGTGGGCGGGCAGACCAACAACCCCTACGTTCTCGACCGCAACCCGTGCGGATCCAGCAGCGGCTCCGGCGCCGGTGTCGCGGCCAACCTCGCCGTTGTCGCGATCGGGACCGAGACCGACGGGTCCATCGTGTGCCCCGCCGGGGCGAACGGCGTGGTGGGGCACAAGCCGACGCTCGGCCTGGTCAGCGGCGACGGAGTGGTCCCGATCTCCTCGGAGCAGGACACCGCCGGACCGATGGCGCGCAACGTGACGGATACTGCGATCGTCCTCGATGTGATCGACGGTGTCGGCGAGGACTACACCGACGCACTCGACCCGGACGCGCTGGACGGCGCCCGAATCGGGGTCTGGACCTCTGTCACCGGTGACACCAGCCCGGACGTCGACGCATTGTTCCAGCGCGCGATCGGCAAGCTGCAGCGGCTCGGCGCGACGACCGTCGTCGTGGAGCCGCCGTACCAGGATCAGATCAACGACAACGAGTTCCCCGCATTGCTCGTGGAGTTCGATCACGACATCGAGGCCTACCTCGACGCGACGCCCGGCCCCCATCCGGCCGATCTCGGCGGGCTGATCGCCTTCAACCGGGTACGCGCGGAAAGCGAGCTGAGGTACTTCGGCCAGGAGATCTTCATACTGGCCGAGCGCACCGGCGGCGACCTCAGCGACCCGCGGTATCAGCGTGCCCGCACCACCGCGACCACAGCGGCGCAGGCAAGCATCGACCAGACGCTGGCGCGCTTTGACCTCGACGCCATCGTCGCGCCGACGAACAGCCCGGCCTGGAAGACCACGCTGGGGGAGGGCGACGCCTTCGAGTTCGGCTCGTCCGGTCCCGCGGCGGTCGGCGGGTACCCCAACGTCTCGGTGCCGATGGGCTACGTCGGTCCGCTGCCGGTCGGGATGTCGGTTTTTGCCGGTGCCGGTGAGGACGCCGAGGTGCTCGGACTGGCCTTCGCCTGGGAGCAGGCCACGCAGGTACGCCGGCCGCCGACGTACCAGCTGACGCTGGGTCCGCAGATCGGCGGCTAGCCTCGCAGGGTGCACCCACCCCTAGCCCTCGTCGTACAGCTGTGCGACGACGACGGCCCCGGGCGCCTCGGCCACTGGCTGCGCGCCGCCGGGCTCGAGCTCGAGGTGATCCGTCCGGACCTCGGTGCGGAGCTGCCGAGCGAGCTGAGCCGGTACGACGGGCTCGTTGTGCTCGGCGGCCCGCAGGCGGCGTACGACCCGCCCGATGTCGCACCGTATCTCGATCCGGTGATGGCGCTGCTGCGGCGGGCAGTCGCCGCTCGGATCCCGACCCTGGGCATCTGCCTCGGCGGCCAGCTGCTGGCCCGCGCCCTCGGCGGCGTCGTACGACGGGGTGAACGCGGCCCGGAGATCGGCGCTCGACTGGTCGCCAAGCGCGACGCCGCGGCCGAGGACCCAGTCTTCCGCGGGGTGCCCTTCACGCCCGACGTGATTCAGTGGCACTACGACGAGATCGCCGAACTGCCGCCGTCCGCGGTGCTGCTGGCCAGTTCACCGGCGTACCCCAACCAGGCCTTCCGGGTCGGCGAGTGCGCATGGGGGCTGCAGTTTCACATCGAGACCACCCCGGAGATGGTCGCCGAGTGGGCGGTACAGGACCGAGCCCAGGCGACCGGCCTCGGCGTCGACGTCGACGCCGCGCTGGCCGGCGCTGTCGCTGCCCACGCCGACGTCGAGGAGGTCTGGGCGCCGGCGATGACCCGGTACGCCGGCGTTGTGCACGACGCTGCGGCCCGTGGCATCGCGGCGACCTGACCGTGCCCGGTCAGCCGCGGATCGGGGCCCGGCTGTCCCGGCACGGGTTCACCGACGCCCAGCGGGCCTCCGACCTGCTCACCGGTCTGCGGCTGTGGGAAGTCGGCGCCGACCGGCCGGTCGACGACTCGGCTGGTTGCGTGGTCGAGGCACTGGCCAGGGTCGGCAATCCGGACCTGGCGGTGCTGGCTCTGTTCCGGCTGGTGGAGGCCGCAGACTCCGAGGAGCTGCTGGCGGCGCTCCGCGGCAGTCCTGGCCTCCGGGCCCGGCTGCTCGGTGTGCTCGGCGCGAGCCAGGCACTCGGTGACCACCTCGTCGCGAACCCGGGACAGTGGCGGCGGCTGGCCTCCGACGATCATGCAGCGAGTCGCCCCAGCGCGCTCGGCCTGACCGTTGAGCTGTGTACGGCGGCGGGGGTCGAGCCGGGTGAGACACCCGCCGGCCAAGGTGTCACGGCGGCGGCCGTTCGGGCGCTAGGCACGGCGTACCGGGGGGCCCTGCTCGACCTGACCGGTCGGGACCTGACCGGCTCGGCGTCCACCGAGGACGCCGCCGGCGAGCTGTCCGATCTCGCCGCGGCGACGCTCACCGCCGCGCTCGCCCTGGCCCGATCCGGGCTGGCCGCGGACGCGCCGGCGTGCCGGCTGGCCGTGATCGGACTCGGCAAGTGCGGCGGCCGCGAGCTGAACTACGTCAGCGACGTCGACGTGATCTTCGTCGCCGAGCCGGCCGAGGGAGTCGCCGAGGACGCCGCGCTGAAGACCGCGACTCACCTCGCCACCGAGATGATGCGGATCTGCGGCCTGGTCGCCTGGCCGGTCGACGCGGCGCTGCGCCCGGAGGGCAAGGCTGGCGCGCTGGTTCGCACGCTCGCCAGTCACGAGAACTACTACCGGCGGTGGGCCCGCACGTGGGAGTTCCAGGCGCTGCTGAAAATGCGCCTGGTGGCCGGCGATGCCGAACTCGGGCGCCGGTACATCGAGACGTTGCAGCCCCTCGTGTGGACCGCTGCGGAGCGCGAGGGCTTCGTCGAGGACGTGCAGCAGATGCGCCGCCGAGTCGAGGACACCCTTCCGGCGGCCATCGCCGCTCGTGAGCTGAAGCTCGGGCCGGGTGGGTTACGCGACGTGGAGTTCGCCGTCCAGCTGCTGCAACTCGTGCACGGGCGCGCCGACGAGTCGCTGCGCAGCCCGACTACCCTGTCGGCGCTGCGAGCGCTGTCCGACGGGGGGTACGTCGGCCGGGCAGACGCCGAGATCCTCACGTCGGCGTACCGGTTCCTGCGAACCGTGGAGCACCGGCTGCAGTTGCAGCGGTTACGGCGTACGCATTTGCTGCCCGAAGACGTCGTGGACCGATGCTGGCTGGCCCGTTCGCTCGGCTTCCGTGCGGGAAGGCGTGGTTCCGCTCTCGAACTATTCGACGCCGAGCGTTCGGGACACGCTCGCGAGGTCAGGCGACTGCACGAGAAGCTCTTCTACCGTCCGCTGCTCCAGGCGGTGGCCCGCGTTCCGGGCGAGGAGCTGCGGATGTCGCCGGAGGCGGCGCGCGGCCGGCTTGGCGCCCTGGGGTACGCCGATCCAGACGGGGCGCTGCGGCACATCGAGTCGCTGACTGCCGGGGTGACCCGCAAAGCGGCCATGCAGCGGCTGCTGCTGCCCGCGATGCTGCGCATCTTCGCGGACGCACCGGCGCCCGATGCGGGCCTGCTTGCCTACCGGCACGTCTCAGAGCAACTGGGCAGTACCCCCTGGTATCTGCGGCTGTTGCGTGACGAAGGGCAGGCCGCCCAGCGGCTGGCCCTGCTGCTCGGTTCGAGCCGCTACGTCGCGGACCTGATCTCCCGCGCGCCCGAGGCGCTGCGTCTGCTGGCCGACGACGAGCAACTTTCGCCGCGTCCGGCCGAAGCGCTGACATCGGCCATGCGCTCGACCGCAGCGCGGCATCAGGAGCCGGCCGCCGCGGTCCTCGCCGTACGGGCGCTGCGCCGGCACGAACTGCTCCGGATCGCCTGCGCGGACCTGCTTGACCGCTGCGATGTGGAAGACGTGGGTACGGCGCTGTCGGGCGTTGCTGAGGCAACCCTGCAGGCGGCCCTTGACGTCGCGCTGCGTCAGGTCATCGATGACCGCGGCCCGCTGCGGACCCGGTTCGCCGTGATCGCACTGGGCCGGCTCGGCGGGCGAGAACTGGGCTACGGCTCGGACGCCGATGTGATGTTCGTGCACGATCCGCTGCCGGGGGCGTCGGAGCAGGCGGCCGGGGACGCGGCTCACGCGGTGGCCGAGCAGTTGCGCCAGGTGCTCGCCGCCCCGGCTCCCGACCCGCCACTGCTCGTCGATGCCGGCCTGCGACCGGAGGGTCGCAACGGCCCGTTGGTGCGAACCCTTGCGTCGTACGAGGAGTACTACCTCCGCTGGTCGTCGGTCTGGGAGGCGCAGGCCCTGCTTCGGGCCGTCCCGGTGGCCGGTGACGAGGAACTCGGTCGGAGGTTCATCGGCCTGGTCGATCCGATCCGCTATCCCGCCGAGGGGCTCAGCGCCGCCGATGCCACCGAGATCCGCCGGATCAAGGCGCGGGTCGACGCCGAGCGGCTACCGCGGGGCGCCGATCCTGCGACGCACACCAAACTGGGCAGGGGCGGTCTCGGCGACGTCGAGTGGACGGTGCAACTGCTGCAGCTTCAGCATGCGGCGCGGACCGCGGAGCTGCGGACGACATCGACGCTGGCGGCGCTGCGGGGTGCGGCGGAGGCGGGCCTGCTGGAGGCCGACCAGGCCGCCGCGCTGGAAGCGGCCTGGCGGTTCGCCACCCGCTGCCGCAACGCGATCATGTTGGTCCGTGGCCGAGCCGGCGACGAGCTGCCGCGCAGCGGCCGCGACCTGATCGGTGTGGCGCGGGCGGTGGGGTATCCGCCAGGGCGAGATTCGGGGGTGTTCCTTGACGACTACCGGCGGGCCGCCCGCCGCGCCAGAGGTGTCGTCGAGAAGGTCTTCTACGCCTGAGGCCGCGGTAAAGCGGGTCGTTGCCGTACCTCTCCCAGCCCAGCGTGGGAGAGGTACGGCAACGGTGGGAGAGGACGCTCCGTCTCATAGCTTGATACGGGGCGCACTCGGGTCAGTAGACGGCCAGACCTGACGCTCCGTCGGCGACCGGAAGACCACCGGTGACGACGCCCAACGGGGACAGGCTGCCGTCGTCCTGGATCTCGAAGGACGCGACCCCGCCGGTTCCCCTGAGCAGCAGGTGAAGGTAGCGGCCGTCGGCGCTGAGGGCCAGGTCAACCGGCTGGCTGTCGGCTCCCAGGAAGGCCGCGTTCCCGTCGAGCAAACGGACCCGGCCGCCGAGGCCGAACCGATAGGCGGAGATCGTGCCGCTGCCGAAATTCGCGATGAACGCGTAACGCCCGTCTGGGGTGATGACCACCCAGCATGCGTCTGTCTGTTGGTTGGGGACGGAGCCGCTGATCACATTGAGGGCGCCGTCGGCGGACACCCGGTACGAGGAGACCGCGGATGCACCATCGGCAGCGTTGAACGACTCGACGACGAGCAGCTGGCTGTTGCTGCGAAACGCCATGCTGAACGGCCGGATGCCGTTCGAGGCTTCCCGCCTCGGCATGACGGTGGCCAGGCCATTGCTGGCGACCCGGAACACGTCGATGGCATTGGCCGGGGTCAACAGCGTGTTGGTCGTCTTCTGCGTCACGAGCAGCAGGCGGCCATCGGGACTGAACTCAACCTGACCAGGCACGGCGATAGGGGAGCTCAGCTCCCGGAACGAGTTCGGTATCGGCGTCAAGGTCCCGTTCGACCCTCGCCTGAAGCCGAGGATGCCGTTCCCGGCGACCGACCCGTCGAGGACGTAGAGCAGATTGCCGTTGATGGTCAGGCTGAGCGGCTGGTCACCGGCGTACACCTTCTGCAGGAATGTGAGCTGCGTTCCATTCACGCCGAACACGGTGACCTCGTCACTGCCGGCATTGGCCGCGTACAAGAAACGGTTATCGCTACTGAGCCGCAAACCGCCCTGCGTGTCCAGGTCAACGCCGATACCGTTCCCGCGCGTGGATATGTTGCCTACCCGCGTCAGCGTGCCGTTGGCCGCCCGCTTGTAGCTGATGATCTGGTTGTTGGTGCTGCGGTTCGTCATCGCGAACGCGGCCCCTTCACCCGGGCCGAGGCGGGCCACAGCGCTGTCTTCGGCACCGGAGGCCGGACCTTGTGCAATCGTGATCACGCCGAAAAGCATGATGAGCGAGAGGGCGCCAATAGCCAGCCTCTTCACGCGATTTACCATCTCTTGCGCTCCTTCTGGTCGGGTGCCTTCATGACGTGAGTCGCTTCGCACAGACGCCGACTCGATGCGACGAGCCCCCATGTCGCAAATCCCTCGACGCGTGCCGCTAGCCTTTGGACACGCTGACGGGGCTGGGACAGCAGGTCTGCTCGTAGGTTATGAGGTC
>Ga0136613_10000446_pt1 | contig 19067 bp, 22 predicted proteins | sample AntDrymUQ2722106_2_FD_106649 | JGI IMG/M metagenome (GOLD analysis project Ga0136613, IMG submission 106649) | Polar desert sand microbial communities from Dry Valleys, Antarctica - metaG UQ272 (21.06) | ecosystem: Environmental > Terrestrial > Soil > Desert | place: Antarctica: Dry Valley... | reverse complement strand
CACGCTGCATCGCGCGCACGCCCGGGTGATGAGCGAGCTCAGTCGGCGCATGGAGACGGAGCGTGACGTATCGGTCCTGGAGCACGGCTCCCTGTATGAGCTGAACAGCTCGCCCGACCGTCGGCTACGCATGGCCGAGCTGGCCGAGCGGCTGGGCCTGAGCTCTAGCGCCACCACGCGCCTGGTAGATAGGCTCGAGGCGCGCGGCTGGGTGCGTCGTGAATCGCCCAGGGACAACCGCCGCACCATCAATGTCCTCATCACGACCGATGGTCGACGTGCCTACGTGCGCAACAACCGGCCATTCAACGCGGCGGTGACGGCGGCCATGACCGCCCGGCTCACCGATGAGGAGATGAGCCAGCTCGTCTCACTGCTGAGCCGCCTCTGCCACCCCACGACGCCGGCAGCAGTGGCGAGCCGGCTGGCGACAAGGAGATGACGCGCCTCATCCCGCTCCGTTGCCGACCGTGCCCTGACGGGAAGCCAATCCCGTTCGACGATGCGCGTGGAGGCGGCTAGGGTGGAAACCACGACCCTGCTTGTGTTCGCCCTCGCATCGGCGGCACTGGTGGCGGTGCCGGGACCAAACCTTCTCTACATCGTCACCCGCAGCATCGCCGGCGGACGGCGCATGGGCGTCGCATGTGCGCTGGGTGTCGAAGCCGGCACGCTGGTGTGGATCGGTGCGGCCGCCGTCGGACTGGCTGCGCTGGTGGCCTCATCGGCGGTGGCGTTCAACGTCGTCAAGTGGGCTGGCGTCGTCTACCTGCTCTTCTTGGGCCTTCGTGCGCTGCGCCAGCCCGCATCCCTCGCGGTGGAGGTGGCCGACGGTGCGAAGGCTTCCCTGCTCAACGCGTTCCTCCAGGGCCTCGTTGTCAATCTGCTGAACCCGAAGGTCGCCCTCTTCTTCCTCGCCTTCCTGCCCCAGTTCATCGACCCGGGCGCCACGGCTGCCCCACAGATCGCCGTTCTGGGCGTGGTTTTCTTCGTGGTGGCGCTGGTGATCGACCTCGCCTACGCCCTGGGCGCGTCGGCCATCGGGGCCTGGCTGCGGCGCCGCCCGGCCTTCGTCCGTCATCGGCACCGAGTCACCGGCGGCGTGTACCTCGCGTTGGCGGCTGTCGCGGCCTCCACCGGAGACGGCAGCCGACGCGGGTAAGGGCGACCCAGTGGCTCGTGAACATCGCGTCGATAGTCTGGGATCATCGTCAACCGGCCCCAGCCGCAGGCCGCCTACAACGCGTCGAAGGCGGCCGTCATCTCGCTCACCAAGTCACTTGCCGCCGAATGTCGCCGGTCTGCGCCTTGCGGATCTCATCGGTGTCAAACACGGGCAGGTCAGTCGTTAGCGCGACGCCCTGGATGGCAAACACGACCGGCCTTTCCCCGATGCCTTACTCGAATGCTGGACTCCCGGCCCTGAGGAGCGCTCGCCGGACCCCCCGCGGCGCGGCGTGGGCACTGAGGAGTCGTTCCAGGTCGTCGAGCGCCCTTGGCACGTCATCGGCCGCGCCATCGTGGTGGCCCTCGACGGTGACCAGGATCTCGCTCGTGTCGTCGCTCGCGGCGCTCGCGGCGCTCTGGCGCCAGCACCAACGCCGAGCTGCGACGACGTCCTCCTCATCGGCGAAGATGACCTCGCCCGGCGCCGGTCGGTCTGTCGTGCTCGAGCCGAGGTCGGCCCACCGCTCGTCGCCGCGGGCAAACCGCACGACCGTGGTGCCGCTGATCATCCGCCGATCGAAGACCGCCACCGGAAGCGCATAGCGGATCGACACCAGGTTCGCGAGATCCACGAGCGTACCGATCGAGGGCAGCTCCCCATGCTTGGTCAGCCGTCGGAGAAGGCCTTCGGCCGCCGAGCGATACTGGGTCGGGTCAACGCCGAAGGCACGGAACACGCGCCGCCACGCGGCAAGTGCCGGCATCTCGCTGAGTGGCGTGGCGCCAATCTGTGACCGGACCGTTGCCTGCGTCGCCGTGAACTCATCGGCCAGACCGTCCGGCGGCGGCCCATTCGTGACGCCGGTCGCGTGGATGATGCCCCCCACGACCCCTGGGAAGCGGTCGAGGATCGCGTGGTCGTAGCGAAAGTACGCCATCGTCCGAGTATCGCACGCAGTGGAGGTGCATCACGCGAGTCCTGCTAAACCGACGCAGGCACCGCTTCCCGGCCGCGCGCGAAGACGAGTGCGGTCTGGGCAACCCGGCGCCCGAGATGTTCCCCAGTTGCTAGGTCGCTCGCCGGCGGCGCGACGTCAGGCCCTTCGTCGGAGTTGGCCTGCGACATGACGCCGAACCAGCTGCCGAGGCGGTTGAGATCGGTGCCGCCGTCGACTCCAGCATCGTTCATCTGTGGTGCGGCGGCGGGCAGCGTACGAACGTTCGATCCCGCCGGATCGGCGGTGTGCCAGCCGGGATACAGGTCGAGCCCCACCCAGATCATCCCGTGCTGAGCCGCGAACGCTGCCAGGTCGAAGAGGGTGTTGAGCTTGTCGCCCGACATGGTCTTCGAGTTGGTGAAGCCTGCCGCCAGCTTGTCCTTCCAGCGCGGCCCGTCGATCCATCGGTCCACTGTGGATTCGAGGAATCCCTTCATCCCGGCCGACAGCGAGCCGAAGTAGGTCGGTGAGCCGAAGATGATGGCGTCGGCAGTGTCGAGCGCCGCCCAGCCGGCGTCGTCCAGGGCCGTCACGTCGAGCAGGTCGACCGTAACCCCCTCCACCGATGCGGCCCCGCGCGCCACCGCACGCGCCAGGCTGCCCGTCTTGCCGTAGCCGGTGTGATACGCCACGGTCACTCTCGTGCTCACGTTACCTTCTCCTCTGCGTTGTAACCGGACCCCCGTCCGGTTGACGCCGGGACGATAGACGGACTAGAGTCCGTTTGTCAAATGAACGAGTTGCCGATCCTTGGAGAGCGACCGCCCGAGCGCGCCGATGCCGCTCGCAACCGGACGCGCATCCTGGCGGCGGCCGAGGCGCTCTTCGCCGAACGCGGCGTGGACCAGGTCTCAATGGACGAGGTCGCATCCGTGGCCGGCGTTGGCAAGGGGACGCTCTACCGGCGGTTCGGCGACCGGGCTGGCCTCGGGATCGCCGTGCTCGACGCGCGGGAGCGGGACCTCCAGGAGGCGATCCTGCGTGCGCCGCCGCCGCTGGGGCCCGGAGCCGCGCCGGCATCCCGGCTGCACGCGTTCGTTGACGCGTACTTTGCCTACCTTGATCGCAACCTGGACCTGGTGGTGATGTGCGAGACGGCCGCACCAGGGGCTCGCTACCGAACCGGGGTGTATGCCGGGTGGCGACGGCACGTCGAGCTGCTCCTCCTGGAGGCTCGCCGCGAGCCGGCGGCGATCCTGGCCGACTATCTCCTCGCCGCGCTCGCCGGCGACCTCCAGCACGACCTGATCGACCGTGGGATCTCGCGCGAGGCGGCCCGCGATGCGCTGCACGAACTGATCGATCGGATCGTTGGCCACACCCATCGGCAGCAGTGAACCCGCTGACAGACGAGAATCGTCCCGTGATGCCCTTGTCGTCGAAACCGCCGCAACGATGAGCGTGATCTCCAGCGGGGAGGTCGGTCCCCTTGTGATCGAGACCTATCGGTATGAGGCCGGCCCAGTGGGGTCGGTGCCCAGCCACAGCCACCCCGACTACCAGCTGTGCCTCAGCCTCGACTCCCCTGGCGAGGTCCGATATCGCGGTGCGTGGCGCCCGGTCCGACCCGGCGACCTCAACATTGTCGAGCCCGGTGAGGTCCATGCAGACCGCGACCCGCGTCCACGAGTGGCTGCGACTAATTTCGTCGTGGCATACATCGGCCACGAGCACCTCGTGGCCGTGTCGCGCGATATCGGGGGCGAGGCAGGAACGCCGACCTTCCGCGAACCCGTCTTCGACGATCTGGACCTGGGCAGGCTGATGTTCACGCTCGCCACACCGGCGGCCTCACCACTCGCGGCCGATACCGCCGCAATGCGGATGACGGTCGGCCTGCTGCAGCGGCACGGGAGCATCATCCAGCGGCGCACGGCGAAGGCGCAGGCCGACATCGAACTCGCTCGTAACTATCTGGAGGACCGTCTCGATCGCAATATCCGCCTGGGCGAGGTCGCAACGGCTGCCGGCGTCAGCCCGTATACGCTGGCGCGGCTGTTCCATCGCCAGGTGGGGATGCCGCTGCACGCCTACCACGTCATGGCGCGGGTGATGCGCGGCAAGGACGAGCTGCGGCGCGGCGCACGGATCATTGATGTCGCGGATCGTCTCGGCTTCGCTGATCAATCACATTTCGCGCGACACTTCCGCCGCCTCGTCGGAATCGCGCCCGGAGAGTTCGTGCGCCGGGTACGCCGGGCAAGAACGTTCTAGCCTGTCGGCCGACAACGGTGGATGGTGGTCGCATGACCACTCACCACGCACCGCAAATCGTGACGCGCCGGATCGAGTTCGCCCACGAGGACTCGACCCTGGTCGGTACCCTCTTCGCCCCTCGTAACGCAGCCGGCGCACTGCCCGGCATCGTGGTCACCGGCTCCTGGACCACCGTCAAGGAGCAGATGGCCGGCCTGTACGCTCGGCGCATGGCGGCCGAGGGGTTTGCCGCGCTTGCGTTCGACTTCGCGGGCTTCGGCGAGAGCGGCGGCCAGCCGCGCGACGTCGAGTCGCCGGCACGCAAGGTCCGTGACATCCACGCTGCGGTCGGGGCGTTCGCAGAGCAGCCCAACGTGGACGAGGGGCGCATCGGCGCACTGGCCGTGTGCGCAAGCTCCGGTTACACGGCCATCAATACCGCTGGCGACGACCGCATCCGCAGCTTGGCCCTCGTTGCACCATGGTTGCACGACGCGAAGCTGGTTCGCGAGGTGTATGGCGGAGAAGATGGCGTCCGGCAGCGGATCGAGGCCGGCGACGAAGCCCGCGCGCAGTACGTACAGACCGGCGAGGTGGAGTATGCGCCTGCGGTCAGCACCTCCGACCAGTCGGCGGCCATGTTCGGAGACTTCACGTATTACCTCGACTCCAGCCGGGGCGCCGTTCCCGAGTGGCCCAACCGCTTCGCGGTCATGAGCTGGCCGGAGTGGCTGCGTTTCGACCCGATTCCGACCGCCAGGGACGTGCGGGTGCCGACCGTGGTCGTCCATAGCGCTGATGCCGCCGTGCCGGACGGCGCAAGGCGCTTCTTCGACGATCTGTCATCGTCGAAGGCCATCCTGTGGACCACCGGCACACAGCTGGACTTCTACGACCAGGAGCCGAACGTGACGATCGCGGTCGACACGGTAGCCGCCCACTTCCGCCGCAGCCTGGGTGACGGCCGATGAGCTCGGTGGCGGTGGTGGAGGAATTCTTCGCAGCGCTCGAAGCGCTGGACGTGGATCGTGCGGTGTCGCTCTTCGCCGATGACGCGGTGCAGGCGATGCCGTTTGCACCCGCCGGCTTTCCTGACCGCTTGGAGGGTCGCGACGCCATCGCGCGCCAATATGGCGGTCTGCCGGCTGCGTACCGGTCCATGCACTTCGTCTTCAACCTGTATCCGATGGAGGATGCGTCGATGGTGGTTGCCGAGTATCAAGGCGCGATCGAGCTGACGGCCGGTGGACGCTACGACAATCGATACTGTGGCATCTTCCGCGTCCGGGACGACCGGATCGCCAGCTTCACCGAATACTTCGATCCCCTCGTACTGCAGCGTGCCTTCGGGGGCGACCAGTTGACCGACGCATTCAGCATCGAACCGGACCGATGAGCGAACTGGCTGACCGCATGGATGTCGCGGAGGCGTGCACGCGCATGGGGTGGCATGCCGACCGCCGCGAGTGGGATCTACTGGCCGAAGTCTTCGATGACGAGGTGGCGCTCGACTACACCAGCCTGCAGGGTGGCGAGCCGCAGCGACTCGCTCACGAGGCGGTTGTCAGCGCCTGGCGAGGCCTGTTCGAGCGCCTGCAGGCGACGCAGCATCTCGTCGCAAACCACCTCGTCTCGGTCGATGGGGACACAGCCACCTGCACGGCGGCATTCCAGGCCACTCACTTCGGGGCGGCGGCGTTCGGGTCGCCGCTGTGGGTGCTCGGGGGCCACTACCGCTTCGGGCTGGTGCGGCGCGACGGCAGGTGGCGGATCGGCTCCGTGGTCATGACCGCAGACTGGGCATGGGGCAACCGGGATGTTCTGAACGCGGCCGCCGCCGCCGATGCCTGAGCGCCGAACGCGGACACGACCGATCCGCATCGCCGTCCAGGTCGGACAGCAGCACGCAGACTTCGCGGTCCTGCGAGATGCCGCGCTTCGCGCCGAGGACGCCGGCGCCGACATTGTCTTCAACTGGGACCACTTCTTCCCCTACACCGGCGACCCGGAAGGAAAGAGCTTCGAATGTCTCACCATGCTCGCGTCGCTGGCAGAGGCCACGGAGCGGGTCGAGCTCGGCGCGCTCGTCACCTGCGTCGCGTACCGCAATCCGCACCTGCTGGCAGACATGGCGCGCACGGTCGACCACATCAGCGGCGGGCGTTTCATCCTCGGACTGGGCGCCGGCTGGTACGAGCGTGACTACCAGGAGTACGGCTACGACTTCCCGCCGATCACTGAGCGACTGCGGCGACTCGCCCACGACGTGCCCATCATCCGCGATCGCCTTGGACGCCTGAATCCGCCGCCGATGCGCCGCATGCCGATCCTGATCGGCGGTTCGGGCGAGCGGGTGACGCTGCGTATCGTGGCCGAGCATGCCGATATCTGGCACTCCTACGGGAGCGCGGTGGAACTGCGACGGAAAACTTCCGTCCTGGAGGGCTGGTGCCAACGTGTTGGACGTGATCCCGACCAGATCGAGCGCTCGACGGCGATCTATCAGGGCTACTCTTCGGGGCTGGCCAGCGACCTCCTCGACGCGAGGGTCAGCCTTGTCGTCTTCGAGCATTCCGGGCCGGACTTCAACTTCTCTGAGCTGCCGGCATGGATCCGCTGGCGCGATGAAGTGAATGCGGCGTGAACCAAGGAGAGGAGTGGCGCATTTGGAACCAAGCGATGCCGACCTGCAGCACCTGCGCCGATGCGTGGAGCTGGCCACACAGGCCCTCGACGTTGGCGACGAGCCGTTCGGCTCCGTGCTCGTTGCTGCCGACGGATCCGTTCTCGCCGAGGACCATAACCACGTGGCCTCCGGCGACCGAACCCGGCATCCGGAATTCGAGCTGGCACGCTGGGCCGCGGCGCACATGACCCTCGAGGACCGGGCTGCAGCGACCGTCTACACCTCGGGTGAGCACTGCCCCATGTGTGCCGCTGCGCACGGCTGGGTCGGTCTGGGTCGCATCGTGTACGTGAGCTCATCCGAGCAGCTGGCGGCATGGCTCAGCGAGTTGGGGGTCCCTCCGCCTCCGGTCCGGACGTTGGCGATTCGGGAGGTCGTCCCCGATGCGATCGTGGACGGGCCGATTCCAGAGCTCGTGGAAGACGTCCACGAGCTCCATCGACGCTACCGTCGCGCGCCAGCTTCCTGAGATCGAATAGCCAAGCTGTGGACGGGTGTCATGGGTTGCGTGCACATGGTGACGGCGACGCCTAATGTCTTCGCCCTCACCTACTGCTCCGATGTGCAGTGGGTCAAGAACGTCGTGGCGGCCGGCGCCGCCGGACTCCAGACCAGGGTGCTTTAAGGGTGCTTCAGAGCCCTATAGAACAGACGTTCGAGCGATATTGAGCGTGGATCGGGCCGAAGAGGGCTGTTTGGTACCTATACCGGATGCGCGGAAATCCGCGTCAACCGTGGCAACCTGATGCGATTCACGCTCCGTGAGCCGCTGTGGGTCGCATGATGCGATTCCGCAAGGGTTGCTTATAAGGGTGCTTGGAGTGCGCGTGGCGCAGGCGGTAGACCGAGCTAGGCCGCTTCGGGACTGAGTCATCGGTCCGTCACACGCCGGTCATACTCTGGCGCGATGGCGACCGTCCTGCTCGTCGACGACGATCCGAAGATCCGCGACCTCCTCCGCCTCTACGTCGAGCGTGAGGGGCATCGCGCGGTGTTCGCGGCGGATGGCGAGGCAGCCCTCGAGGCGGCGTTCCGCGCCCGCCCAGATCTCGTCCTGCTCGACGTTATGCTCCCGGGACTCGACGGCTTCGAGGTCTGTCGCCGGATCCGCGACGCTTCGGACGTGCCGATTCTGCTCCTCACCGCCCGTAGCGGCGAGGGAAACACGGTCATCGGGCTCGACGTGGGAGCCGACGACTACGTCGTCAAGCCGTTCTCGCCGCGCGAACTGATGGCCCGGGTCCGCGCCCTGCTCCGCCGACGCAGGATCGAGGCCGACCGGGAAGAGCCGCTCATGGTGGCCGGACCGCTGGAGATCGACCTGAACGCCATCGAGGCGCGACTCCACGGCGAGCGACTCGAGCTGACCCCCTTCGAGTTCCGGATCCTGCACGGCCTGATGCGACGCCCGGGGCGCGTCTTCAGTCGCGACGAGCTCATCGACGCCATTCACGGCGATGGTGATCCGGGGATCATCGACCGAACGATCGACGTGCACCTGGGCCGCCTTCGGCGCAAGCTCGGCGACGACGCTGCGCGCCCGCGCTTCATCGCGACCGTGCGAACCGTCGGCTACAAGTTCGTCACGGCCGTCGAGCGGCGCGAGCCGCGCGCGGCATCGGCCATTGCCCCCGAGGTCGCCTGATGGCGAGCCTCCGTCTTCGGCTGATCGGCCTGTGGGTCCTGCTCGCGCTCGTCATGGCCGTGATCATGTTCGCCGCGGTCGAGCGCTTCAGCTCCGAGCAGGTGACCGAGCTTGCCATGGCGGCGGGCTGGTCAGAGGCCGACGCGCAGGCCATGTTCGATCAGTCCGTCGGCCAGGTGCTCATTCTCGGTGCCGCCGTGGGCCTCGTGCTCGGGTCGCTCGCCGCCTGGTGGCTGCTACGACGCATCCTGCTGCCGCTCAACCGCCTGACCGACGCCACGCGCGCGATTGCCGGCGGCAACCTTGCTGCCCGTGTGCCCGACGCCCCGGACCCCGAGCTGCAGCAGCTGGCCGACGCCTTCAACCAGATGGCCGCCAGCCTGGAGCGCGTCGAGCAGTTGCGCCGCGCCCTCGTGGAGGACGTCGCGCACGAGCTGCGCACACCACTGACCAGCCTCCAGGGCTACACCGAGGCGATGGCCGACGGCGTGGTCGAGCCGACGCCCGAGATGCTGCGCACGGTCAACGAGGAGATCGTCCGCCTCACGAGGCTGGTGAAGGGACTGGATGACCTGGCGCGTGGCGAGCGTGGCGAGCGCGAGCAGGCCCGCGCCGAGGTCGACCTAACGGCCCTTGTCCAGCGCGCCGTGCAGATCCAGTCGCCCGAGCTCGCCAGCCGACGGATCAGCGTCCGCGTCGACGACGTCGATTCGGTGCCGGCCCTGCTCGCGGAGCCGGACGCCATCGGCCAGGTCGTCGCGAACCTGATGCAGAATGCCGCGCGCTACACCGATGACGGCGGCGAGATCGTCGTGCGTCTGGGTGAGGCGGCAGGATGGATCCGTTGCGCAATTCAGAACACCGGGGTCGAGATCCCGGCCGCCGACCTCCCGTTCATCTGGGAGCGTCTCTACCGGGTCGACCCGTCGCGGACGCGTGCGAGTGGCGGGGACGGGATTGGCCTCGCCATCGTCCGACAGGTGATCGAGGCCCACGGCGGGGAGGTCGGCGCGTCTTCGGGAGGCGGTCGCACGGAGATCTGGTTTCAGCTCCCGGTGGCCGCCCCATGACGGCGACTGACCGATGAAACGACCCCTGCCGGCAGGCCTCTTGGTGATCGCGCTCGCAGCGTGTGGCGTTGCCGACTCGCCCAGCGTGCAAGTTGCCCCGAGCGATACGCCTGTGCCGAGCCTCACCGAAGAGCCAGGCGCCACCGTGGCGCCGAGCGCCAGCGATGCGTCGAGCGCCACGCAACCGGCGGCGGCCGCCGATCCGCTGCTCGCCGCCGAGCTGGTCGATGTCCGCTCAGGGGAGGCGTTCACCCTCGGCGCGCTCGCCGCAGAAGGACCCGTCCTGGTCGAGACGATGGCGATCTGGTGCACCACCTGCCTTCAGCAGCAGCGACAAGTGGTCCAGGCTCACGAGCTGGCCGAGTTCCAATCAGTCGGCATCGACGTAGATCCGAACGAGCGATCCGAGGACCTCGCCGCGTATGCGGAGCGCGAGGGATTCGACTGGCGCTTCGTGAAGGCCGACGCGGCGCTCGTCGACCTCTTGGCCGACCGCTTCGGGTTCGCGGTCTCCAACCCACCGTCGACCCCGACCTTCGTCGTCTCGACCGATGGGATTCGGGCCCTCGAGTTCGGGCGAGTGCGAAGCGCCGCCGAGCTCGTGGACGAGCTCGGCGACTGACGCGGCGCCTCGATGGAGGTCTACATCGGGGCGTTCCTGGCGGGGATCGGCGCCACCGTCACGCCGGGCGTCCTGCCACTCTATCCGGCCCTTCTCGCCTATCTGACCGGAGGGGCTGGCGACACGAGGGTGGTGGGCAGCGGGGCGGAGGCGATCCCGTTGCAACGGCTCAGCCCTGGTTGGGCGGCACTCCTCGTATGGGCGGGCGTGGTGGCAGGCATGCTGGCAGTCGGAGGCCTCGTCGCGGCGATCGCGATCCCGCTCGGCCAGGTGAACCGCACCGTCCTGCCCATCGCCGACCTCGTGCTCATCGGTCTCGGCGTCCTGCTGCTGGGGGGCGTCAACCCGTGCCCGCTTACCGCAGCCATCGTGGTCAGCGTTCGGCGGTCGCGGGCCGCTGGTCGGCGCCTTCCTCTATGGGCTCCTGTTCGCACCGATCGCGATCCGTGCAGCGGCCCGTTCATCGTCGGCATCTTCGCGTTCAGCCTGACGATCGGTGGTGCCGTCGGCAGGCTGCTCTTCTTCGCGGTCTTCGGCGTCGGGCTGCCACTCTTCCTCCTCGGGATGATCGGCCAGGTGCGTGGCGCGCAGCTGGCGCGCGCGATCGTCCAGTACGAGCGACCTCTTCAGCTCGGGCTTGGCCTGGTGCTCATCGTGGTCGGCATCTGGGACCTGGCGATCAACGCACCGCTCATTCTGGGCTAAACCGCGGCTCTTCGTTGTTTGGCGACGATGGTGGGTGCCGAGCATGACGAGCACCTGGCGGTCCGGTCGGCTTTCACCACCGCGTCATCGTTCCGTCATGGTTCCGAGCAAGCATGGCTCGGTGAGCACTTCCCGGCGGCCCCTGCGCACGGTCATCGCCCTCGGCGCGCTCGCCGGCCTCATCGGCGGCCTGGCCATGATGACCCTGATGCTCGCGCTCCGTTCGGTGGCGGGCATTCCGACGACCGCGGAGCTGGTCGGGGATCGGGTCGCGCCGCTCATCCCTGTTGACACGTTTCTCGCGCTGCTGGGCTTCATCGGCGGCTATAACCAGTTCAAGCAGCTCGGCATCGGGGCGGTGCTGATGGGCCAGCTGGGGGTCGCCGTCGCCGGCGGCGTCGCGCTCGCGCTTCTCGCCCGACGGGAGATCGACCGGACCGGCGTCGAGCAGCTCTGGAGCATCGGCCGTCGATTGATCGGCGTCATTGCGGCGCTAACGGGCGGTGCGTGGCTCATCCTCGTGGTGGCCCTCTTCCCGAACCTTGGGACGCACTATTTCGGCCTCCCGCCGGGCGTTGCCACGATCGTGACGAGCACCAGCCTCGCCATCCTGCTCGCCACGTATGCTGCCTCGACAACGCTCGCGTACCACCACCTCAGCACGCCCGCGCACACGCCACAGGACGTGACAGACGTCAGCGTGGTCGTCGCCGATCCTGGACGGCGCAAGCTCCTCGTCGGCGCGGGGGGGATCGTCATGGCCGCTTCCACCGGCGGCATGCTCATGCGTCTCTACGATCACGCCACATTCAGCTACGACGGACTCCAGTACATCGGCCCGGACCTCGAGCCGATCACGCCGAACGAGAGGTTCTACGTGGTCACCAAGAACGTCGTCGACCCGCGCGTCAACCGTGGGCTGTGGGCGCTCGAGGTCAACGGCCACGTCGATCGACCGCAGACCTACCAGTTCGACCGTCTCGAGGCGATGAGCCCGACCGAGCAGGAGACGACGCTGATGTGCATCAGCAATCCGATCGCCTGGGGTCTCATCAGCAATGCGGTCTGGACGGGCGTGCCGATGCGCACCCTGCTGGAGGAGGCTGGTGCCCGAGACGGAGCCGTCGAGGTGCTCCTCCACGGCGCCGACGGGTATACCGACACGTTCAGCTTCGAGAAGGCGATGGAGCCGACGACGCTGGTCGCCTACCGCATGAATGGCGAGCCGCTGCCGCAGCGACACGGCTTTCCGGCGCGAATCATCGTGCCCGGCCTCTACGGCGAGAAGAACGTGAAGTGGGTGACGCGCATCGAGGTCGTCGACCGCGAGGCGAAAGGGTTCTACGAGACGCAGGGCTGGGGTCCCGACTTCACCGTGCCCACCAGATCACGGATCGACGGGCCGAGGCTCCGCGATCCGATCAGGGCGGGCGTGGATCTCGTCCTGAATGGCATGGCCTTCGCCGGCAACCGCGGCGTCAGCGCGGTCGAGGTCTCGACCGATGGCCAGCGGACGTGGGAGCCAGCCACGATCACCTATGAGGGCACGCACCTGACGTGGTCCTTCTGGGAGTATCCGTGGCGTCCCGACCGAGCCGGCGAGTACGAGATCGCCGTCCGATCGACGGATGGCGAGGGTGGCGTCCAGACTTCCGAACGCCGCGGCACGGCGCCACAGGGTGCCACCGGCCTGCACGTCGTCACGGCCACCGTGGCGGCCTGAGGATCGTGGCGACGCAGATCGAGATCGAACGGTCGCACCCCGATGCCGCGGCGTCGCGGACAAGCCTCTTTGACCGTTCGGATTGGCTCTATGCGTTCATGCGCGAGCGGTGCTTTCGCGACGACACCGCTCGCATCGAGGCCGCGCTGTGGGGCGATGGCTCGCCCGATGAGGGGACCCGACTGGTGGACATCGGCTGCGGGCCGGGCACGTACGCGCGTCGGCTGGCACAGCGACATCCGCGCCTGCATGCTATCGGCATTGATCGATCGCCACGTCAGGTGCACCGAGCGCGCGAACGCGCGCGTCGGGCCGGTACGGAGAATTGCCACTTCGAGCTCGGCGACGCGCTGCGCCTGCCGCTCGCCGCGGAATCGATCGACGCTGTCATCGCCTCGCGCCTCTTCATGGTGCTCAGCGATCCCGCGCGTGCCCTCGCCGAGATCTACCGCATCCTGCGTCCCGGTGGCCGCTGCTTCATCGCCGAGCCGCGGCCCGGTCTGTGGACCGCGCTGCCGACGATGGCCCTACGCATGGTGAACGGCGTCGCTGGCGAGACGGTCGATCCACCGCGGGTGCCCGACGACGACGTGGACTGGGCGGCTCTGCTCGACACGCAGCCATGGTCGTACGTGATCCGGTCCGGCGATCGCCGCTACCGGTACGCGGTATCCGAGCGTTCGCAGACATGAGCACCTTGGTTACCGGCGGAGCCGGGTTCATCGGCTCCACGCTGTTGTCACGCCTGCTCGCTGCCGACGACCACGTCACCGTGCTCGACGATCTCTCGACCGCAGAGCCGGACTGGGATGCGGGATTCCATCGCGAGCTGCGTGATGGCCGCCTCACCTTCGTGCAAGGCGACGTGACCGACCTCCCGACGGTCATCGACGCGACCGCCGGACACGATGCGGTCGTGCACCTGGCGGCCAATACCGACATCCCCGGCGGCTACCTGGACCCACGCCCCGACCTGGAAGGGTGCATTCTCGGGACGTGGAATGTCGCCGAGGCGATGCGACGGCACGGCGTGCAGCGGTTGAGCTACGCGTCGAGCGGGGTTGTCTACGGCGCGGCGCAGCGCATTCCGACCGACGAGACCTACGGATCCCTGCTGCCGGAGTCGCATTACGCCGCCGCCAAGCTTGCCGGTGAGTCGATCCTCTCCGGCTTCGCACACCTCTACGACTGGCGCGTGCTGGCCTTCCGCTTCGGCAATACGATCGGACCGGCCTCCAACCACGGCGTCGTGCACGACCTCGTGGTCAAGCTCTTGCGCAATGGCAGTCGGCTGGCGATCCTGGGCGACGGGCGACAGGCAAAGCCGTACATCGACGTCGAGGATCTCGTCGAGGGCGTCCTCCAGGCCGACCGCGTGGCGCCTGACCGCCCGTTCGCCACTCTCAACGTGGCGACGCGCGGCACGCTGACCGTGCGGCACGTGGCGGAGCTGGTGATCGAGGCCCTCGATCTCGACCCTCGGGCCGTGGAGCTCGTTTTCACCGGCGCCGCACGGGGTGGGGGTGGCTGGGCCGGTGACACGGCGCTGGTTGACCTTGACGCTGGTGTGGTGCGCTCGATGGGCTGGGAGCCGCAACGGAGCGCCGCGGATGCCGTGCGGCACGCGGCGCGCGGGATCCGGGATCGACTCCTCCGCTCCGATGCGCCGCTCCTTACCACCGCTGAGCGACGACGCGAGCGGCAGCCTGCCGAGACGAGATGACTGGTGCCACCCTGAGCCGCCGCCATCGCGCGCGCGTCGCCACCCGCGTCGTTCTCGCGCCGCGGGTCTCCCTGCCGTTGCTGCTCAGCCTGGGTGGGGCGCTGCTCGGGTTCGGCTGGCTCGCCATCCTCCTGCTCCGCCGGGCCGACGGGCTCGCCACGCCTGCCTACGACCACGCCTTCTTCCAGCAGATCGTCTGGAACGTATCCGAGGGAAGAGGATTCGTCTCGAGCTTCAGTGGGGGCAGCTTCCTGGGGCTACACTTCTCACCACTGCTTGCCGTCCCGGCACTCGTGGAAACGGTCTGGGCCGATGCGCGAGTGCTCAGTCTCTTCCACGCGCTCGCCCTCGCCGCTGCGGGTCCGGCCGCGTTTCTCCTGCTCCGCGCAGCGTTCCGTCCATCGCCGTCGGCGTCGTGGCTGGCGGCTGTGCTCGCAGTGCCGCTGCCCATCTGGAGCGCCATCCAGGAAGCGGGGCGGGCGGACTTCCATACCGAGGCGCTCGCGCTGCCGTTTGCGCTGCTCGCAGCCTGGGCGGGGCTGCGCGGCCGCATCGTGCTCCTCCTTGCGTGCGCCTTCGTGGTGCTGTCGGCGAAGGAGGATCAAGGGTTCACGATCTTCGTCGTCGGCGCCTTCGTCGCCGCTCGCGGCCCCGGTCGCCTCTGGGACGGGCGGCGCCAGCGCCCTGTACGGGGGGTCCGACAGGCCGGTGTTGGCCTGATGGCCATCGGCGTCGCGTGGACGCTTCTCCTGCTCGGCGTGGTGATGCCGCTCTTCCGCGACGGCGCGCTCCTGGAGACGGACTGGTACTACGAGTGGATCACCGAGGGCGGCGGTCCGCTGGCCAACGTTGGACTCGCCGGCGAGCGGCTGACGAACGTGACGGGCTGGATGGCCGCGGGCGGCCTCCTCCTCTCGCTCGCTGGGCTGCCGCTCCTGCGGCCCGCATGGCTCCTCCTCGCCGCCCCACCGATCCTCGCGAACCTGCTCAGCGCGAACCCGGCGCAGGCAGACCTCAAGCTGCACTACACCCTGCTGCCGATGATGCCCTTCGTCCTGGCGGCGGCGCTCGGCGGGCGGCGGCTGCTGGCGTGGTCCGCTCGCCGCCGCCGGCTTGGTGGTCGAGGCGGCCGGCCACGGCCGCTCGGCCCAGCGCTGCTGGCCCTCGCGATTCCCGCGCTCCTCGTGGCATGGATCGGAGGCGGGCTGCCGCCGACGATGCGCACCGAGCGCGGCCAGTGGGATCGTCCGCCCGCGCGCGACGCCCTCCTCTTGGTAGCCCGGCAGGTCCCCGACGGTGTCATCCTGGTCGTCGATGACGGCCTGGCGACGGCGCTCGCGTCTCGAGTCGACCTGCACCTGATCCCGAACGCTGCGCCCGCGTCCTGGGTGCTCGTCGACCGGCGGGCGCTCGATCCGGGGTATTTCTCACGGGAGCGGCGCGACGCGTTCGTCGAGGGGCTCCCGGACGCCGGCCGTTCGCTCCGCGCTGCGGATGGCCGATTCGAGCTCTGGGGTCCGGTCGATGAGTGACCGGTTGGCCGCAGTCATCCCGGTGCTCGACGAGGCTGCCTCCATCGGCGATCTCGTGCGAGGGCTTCGCGCCGCCGACGCGTGCTGCGTCTTCGTCGTCGATGGCGGCTCCCGGGATGGGACGCCCGACCTCGCCGCGGACGCGGGCGCGACGGTCGTGCGAGAGGTTCGGCGCGGCTACGGACGCGCGTGCCTCACCGGCGCCGAGATGGCACAGGAGGGTCACCGGCACGAGGCTGTCGCCTTCCTTGACGGCGACGGATCCTGTGATCCCGCCGACCTCAGCCGACTGAGGGATGCGCTGGGCACGGCCGACCTGGTCCTCGGCCGCCGTCGCGCCCGCGACGTGGAGCCGGGCGCGATGCCGCTCCACGCTCGTCTCGGCAATGATCTCGTGTCGGCGATCATTACCCTCCGCACCGGCCGTCGCATTCACGACCTGCCGCCGTTCAAGGTGATTCGCGCCGGGCTCCTGGATGGGCTGAAGCTCGATGCGGCCGGCTATGGGTGGACGGTCCAGCTCATTTCGCGTGCGGCTGCCGACCCTTCCGCCCGCATTCGGGCGATCCCGGTCCGCTTCCTCCGGCGGCGGGGCGGATTGAGCAAGGTGGCCGGACAGCTGCGCGCATCGGTCCTCGCCGCGATCGCCATGCTGTGCGCCGCTTGGACCGAGACCGCGCCGCGGCCGATGATCGCCATCGTGGCGAAGGCGTCCCGTGCCGGTCACGTGAAGACGCGTCTCATCCCGGAGCTGGGTGAGGACGGCGCCGCTGCGCTGTGGCGAGCCTCCCTGGCCGATACCGCCGCCGTGGTGCGAGCCGCGGCGGCAAAGATGCGCGCTGCCCCGTTCATCATCGTGCGAGCCGAAGAGGTCGAGGAAGTCGCGACGCTCCTGGGTCCGGGATGGACGCCGGCGGCGCAGCGCCGGCCGGGACTCGGCCCGGCCATCGCCGAGGCCTTCGAGACGGCCGCCGCGCTCGGCGCGGATCGGCGGTCGTGGTGAGCGGCGACAACCCCGACCTTCCGGCCGGCCATCTGGCGCACGCGCTTCACCAACTCGACACCGCCGACGCGGTGCTCGGTGCGACCCAGGACGGTGGCTATCACCTCGTCGGCCTGCGCTGGCGCGCGATCCCGCCAATCCCGCTGCTGGCAGCAGTCCTGCGCCGTCGTCTCAGGCGGCGCGTTCGCGCAACCTTCGACGTGGTGCCGATGGGGACGGAACGGGCGCATGACGAGACGAGGCGGGCCCTTGCCGCCAGCGGCTGGCGGGTCGCGGCGTCACCGTCGTGGCCGGACGTTGACACGGCCGACGACCTGCGAGAGCTGGCTGCCCGCCTCGAAGCGGCACCGGCCGACGTCGCGCCACGCACGCGGGCCTGGCTGCAATCGCGCGAGATCCATCCGCTGCCGACCCGGAGCGCATGACCGTGCCTCAGATCGTGTTGCGCGGCGAGCCGGAGGATTATGCCCCGCTCGTCCTGCTTCCCGGCGACCCGCAGCGGGCTCGCGCCATCGCCGCGCGCTTCGACGGCGGCCTGAACGGCGCGCGCCAGGTGAGCGCGCACCGCGGCATGCTGGGGTGGACCGGAACGTATCAGGCTGCGCCGGTCAGCGTCCAGACGACCGGCATGGGATCTCCGTCGATGGCGATCATCGCCGAGGAGCTGTTGCGCCTCGGCGTGCGACGGCTCGTGCGCGTTGGGACCTGTGGCGGGATCGGCGAGGGCATCCGCACCGGCGACATCGTGGTCGCCACCGCGGCGGCCCCGGTCGATGGCGCGACGCGATCGCATCTTGGCGGTGACCCGTACGCGCCGGTAGCCGACTTCGACCTCACCCGCGCCCTCGTCGATGCGGCGCGAGCAAGCGGTCTTCCCACGCACGTGGGTCCGGTGGCGACCGTCGACCTCCTCTACAACCCCGAGCCCGACTACACGCCGCGATGGCGAGCGCGCGGGATTCTGGCGTTCGAGATGGAGGCGGCGCCGCTGTTCTATCTCGCCAGCCGCGCGAGCGCTGCGGGTCGCGAGGCACGCGCCGCCTGCATCCTGACCGTGAGCGACGTGCTCAGCGAGACGATGACGACCGAGGTCACATACCTGCCGCTGGACGACCTCGAGCGTGCCACCGACCGGATGATCGAGGTGGCCTTCCGCGCATCGGCAACTTTCGAACCGACCTAGTCGTGCGGCTTAAGGGTGCGGATAAGGGTGCTTGCCGACAGGGCACGTTCCAACCGCGTCCCCCGACTCTGGCGGCCGGGTGGCGCCCGGTCGGCGTCGAGGCGAGGGCATCGACGATTCGCCCCGCGCCCCCGCGTGGGATGGGCCACCCAACGGCATGGGCACTCACCAGGAGCGCGAGGCCGAGCCCGCTCGTCATCGGCGCATGCAAGGGCAGGAATGAGTGCGCGCCGCATCCGGCAATCAGGGCGCGCGCGACCGGCGAGTGGAAGCGGCGGGCCAGCGCGGCCACCGGCAGAAGCGCGGGGACCCCGAATCGCCCCAGGGCGACCGGATGGCGGATCGCGCCGATCGGCAGGGGGCCGCAGCTCACCCACTGTGAGTCCCTGAGTTCGCCGACGGACAACCCTGGATGGGACGAAGCGCGCCTCACTCTCGATGAGCGCGAGGCCGATGGCCCGCCGCACATTGCCGATGGGCTCCGCGCGATGCTCGGCCATCAGGTGGTTCATCTCAGCGACGATCGCAGCCAGTCGACCTGCGCCCCGCCGGCCCGGAGGCCGAATCGCGCGGCCGTCCGCGCGAGGGTGCGATCTTCGCGCGCTGGCTGAGGAACGGCGATAGCACGCCGCCAGCGTTCACGAAGATGCTGAAGTGGGCGCGCAGTGGATCTCATCACGCGGCGGCCATGGCCCACCGCGAGGAGGGCACGGCCTCCAGCTTACGCGCGCGTCAGGGCTGCCAGATCGTCGTCTCCGGCCTGAAGATCGCCCAGGCGAACCAGAATGGCTGGTCGTTGGGGATCGGGTCCAGT
>Ga0136613_10000444_pt1 | contig 19107 bp, 19 predicted proteins | sample AntDrymUQ2722106_2_FD_106649 | JGI IMG/M metagenome (GOLD analysis project Ga0136613, IMG submission 106649) | Polar desert sand microbial communities from Dry Valleys, Antarctica - metaG UQ272 (21.06) | ecosystem: Environmental > Terrestrial > Soil > Desert | place: Antarctica: Dry Valley... | reverse complement strand
TGACGCCCGAGGTGGCCGAGGTGGCCGAGGGCATCGAGCTCCGGGTCTACCTGCCGATCCCCGACCTGGGCCGGCAGTTCGCCGCGTACCTCGGCACGCCGCTGCGGGCGCGCGGCTACCCACCGATCGAGGGCGACCATGCCCTGATCGTCGAGGTCGCTCCCGGCCTGGCGATCGAGCGCGTCATCGACCTCGCCCTCAAGTCGGTGCCCGACATCGAGCCGGGCATCCACTTCGTGGAGCGCCAGTTCGGCGTCCTGGAGGTCCATGCCTCCGTGACGGAGCACGTCGAGCGCGCGGGCGAGGCCATCCTCGCGGGGATCGGCGCCCGGCCCGAGGACACGCTGCGCCCCCGCGTCCTCTATCTCGACGTGATCGAGGAGGTGACGGACCAGCACGCGGTGATCGTGAACCGCAACCGCGAGGCTTCGATGCTGCTGCCTGGGCAGACGCTGCTCGTCGTGGAGATGACCCCGGCGCTGTTCGCGGCGGTTGCCGCGAACGCCGCCGAGCGCGTCGCCCCCGGCCTCACGCTCGTCACCGTCTCGATGATCGGCGCCGCCGGCAGGGTCTACCTCGCCGGGACGACCCCGGATATCTTGCTCGCGCGCGACGAGATCACGCGCGTGCTCGAGGCTGTGACGGGCCGCGAGCAGCCCTCGCCGAGGTAGAAGGAGGAACGACGGGATGAGCGCCACCGGGGAGCAGGAGCGGATCGACGAGCTTGCCGCGGCGGCGCTCGGCCGCTTCGGCCTGTCGCCCGCGGCGACGGCCACCCTCTGCAACGTCTCCGAGAACCACACGTACCGCGTCGACGACCCCGGGTCCGAGTGCGGCTACGCCCTTCGGGTCCACCGCGCGGGCTACCGGACCGCCGGGCAGATCGAGTCCGAGCTCCAGTGGGTCGACGCGCTCCGCGAGGACGGGGCGGTCGACACCTGCGTGCCGGTGACGGCGCCCGCGGGCGAGCGCGTCGTCGAGGTCTCCGTCGACGGCCTCGGCGCACGCAACGTCGTGCTCTTCGAATGGCTCCCGGGCACGGAGCCCGACCCCGAGGGCGACGCGGTCATCGCCGGCTTTCGCACCCTCGGAGCGGTCTCGGCCCGCATGCACGCGCATACGCGTGCCTGGCGGCGGCCGGCCGAGTTCGACCGGCCGGTGTGGGACTACGAGCGGACGCTGGGAGCCCGCGGGCATTGGGGGGCCTGGCAGGACGGCCTCGGGATGGGCACCGACGAGCGCCGGCTGCTCGAGCGCCTGGACGCCGTGATCGCGGCGCGCCTCGAGGCCTACGGCCGGGGGAGCGATCGCTTCGGGCTCGTCCACGCGGACATCCGGCTCGCGAACCTGCTCGTCGACGAAGGACACGTCCGGGTGATCGACTTCGACGACTCCGGGTTCGCGTGGTTCATGTACGACTTCGCCACCACCGTCTCGTTCATGGAGGACCACCCTCGCGTGCCCGAGCTCCGCGCAGCGTGGCTCGAGGGCTATCGCTCGGTGGCGCCGCTGGAAGCGGCCGACGAGGCGGAGCTCGACACGTTCGTGATGCTGCGCCGGCTGCTGCTCGTGGCCTGGATCGGCTCGCACCACACCTTCGCGACCGAGGCCGCGGAGCTCGGCGCCGGCTTCACGGCCGGCACCTGCGCGCTGGCCGAGCGCTACCTGTCAACCCACTCTCCGTAGAACGGAAGGCCCGATCAAGTGTTCACCCCTCTCACCGGCCGTACCGTGCTCGTCACCGGCGGCACCAAGGGCATCGGCAAGGGCATCGCGGGCGTGTTCGCGCGCGCGGGCGCCAACGTGGTCGTCGTCGGCCGGGACCGCGAACGGGGCGAGGCGGCGGCGGCCGAGCTCGGCGCCGCGTACGTGGCCGCCGACGTGGGCCGGGCGGAGGACTGCGAGCGGATGGCCGCCGAGACCGTCGAGCGCTTCGGTGGCGTCGACGTCCTGTGCGCCAACGCCGGCGTGTTCCCCGACGCCAGGCTCGAGGACATGAGCGAGGCGGACATCGACGCGATCTTCGCCACCAACGTCAAGGGGACGATGCTCTCGGTCAAGGCCTGCCTGCCCGCCCTCGAGCGCAGCGGCCACGGGCGGGTGGTACTGACCTCCTCGATAACAGGACCGGTCACCGGCTACCCCGGCTGGTCGCACTACGGCGCCACGAAGGCCGCCCAGCTCGGCTTCCTGCGCACGGCGGCGATCGAGCTCGCCGCCAAGGGGATCACGATCAATGCCGTGATGCCCGGCAACATCGAGACCGAGGGGCTCGACGAGCTGGGCCCGGAGTACCGTCGGAAGATGGAGTCGTCGATCCCCCAGCGCAAGCTCGGGACGGTGGAGGACATCGGGTACGCGGCGCTCTTCCTGGCCACCGACGAAGCGGGTTACATCACGGGCCAGACGATCGTCGTCGACGGAGGCCAGGTGCTGCCGGAGTCGATGATGGCGCTCGAGGCGCAGTAGCGCCGTGGAGCGCTCGGCCGTCTCGCTGGGGCCGACGGCGCTCGCGGCGCGGGACCGCCTGCTCGCCGGCCTCGACGCCGGACGGCCGGGGCCGGGCGAGCGGCTCGGCGCGGAGCGCGAGCTCGCCGAGCGCCTGGGGGTCTCCCGCTCGACGATCCGGGCGGCGCTGGCCGACCTCGAGCGCAGCGGCGTGATCCGGCGAAGCCGCGGCCGCGGCGGCGGCATCTTCGTCGCCGAGCGCAAGGTCGAGCGGGATCTCACCAGCCTCGCCGGGCTGCCGGCCTATCTCCGCCGCCAGGGCTTCCAGTCCGACGCCCGCGTTCTGTCGACGGCGACCATCGAGGCGGACGCCGAGACCGCCGCAGCGCTCGGGCTGTCGGAGCCGGCCCTCGTGCTGGAGGTCGTCCGCGTGCGGCTCGCCGACGGCGATCCGATCTCGCTGGAGCGCGCGCTGTTTCCGGCCGAGCGCTTCCCGGATCTCCTCGACCGCTCGCTCGGCGGATCGCTGTACGAGCTCCTCGAGACGCACTACGGCCTGGTGCCCGGCGAGGCGGAGGAGCGCATCGACGTCGTCGCCGCGGGCGCGGCCGAGGCCAGGCTGCTCGGGGTGCGCCGCGGCGCGCCGCTGCTTGCCGTGGCGCGCATCGCCTGGGATGCGGAGGGCCGGGCGTTCGAGCGCTCGCACGACCTGTTCCGCGCCGACCGCGCCCGCATCGTCGTGCGTGCGCGCGCAGGGCCCGCGGCGTCCACGCTCGTGGGCGCCGCCGTCCACGCGCGCGGGGGAGGGGGATGACGACCGCCGGTTCTTGCCACGGCGACGATCAGGTGGTTGAATGACGAGCTGTCGGACAACTTCGTCCGCGAGGGTCGGATAGAGGAGAAGGGGAGCATGGCCACCATCAAGGGGGACCCCCCGGTCGAGGTCCGCCGCGAGGACGCTGTCGAGTCCGTGTCGGCAGGCGAGTCGGGCGTCGATCGCCTGAAGCCGAACGCCGTCGGGCTCTGGGGAGTGATCTTCGTCGCGGTCACCGGGGCCGCCCCGATCTCGGCGATGCTGTTCAACGTCCCGTTCGCCACGGGCTTCGGCACCGGGCTCTACACGCCGGCCGCGTTCCTGTTCGCGACGGTGATCCTCACGATCTTCTCGATCGGCTACGTGGCGATGGCGCGCAAGATGCGGGCCGCCGGGGGCTTCTACACGTTCATCTCGCACGGTCTCGGCCGTGAGCTGGGGATGGCGGCGGGGATCTGCGGGGCGCTCGCCTATGCGCTGTTCGAGGTCTCGCTGCTCGGCGGGTTCTCCTACTTCGCGGCCACCAACTTCAACGACTGGTTCGGCTGGGAGATCCCGTGGATCCTCTTCGCCCTGTTCGCGGCCGTCCTGATCAGCGTCCTCTGCTTCTTCGACGTGGAGCTCTCGGTGCGCATCCTCGGCTTCGCGCTGATCACCGAGGTCATCATCCTGGTCATCTTCGACGTGCTCGTCTTCGGCTCGGGCGGCGGCCCCGACGGCATCCAGCTCGAGGCGCTCAACGTCTTCCAGCTGACGAGTCCCGGCGTCGGGCTGGCGGCGGGCGTCGGCCTCTTCCTCGCGTTCTGGTCATGGGTCGGCTTCGAGGCCATCCCGAACTACGCGGAGGAGTCGCGCGACCCGAAGCACATCATCCCGCGCGCGACCCTGATCTCCGTCGTCGGGCTCGGGATCGGCTACGTCATCACGTCGCTGGCCTTCGTCTCGGCGTTCTCCGAGCGCACCCTCGTCCAGGACGCGCAGAACCCCGACGGCCCGTTCTTCGTGGCCATGGAGAACTTCGGCACGAACTGGCTCGCGACGCTCATGCAGGTGTTCATCCTCACCGGCTCGTTCGCCTGCGCGATGGCCTTCCACAACGTGGCCATGCGCTACTTCTACGCCATGGGCCGCGAGGGGATCCTGCCCAAGGCGCTGGGGCGGACACATCGCACGCACCGCTCGCCGTACATCGCGAGCGTCACCCAGACCGCGCTCGCCGTCGCGCTCGTGCTGGCCTGGGGCATCGGAGCCGGCTTCGGCTTCGGTGACGCGTTCGACACCGCCTATGTGCGCATCTACACGATGATGGCCGTGCAGGGCGTGGTCTGGATCCTGGCGATCCAGGCCCTGTGCGCGCTCGCCGTGATCTTGTGGCACCGGCGCCACAAGCACCCCGACTCCGCGCTGGTGGTCGTCGTGTGCCCGATCATCGCGATCGTCGGCCAGGTGTTCGCCATCTACCTGCTGTTCGCGAACATCGACACGCTGGCGGGCACGATCGGCTACGTCGACCTGATCGCGCCGATCGCGGTGCTGACCGTGGTCGGCGCCCTCGCCTACGCGATGGTGCTCAAGCGGCGCAACCGCGCGAAGTTCGACCTCATCGGCCGGATGATCGACGAGGGCGTGTGACGCCCTAGGCTCGCGCGCTGGCGCCCGCGGCCTCGAGGGCCGCCTGCAACTGCCCGCTCAGCGGCGCGCCGTCTACGAGCGCGCCGTCGAGCGCGGCGGTGCCGATCGTGAACGCCCACGCGCCGCAGGCGTCGAGCGTGCGGATGCGGTCGACGGAGTCCACTGAGCCGGCGCAGATCACCGGGAGGTCGGTGGCCGCGACCACCGCTCGCACCAGCGCCTCGACGTCGCCGTCATAGCGGTAGGCGAGCAGGTTGATCCCGTCGACGCCGAGTGTCGCCGCGCGCCGGGTGTCGGCGACGATGTCCTCGATCGAGCCGCGCAGGAGGCACGGGTGGCCGACGATCTGACCGACGTAGGGCCAGAAGCGCACGCCGGTGCCGGCCAGGATCTCCTGCACCGGCTCGATCAGCGTGCCGCCGATCAGGTGGTCGGGGCGGATCTCGGCCGCGGCCCGCGCCGACGCGAGCGTCGCCTCCTCGGTCTCGGAGACCACCTCGATCCAGGTCTCGTGCCCGTGCGACCGGATGTCGTCCATCAGCCCCTCGAGCTCCTCGGTCGTCAGGCCGACGTCCTTGCAGCCGACGTGGCGGATGCCGGTGCCGGCGACGGAGGCGTAGACCTCGCGCGCGTCCTTCAGGGTGACGTCGTCGCGCGTGAGCATGAAGATGAACTCGATCAATTCGGGCCTCTCTGATCTCGCCGCGCCGGGGCGAAGTTGTAGGACAACTGGTACGCTACCACCGGTCCAACCGAGGAGGGAGGCAGGTGCGCGCAGCGATCTGGAACGGGCCGGGAAGCATGGAGATCGGCAGCGCGCCGGACCCGGTGTGCCCCGAGGACGGCGTGCTCCTGCAGGTGCTGGCGTGCGGCGTCTGCGGCACGGACGTGCGCTCCTTCTACAACGGGGACCGCCGGATCGAGGCGCCGTGGGTGCTCGGGCACGAGATCTCCGGCGAGGTCGTCCAGATCGGCCCGCGCGCGGAGGCCGAGGCGGTGGCGAGCGGCATCGCGCTCGGCGACGCGGTGCACTGCATCTCGACGCTCTGGTGCGGGCGGTGCAGGATGTGTCGCAGCGGCGCCGAGAACCTCTGCCTCGACGGTGAGCTTATGGGCTTCGACCATCCCGGCGCCTACGCGGACCGTGTCGCGATCCCCAACATCGCGCTCAAGAACCTGTTTCGCATCCCCGACGGGCTCTCGCCCGCACACGCGACCTTCGCCGACCCGCTGTCGGACGTCATCTGCGGTCACAAGGACATCGCGATCGGCCTCGACGACGCCGTGGTCGTCATCGGCGCTGGGCCGGTCGGCACGGCGCACGCCGCGCTCGCGCGTCTGCAGGGCGCGGGTCAGGTCCTGCTGCTCGAGCGCACCGCCCGCCGGCTGGAGCTCGCCCGGGCGATCGTCGGCGACGAGCGCATCGCCTACGTCGACACCGACGAGGAGGACGGCAGCGCAGCGGTGAAGCGCGCGACGGCCGGGTTCGGCGCCGACGTGGTCATCGTCGCCTGCTCGAGCGACGCCGCCCAGCAGGAGGCGATGGAGATGGCCGCCCCCCGGGGGCGGGTGATGTACTTCGGTGGGCTGCCCAAGGGTACGACGCACATCGCGTTCCCCTCGAACGTGCTGCACTACAAGGAGGTCCAGGTCCACGGCTCGTACGCCTCCCGTCACCGCGACCAGGTGGCGGCGCTGGACATGCTGGCGGCCGACGCCGGCGGCATCCGCTCCGTGGTCTCCGACGTCATCGATCTGGACGAGACGCCCGATGCCTTTCCCCGGATCCGCGCCGGGGAGGCGCTCAAGGTCGTCGTGGCGCCGTGAGCGGGACGCGCCGGTCGCTCCGCCACAGTCTTGCGCAGGAGCTGCGGACACGCATCCTGGCCGGTGAGTGGCGGCCGGGGGACCGCATGCCCTCCGAGCCGGAGCTGGCGCGGCGCCGCACCGTCTCACGGTCGTCGATGCGCGCCGCGATCACCATGCTCGAGGAGGACGGCGTCGTCAGCCGCAAGCACGGGTCGGGGACCTACGTCACCCACCGCCCGGCGCTCCCGCACGACCTCGGCCGCAACTTCGGCGTCTCCTCGCTGATCCGGTCGACCGGGATGAAGCCCGGCACCGTGGAGGAGAGCTCGGGCGCCGTTCCCGCTCCAGCCGCCGTCGCCGAGGCGCTCGGGGTGCCGGAGGGTGCGCCGGTGAGCTCGCTCCGCCGCGTCCGCACGGCCGACGGGCGCCGGGTCGTCGAGGCGACCGACTGGTGCCGGATCGAGCACCTCCCTCCCGAGGAGTTGCCGGAGATCCCCGAGGGCTCGATCTACGCCGCGCTCGCCGAGCGCGACCTGGCCGTCGACCATGGCGTCGCGGACCTGACGCCGCGCAACGCCGACGGCGACCTCGCGCGCCGACTCGGAGTTCCCCGCGGAACGCTGCTGCTCACGATCGACCAGGTCGATCGCACCGTCGACGGAGTCGCCGTACTCGTCTCGCGCGAGCACCACGTCGCCGACGCCTTCACGTTCAGCCTCCTTCGGCGCACCCCCGGCGAGGAAGCACACTGAACGACGGCGCGCCCCTCGTCGTCGGCGTGGACGTCGGCTCGCAAGGCACCTGCGCGCAGGCGCTGGAGCCCGACGGGACGCTGGTCGCCACGAGCTATGAGCCGCACGCTCTCCGCTACCCGCAGGCGGGATGGGCCGAGCAGGACCCCGGCGAGTGGACGGCCGCTCTCGTCGCCACGCTCTCGACGATCCGCGCCGCGACCGGCGGGCGCGAGATCGTGGCCCTCTCCTTCGGCTCCCAGCTCGACGGCCTCGTGGCCGCCGGTGGCGACGGCGCTCCGCTGCACCCCGCGCTGATCTGGTGTGACCGGCGCGCGGGCGCGGAGTGCGAGGCAGCGGCCGAGCGCATCGATCCGCACGCCCTTCGCGCGCTCACCGGCTGCAATCTCGATCCCGGGCACGTCGCCGCGAAGATCGCCTGGCTCGCACGTCACGAGCGCGCGACCCACGACGCGGCCGAGGCATTCCTGCTGCCCGGCTCGTGGGTCGCCTGGCGCGCCTCGGGAACCCTGGCCGTCGATCCCTCGAACGCCTCCTCGACGGGTCTGCTCGATCCGCGCACCCGCGAATGGGCGCCCGAGGCGTGCGCGACCTTCGAGGTCGATCCGGGGCGCCTGGCGCCCGTGCTGCGGTCGGACGCCGTCCTCGGCCCGATCCTCGGATGGCTGCAGGAGGCGACGGGGCTGGACGCCGGCACGCTCGTCGTCCTCGGGGCGGGGGACGAGATGGCCGCGACGCTTGGCGCGGGCGTCGTCGAGCCGGGGGTCGTGTGTGACGTGATGGGCACGGCCGAGCCGGTGTGCGCCGTGGTCAGCGAGCCGGCGCACGACCCGACCGGGCTCGTCGAGCTCCACCCGCACGCCGATCCGGAGACCTGGCTGCTGGAGAACCCCGGGTGGCTCTCCGGCGGCGCCTACCGCTGGTTCCGCGACGAGCTCGGCGGCCCGGAGGCGGCGGCCGCCGCGGAGAGCGGCGCCGACGTCTACGAGCTGCTGAACGCGCTCGCCGAGCGGGCACCTCCCGGCGCGGGTGGCGTCTCGTGGGTGCCGGCGCTGGCGGGTGCCATGGCACCCGAGTGGAACTCACGGGCGCGGGCCGGCTGGGTGGGGATGACCGCCGCTCACGGACGAGCCCACCTCGCCCGCGCGCTGCTCGAGGGCAACGCGCTGGCGCTGCGCGACGTGATCGAGGCGATGGGCGGCGCCGGCCATCCCCCGAACGAGGTGGTCTGCGTCGGCGGCGGGGCCAAGGGGCGGCTGCTGTGCGAGCTGCGCGCGAACGTCACCGGCCTGCCGGTGTGCCGGCCGGACGACGTCGAGACGACGGCGCGCGGCGCGGCGATGCTCGCCGCGGCGGGCGTGGGGCTGCACCCGACGGTCGCCGCTGCGGCTGACGCGATGGCCGGCTCTCGCAGTGCCCAGGTGCATCCCGACCCAGAGCTGCGCGGCCTCTACGACGATCTGCACCGCCGGCACCTCCGGCTCTACGCCGCGCTGCGACCGCTGTTCGACTCCGAGGCGGGGGTCTAGGTGCCCGACGGCAGACTCGACGCCGCCGCCCGGCGGCGGGCGCTCGAGGCCGCGTGCGCGGGGGAGCTCGACCTGCTCGTCATCGGCGGCGGGATCACCGGTGTGGGCGCGGCGCTCGACGCGGCCACTCGCGGCTTGCGGGTGGCCCTGGTCGAGGCGCGGGACCTCGCGGCCGGGACCTCCAGCGCCTCGAGCAAGCTCATCCACGGAGGCCTGCGCTATCTCGAGATGGGCGACGTCGCGCTCGTCCGAGAGGCGCTGCGCGAGCGCGAGCTGATGCTCACGCGGATCGCTCCGCACCTCGTCGCGCCCGTGCCGTTCCTGTGGCCGCTGCGCGGCCGCGGCTGGGAGCGTGCGTACCTCGGAGCGGGGCTGGCGCTCTATGACACGATCGGCGGAGCGCGATCGGTTCCGCGTCACCGGCACCTGGGCCGCCGCGGCGCGCTGGCCGCCGCCCCCGCGCTCCGCCCGGATGCGCTCGTCGGCGCCGTGCGGTTCCACGACGCCGCGGAGGACGACGCTCGCATGGTCGCGGTCGTCGCGCGCACGGCCGCCGCCCACGGCGCCCATATCGCCACCCGGGTGCGGGTCACGGGCTTTCGAGGAGCCGGTGGGCTCGATGCGGTCGATGACGAGACCGGTGAGACGCTGGTGCTGCGGGCCCGGCACGTGGCGTGCGCCGCCGGCGTCTGGACCGATCGGCTGCGCGAGCTCGCCGGCGGGCGCTCGACCCGGCGAATCGTCCCGTCGAAGGGCATCCACGTCTTCGTGGCGGGCGACCGCATCCCGATGGAGACCGGGGTGCTCGCCCGCACGGAGAAGAGCGTGCTGTTCATCGTCCCGTGGCAGGGCGGCTGGCTGATCGGCGACACCGACACCCCGTGGACCATGGGTCCCGACCACGCCGTCGCCACCGGCGCCGACGTGGACTACCTGCTGGCGAAGGCGAACGCGCTGCTCGCCGAGCCGCTCGGCCGCGACGACGTCCACGGGGTGACCGCGGGACTGCGGCCGCTCGTCGCCGAGGCGGCCCGCAGCGACACGACCCGCATCAGCCGGCAGCACGTGATCGAGTCGCCGGCGCCGGGGCTCACGACGATCGCGGGCGGCAAGTACACGACGTATCGGGTCATGGCGGCCGACCTCGTCGATGCGGTCGGCCGCGTGCTGGGCACGAAGGCGCCGTCCGTGACGCGCGACGTGCCGCTCCTCGGCGCCGACCTCACGCGGCTCGACCACGCTGGGTCGAGTGCGCGGGCGGGGATCCCCGCGGCCGCGATGGACGGCCTGGTCCGCCGCTACGGGGACCGCGTCGAGGAGCTGGCCGCGCTCATCGGCGCACGGCCGGAGCTCGCCGAGCCGCTCGAGGGCGGCGGGGGGCACCTGCGCGCCGAGGTGGTGCACGCGTGCACGCACGAGGGCGCGCTCCGCCTCGAGGACGTGCTCGAGCGGCGCACGCGCCTGGCCCTCACCGCGCGCGACCGCGGGCTGGGCGCGGCCGCGCCCGCGGCGGCGCTCATGGCCGGTGCGCTCGACTGGGGCCCCGACCGGGCTCGCCGGGAGGCGGAGGGCTGGCGCGCCAAGGTCGCGGCGGCCCGCGCGGCCGAGGTCGAGCGGGATGACGAAAGCGCGCTCGCGGCGTACCGCGCGACGCTCGCCGAGCCTCTGGGCGCGCCGGTGCGGCGGTGACCGCGCTCGTCCTCGGGCTCGACCAGGGAACCTCGAGCACGCGGTGCGTCGCGCTGGACGCCGACCTGTGCGAGCGCGGCTCCTCGTCGGTCGCCGTCGCCTCGTCGTTCCCGCGCTCCGGCCTCGTGGAGCAGGATCCGGAGACGATCGCGGAGTCGGCGGAGCGCGCGATCGCCGGCGCGCTGGCCACCGCAGGCGCCGGCCCCCGGGACGTCGCGGCGCTCGGCATCGCCAACCAGACGGAGACCTTCGTGGTCTGGGAGCGCGCCACGGGCCGCGCAGTCCACCCGGCGATCGTCTGGCAGGACCGGCGGACCGACGAGGCGTGCGCCGAGCTGCGGGCGCAGGGCCACGAGGAGCTCGTGCGCGGGCGCACCGGGCTCGAGCTCGACGCGACCTTCCCGGCGACGAAGCTGCGCTGGCTGCTCGACCACGTCGGCGGTGCCCGTGCCGCGGCCGAGGAGGGGCGGCTCGCGTACGGCGACGTGGCCGCCTGGCTCCTGCACCGGCTGGCGAGGGTCCACCTCACCGACGTCGGCAATGCCGGGCGCTCGCTGCTCTGCTCGCTCGGTGAGCTGGACTGGGACGACGAGCTGCTCGAGCTCTTCGGCATCCCCCGGGCACTGCTGCCGCCGGTGGTGGACTCGGACCAGATCGACGCCGTGGCCGCGATCGGCGCCGCGGGCGCCGCGGGCGCCGAGGTGCCGGTCCGGGCCGTCGCGGGGGACCAGCAGGCGTCGCTCTTCGGGCTCCGGTGCTGGAAGCCCGGCGCTGCGAAGGTGACACTGGGGACGGGCGCCTTCGTCCTCGCGCAGGCGGGCCAGGCCCCGCCGCGCCCGCCGGCGGGCGTCATCGCCTCGTGCGCATGGCGGCGCGAGTCGACGACCAGCTATGCCCTCGAGGGCTTCATCCCGACGGCCGGATCGGCGCTGGACTGGTTCGCCCGGATCGGCGCGCTCCCGGCCGGCCGGGAGCTCGACGTGTTGCTCCGCAGCGCCGGTACAGGCGATCCCGGCGTCGTCTGCGTTCCCGCCCTTCAGGGCTTCGGGAGCCCGACCTGGGATGCGGGAGCCCACGGCGCGCTGCTCGGGCTGAGCCTCGGCACGACCCGCGGCGACCTCGCCCGTGCGGTCGTCGACGGCATCCTCCATCAGGTCGCCGACGCCGTGGAGGCGATGGGCGACGCGGTGACCCTCGACGCGCTCTGGGTGGACGGTGGCCTCTCGCGCTCGGACCGGATCGTTCAGCGCCTCGCCGACCTCGCGGGCGTCCGCGTCCAGCGCACGGCTCGCTCCGACTCGACCGCGCTCGGCGCCGCAACCCTCGCAGGCCTCGCCGCGGGTGTCTGGGACCGGCCCGAGGCGCTTCCCGAGTTCCCGCTCGACCTTGTCGCCGAGCCGGAGCTCGCTGTGTCGCAGCGCACGCTCGAGCGCGAGCGCTGGGCGGCGGCACGGGGCCTCACCGCAAGCTGGCGCTGAACGGGATCAGTCGTGCAGCGATTCGCTCAAGACGACGAGGACGGCGGCGAGAGCGAACGCGAAGGTGAGCAGCATCATGGGAAGCGCATAGCCTCCAAGTTCGCGCAGAAGGCCAACCAGCGGCGGGCCACCCGCGCGCGCCACGGCGATCATCGCGGCCTGGAGGCCGAGGAGCGTGCCGAACCCTCGTGCGGTCGGGTGCCACTGGCTCATGACGACCGCACGAAGAGGCAGCGCCGCCCCGAACACCAGTCCGAACAGCCAGAAGTACGCCACCATCTGCCAGGACTCACTGCCATCGATCATGAACGCCGTCGCGGCTGACAGCACCAGCAGGACCCCGGCGAGCAGGCGTGCTGCCCGGTATCGGCCGCCGAGCATCGGCAGGAGGAAGCGGCCAGGAAGCGTGAGAAAGCCAGATAGGGCCGCCCAATACGTCACGACCGTCACCGAGAGCCCCGCGTCCTCGAACCGCGCGATGCGATGGATGACGTTTGCCTCGAGCGTGCCGTACGCCAGGATGGCGCCGAGCGTGAACACCATGAGCCTAGGGCGACGAAATGCGCTCAGCTGCGACCTCCAGCCCGTTGCCGAGTCCCTGACCCGGTCGGGGGCGGTCGCCGTTCCGCGAGGCACGGCGAGCAGCGCCGCGCCCGCCCCGAGGACGAAGAGCGCGGCGAGCACGGTCGCCGCGTTCCTCCAACCAAACTCGTCGAGCAGAAAGCCGGTCGCCGGTATGAAGATCGCACCGGAGAGACCCGCAGCGAGCGTGAGGACGGCGATGGCGCGAGGGCGGTCCGGGGGCGCATACCATTGCTGGATGGCCACGTAGGCTGGCTCGTAGAGCGTCATGGCCATCGCCGGGCCCAAGACCAACCACCACACGGCCAAGGCGTGCCAATCCAGCGTTGACCGTGCGAAGAGGGCGATGCCAAAGCCGGCTGCCACCGAGCCGCCGGCGATGATCCACCGAACCCCGAAACGGTCTGCCACGCGCCCGACCAGCGGCGCGGCGGCACCAGCGCTCAAGACAGCGCCACCGTATGCAGAAGAGAGGACGGTCGAGGAGAACTCGCCGCCCGCCCCCTTATCGGTGATCAGGACCGAGAAGCCGTAGAAGAGGACTCCGTACGAAACGGACACGACGATGGCAAGAGCACCGATCAGAGTCGTGCGGCTGGCGTCTGGACTGTTCGATGGCGTCAGAGGATCTGGCTCGGTTCGCTCAGTGGCCGATCCACTTCGCGTTCCGCCAAAGATCGGTCATCCTGCCGATAGGCGGCCCCCTGCCTAGGGCCTAGCCTCCGCCCCCGACTGAGAAGGCGACCCGCCACGCTGGTGCCGGCGCCGTCCAACCATATCCGCGGGGTGACGATGCGGTCCGCCGTCAAGAAGATGTCCACCCAGGCCAAGAATCGGGTGTTCGCGACCCTCTTCACGCTCTGCTTCTTGATGGCGGTGTTCCCGCCGTTCTACCTCTGGGGGAGCGGCGCCGACCCGGAGATCCTCGGGCTGCCCTTCGCGGTCGTCTACATGCTGTTCGACGCCCTGCTGCTCGCGCTCGGGGTGTGGGCCTTGTACTGGATCGAGGACGTTCGCGGCGAGCTCGACTAGCCGGCCGCTCATCGACTGATCGATTCGGAGGGACGAGACTTGACCGGGGACATGTTCATCACATTCGGGATTCTCGCGGTGTTCTTCGCGATCATCGTCGCGATCCTCTACGCGACATTCCGGCAGGACAAGACGTTCACTGGCTACGCGGTCGGAGGACGGTCGTTCAAGGCGATCTACATCGCGATGTCCTACACCAACTCGTGGTGGCCCGGGACGACCTTCATCGCGTACTTCGGGCTCACGGCCGCGTTCGGCGTGATCGGCTGGTACGCGCTGCTGTACACCCTCCTGGGCGTGCCCGCCATGTACCTGATGGCTCGCCGAGCGTGGAAGTGGGGGCAGAAGTTCGACCTCCGCACCCAGCCCGACATGCTGGGCCTGCGCTTCGACTCCAAGCACGTCAAGGTCGTCGCCAGCCTGATCGGCGTGATCTCGCTGTTCCCGTGGATCGTGCTCGGGCTCCAGGCCATGGGCACGATCTTCCGCTGGGCATCGCTCAATGAGCTCTCGATCACCACGGCCCTCATCATCGGCATCGCGACGATCGCGATCCGGCAGATCTGGACGGTCCAGATGGGCATGCGCGGCCTGGTCATCACAGACCTGGTCCAGGGCTTCGTGGCGTACGTGGGCGCGGGCATCATCTGCATCGGCCTGCTGGTCTTCTTCTTCAACGGTGCATCGGAGATCGGCAGCCTCAGCGGGGAGTTCTACGAGCTGCCCGGCTACGGCAGCGCGCTGGGCGGTTGGTACTTCGCCGCGATCACGTTCACCGGGATCATCGGCGCGCTCTGCTGGCCGACGAGCTACCAGCGCATCTACACGGCCAGGGACGTGCGCAGCGTGAAGCGGGGAACGCTGCTGACGCTGCCGATCGCGGGCATCTTCTACGTGCTCCTGACGCTGGTGGCCATGGCCGCGGCGACCATGCCAGCCGTGGCGGACGACCCCCAGAACGGGTGGTTCATCCTGCTACAGGAGGCCGGCGGCACGGTCCTGCTCGGCTTGGGAATCCTCGTGGTCTTCGCGGCGAGCATGGGCTGGATCGACGGCTGCGTGCAAGTCTGCGGCACCCAGATCGCCAACGACGTCGTGGCGCAGTACCGGCCCTCGGCGACGTGGGCACGATCCGCGTCGCCAAGATCTCGATGGTCGCCTTCGTGGTGGCGGGGGCGATCGTCGCCGGGCTGACCTTCAACTACGACAACCTCATCAACCTGGCGATCATGGCCTACCAGGGGATCGTCCAGATCGCCGTGCCGATGTTCCTCGGCATCTTCTGGAAGGGGGGCAACAAGCACGGCGCGCTGTGGGGCCTCGTCGCCGGTTTCCTCGTCGCGCTGGTCCTCACAGGGTTCTACCCAGACGCCATCCCGTGGATGAACGGACTCACGTCCGGGATACTCGCGCTCGTCGTCAACCTCGCGATCTACCTCGGCTGCGCGTTCCTGATTCCGCAGTCCGAAGGATCTCATCGACATCCTGCTGATCTCCGAGCTGGCCTCCTTCGACGCCGACTCACTCCGCGCCGCCGTCGATGGGCTCTTCGCCGAGCGCGCTACCCACGCCGTCCCCGCCACGCTCCCCGGCGATCCCCGCCGGGTGGGCGCGCCCCTACGCCGTGATGGCCGCCGAGGTCGACCTCGACGCCGATCCCGCGGAGGGCCGAGCCGACGCTGAGGCGTTCCTCGCGCCGGTGTGGAGCGCTGAGGATCCAGCACAGCGCTGGGACCCAGGGCAACGTCGCCGAGTGGGCGGACTGCGAGCGGGTCGTCGGCGAGGTGCTCGAGCAGCACGGGCGCCTCGACATCCTCGTCAACAACGCGGGGATCACCAACGACCGCCCGATGCTCAAGATGACGGCCGACGCCTGGAACAAGGTCATCTCGGTCAACCTGTCGGGCGCGTTCTACATGTCGCGTCCCGCGCTCGAGCACATGCTCGAGCGCGGGTCGGGGCGGATCGTCAACATCTCATCGATCAGCGGCCAGACCGGCAATATCGGGCAGGCCAACTACGCGGCCGCGAAGTCCGGCATGTTCGGCCTGACCATGACGCTCGCACGCGAGGCCGCGCAGGCGCTCGCCAAGAAGGGGCAGCTGTCGGGGGCCAGCCCGAACGTCACCGTCAATGCGGTGGCGCCCGGGTTCATCGAGACGGAGATGACCGAAGGCGTGCCTGAGAAGGTGGCCGACAAGATGCGCGCGCAGATCCCACTCGCCCGCTCCGGGCGCCCGGTGGAGGTCGCGCGCATCGTCCACTTCCTCTGCGCGGACGCCTCCTCCTACATCACCGGCCAGGTGTGGGCGGTCAACGGCGGGATGAACATGTAGGAACGCCCATCGGGCGCGTGACCGCTGCTCGTGGCGGCGGGCGCGGTACCAGCGACGGTAGTAGGCGTCCAGCGGGACGCGCCGGCTTCCCTATTCGCCGGGGCGCAAGTCCTCGTCGCCCTAGGAGGGATCGGCGAAACGGCTAGCGAAACTCTTGGACATGGCGCGAATCCCCCTTGCGATCGATCAATTCAACCCGCAAACCCAGATGGCCCTACGGGAACTCAATGAAGCCCTGCCGAGCACCCTCTTCGTTGGCTCCCTCGGGCGGGACTTGTGGGTCGCCTATCCCGATGGCATGGATGAGGACAAGGCGCGAGACGAGACTCGGTCTGCCCTCGCCGCACTCGGCGAGCGGGGCATCCGAGGCGTCCGGCTTGCTTAGGCCGCGAGGGGTACTGCTCGCGCTCGACTGAGCGCGCGGGCCAACTTGGCGAGGATCGTCAGGTCGGCGTGTAGCCGAACCCGATCCAGTCCACGGACGCGCAGCGGAGCTAGCGCCCACTCGTTCTTGAGACGACCGAACTCCCGCTCGACGGAAGCGCGGCGACGGTACAGGGCGGTGAAGCGGGGCGTCTCGCGCGGGATCAACGGGTGCAGCCGGTCAGCCTTGATCCAAGACGGAGGCGGGCTTGCACTCGCCGGTCGGGCAACGCCACTTGCTCGCGCCGCGCTTAGAGTCTGATCCGGCGAACCGCCAGTCCCGTGCTCGCACGTCGGCGGCTTGTGCTGGCCGAGCTTCACACCGGGGGTCTGGCGGAACGGGATGATCGGCCGCACGTCGCGCGCCTCGCACCCGTCGTAAATGGCGGTCAGGTCGTAGCCTTTGTCCATCGCGGCCGTCTCGACCGCGAAGCCACGACCATGCGCCTTATCGACCAGCGGGAGCGCGTGGACCGACTCGTTATCGCGGGCGGTGCGGACGTTCCACGCGAGCGGAAGGTCGGTTGCGGTACAGACGGCCATGTCGAGCTTGTAGCCGTAGAAGCCGCCGCCCTTGCGAGTCGAGACGGCCGAACGGTGCCCCCAGGAGGCGTCCGGGTCGGAGAACTCCGAATCGGCGCGCTCACGCCCACCTTTGCTCACGAACCGCTGGCCGTTGGCGTAGGCGGGCATGTCGGACCCGTCGATGGCAATGTTGCGGCCAAGCTCGGGAAGCTGCGCGTGCAGAGAAGCGGTCACGCTGTCGATGCAGGCGTCGAGCAAGTGGCTATGCGCCCGAAGCTTCGCCGTGAAGCGGTAGCAGGCATACACGGACGGCACCTGCTGCGTATCAGCGATGGCGGCACGCAGGGCCTCATGCTCACGGACGAGAGCGACGGTGCGAGTCCACGTCGGAATGGCGTAGACGGACTTGACAAGGGCCATTCCGACGAGGGATCGAAGCGGATAGCCAGGACGGCCAGTCCAGCGTGTCGCCTCAAGCTCGGAGACGAGAGCCGCGATCTCCGGCGAGTCGAGCAGTCCTGCGAGTTGGCCGACCGCCGAGAGCGGTGGTACCTTGTGGGCGTCCACGGAGTCCAAACCTCTGTGGTCCTGACCCCCGGAGGGTGCAACCTCGCGGGGGTCAACTTTTCTTGCTTCTGAACTCCTAATCTACCTGAGGGGTCGGACGGAAAACCTACCTCAGGGGGTGTTACCTCCTGTCATACGAGGTAAGTCTATTGGACGTTTAGTGGATCACCCAGGTAGGCGTTTCCGACTGGCTCTCCGACTCGCTCTCCGGCGGGTCAATCGAGACCTTGCCGGGAATGACGATCGGCTTGCCGTATGAGACGGCCGTTCCTGTTGGGGATACTACCTTTTCGATCTCAGCGTGAATCGCAGGCACTTGGTCGCTGAAGCCGAACTGGTCGCCCATTTCCTCGATCCGCAAATCGTCGAGCGTAAGGATTTCGATGGAGACCGGCTGCTCATCGGCGTCCACATCTACGAGATGCGCGTCGTCGAGCTGACGGGTCCCGGCTACGCTCGCGTCACTGAGGATCACTTCGAGCGAGCGGTGGCGAAGGTCAAAAATCACATGAGGGTAATCAGGCATTTCGCTTTCTCTGGGGTCGCGGTGGCAGTAGGTAGTACGCGGTAACAACTTCTTCGTGGTCGAACGGCTCAACGACGACGAGAAGAAGCCGCCCGTCTACATGACGGGAGTAGATGTGGCGGTCAGAGCCGTGCGCTCGGGAGGGGAAGTTGCGCTCAGGGTTGGCAAGTACGTACTCCACGTCCTCGACTGCAACCGGCTTTCGTGCGAGCTTGGCCAACACCTTCTCGGAGAACTTGGCCATGCCACGGACTTACTGCTCTGGCGGCGGCGAGACAATGAGGCGTAGGGGAGGACGAGCCTCGTTGCCGTCCCACTGAACGACGATCTGGTAGTTCCCGAACGCCGGAAAGACCAGATTCTCGAAGGTCATGACCATGCCGAGCCCGGCTCGACGGCCCGGCGGAATCTGCGCCCGTGCTTCCGGGGCGGCGGCATCGAGGTCTCCGACCGCACGTCCGATCTCGGCTCCGTCCGCGCCCTGGATGATCACTTCAAGGCGATGTCGGTGCTCGGCCTCGTTCCGTGATAGGAGGAGGCGAACGGCGAGAACAAGGCGCGCGTGGACCGCCGGGACATCGCGGGCGAAGATCGTGTCCCAGCCCGCGCCGTAGATGTCGAGCTTGCCGTCAGGGCGAGCCGTAACCCCATCCGCGAGCAGCGCAAAGTCGAGATCCACGCCGCGAGCCTATCCCGATACCCCTCCCGGTTGGGGTACGACGGACGGAAATCCGAGGTACCGTCCGTCCCGACCCTCCGCAGCTTTGGCTCTACAGCGGGCCGGAGCGAGTTTCGCTAGACCCTCCTAGTTACTTCCCCCGGATAAACGGGTGATCGGCGGAGAGTGCTGTTGGGGCGGCGTCGAGCGATGGGATCGATGCGGTTTGGGGTGCCGGGACGGCTCAGGGCGGGGTGTTGGGCGCCTGGTCAGGCGTAGTGGTGGTAGGTGTCGAGGTTGTAGGTGA
>Ga0136613_10000441_pt1 | contig 19150 bp, 14 predicted proteins | sample AntDrymUQ2722106_2_FD_106649 | JGI IMG/M metagenome (GOLD analysis project Ga0136613, IMG submission 106649) | Polar desert sand microbial communities from Dry Valleys, Antarctica - metaG UQ272 (21.06) | ecosystem: Environmental > Terrestrial > Soil > Desert | place: Antarctica: Dry Valley... | reverse complement strand
GACAACGATGGAGCCACGCGGCTGGGTCCGAACCGGCCAACTGCCCAGTTGTGGACGACGGACTCTGGTTGTGGAGAAGCCCAAGTGGTCGGTAACTACAAGAGATCGCCGACCTCGCCGTATTTACTGACCACTGGGGCGGGCACCTGAGTGCACAATGCCAAGCGGCTGCCCACCCCGCCAGCCCGGCTCGGCCGATCTCTAATCTGATGGATCGTCAGCGGCCGAATCGGTGGGAGTACCCAAACGTGACAGAGATCGAAGTCTGGCCCGGCCGGCCGTACCCCTTGGGTGCGACCTACGACGGGACGGGGACCAACTTCTCGCTCTTCTCGGAGGTGGCCGAGCGGGTCGAGCTGTGCTTGTTCGACGCCGACGGCACTGAGCATCGAGTCGACGTCGCCGAAGTGGACGCCTTCTGCTGGCATGCGTATCTGCCGCGCATCGGCGTCGGCCAACGGTACGGCTTCCGGGTGCACGGGCCGTGGGCGCCCGGCCAGGGGCATCGTTGTAATCCCAACAAACTGCTGATCGACCCGTACGCCAAGGCGCTCGAGGGCAATGTCGACTGGAGCAACGCCTGCTTCGGCTACGACTTCGACGACCCGGAGTCGCGCAACGACGTCGACAGCGCACCGCACGTCCCCAAGGCCGTGGTGATCAGCCCGTACTTCGACTGGGGTGCCGACCGGGCACCCGATGTGTCCTTGCACGACTCGGTGATCTACGAGGTGCACGTCAAGGGGTTCACCCAAACCCATCCGGACATCCCGGAACTCGAGCGGGGTACCTACGCCGGTCTGGCGCACCCGGTCGCGATCGACTACCTGAAGTCGTTGGGCGGGACGGCCGTGGAGTTGCTCCCGGTTCACCAGTTCGTGCACGACTCGCACCTGGTCGAGCGTGGGCTTCGCAACTACTGGGGTTACAACTCGATCGGCTTCTTCGCCCCACACAACGAGTACAGCTCAGCCGGTGACGACGGATCGCAGGTCGCGGAGTTCAAGTCCATGGTTCGCGCCCTGCACGAAGCCGGGATCGAGGTGATCCTCGACGTGGTCTACAACCACACGGCCGAGGGCAGTCACCTGGGCCCGATGCTGTCCTTCCGCGGGATCGACAACAGTGCGTACTACCGGTTGGTTCCTGACGACAAGGCCTTCTACTACGACACCACGGGGACCGGGAACAGCCTGAACATGGCCCACCCACACTCCCTGCAGCTGATCATGGACTCGCTGCGCTACTGGGTGATCGAGATGCACGTGGACGGCTTCCGCTTCGACCTTGCCGCCACGCTGGCCCGCCAGTTCCACGAGGTCGACAAGCTGTCGGCCTTCTTCGACCTCGTTCAGCAGGATCCGGTGATCAGCCAGGTCAAGCTCATTGCCGAGCCGTGGGACGTCGGCGAGGGTGGTTATCAGGTCGGCAACTTCCCTCCCCAGTGGTCGGAATGGAACGGTCACTACCGCGACACAGTCCGGGACGTCTGGCGGGGTGAGCCTGCTGTCGTCGGCGAACTCGCCTCACGCCTGACCGGGAGTTCCGATCTCTACCAGGCTGATTCACGCCGCCCATCGGCGAGCGTGAACTTTGTCACCGCGCACGACGGCTTCACGTTGGCTGATCTCGTGTCCTACGACCAGAAACACAACGAGGCCAACGGTGAGGGCGGCAACGACGGCGAGAACCACAACCGCTCGTGGAACTGCGGAGTCGAGGGCCCGACCGATGACCCCGATGTGCTGGCGATACGGGCCCGTCAACAGCGCAACCTGCTCACCACCCTGCTGCTCTCCCAAGGGGTTCCGATGCTGCTCGGTGGCGACGAGGTGGGACGCATGCAAGGCGGCAACAACAACGCCTACTGCCAGGACAACGAGATCTCCTGGTACGACTGGGAGAACTGCGACGCCGAGCTACTCGCCTTCACCACCAAGCTGATCGCCCTTCGCCGACAACACAAGGTGTTCTGCCGGCGAAGGTGGTTTCAGGGCCGCCCGCTGCGCGGTACCGCAGACATCCTCTGGCTCAAACCCGACGGCAGCGAGATGACCGAGGGCGACTGGAACCACCCTGAGGTCTCGGTCGGGGTGTTCCTCAACGGCGAGGCGCTGCCCAGTCCAGGACTACGAGGGGAGAGGATCGTCGATGAGTCCTTCTTGCTGCTCATCAACGCCTCAGCCGAACCCCGGAAGTGGACGATCAGCGGATCCTGGGGCCAGGACTGGCTGTGTGTGGTGGACACGGCGGCCACCACCGAGCATGCGACCGATGAAGCCGAGGTTCGCGGCGACCTCGTGGTGACCGATCGCTCGGTCGTCCTGCTGCGCCGGGTCAAACCCGCCGAACCGGCCGACGCCTGAGGCGAGGCCGCCCCGATGCCCCGAGCACCGCTGTCGACCTACCGGCTGCAACTGAACCCGGACTTCGACTTCGACTTCGACAAGGCGGCCGCCATCGTCGACTACCTTGCCGAACTCGGTGTCTCACACGTGTATCTCTCGCCGATCCTGCAAGCAGCCAGTGGCTCCTCCCACGGGTACGACGTCGTCGATCCGTCGCGACCGAGTGCGGAGCTGGGTGGGGGTTCCGGGTACAACCGGCTATCCGCCGCGGTGCAGGCGGCTGGTCTCCAGCAGGTGCTGGACATAGTCCCCAACCACATGGCGATCACCGGCCCGGAGAATCGCTGGTGGTGGGACGTTCTTGAGAACGGTCCATCCTCGTTCTGGGCCAGCCACTTCGACGTCACCTGGGACCCGCCGGAGGCCAAGCTGCGCAACACCCTCTTGATGCCGATCCTGGGTGACCACTACGGCAGGGTTCTCGACCGCGGCGAGATCACCGTCGTACGCGACGGGCCGGTGTTCTCGATCCGGTACTTCGACCACCGGCTCCCGGTCTCACCGCGGACATTGGAGGCGATTCTGGCTCCGGCAGCCGCGGCCACCGGTGACGACGACCTCGCCTTCATCGGTACGGCATATCGACGGTTGCCGGCGGCCACCCGTACCGACCCGGACAGCATGGCCGAGCGCAGTCGCGATGCCGGCGTCCTTCGCGAGCAACTCCGCCGCCTGCTCACCGAACGTCCGGCGCTCGGGCACGCGGTCGACAAGTCCCTGTCCGAACTCAACGCGGACATCGACGCCCTGGACGCCTTCCTCGAGATCCAGAATCACCGAATCGCTTTCTGGCGCACCGCTGGGCGCGATCTGGACTACCGACGGTTCTTCGACATCGACACGCTGGTCGGAGTGCGCGTCGAGGACCCGGAGGTGTTCGACGACACTCATGCGCAGATCCTTGCCTGGGTACGCGATGGTGTCGTGGACGGGCTTCGCGTGGATCATCCCGACGGACTTCGCGATCCGGAGGGTTACGCGCGGCGGCTGGCCGAGGCGACCGGCGGGGCATGGACGGTCATGGAGAAGATCCTCGAACACGGCGAGGACCTGCCTGAGTCGTGGCCGGTGGCCGGCACGTCCGGGTACGACCGACTCGCCGCCATCGGCGGGCTGTTCATCGACCCGGCCGGTGAGGCGTCGCTGACCTCGTCGTACGGCGAACTCACCGGTGCCGCAACCGACTTCGTGACCGTGCAGCGCGAAGCCAAGCAGTGGGCGGTACGTGAACTCCTGGCTGCTGACGTCAACCGGCTTTCCGACCTGCTCGCCTCCGTGTGCGAGGGGCGTCGGTATCAGCGCGACCGCACCCGCCACGAGTTGCACGATGCGCTTGAGGAGTTGCTGGCTGCCTTCTCGGTGTATCGGACCTACGTCCAGGCCGAGGCCGGCGTTGTCCGTCCATCGGACATTCGCTACGTCGAAGCGGCGTGCGCGACGGTCGGCGAGCAGCGGCCGGACATCGATCCCGACCTGCTCGGCTTCTTCGCTGACCTCCTGCTGCTGAGATTGCCGGGTTCGACTGCGGCTGAGCAGGAATGGGTGATGCGTTTCCAGCAGTTGACCGGTCCGGCGATGGCCAAGGGTGTCGAGGACACGACGTTCTACCGGTACACGCGACTGCTCGCATTGAACGAGGTCGGTGGTGACCCTGGGCGGTTCGGGACGAGCGTCGCTGAGTTTCACGACGCGAATGCCGATGCGCACAGTCGGTGGCCGGACACCATGACGACCCTGTCGACACACGACACCAAGCGCTCGGCCGATGTTCGGGCGCGACTGGCCCTGCTCTCCGAGATCCCGCAGGAGTGGGCGGCGGCGTGCGCGCACTGGATGAGTGACTCGGCGGTGCACTGGCCGGGCGGCGATCCGGATCGGCACACCCAGCACCTGCTTCTGCAGTCGTTGGTCGGGGCGTGGCCGCTGTCGGTGTCGCGGGCGACGGAGTACCTCGCCAAGGCAACCAAAGAAGCCAAGCTGCACACCACCTGGACCGAGCCGAATCAGGTGTACGACGACGCTAGGGACGCCTACGTGGCCGGCGTGCTCGACGATGCGGATCTGGTTGCTGCCATCGAGGGCTTCGTGGCTGCGTTGGTGGAGCCGGGCCGGGTGACCGCGCTGTCCCAAGCCCTGGTGCAGCTCACCGTGCCGGGCGTGCCCGACACCTATCAGGGCACCGAACTGTGGGATCTGAGCCTGGTCGATCCGGACAACCGGCGGCCGGTGGACTTCGAGCTTCGACGCGCACTGTTGTCAGAGGTCGGCGGGCTGACACCGCTGGAGCTGCTGGCACGCTCGGACGAGGGCATGCCGAAGCTGCGGGTCGTACGTGAGGCATTGCATCTGCGGCGCCGGCGTCCCGAGCTGTTCGGCGCCGGGGCCGCGGGCGCTTATGCACCGCTCGTCTTCTCCGGCGCGGCCGCCGATCACGGTGTCGGTTTCACCCGGGGTGGCTCGATCGCGGTGGTCGTGCCCCGGCTCGTCCTCGGGCTGCACCTTTGCCTACCGGAGGCGCCGACACGCAGCGCGGACCCCCGGCGGGTTTCGGCACTCGGTAGGCAAAGCCGGGTTTGGGGGGACACGGCGTTCGCCTTGCCGGCCGGTTCCTGGACCGATCTGTTGACCGGCGCTTGCTGGCAGGGCGGCGATGTCCTGGTCGCCGACGTGCTGGCCACCTTCCCGGTCGCCCTGCTCGAACGCACGGCCGAGCCAGCACCTTCCTTGGCGGTTTCCGTCAAAACCACCAGGTAGTGGGGAGACCGGCACGTGCAGTTCTCGGTGTGGGCTCCGCGTGCCCAAGGGTCTGTCGAGATTCTGGTCGGCAGCGAGCGGATTTCCCTCCTACGCAGGGAACGCGGCCGTTGGTCGGCTGACGTACCGGCTCTCGTTCCCGGCGTGGACTACGCGCTGGCGATCGACGGCGGACCGCCGCGGCCCGATCCGCGGTCGGCGCACCAACCGGCCGGAGTCGACGGGCCGTCGCGGTGGGTCGACCACGGGTCCTTCCGCTGGAGCGATGCCGCCTGGGGCGGGATCGAGCTGTCCCGCTCGGTGCTCTACGAACTGCACGTCGGAACCTTCTCCGCGGCGGGGACCTTTTCTGGTGTCATCGAGCGGCTGGATCACCTGGTCGAGCTCGGTGTGGATGCGATCGAGCTGATGCCGCTGGTGGAGTTCTCCGGTGCGCGGGGCTGGGGGTATGACTGCGTCGATCTGTGGGCGCCGCATTCGGCGTACGGCGGCCCCGACGGGCTGAAACAGCTCGTGGATGCCTGCCACGCAAAGGGACTGGGCGTCGTACTCGACGTCGTCTACAACCACCTCGGACCGGCGGGCAACTTCCTTGCCGATTTCGGCCCTTACTTCGACGACCGGCACCACACCAACTGGGGCCAGGGCATCAACGTGGACGGGCCCGGCAGCGACGAGGTACGCGCGTTTATCGTCGACAACGCGCTGATGTGGCTGCGTGACTATCACGTGGACGGGCTGCGGCTGGATGCCGTGCACGCCATCGTCGACGAGTCGGCGCTGCACATCCTGGAGCAGCTGAGTACGGCGGTGGCAGAGCTGTCGCAGACGCGCGGTGTGCCGCTGTGGCTGATCGCCAAGTCCGATCTCAACGCGCCGCGGTTCGTCCGCTGTCCTTCGGCCGGCGGATACGGGCTGGCCGCCACCTGGGCCGACGAATGGCACCACGCCCTGCATGCGGTCCTGACCGGCGAAACGGCCGGCTACTACTCGGATTTCGGCTCTCTCGCCCAATTGGCCAAGGCGTTGCGACAGGCCTGGGTGTACGACGGTGAGTACTCCGTGCACCGCGACCGGGTGCACGGCCGACCGCCCGTGGGTCTGTCCGGTGAGCAGTTCGTGGTCTGCGCCCAGAACCACGACCAGATCGGCAACCGGGCGGCCGGAGACCGGCTCCGCGCGTTGACCTCGTCCGGTCGGCTGAAGGTCGCCGCTGCGCTGCTGCTGACCGGGCCATTCGTACCGTTGCTGTTCCAAGGTGAGGAATGGGGCGCGTCGACGCCGTTCCAGTACTTCACCGATCATCAGGATCCGGAGCTTGGCCGGGCGGTCTCGTACGGCCGTACGAACGAGTTCGCCTACTTCGGGTGGCGGCCCGACGACGTGCCGGACCCGCAGGATGTCGCAACCTTCGAGCGGTCGCGGCTGCGCTGGGACGAGCTGTCGTCGGCCGAGCACGCCGGGATGCTCGACTGGTACCGATCCTTGATCGCCCTGCGTCGCAGGCATGCCCACCTGGGCTGCGGCCCGCTCGATGACGTGAAGGTGGACTACGACGTCGAGCACCAGTGGCTGGTGGTGCAGCGACGCGCGGCGGCGATATCGGTGGCAGTCAACCTCGGACCGGAACCCCGTGAACTTCAACTCGGCCAGACGATCCTGTTGTCGTCCGTACCTGACCTGGAGATTGGAGGCAACGGAGTTGTGGTGCTGCCCGCAGACTCCGTGGTCATCGTCGACTCCTCGCGTCGACAGATCGACTGACCCATCCCGGACCGTCGACAGCTGAGCTTCCTCCGAACACCGTCGCGCTGCGCAGACGTGACGGGGGTCAAGCGTCGGCGACGGCGAGCACGGCGGCCACGACCTGCGGCCCGTACCCGAGCTCCGCGTCGTTGTGATCCGCGCCTTCGACGGCAAGGGTTCGTACGGCGTTCGGCGTAGCTTCGGCAACCCGGCGGCTCTGCGAGGGGTCGACGATCGAGTCAGCCGTCCCGTACACGACTGCCACCGGGATCCGGATCGCGCCGATCCGCTCGAGCACCGGAAATTCGTCACGCAGCAGCGTGCGCACGGGCAGGAACGGATAGGCGTCAGCGGCGACCGATGCCAGGTCGGTGAACGGTGAGCGCAGCACCATCCCGGCCGCAGGGACCGCTTCGGCTAGCCCGGTGACCACCGCGGCGCCGAGACTCTCACCGAAGAGCAGGATCCGGTCAGCGGCGACACGGCTGGTCCGCAACGCCTCGTAGGCCGCGCGGATGTCGCGAGCCAGCCCGGACTCGGTTGGAGAACCGGGATTTCCGCCATACCCGCGGTAATCGACGAGCAGTACGTCGAACCCGGCATCGCCCAGCGCCCTCGCCAGCGGTGCCCGGTCAGCTCGGTTGCCGGCGTTGCCCGGCGCCACGAGCACGGTCATGCCGTCCGGGCGCGGCTCGTCGGCCGGTACGAACCAGGCTGCGAGTTCCAGCCCGTCCTCGGTGCGCAGGGTCCACTCGCTCCCGCCGGGCAGAACGTCCGCGACCGGCGCCGGTTGGCCGCCGGTGAGGTAGATCAACTGTCGCTGGAAGATCCACAGCCCGCCGATCACGACGATCAGCACAGTCAGCAGTGCAAGCAGCACGAGCCCCATCCGGCGCACCATCTCTGGTCTGGCGCGTCACACCGTGGCGTGCGGGGGCAGCTCGCTCTTGGTGGCCGCGCGCGAGAAGTTCTGGTACGAGCGCGACGCCGTGGGACCGCGTTGACCCTGGTAACGCGAGCCGTACACCGATGAGCCGTACGGGAATTCGGCCGGACTGGACAATCGGATGAGGCACAGCTGGCCGATCTTCATCCCGGGCCAGAGCATGATCGGCAGATTGGCCACATTGGACAGTTCCAGAGTGATGTGACCGGAGAACCCGGGGTCGATGAAACCGGCCGTCGAGTGCGTGATCAACCCGAGCCGCCCGAGACTGGATTTGCCCTCCAGTCGGCTGGCGACGTCATCGGGCAGGGTGACGATCTCCAATGTCGAGCCGAGCACGAACTCGCCCGGATGCAACACGAACGCGTCGTCGCCCTTGGGCTCGACCAGGGTGGTCAACTCGTCCTGCTGGATCGACGGGTCGATGTGGGTGTACTGCGAGTTGTTGAAGACCCGGAAGAAGCGGTCCAGGCGTACGTCGATGCTCGAGGGCTGGACGAGTTCGCGGTCGTACGGTTCGAGGGCGACCCGACCCGACTCGATCTCGGCGACGATGTCCCGGTCGGACAGCAGCATGGCCAGACCCTATCCGCGGCGGGTACGCGGCTGCCCATCCCTTGGTGATCTTGACGTTGTGGTGGTTTTCGGCCCGCTTTGAGGGCGTGTCGCCGCAATAAGGTCAAGATCACCATAGATAGGGGCGGCGGAACTGGCCTTGACGATGGCGACGCCGATGGCAGTCGTGACCGGTACGGCCAGGATCAGCCCGATCGCCCCGACCAGGGTGCGGACCACCTCCTCGGCGATCACCCCACTCGTCACGATGTCGAGCACCGGGCGCTGGTAGATCTCGAAGAGCAGCAGCAGCGGCAGCGAGGCCCCGGCGTAGGCGAACACGATCGTGTAGACGGTCGAGGCGATGTGGTCGCGCCCGATCCGCATGGCGCTGGCGAACAGGCTGCTGGCCGGCAGCTCCGGCGAGATCTGGTGCAGCTCCCACACCGCCGAGGCCTGGGTGATCGTGACGTCGTTCAGCACTCCAAGGCCGGCCACAATGATTCCGCAGAGGACCAGCCCGGACAGGTCGAGTTCGGCGGCAAAGCCGGCCAGGACGATGTTCTCCTCGCTGGCCTGCCCGGTCACCCGGGCCGCGGACTGGCCGAGCGCGCCGAGGGCAGTCACCATGCCGAGGCCGAACAGCGTCCCGATCAGCGCGGTCGTCGTACGGGCCGAGAAGCCGTGCGCCAGGTAGAGCACCACGAGCATGATCGCCGAGGACCCGACGAGTCCGATCAGGACCGGAGAGCTGCCGGCCAACAGGCCCGGGAGCATGAACTCGAGCAGAATGATGAACGCGAAAGTCAGCCCCAGGATCGAGGCCAGGCCCCGCATCCGAGCCACTGCGATCACCGCGATCGCGAAGGCTAGTGCGAGCAGAGCGATCGGGAAACCGCGGGCGAAGTCGTTGAAACTGTAACGGGCATCTGGGTCGCCGACCGGAGCCCGATTCATCACCACGCGCACCCCGGGCTCGATTCCGGCGCCGTACACATCCGGCGGAAGGTCGAGGCGCACGTTCTCGTTCGCTTCCGGGCCGTCCTCGACGGTGACCGTGGCAGTCGCGCAGGTCTGGCTGATCCCGCCCTCCGGATCAGTTCCCGGAACGCCGCAGTCGTACGGCTCGATCGCCACGACCTCACCGGTCGGGTAGAGCGTGCCTTCTGGGAAGTACTGCTCGGCGACTCGCTGAGCCTCCGACGTACCGCTGGGCCAGAGCAGGAACAGCCCGAGCACGGTGGCCAGCGCAACCGGAATCAGGGCCGCGGCCATGAGTTTGAGCGCACGGCGCTGCTGGGCCTTGGCCGCTGGATCATCCGAGTCCGTTGCCGGATCGACGCGGGTGTGCGAGTGCGGCATGCCCTCAGCATCGCTGACCCCGCGACTGAAATCCGGGAGGACGCTCGGGTGCCCGGAGATGAGGGTTGTCTCTACGGCGCGCTCATGACCGGTCCACCTCGCGCGGCTTGACTCGCAGGCATGACCGTCAGTGCGCCCCGTCCCGCTCCGGCGGTGCTCCTGGCACCCTAGGCTGCCTACGATGCCTGGGCGCCGGACCTGCAACTCCTGCTCGGCGGTGAGGCGCAGGGACCGTTGAGCGCGCTCATCGAGACCGCGTCCGGCAAGTTGCTCTCCTTTCGGCCGCGACAGGTCACTCATCAGCCGGCCCCGCCGGGCGGCCGATCCTCCACAATCGTCCAGTACGGGGCGCAGGTGTTGCGCTGGGCCGGCGGGCAGGTCGCCAGCGAGACGCTGGTGATGGCCACCGGAGGCCGGATACGTCAGCGGGCTGCGGTCGTGGACGGCGACGGCGTGCGCGTCGGCATCTGGCGTTGGCCCTTCGATCCAGACCTTCCGGGCTTGGCGTCGGCGGTCGATGCCGACACCGTCAGCGCGCTGCTCGCCGACCTGGGCATGGGCGGTGGCAAGGTGCGGCTGACGGTCCGGGCATATCGCCCCGGCCGACGCGCCGTGATAGAAGCCAGCGGTAGTCAGGGGCGGGTCTTCCTCAAAGTCGTGAGGCCGCACCGGGTCGAGGCGCTGCACGCCCCACATCGGTTGCTCGCGCGACACCTGCCGGTCCCGCACAGCTATGGCTACTCGACCGACGGCATCCTCGTCCGGCAAGGGCTGTACGGCGGCTCGCTGCGCGGCGCGCTCACCGGATCGGCGGTCCCCCTCCCTGATGCCGGCGCCCTTCAAGGGCTGCTCGATCAGTTGCCGGCCGACCTGGCCGAGACCCAGATCCGTGGCGATCACCTCGGCCGCGCAGCGCACTACACCGACGTGGTCGCCAGCTGCCTCCCGGACGAACGAACTCGACTCGACGAATTGCTCGGCCACTTGGCGGGCGTGGATCCAGGCGATCACCCGACGGTGGCCGTCCACGGAGACTTCTACGAGGGCCAGATCCTGGTCAACCGCGAACGCGTGAGCGTCTGCTCGATCCCGACACGGCGGGCGCCGGTCACCGGATCGACGAGTGGGCAACCATGCTGGCCCATCTCTCCGTTCTCGGCCTGCTGCACCCTAAGGCGAGGCGGATCAAGCGGTATGGCGCGCAGCTGCTCGCCGGCGCCGAACAAGCTATTCCGCAGGCGAATTGCGCCCCCGGATCAGCGCCCTTGCCGAGCAGTGGCTTGGCAATGTCCACGAAAACTCGAACGCCACAGCGGCTTCGAGGTCCCGTGGAGATGAGGAACGACTCATCGTCCTCTCCTGACCAGCTCACGTCGACCGAGCACCGTGGGATCTGAAAACAGTGGAACTCACGCAGTCGACATCGACGACATCGAAACACACCGAAAGGAAAGAGATCATGGAGATCAGCAGAAAGTGGCAGGTCATCAGCGTCGGAGCCGCCCTCACCGGAGTAGGACTCACCGGTGTCGCGCTCGCCGACACCTCGACTCCGATGACGACGCCGCTGCAATTGCGCCGATCAGTGTCAACGCATTCGAGGACACTTCACCGGAGTCAGCCGACTCACCCAACCAGAGCATCGCCGAATCGGCGGACTCGCCCTGCGACAGCCCCGATGACCCCGGGTACGTCGACCCGTTCCCGGAATCAGCCGACTCACCGAACCAGAGCGCGAACGACTCCCCGCCACCCGCGCCGGCACCCGCACCCCAGCCGGGCAATGGCGGCGGTGGTGGCGGCGACGACGATTCCGCCAGCGCGGGCAGCGCGGGCAGCGCGGACAGCGCGGACTAGGCCGGAGACTCGGCAGCGCCAAGCATTCAGTCCGGGGTTATTGGGCTCGTCCGGCAGCAGATGAGCCCAACAACCCCGAGGTCGTGTGCCCCGCATGCGATCAGGGGGCGGAAACTAGATCGTTGCGTTATCCGTACGGCGCCTCGAGGCGGTAGCCCATCCCCCGGACGGTGGTGATGGCGTTCGGGCCGAGCTTGCGGCGCAGGTATCCGACGTACACGTCGACCACGTTGGACCCCGGGTCGTAGTCGTAACCCCACACGTGACTGAGCAACTGCTCGCGAGACAGGACCTGCCCAGGGTGCCGAAACAGCGTCTCGGCCAGCAGAAATTCCCGCGCCGAGAGGTCGATCGCCTTGCTGCCGACGTGGGCTCGGCGACCCCGTAGGTCCAGCCGGAGGTTGCCGGCGGCCAGCACGGTGATCTCCGGGGAACGGTCGTTGGCCAGCCGTACCCGGATCCTGGCCAGCAGTTCCTCGAAGCGGAAGGGCTTGGTCATGTAGTCATCCGCCCCGCCCTCGAGCCCGGCCACGGTGTCCTGGACTCCGTCCCGAGCGGTGAGCATGACGATCGGGATCGGTGAGTGCGCGGCGCGGATGGCGCGGAGCACTCCGAACCCGTCCAGTCCTGGAAGGCCGATGTCGAGGACGAGCAGGTCGAAGTCACCGGTCAGCGCGAAGTCGCGCGCTCCCTGTCCGTCTCCGACGATCGTCGTGGTGAAACCGCTGGAACGCAGGCCCTTCTCGATGAAGGCGGCGATGCGGCCCTCATCCTCGGCAATCAGGATTCTGTTCACGACGGTCTCATCTCACTTGCTGTCTCCGACCGGCTCCGTGCTGTCGACTGTCGCTGTGTCGTGCGCGCCGGTCCGGTCTCACCCGAGCGAGGAACGCTCCCGTGCCCCACCGAAACGTGGTCGTCATCGGCCAGGACGCCGGGTAGTACGAGCGTGAAGGTCGCACCACGGCCGGGGCTGTTGTCCACCGCGACCCGGCCCTGATGTGCTGCAACGATCGCACCGACGATTGCCAGACCCAGCCCGGCTCCGTCCGGTCGAGAGGAGTCGCCGCGACCGAAGCGCTCGAAGACGTGCCCCTCGGTCCCCGGTTCCAACCCCGCCCCGCTGTCACTGACCCACAGCCAGAGGTTTCCGTCCATGATGCGCGAGCCGAGGGAGATGTGGTCTTTCACATTGGTGTGCTGAGTGGCGTTGTGCGCCAGAGCAACCATCGCTTGGGTGATCCGTTGTGGATCGAGCACGACGGTGGCCCACGCGACGGATTCCAACATCCAACGTCGGTCGGCGAGCGCGCCGATCTTGTCGAAGATCGAGTGCGTCAAAGTTCCGGCGTCGGTCGGCGCCGGCACGACGAACTCGGGCTGCTCAGCCCGGGCCAGAGTCAACAGGTCGGTGACCAGCCGGTTCATCCGGTCGAGTTCATCGTCGACCAGCGCGGTCGTCTCGGCGATGTCTTGAGGGTCCTGTGAATCCAGGAGTTCGAGGTGCCCGCGAACGATCGTGATCGGCGTACGCAACTCGTGGCTCACGTCATCGAGGAACCGGCGTTGGCTGTCGAATCCGGTCTGCAGGCGGTCCAGCATGCCGTTGAAAGTGGTACCCAGTTCGGCGATCTCGTCTCGAGGACCCTCTGGGACGTCGATCCTGCGGGACAGGTCGGTCTCCCCGATCTGTCTTGCGGCCTCGGTGATCTCGCGGATCGGGCGCAAGATCCGGCCAGCAATGATCCAGGCGGCGAGGGTGGCAAGCACAAGTGTGCCGCCACCGACCAGCAGCATGACCCGGGCGGCTTCGTCGGCGGCCTGGCGCTCCTGATCGGCGAAGTAGGCAACGACGATGACGCCTCGGGCAGGGTCCCCGGGCAAGGTCACAGGCACCGCGATGTAACGGACCTCCCCGGCACCGCTCTCGTACAGGCCCGCCCGGGTCACGCTCACCGAACCCGCGAGGGTGGAGAAGACCGGATCCTGGGACAGCAGAACCGGTGCCTGCTGGCGACTCTGGTAGACGAACTCACCGTTCACATAGCCGAGGAATTTTTCGTTGCGGTCCGCCAGATTAAAAGTGATCGCGAACAGCAGGACCTCGTCAACGTCGGTGAAGCGTTCACCGGTCGTGGCATTCACCCCAGATTCGGTGAGCCGGTCGAACTCCTCGATCTCACCGCGAAGTCGGCTGTCCATCCGCTCGTTCGTCGCCGCGATCAACAGTCGCCACGTGACAAAGGTGCTGACGAGCAGGGCGAGCAGAATGAGAAGCAGGACGAACCCGAGGATCCGGAACCGGGTGGAAAGCATGCGGCGGCTGTTGCCGGTCGCCTGCGCGGCGGCAACGTCAGGTTCAGCCGTCGTCATCACCGCCGCCTCCCCCATCGTCCCCGCCGCCGCCACCGCCGTCGTCACCTCCGCCGCCACCGCCGTCGTCACCTCCGCCGCCGCCGTCGTCATCATCCGCCGGTGGCGGTGGAACCTGACCTCCACCGTCGGGCGCCGGCACCGGAGGAGGGATCGGGATCGGGATCGGAGGCGGTATCGGTTCGGGGATCGGAGCGGGGCTGGGCGCTGGGTCGGGGGCCGACGATTTAGTGCTGGCGCTCGGGTCCGGGAGGATGACGATCGGCCCGGGTAATTGCTCGCCGGAGGGACCAGTGTCGGCCGTACTGATCAGGAAGCCACCGAAGGCGAGGACGACGGCAACCGCTGCAGCGATCAGGCCGCCGAAGACAGCCTGGCCTGAGCGGATCACTACCTCATCCTGCCGACGGACGATGACAGCATGGTGAGAGGCATATGAGAAGTCTCTTAGGTCGCGGGTGAGCTAGGCTCGTTTCGCCGCTGCGCGGCCTCCGCGGGTGTAGTTCAATGGCAGAACATCAGCTTCCCAAGCTGACAGTGCGGGTTCGATTCCCGTCACCCGCTCCACGCTCAGAGGGGCCATCCGGCCAGGTCAGAGCCCTGTTTCACGCTCCCGGTCGAGTGGACTCAATATCCCTCAATAGCCCCCAATGGGCCTTTCACTAAGGCCTAGATTAGGCCCGGCTGCCCGGTCTACGTCGGTGCGTCGAGAACCTGTTGACCAGACTTGACGACGTGCTCGGTCCAACGGGGTGCCATTCCAATAGCGAAGCTCGGCGCGGCCATACGCGGATCGGGTGCCCACATCGCGGGGTCGGCGGCGTTAGGATCGGCGTAGGCCGATCTGGAAAGCTCCCGGATGACGTCAGGCACGACACTGGTGGTACACCGTAAATGTGGTGATCTCAAAACTCGGGAACGCGCAGTCCAACTCCGAGTCGGAGCTGAGCGGCTCCGCACCGCCGCACCCCGCGATCAGCAGCGTGCTGACAGCCGCGAACCACCGACGCCGAACATGTCTACAGACGCTAGAGGGTTCCTGGCGGTTCCTGGGGGTTCCTGGGCACGCCCACAGTCGGGTGAGCGAAAGCGTTGGCCGAGCCGGGCACGTTATCTCGCGCATGGCTGCCAGACCTGAGTTCAACGCGATCAGGAGGTCGAGGGCTTCCTCCAGCCGCACCTCGCCGACGATGATCCGGGACGGGCGCATCCGCAGGGCTTCCTTGACCAACCGCCGGAGCAGGATCGCCCCTTTACCTTCGAGGTTGGGCTGGCGGGTCTGCATCGAGACCACATCCGGCAACGGGATCCGCAAACGAAAGGACGATAAAGAACACATGTGAGGCTCCCCGCAATGCCGCTGCTGGGGCCGCCGCTGGGGAATGTTTGCTGGGGCCGCCGCTTGGGCGCCGCGTTGCTGCTCGATCAGGCCGACATCAACTGGCGACGCCATCCCCCTATCCACCCTGGACGAGGGGACGGGGGGCGCCTCACATTCCGGGGCGCCTGTTTGCGTCCTTCGTGTCGCCGTTGGGTACCTGCTCGGGCGGCACCCATCCACCGATGCCTGGAATCAGCCATCGTCCGTGCTCGGGCCGAGCCTGGCTCACGCCGTGTTCTGACAAGGATCAAGATCAACGGACGCGGCTGACTGTTGCTCGTGGTCATGGCCCGGAGTTTCGAGGGGGTTCCAGGTTGTGGAGTCCTCTGGTCGTGGCCGGCGCGGCCGGGAGCGTGATCTCGAAGCGGGCTCCAGGTCGACCGCGAACGAGCGCCACGTCGCCTCCGTGTGCTTCGGCAATGGCCCGCACGATGGCCAGACCGAGTCCGGCGCCAGTCCTGGCACCGTCCATCGCGCTCCGTTGGAAGCGTTCGAAGATGCGGTCAGCGTCTTGTGTTGGTACCCCGGCTCCGTGGTCGTCGACCCACAACCGGGCGTACCCACCTTCGATGCTGGTACCCATCTGGATCGTCGTGCCCTCGGCGGTGTGCTTCGCGGCGTTGTCGGCGAGCTGCAGCATCGCCTGGGTGAGGCGGCGGCGGTCGCCGAGGACGACCGTTGGGTCCCGGGCGTCCACCTTCCAATCCCGAACCGCCATGGCCTGGGCCTTGCGATGCACTTCACGGACCAGGTCACGAAGGTCCAGCGGCTCAAGCTGAAGAAACTCTGGCTGGTCCGCTTGGGCGAGCAGGAAAAGATCGTTGACGATTTCTGTCATCCGGTCGATCTCGTCGGTGATCAGGGCGATGGTTTCCTGGCGTTGCTGGGGTGTTTCGTACAGTTCGAGCAGTTCCACGTGACCTCGGATGATCGTCAGGGGTGTGCGCAGTTCATGGCTGGTGTCGTCCAGGAAGCGACGCTGTGTGGCGAACACCGCCTCCAGCCGGGTCAGCATGTCGTTGAAAGTTGCGGCGATCTGCGAAGCCTCGTCGCCGCCCGAGATCGGGATCCGTTGGGTCAAGTCCGTGTCGGTTATTCGCCTTGCCGTACTGGCCAGCGATCGCAACGGTCGCAGGATGCGTCCGGCAAACGCGAATCCCACAAGCGAGGCGACGACAAGGGTGCCGATCTGGATTGCGATCTGCGTGCCGACCGCGGCGTCGATCTCGCGGCGCTCGAATGCCGGAAAGTTCACCACCACGAACAGGCCGTCCTGCCGGTCGCCTTGCAGGGGCATGGCAACGTAGCGGGCCAGGCCTAACTGTGTGTTGATGTCTCCGCTTTCTGAGCGCTCCAGCGACAGCCAGTAGGTGATCGCCGGTGCTATCTCGGTCGCGGCCGCGGCGTCCTGAGCTCTTCGCGACTCGTACAGTTCACCGTCCACGAAGGACAACAGCGCCTCCCCCTCGCTGGGGACCTTTCGGGTGAAGTAGACATCGAAGACGGCTTTGAGGTCTCCGTCGAAAGGTTCGCCTGTTTGCGGGTTGTTGCCGGCGCTCAGTAGGCGGAACTCCGCAGCCTCCTGCTCCAGACCTAGTTGCACCTCCTGCTCCAGTTCTTGGAGGAGAACCGTGCGCAGAACCAACACCGACCCAAGAGAGGACAACAGCAGCAGACCGACGACGACCGAAAGGATGCGTACCCGCATGCTCCCCAGCCAGGCTTGCCGTCCAGCCTTGGGTTCCACCATTCCGTGGAGACTAGGCACCCGAAGAGGCGGATGTCCTGTCCGTCGGCCCACTCCGTCATGTAACGCGTTCGACCGCCGTTGGGTCGATCATTTCTAAGGGTGGGCCGAGCAGCTGTCCCAGCCCCGGGGTCTGTGATAGCGGACGAACACAATCAGCGTCGCTCGCAGACAGCGACCCCTCATCGCCCATGTGGATGATGAGGGGCCGTTGCTACGGCAGCGGTTCTAGCTGGCGGAGGTCACAGCCTGGCGCACTGGTCCTCCTTGTTGCCCTGCACGATGTTGCCGCCACCGGTGGGTGGGGGCTGGTTCTCCTTGCACTGCAGGTTTCCGTCGATCCGGTTCTTGTTGATCGTGACGCCACCGGTGTTCTGGAAGGCTTGCAGATCGGCGTTGATGGTGTTGTTAGCGGCGATCAGGGAGCCGCTGTTGTCATCGAAGAGCAGAGTGCCCTCGATCTGGTTGTGGCGGATGGTCGCGCTGCCGCCCTGCACGAGCTGCACCGAGCCGCCGACCGTGGAGCCGGTGAGCTTGACCGACCGGAAGTTCTCGGCCTGGACATTGCCGATCACGTTGACCGAGGTCGCGGCGAGTCGAGCATTGGACTCGACCTTGATGGTCCCCTTCACCCGTGTGCCCTCCAGCGTGCAGGTGGCGCCGGAAGGCACCCGGAGGTTGTCGACTGTGACGGCGCCGAGCGTCCCCCGGCAGGTCCGCTCCTCGGCATGGGCGACGCCGGGTACGGCGAGGGCGACCGCGGCAACGCCGGTCGCCAGTAACAAAGTGAGGCTGCGCTTCATGGCGTTCTCCCGATATTCGGTGGCCCTGCGTGGGCCAATGGACTCAGGGTCGACCGGCTGCGTGTGCGCTGAGTGAGACCGCCATGAGACAACCCTTATGAAAGTCCATCGACGAGCCGTCACCAGCAGAGACCGCGACAGCCAGATCATCGAGGAGAGCAGCCCAGGGCCCCAGCCAAGAACGGCAGCACAGATGTCGCAACCGATACAGGCGTACTCCGGCACGCTGCCCGGCTGATCCACCCACGACCCGACCTCAGCGTCGAGGACCTGCCCCCGAGTCTGTGACGGCCCCTTCGTTCACCCGGCTGCCAACGGTTAGGTTGGCGCCATGACAAGGGAAGGTCCGCGGCCATGAGCTATGAGTACAAGGTTGTCGAGATACGCGAGGGCATGATCGGCGGGAAGATGTCCGGCGACAAACTCGAGAAGGTGCTCAATGAACACGCGGGTGCCGGCTGGCAGTTGAGGGCAATCACGTCCGTTGAGGTCAAGGGCCGTGTCGGTCCTGGTGGAGTGGACGGAATCCTCGTGACTTTCGAGCGTCCGAGATCCTGACCCCCGCTGGGAAGATCAACGGGGTGCTCAGGATGTGTGCCTGGACGATGGCCCGGCAGCCAGGCTTGAGATCGTCGGGTGGTTCGACCCTCGCTGTCAGCTTTGCCGCCGATCCGGCCTAGGGCGCGGGCCGCCGTAATAGGCAGGGCGATTGAAGTCGCGGTTGAACCTGCCCCAATCCATGTGCCCCTGCTTGCCCGCGTAGCCGTGCTCGAGCAGCCACTCCCGCTGCGCGTCCTTCAACCGGCGGAACCCGTCATAACCCCAAGGTGAAGGCGGGTCACCGGCCTCGACGAACGCGACCATCCGCGACACCACATCGCCGTCGAACAGCTCGGGCGGCGGCAACTCACTGCGGCCAGACGGCGGCTCCGGTGCCTTACGCCGCGCCATGCCGACCAGACCACCGCGACTGCGCCGCACGCTGCGCCCGAACCTGACGGCCATTACGCCCCCGACCATCCTCATCATCAGCGGGCAGACGAAGGGTGTCCAGCAACCGCACCAACGCCAGCCGGCCCTGCCTCACTTCCGTCACAGCCTGAGCCAAACGCGGCTGCCCCGCACTACCCACAATCACCAACCCACCGGCGGCAAGCAGCGCCTCGAGACTGGCCACATCATCGGCCTGACGGCACGCAGCCTCAACCACCGTCAACT
>Ga0136613_10000440_pt1 | contig 19218 bp, 16 predicted proteins | sample AntDrymUQ2722106_2_FD_106649 | JGI IMG/M metagenome (GOLD analysis project Ga0136613, IMG submission 106649) | Polar desert sand microbial communities from Dry Valleys, Antarctica - metaG UQ272 (21.06) | ecosystem: Environmental > Terrestrial > Soil > Desert | place: Antarctica: Dry Valley... | reverse complement strand
CTCGCTTGGCGGTTGCCCGTGGTGGGCACCGCCCCGCATGCGACCGTAGGTGCGCTTGGCCTTGCGGCCCAACCAACGCTTGGCGCGCTGTGCAGCGGGAAACTCGGTGGACAGCACCGCCAAGCCGGCGAAGACCACCAGGACACCTGGGCCGGGCAGCACGAGCAGAGCTACGCCTGCCGCGATCAGCGCCATCCCCACGACCAGGACGACCAGCCGGCGGCCATGACGGCGCCAGCCGGATGGCGCCGCGAAGGGCTGTGGCAGGGATTCCATGCTTTTGCATTCTCTCACCCCAGCTATGTCGCCGACAGCCCCCCTGGCCGGGTGCGGTAGCGGGCGTCGGTGTCCGTTCCGGCACCCTCTCGGCTCCGGGCTCGCTGGGATGGGTAGCCTCGGCGGCGATGAGCTATGAGGTGGAGTCCAGCAAGGTCACCCACAACGGTGTGATGGCCACCATCCGCGTCGACCGGCTGCGCACGCCAGACGGTGACATCGCCGAACGCGAGGTGGTCGAGCACAGCAGCGCGGTGGCGATCATCGCGATCGACGACGATGGCCAGGTGGTGCTGGTCCGCCAGTACCGCCACGCCGTCGGTGATCGAGTGCTGGAGCTGCCGGCCGGCAAGCTCGACGTGGAGGGTGAGTTGCACGAGGCGGCGGCGCGCCGAGAACTGCTGGAGGAGGTCGGTCTGGTGGCCGACTCGTTCGAGGAGTTGACCCGCTTCTACAACTCGGCGGGGTGGACCGACGAACAGACCACGGTCTACCTCGCCCGCGGCCTCCGGGACGGCACCGTGCCTGGCGACTTTGTGCCGAAGGCCGAGGAGGCGGACATGGACGTCGTGCGGATGCCGTTGGCGCAGGCGGTGGCGTTGGCCGAGGACGGTGAGCTCAGTGACGCCAAGACGCTGATCGGCCTGCTCATGGCTGGCTCTAGACTGCGCCAAAGCTCCCGAACAAAGGCGTTGCGGTGAGGATTGGGGTTCCGACCGAAGTCAAGGAGGCCGAGTACCGGGTTGCGATCACGCCAGCCGGGGTGCGCGAGCTCACCGTCGGCGGCCACGACGTGCTGGTGCAGGCGGGCGCGGGAGAGGGGTCGGCGCTCGAGGACGACGACTACGTCCGTGCCGGGGCCAAGATCGTCCCCGACGCAGCGGCGGCCTGGAACGACGTCGACATGGTGCTCAAGGTCAAAGAGCCCCTGGCCTCAGAGTTCGGGTTCCTGCGGCAGGACCTGGTGCTGTTCACCTTCCTGCACCTGGCCGCCGAGCGCCCGCTGACTGAGGCGCTGATCGAGTCCGGCTGCACCGCCATCGCCTACGAGACCGTGACCGGTCGTGACGGGAGCCTGCCGTTGCTCGCCCCCATGAGTGAGGTCGCCGGCAGGATGGCGCCACAGGTCGGGGCGAATGTCCTGCAGAAGTCGGCAGGCGGCAGGGGCGTGCTGATGGGGGGTGTCTCCGGTGTCCTACCAGCGCACGTGGTGGTCATCGGGGCGGGCACCGCCGGCAGCAATGCCGCCTGGATCGCCGCTGGCATGGAAGCCAACGTCACCATCCTGGACCTGGACATCGGCCGGCTGCGGGCGATCGATTCGATCGACAAGGGCCGGATCACCACGCTGATGTCAAACCGGCTGACCCTCGAAGAGCAGGTCGCCGAGGCCGATCTGCTGATCGGGGCGGTCCTGGTTCCGGGCGCCCGGGCCCCGCACGTGGTCACCGAGGACATGGTCGCGTCGATGCGGACCGGTGCGGCGCTGGTGGACATCTCCATCGACCAGGGCGGCTGCGTCGCCACCAGCTCCGTCACCACGCACACGGACCCCACCTATGTCAAGCATGACGTGGTCCACTACTGCGTCGGCAACATGCCAGGCGCGGTTCCGCGCACCTCGACCTACGCGCTGACCAACGCCACGTTGCCCTATGTGGTGCGCGTCAGTGACGCTGGGGTGTCCGAAGCCGTGGCCAATGACCCGGGACTGGCGGAAGGCGTCAACGTCGTCGGCGGAAGCGTGACCAACGCCGGTGTGGCCGAAGCGTTCGACATGGAGCTCGTCGAGCTGCACGACGTCCTGCACTGATCGACGCGGGACCGCTTCGCGACAGGAGCGTGAGCAGTCCCGGAGCGAGGGGGGAGGACTTGAGGGCCAGGCTGCCTCGTCACGCCGATCGCTACCTCGACTTCTTGGCCGTGGAGCGCGGACTGTCCACGCACAGCCTGGCGGCCTACCGTCGCGACCTCACCCTGTACGGGGCCTACCTGACCGGAGTCGGGATCGACAGCCCCTTGCGCGCCACACCGGAAGACCTCGCCGAGTTCGTCGCCTGGGTGCGGGACCGTCGGACCGACCGGGACAGACCCTATGCCGCATCGACCGTGGCTCGAACACTCGTATCGGTGCGTGGACTGCACAGATTCCTGGTCCGCGAGGGGCTCGCGGACGCCGACCCCTCCGTCGAGATCAGCGGGCCCCGGCCTCGCCGACCGCTCCCCAAGGCCCTTTCGCTGGCACAGGTCGAGGCGCTGCTGGCCGCGCCGACCGGCGACGAGCCCAGTGGCCTCCGGGACAAGGCGCTGCTGGAGGTGTTGTACGGGGCCGGGTTGCGGATCACCGAGCTGGTGGATCTCGACGTCGACGACGTCGACCTGCGCTCGCGCTCCGTACGCTGCGTCGGCAAGGGCAACAAGGAACGGGTCGTGCCGCTCGGACGGGTCGCCGCCGCGGCGGTGGACGCCTGGCTGGTCCGAGGGCGTCCAGCGCTGGCCCCGACGTCGCCGGCACTGCTGGTCAACCGCGGCGGCGGGCGCCTGACCCGCCAGGGAGGATGGAAGATCATCAAGAGGCACGCCGAGGCGGTCGGGCTCGCTGCCAACGTGTCACCCCACACCCTGCGTCACTCGTTCGCGACCCACCTGCTGGATAACGGCGCGGATGTGCGTGTGGTCCAAGAGCTCCTCGGGCATGCCTCTGTGAACACGACGCAGGTGTACACCCTGGTTAGCCGTGCGCGACTGCGTTCCGTCTACGAGCGGGCGCATCCCCGCGCGCTGGTTGCTGCCGCCGGCCATCCGGCCGGCGCCGAGTCGACACTTGACGGCCCACAAGCGAGGACCTCATGACTCCCGAACTGACCGCGCGGCTGCGCAAAGAGCTCGAGACCGAGCGTGCGGGCGTGCTCGACGACCTGCGAGCCCACGGCGCTGACCCCGACAGCCATCGAGTCGAGCGGATCGCCGGTGTCGATGGCAACTTCGCCGACTCCGCCGCCGCGACCGCCGAGCGAGGTGAAGCCCTCGCCCTCATCGACAACGCCCGCGAGCGGCTCGCCGAGGTGGACGAGGCCCTCGGGCGTATGGACCAGGGCACGTACGGCACCTGCAGTGACTGTGGCGCGACGATCCCCGAGGCGCGGCTCGAGGCCAGGCCACTGTCCGTGCGTTGCGTGCAGTGCGCAGCGCAGCGCGCCTAGCGGGCGACCCTGTGGTGCGCGCGGTCGACGTCATCGGTGCCAAGCGCGACGGCGCCGAGGTCGACGCCGCCGAGCTGGCTTGGTTGGTCGAGGGGTTTCTCGACGGCTCGGTCACCGAGGGGCAGATGGCGGCCTTCCTGATGGCGGGAGTGCTGCGTGGATTCAGCCGCGCGGAAGCGCGCGCCCTGACCGACGCGCTGGTCGCCAGCGGTGAGCAGCTGGACCTGTCGTCATTGAGCGGACCCACCGTCGACAAGCACTCCACCGGCGGGGTCTCTGACGCCACTACCTTGCTGGTGGCGCCGCTGTTGGCCACGGCCGGCGCCAAGCTGGTGAAGCTGTCCGGCCGTGGGCTCGGTCACACCGGCGGGACGCTGGACAAGCTCGAGTCCATCCCGGGCTTGCGCACCGGCTTGGACCCCGAGGAGATGCTGCGCATCGCCGAGGAGGTCGGCTGTGTCGTCGCGGCGCAGACGCAGAGGCTGGTGCCGGCTGACAAGGCGCTGTACGCCCTGCGGGACGTGACGGGCACGGTCGCGTCGACCGCGTTGATCGCCTCCAGCGTGATGTCGAAGAAGCTGGCCGCCGGCGCCAGCACGATCGTGCTGGACGTCAAGACCGGCGGCGGGGCGTTCATGAAGGAGACGGCGGCGGCCGAGGAGCTGGCGGAGCTGTGCGTGGCCATCGGTCGCGAAGCCGGCCGCCGTTGCGCGGCGATCGTCAGCGCCATGGATCAGCCACTGGGGCGGGCGGTGGGCAACGCGCTGGAGGTGGCCGAAGCCGTCGAGCTGCTGGCGGCCGACCCGCAGGGCCGTCTGGCCGAGGTTGCGCTGGAGCTGGCGACGCTCGCGCTGGTCGAGGCGCGGGGCGCAGGTGAACAGGCGGCGAATGCCGCCGGGGGAGAAGAGGCGGCGAGTGCCGCCGGGGAGCTGCGCCACGCCTGGACGTCTGGCGCCGCGCTGGAGACGCTGGCGCGGATGATCGTCGCTCAGGGCGGCGACGGGTCGGTCTGCGAGCGCCCGAGGGACGTGCTCCCAGCGGCGCCGGTCATTCGCGACGTCGTCGCCGAGGAGGCCGGCAGCGTTGCTGCGGTGCCTGCCCTGCCCGTCGGCGAGCTGGCCGCCGTCCTCGGCGCGGGACGGTCGCGCCAAGCCGACGAGATCGATCCGGCGGTCGGCATCGAGCTACGCGTCGAGGTCGGCGACCGCGTCGAGGTCGGTGCCGTGCTGGCCGTGGTGCACTCCCGCGACGAGCCGGCCGCCCAGCATGCCTGCGAGCGGCTTGGACGCCTGATCAACTTGGGCGGGGACCCAACCGCCCCCGCCACGGTCCTACGCCGGATCGGCGGAGGTTGAGTCGACGTGGGCTTGGACTGCTCGGAAGTCCGCCAATGAGTAAGCGGTGACGGTCGAGCGGACCGACGCGCGTGCGCTGGCCGAGCGGCGCAACCCGAACAGCGGCGCCAGCTCGCCGAAGTAGCTGCCGGGTCCGAGCCGTGCGAGCTGCTCCTCGCCGCCGTCGCTGCGGCGTCGCACGATGTCCACGGTCCCGTCGTCCACCACATACACGAGGTCGCCGGGATCGCCCTGCGAGAACAGCACCTGGCCCGGGTCCAGCGTGAGCTGATGCGGGGGCCGCGACGCCTCCGGCGCCCGTGGCGTGAGTTCGACGACGCGGTCAGCCAGCGGCAGGAGACGCTCGTCATGCGTTGCGACAATCACGATCCGACCCGGTGCCGCGAGTTGGCGCAGCAGGCGGAGGACACCGTCGACCTGGATGTAGTCCAGATGGGCGGTGGGTTCGTCGGCCAGCACCAGCCCGGGGTCGTGGGCCAGTGCACGGGCGATGGCCACGCGCTGCGCCTGGCCTCCCGACAGGTCCCCAGGTCGGTGATGCAGGCGGTCGGTCAGATCGACGCGTCGCAGCAGCTCTTCGGCGCGCGAACGCGCCTGCCGGCCCGCCACGCCCGCGACTCGCAGGGGCACCGCGACGTTCTCGGAGGCGGTCAGGCTGGGGACCAGGTTGAACGACTGGAAGACCACGCCGACCTTGTGGCGGCGGTAGTCCACCAGCTCGCGCCCCCGCAGGCCGGTGACCTCGACGTCGCCTAGGCGAATCGAGCCGGCGGTGGGCGACAGGATCGACGCCAGGGCCGACAACAGCGTCGTCTTGCCGCAGCCGCTGGCGCCCAACAGCAGCACCAGCTGTCCCGACTCGACGTGCAGGTCCAGGCCGTCGATGGGACGGACCTCGTAGCCGCCGCTGGAATAGGCGATCACGAGGTCGCTGATCACCAGGTCCGGGCCGCCGGCCGGGTCGGTCGCCGCGTCCTCCGCCGGGTGCGCGGTCGCCCTCGCTGGGTGATCCCGAGTCGGCCTGAGGTGCATCACTGACCCCCGAACGCCAGCGCCGGCTGGACCTTCACGGCCTGGCGCAGCCCGGCCAGGCTGGCCAGGACCCCGACCGCAGTCACGATCGCGGCGAGCCGAAGGTACAGCGCCGCCGGGATTTGCACGGTGAACGGGAAGCTGGGCACCAGCAGCCAGGCGACCACGACCGCCACCACCGCAGAGGCGGCCGCGAGCACGGCCGCTTGGAGGAGCAGACCCGCCAGCAGCGACCGGTTGGTGGCTCCGGTCGCCTTGAAGACCGCGAAATCCCTCGACCGCTCCAGTGCCGACAGGTAGACCATCGATCCGACGATGCCGGTGGCCACGATCCACAGCAGAAAGTTGAGCAACGCAATGGTTTCGGTCGAACTCTTCAGCGGGCGCTCGAGGTCGCGCACGACCTGGGAGTTGTCCAGCGCGCGCAGGCCGTCGGGAAGTGCGCTCGGCACACCGAGGGTGGCCACCCCCATGGCCAGTGGCTGCCCACGAAAGGTGATCGCTTGGGCGTCGGGCAGCAGCACGAACACCGTTGGTGTGCCGAAGTACCAGGTGACCTGCTCCGCCAGGCCCACGACCCGCAGGTCGTGGCCGCCGACGCTGATCGTGGCCCCCACGTCAACCCCGAGCGCAACGTCGGCGATGGCTTCGCCGGGCTCCTGCGGGCCTCGCCCGCTCGAGGCAGGGATGGCCACGAACGACCCCGGCCGGTAGCCGATGATGTTGACGTCCTGGGGCGCCTCCCGCTCGACGGTGGAGCGCGAGATGACCACCGGTTCCGCGGCCTCCACCCCCGGCTCCAGGGCCACACGGCGCGCGGTGCTGGCCGGGATCGGCGAGGCCGTGGTGAACGGACCCGAGGTGCCCTCGTCCACCACCCAGGCGTCCGCGCCGAACGACCCCACGATGCGCCGCCCGTCCTCATAGAGCGTGAACTCGGTGCCCGCCATCAGCAGCGATATCCCGAACACCAACCCGGTCGCGATCACCGCGATGACGAAGCGCCTTCGCCGCCACTGCAGGTCCCGCAGGCTGATCAGCCACACAGCCGCGTTCTAGCGCCGGCGCGACCACCGGACAAGTCTCTTTCCGTGACCTCCGAGCCCGCACGGCGCAGAGGGTGCTGGCCGCAGGACCAGCCACCCTGTCCGTGTCTGCGGCTTCATCGGTCATGCGCGCGGTAGGCCAAGCAGCCCCTCCAAGATGTCGTCGACCAACTCGCCAGCGTCCGGCCAGTCAAAGTGCGGGCGGGCCTGTCGCAGGGTGGCGATGCCGTGCAGCGCGGCCCAGACGGGCACGGCGAGCCGGGTCGGGTCGCCGCTTCGCACTTCGCCGCCGGCCTGCGCCGCTGCGATCCCGTCGGCCAAAGAACGAAACGGCGCGCTCGTCTGGCTCTCCCGAAAGTCGCGGCCGAGGTCGGCGGCGGACCGCCCCCCGAACAGCACCCGGTAGGTCCCCGGGTCCTGGACCGCAAGATCGACGTAAGCCCGGCATCCCGCTCGGAGGCGCTGGCCCGGACCGCCAGCGGTCGCGGCGACGGCCGCGCCGATGGCCTGTCCTAGCAGGGCGAAGCGGCTGGCCAGAACGTCGGCGAGCAGCGCGTCCTTGTCGGCGAAGTGCAGATAGACCGCCGGCGAGCTGACCCCCGCGCGACGTGCGACCTCCCGCAACGACAGGCCGAGCTCGTCGCCGGTCTCGGCCAGGATGCCAGCCGCTGCCTCGATGAGATCGGCGCGCAACCGCCCGCCCTCGCCCTTGGCGTTGCGCCGCCGCCCGATTGTCCGCTGCGGTGCCATGGACAGGTAGGTTAGCAGGTGATAACTTATCATGCGCTAACCTATGGGAGGATCCAGCATGTGGCATGACGCCTTCATCACCGTCCACGCCATCGGCGGCACGCTGGCCTTGGCGGCGGGGGTGGCTGTCGTGGGGTGGGGCAAGTCGTTCGGGGTCTACTTCTGGTCGCTGATCGTCATGGCCTTGACCCTGGTCGGGGCGGTCGCCACCGGTTGGCCCCGCGAGCCAGTCGGCACCAACATCGTGTTCTCGGCCCTGGTGGTGCTGGCGGCGTTCATGGTCGGGCAGGCTGTCCGGGCCCGAAGCGTGTGGCGCGCGGCGCTGGGCCGCTCCTCGGTCCGCCTGCTCGACCCCGTCGGGTTCACCCTGATCTCGCTATTCGACGGCTTTGTGATCGTGGCGGTGCTGACTCGCGGCGGACCGGTCTGGCTCGCCGTCGGCGCCGGTGTCCTCGGCGTGGTCGTCGGTCGCGCCGCGATGCATCGGGCCACCGCTCGGGTCCCCGCCGCCTGACGGTCGGGCCAGCCGCTCATGCCCAGCGGGGCTGGGCCGGCGCAAACTGCAAGCAAGAGGCGATGGCTGTGCTAGGCGCCGGTCCCAGTGAGATGGACAACGGCTCGGGATGCCGCCAAACGCACCCGTTGCGTGGGGTCTTGCCGCAGATCCGCAACGATCGGCAAGGCATCACCAAGTCGGTGCCGGGCCACGACCTTGGCAGCCATCTCTCTTACGCGCCATGCGTCGTCACCGAGGGCAGACAGCACCGACGGCAGGGCCTTGTCGTCCCAAGCCCAAAGAAGGCCGCGGGCCGCCCACACGCGTAGCCAGTAAGGCGGACCTCCCCGCTCGCCGCTGACCGCCCAGTACGCGGGCGGCCCACCAAGTGCGACGATCAGCTCGGCGTCCGCCTCCCGGTCTTCGAGGAGCGCGATGCAGCCGGCCACGACCGCATCCTTGCCGCGGCGCGCGCACTCCGCCTCGATGCTCTGGCGGGGTGTCTGTCGCCATGTCGATCGTGTGTTCACCCCGGCAGTGTGCACCTGCTGCGCTCCGCGGAGGCCGACATGGTGCTTACGCCGGACTCGGAAACGGGGTTTCCCGCACTGGACTGGCGAGTCGTCGGGCGATGTGATCAGGACCCTCTGGCCGGGCGAAGTGGTATCCCTGCCCGAGGCGGCAGCCCAGGTCGTCCATGGCGCGGCGCTGATGTTCGTGCTCGATGCCCTCGGCGATGGTGTCGAGTGCGAGGGACCGCGCGAGGTTGATGATGCCCTCGGCCAGCGCCTTGCCCTCTGCGGTGTCGAGTTGGTCCACGAACGACTTGTCGATCTTGATGCGGTCGATGGGGAACTGTTGCAGGTATCCGAGGGACGAATAGCCGGTGCCGAAGTCGTCGATGGCCAGTTGCACCCCAAGCGCTTTGAGCTCTCGGAGCCGCCGAATGGTGCCGGGTACGTCGCCGATCATCATGCTCTCGGTGATCTCAAGGATCAGCCGCTGCGGGGCGATGTCGTGGCGTGCCAAGGTGCTGGCGACGAGGGCGGGCAGGTTGTCGTCGTTGAGCTGACGGGCGGACAGGTTGACGCTGAGCTGTAGGTCGTCGGCGGCGCCGTCCTCCGCGGTGTCCTGCCAGTTCCGGAGTTGGCGGCAGGCCTCGTTCAGGGCCCAGGTGCCGAGGGTGATGATGAGGCCGCTGGTTTCGGCGATCGGGATGAACTCAAGGGGCGGGATGAACCCGCGAGTGGGGTGGTTCCAGCGCATGAGGGCTTCGACCGCCAGCAGCGGGTGCCCGTCGATGCCGTAGATGGGCTGGTAGTGGAGCAGGAGCTCGCCGCGGCCAAGGGCGCCGCGCAGCTCGCCGTCCAGGCGCAGCCGGTCCTCGGCGTCGTCGTGCATCGTGCGGTCGTAGACGCACAGGCCATCCTTGCCGTCGCGTTTGGCCCGATACATCGCCAGGTCCGCATCCCGCAGCAGGTCTTCGCCGGTGGACTCGTGATCTTCGCCGGTGGACTCGTGGTCTGGGGTGGCGAAGGCGACGCCGATGCTGGCGGTGACGAACAGTTCCGTGCCGGCGTGCGTGAACGCCGGGCGCATCGAGCGCAGGATCCGCTCCCCCACCCCAAGAGCCTGCGCGGGAATGTCGGCCTCCACCAGCACCGCGAACTCGTCACCACCGAGGCGTGCGGCGGTGTCCTCGGGGCGCAGGCACAGTCGCAGCCGGTCGGCGGCCGAGCGCAGCACCTCGTCCCCGACGCTGTGACCGAGGCTGTCGTTGACCGCCTTGAAGCCATCCAGGTCAATGAGCAGCAAGGCGACCTGCTTGCGGTGCCGGGAGCTGCGGGCCAATGCCTGGGAGGTGCGGTCGCCGAGCAAGACCCGGTTCGGCAGCCCGGTCAACGCGTCATGCAGACCATGATGAGCGAGGTCGTCCCGGCTGCGTTCGAGGTCGCCCGCCATCACGTTGAACGCCTCGCCCAGCTCCCCGAACTCATCTCGGTGCGGCAGCGCGACCCGGTGGGACAACGTGCCCTCGCCCAGGCGGCTGGCGGCCTCGCGCAGCGACCGCAGCGGTCCCAGAACCGACCGCACGAGATGGATGCCTCCGGCGAAGGCGAGCACGAGCCCAGTGAGGACAACAGCGACGATGGTGGCGATCGCCCCACGCTGAATCTGCTGGGCGTCTTGGTACTCCTCGACGATGTCGACCTCCGAGAGCTGCTCGGCCTCGCGCAAGTCCCTGACGGCTGCCTCGGTGTGGCGTTGGCTTGCCACCATCCGCGACACGAAGGCCGGCGGCTCATCCACCGCTGGCGACCGGTTCAGGGTCTCGTTCAGGGCCTGCACGGCGCGGTCGGCGCTGCGGTGGGCCGATGCCACGAGGTCGCCCTCCTCGGTGAGGTCCTCCTCCTCGAGATCGGCGAACGCCTCCTGCAGCTGCGTCCGGGCGAGCTGATAGTCCTCACGGTCTGCGGAACCCAACGGTGTCGGGGCGGCGCTGAGGCCACTGCGCTCGACGCCAAGGACGAGCGTCTGCAGCCGCGCGAGGGGAAGCGCGTCCTCGAGCGCTTCGTCGGCGGTGTCGGCGAACCGGTCCAGGGTCCCGTCCAGGGCGAAGACGGCCGCCCCCGATACCGCCAGCAGCGGCAGCAGCATGGCAGCGACGCTGACCCCGACGCGGGCGCGCACGGTCAATGGCCGAGGCTTTGAAGGCTCTGGAGACTGTTTGACGCGCGATGAGCTCACTCTGATTCAATCGGCACCGGCTGGACTCAACCTGAACTCGCAGCAGCGGCGTCGGGTTGGGTGACACAGGCGGGCACCATGCGAGCCCCGCCTAGCGGAGGCCCGGAGCGGCGATCTGGTCGAGAAGGCCGGCCAAGGCCGCAGGCTGGCTCAGCATCGGCAGGTGCCCGCTGTGCAGGTCGTGGACTCGGGCGTGGGGAAGCGACCCGATCATCCGGTCCCGCACCGGGTCGGAGATGCTGCGGTCGTCGAGCAGCCGGACGTAGTGCAGTGGCACGTCGGACGGAAAGGTCGCCGTCGGTACCGGGTCGAGCAGATAACCAGGCGCCTCCGGGACCCGCCTTGCGACGAACCACGCCGTGGTCTCGGCGTCCAGGTCATTGCAGAGCGTCTTGCGGTTGTCGCCCTCGGGAGACAGCTGGCCTCCCGGCCGCAACTTGTACAAGCCGCGCAAGAAGAGCCGCTGCGGCAACGGCAGCAGATCGAGCCAGGCCTTGCCGTCTTGCGGGACCGCGGCGCCGACCAGAACCACCGCGGCGACTCGTTCACCGAGGGACACAGCCAGCGCTGGAACCAGCACGCCGCTGAACGAGTGAGCCACCAGAACGACCCGTTCGACGTCCCATTGCCCAACGTCGTCGGCGACAGAACGGACGGCATCCTGCAGTCGCACCGCGCGCCGGTCGGCCGGTCGTGATCCTCGGCCGGGTAGGTCGACCGGGAACGCCGGCGAACGGAGCTGGGCGACCACCCGCTCCCATACCCAGGCGCCGAGTTCTGAGCCATGGATCAAGACGCAGCCAGCGTGACTGTTCGGCATCTGCGCCTCCGCACTGCGTTGCTTGATCAGGATGTCCGACCGTGGCTTCTGCTCGGCCGCATGCTAGAAAGATCCCCGTGTCTTGCGCGGAAGGAGTTCCGACATGGGCCACGGCAACGCAGATGCCGGCCATCTGACTCCGCGATCGACCTTCTACGACCAGGGCCGCTTCGGACGACTCTTCCCGGCGCTGCCACCTTTCGCGGCCGATACGCCGCTGATCCGCGACGCGCTCGCCGAGTTGGGGGCAGCGGGCGGTCCCATGGACGCGGGCGACGACCTGTCCGACCCGGTCACGCTCATCACCGACCCGGCGAAGAGCAGCAACAACCCCAACAATCCCGCGATGACCGCGGGGTTCACCTTCCTGGGCCAGTTCCTCGACCACGACATGACCTTCGACCCGACGTCGAGTCTGGCGCGCCGGCAGGATCCCGAGTCCATCCGCAACTTCCGGATTCCAGCGCTCGACCTCGACAGCGTCTACGGCGGCGGCCCCGGCGTCTCGCCGCACCTATACGACCGCTCGGTCGATGGTGGCCGCACCACGTTGCTCACCGAACGGATACCGGGCTCTGCAGCCGTGTCGATTGACGGCGTCGCGCGTCGCGACCTGCCTCGCAACAGCCAGGCCGTCGCGCTCGTTGGCGATCCGCGCAACGACGAGAACCTGGTGGTCTCGCAACTTCATCTGGCGTTGCTGCGTTTCCACAACGCCGTCGCCGCCGATGTCAAGGCCGAGCTGAGTTCCGGCTACACCGTCGACGAGATCTTCGCCGAAGCGCAGCGCGCGGTGCGCTGGCACTACCAATGGCTCATCCTGAACGAGTTCCTGCCCAAGACGGTCGGGCAGTCGACGATGGACGATGTGCTCGACCGGGGTCTGAAGCACTACAAGTGGCGTCACGCCCCCTACATCCCGGTGGAGTTCTCCGTGGCCGCGTACCGCTTCGGCCACTCCCAGGTTCGGCCCAGCTACCGGGCGAACTTCGGCACCAGCGCCAGCGATCCGTCGCAGCAGTTCTTCGCGATGCTCTTCGATCCCGCCGCAACCGACCCCGCCGACCCGGCTGACCTTCGCGGGGGACGACGCGCCCCGCGAAGGTTCATCGACTGGCAGACATTCTTCGACTTCGGCGACGGCAGGGCGCGACCCAACAAGAAGATCGACACCATCCTGTCGACGGCCCTCTTCGATCTCATGGGGCAGTCGCCGGCTGCGACGACCTCGCTGGCGACCCGCAACCTGCTACGCGGTCTCACCATGAATGTGCCCTCGGGCCAGCGCGTCGCGCGAGCGATGAAGCTGCCGCAACTCGCCTCCGGCGACCTCGACGATCTCAGGCACCTGCATCTGCACCAGCGAACGCCGCTGTGGTTCTACGTCCTGAGGGAAGCCGCGCTCGCTGCCGACGGCGAGCACCTCGGCCCCGTCGGTGGCCGGATCGTCGCCGAGGTGATCGTGGGGCTGATCAAGGGCGACCGACAGTCGTACCTGCGCCAAGACCCCGACTGGACACCTACGTATGGCCCGGGCGACGCCTTCACAGTGGTCGACCTGCTCAACACGGCACGGGTCGTGCCCACCATCGCCTGACCGCAAGTAGCGCGGAAACGCGCCCCGGCCTGCCGCAGCCGGGCAACGGTGGTGTCGAGGTCGTCAACCTCGACCCTGCTCTCGTGCCCGAGCTCGTCGACACCGTGCTCCACCCGCGTAGCCCGTAAGGGAGTGCTCTGGCTCTTGCGGCTGGTCGCAACACCGACGATGCGAGCGTGTCGCTGGATGGATGAGGGCTCAGCCCTTGGCGGTCAGCGCGAACCCTGTTGCCTTCGGCGTCCTCGAACATCGACCAGCGCCCGAAGGGCATGTCAACCGGTTCCTGAGGAAACGCAACACCGCGACTCACGAACTCCTGACAGGTCGCGTCCACGTCATCGCAGGCGAAGAAGACCGCGGTGTCTGGCTGGCCCGGTGACGACGTCTCCCATGGTGTAAGCCCAGAAGCGCTCGGCTCGGTCCTGGTCCACGGCGCCGACTCGCACCTTGGTGACCCCAGCAGCGCCACCCTTCCTCCTCCCGGTCAGTCTTCGCTGATGGTTGCCTACCGAGGAGGTCGCCTTGCAAGGACTGCCCGACCTGCTACCGCGCGACGGCGGTTGCCTGCGCCGGCGCGACGTCTTGGGGGCGTTTGACCGCCTTTGCTCGCCGAACTCGCTTGGCGGCGTACATCGCTGCGTCAGCCTCCCGGGCCGCGTCGGCGACGCGACCCCCGGGGTAGGCGGTGGCCATGCCGATGCTTGCGGCCACGGTGCGCTGGCAGCTCGTGGCACCGCCGAGCCAGTCGGACAGGGTGGCGAGCCGGCGCTCGGCGAAGGGACCCGCGTGGGGCATCAGCACGGCGAACTCGTCTCCGCCGAGGCGCACGCAGACGTCGTCATGGCGGCCGTGATCCCGGAGAACGTCGGCACAACGCTGCAGCAGCTTGTCCCCGGCCTCGTGGCCGCAGGTGTCGTTGACGTGCTTGAGTCCGTCGACGTCGAGGGTGAGCACCGTGACGCAGCGTCCCGCGTCGACCGCTTCCTGGGCGCTGACTAGGGACTCGTCCCAGGCGAGGCGGTTGCCGAGGCCGGTGAGCGGGTCGCAGCGGGCGGCACGTGCCTGCTCGTCCACGGCCGTCCGCAACTCCTCGCGCAGCGCCGCCGTGTGGGCGACCACGCCCGCGGCATCGGCGACCTGCCGGCCGAGCTGCTGGCACAGGGTGGTGAAGCCACGTGGCGCTGCGCTGGTGTGGGCCAGCACCAGGATCCCACCAACCGGCGCCGGGATGCTCAGCACGAGCAGGGATCGGACACCCTGCTCACGACCGAGCGGGGCGAGCAGGGACTCGGAGTCGGTGTCCTGGATGCACAGCGACCCACCGGCGGCGCGTTCCTCAAGGTTGTCCAGGGGTGCGCCGACCCGGGGGTCACCGACGTGGACGCCGGACCATGAACTGGTCACCACGGTGCGGCCGGCGCCGTCGCGGAGCAGCCCCACCTCACAGGACAGTGACTCCACGGCCACGTCGACGACATGCTGAAGGATGCCGACCAGGTCCTGCGCAGTCCCCGTGGTGATCGCTCGGACCGCGTGCAGCACCTCCAGCTCATCAGCCAGACGCTTGGAGGGGGCGACGTCCTCGACGCTGGCATCCAGCGCAGCGGCCAGCTGGCGTAGCGCGTCCTCGTAGGCGACCGGAGTGAGCGCCGACGTCGGGTTGCCCAACAAGACGACCACGTCGTGACTGACCCGCACCAAGGCGCCACCGACGGCGTAGTACGGGCCGACCACACGCCCGACCTCGGGGTAGGTGAAGCGGTGGACGCCTCCAGGATGCAGGGGGACCTGGGCGAGGAGCGGATCCTGCGCCTCGGTGAGATCGACGACCCCGGCCCATCCCCGACCGCGCCCGAAGCCACCGAGATGCGCCCACGTGGAGGTGGACAACCGGCGGAAGAGCAGGGCGTCGACGACGCCCAACTCGGCCGCCAGATCCTGAACCGACGGCGTCTTCGTTGCGCTCACCGACATGTCCGTCTCGTCACCTCGCTCCGCGTGCCTGCATGCGTTGTCGGCATGCCCCGTCGCTTCTTGAAGGTCCGAGCGGCCAGGCACGAAACCAGCGCGCCGCTGAGCGTGACAAGTCGTCCGGTTCGTCCCCTTGACCGGCGCCCTTGGAGGTCTAGCGTTCCAAGCTGTCGACACCGGCGGGGTGTCGCGGTGGGAAGGATTCTTGCGATGACGATTGCCATGAGAAGCAGAATCACGGCGTTCGGCGCTGCGGTAGGTCTGATTGCCGTCGCCGTCTGGCTGGGGGTCGGTACGGCCACGGCAAGCGGTGCGCCAGCCAGGTCCTTGGACGGTTGGCCCGGGTCCCGGCCCGCGGCTTCCGCAGCCGAGGCCACGCAGATGGCCATGGCTGGGCACGGCGGCGAATCGAGGGGACAGTTGCTGATCGTGCGGACCCGAGCGGTCCGCGACGCGTTCGTTGACGTCGGGCAGCGTGGCGAGTCACCCGGCGACTTCATTCTCTTCGAGGAGACCGTCCGCGACCGCAACGGCGGCCGTGTAATCGGCCGCGACAGCGTCCGAGGCGAACTCGCGCTGCGGACCTTCACCATCGAGGGCACCATCAAGATCTTCCGCAAGGGGAAGATCCGCATCGCCAGCACCGTGTTCGGCCAGCGGGACAACGCCTATGCCGTGACCGGAGGCACCGGTGCGTACAAGGGTGTTGGGGGAGAACTGTCCGTCTTCGACCTGGCCGGCGGCGACAACCTGCTCGTCTTCGATCTGGTTCGCTAGCCCAGACTGGGGGCGCCGGCCGATGATGGCCGGCGCCCCATCAGGTCGACGGGCCACAACTGGGGAACTCGACGACGAGCAGTGACAGCGACGGCTGTTCTCGATGGCCTGATACCGACTGGACGCCAAGCTGGCTGGAGCGATGCGCTCCCTCTACGGCGGCGGACCCTCTGTAGTGGCGATCGCTGCTGTCTGGGGCGTTGCCACGGCGTGGCTAGGGCGCCGGCGGACGGACGTATTCGAAGTGGGCGGGATCGGGCACCAGCCAGCGCCCACCCCAGGTGAAGCCCCACCGCTCCATGGTCTCGACCAGTCGTGGATCCTGGGTCGAGGCCTGGCCGACGGGGTTGTCGGGATAGTTCAGGTCGATGGCGACTCCCCAGGCGTGCCGCGACACCTGGTCACGTGAGCTGGTCAGCCGCGGGTGGTGGCAGCCGGCGTAACCGGCCGGATCGACCACCGAGGTGAGGTTGTGCTGCCGCAGCTCACGCAGCGCCCCACGCAGCGCGGGTAGCAGGGCACGATGGCAACGGACCTGTCCGAGGATCGGCACTTGCGCCGAGACGATGTGCTCGGCGGTCCAGCGCGGTTCCTGGACCACGTCACGACCGGGGCCGGGCCGGTAGGCGAACTCGCCGAAGCGTGCCTTGATGGCCGCCTGGGGCAGCACGGCGTCGCCTTGCCGCAGGAACGGCGTCTCGCCGGGCCCTCGCAGCCGCACCGCGACGCCGTCCGGCAGCGCGTCGCGGATGCTGCGTTCCAACGCCAAGCGCTGCCCTCGGTAGGCGACCAGCAGGTAGCGCTGCCGGCTGGTGACCGCCGGTGTGGCGCCGCGCCTGGCCGACACGGCCACCTCTGCTCCGCCGATCAGGCTGTCGTCGACCACACCCACGACCTGCAGCACCAGCCCTCCGGCCAGGTGCAGGATGGCACCGCCTCGCACACCGCGCAGTGCCGCCGAGGTGGATCCCAGCAGCGCCTCATGGGAACGCAGGCGCTGGAACTGGTCCTCGGCCGACCTCGGCACGAAGGCGGTGTAGCTGCGATCGAACGCCATCACGTCCAGCGGCACCACGAACCCGTCCGGCGCCTTGTTGACCAGCTCTCCGGAAGCGTCGCGGGTGTGCCGCAGCTGCGCCAGGCCTCCGCGGACGGCGGTGACCCGCGACACGTTGCGCAGCTGGGCCACCCGCACCGCGAAGCCGTGCGGCAGCCCACCTGGGGTCCAGGCCAGCAGCACGCGTGGCCCGGGAGCGGGCGGCGCTGGGGTGCGCGCCTCGGCCGCCCACTCGCTCGCGGCGGTGGTCGGGGGGGCCTGCGGCGATGGCGCCGGAGACGGCTCCGCTGGCGGCCCGCTCGGCTGCTGCAGGGACAAGGCCGTTCCCGCGCCAAGGCACAACCCGACAACGACTGCCGCCGCCAGCCACGCGGTCCTCATGCGGGTGCCAGGCTCTCCGCGATGCCGAGGAGTTCCGCCAGTGACAAGGTCTGGCTACGCAGGCTGACGACCGACCCCGAATCGACCCACTCCAGCTCGCCCAGCAGTGGGGTGTAGCGGCCGGCTACCCCCCGTACCCGCACGCCGCGGACGTCAGGCTCCAGCGGCGGGGACAGGCGAGGGCCGCGTACCTGGCTGAGCAGGAACCCGCGGGCACCGGCGCCGGTGTAGGCCAGCGAGACGGCCCCCCGGGAGCTGCGTATGGCTGGAGGGCCGAAGCCGTCAAGAGCGGTCGGCAGCAGCAGGCCGTCGACGCCCCGTCGGGCCTGAGCCAGCGTCGCGGTGCCAGCCTGGACCCAGTCGTTGGGGATCGGCCTGCCGTTCACCCCAAGGCTGGCCGCCACCCGCCGCAGTGCCCGCGCCGACAGGCTGCCGGTCACCTCGATGTCCACCGCGGTGCCATGCAGCGCGACCTGCCTGCCACCCTCGGCGAGGTAGGCCGTTCCCGAGCCGGGGAGCTCAACCGCGCGCACCAGTGGTCCCAGGTCCCCGAACAACCGGTCGCCGGACCAGTGCTCGGTGACGCGAACCTTGATCCAGGCACGGCCGTCGCTGTAGGTGGCGATGGCCACCTCGGTCCCGCCACCGGACACCGCGCCGGCCCGGTGAAGCCGCATCCCGGCGGGTAGCCACCGGGGTCGCGCGATGCCAGCTGCGGTCTCGGCGTCGTCGAAGCCGGCGTCACGCAGGTCGGCGCCAGGCGGCGCGGGGGGGAAGGCGCCGCCGCCGAGCGGCTCATTCACGGCCACGTCGCGAAGATCCACGGTCAGCAGCGTCGTGCCGGCGCCGTCGCGGTAGCCATGGCGGACGGCCCACCACTTGCGATCAGTGTCTGCGGCGGGACGGACACGCAGCGCCAGCGGAACCAGGGATGCGTCATCCAGCCACAGCTCCACCTGGTCGGCGGGATGCAGCAGCCGCCAATCTCCGGCGGAGCGCAGCCCGTCGAGCAGGGGCTGCACCTGCGCCACCGTCGTGCGCAGGCCCACGGCGGTGCGGCCACCAATCCGCCTGCTGCCGAGGAGCGGTGGGTTGGCCGCGAGCGTGAAGCTGCGTACCGGAAGGACCAGGTCGAGGGGCAGGGTTGCGGCCTCGTCGAACGGCTCACGGCCCCACACCGCTGCGACCCGCGGTCGTGGTGCGGCGCAGGCCGGCTGCAGCTGCGAGGGGCACGGGACCGGTCCGCGAGTCCACGCCCGGCCACCGTCTGCCACGACGGTCGCGTCGTTGCGCTGCCAACTGCCCCGGGGGTAGTCCGTGACGTCGCGCAGGTCCAGCGCCAGCGACTCCGGCGCGCTGTAGCGGAGCTGGCCGGTGTAGCGGCGCCGGGGCACGCGAGGATGCCAGCCGCGCTCGACCACGGTGACCGTGGCGGACAACGTCTGCAGGCGGGCCTGGGCAGCCACGATCCGCTCCGGTAGCGTCGCCGCCGCGACGGTGACCGGCCGTTCGGGGTTGACCCCGATGAACAGGGCGCCGGCGACCGTGGCGGCCACGAACACGGCCGCGACCGGCGCCAACCGCCAGCCGGAGGCCAGTGGCCGGTGGTGTCGTCGTTCGGCGATGGTGGACAGGACCGCCGGGGCGACGTCCGGCACCTGCTCGACCACCTCATAGCGCAGCGTTCGCCGGAGCGTGGTGAGCTGCGT
>Ga0136613_10000439_pt1 | contig 19234 bp, 27 predicted proteins | sample AntDrymUQ2722106_2_FD_106649 | JGI IMG/M metagenome (GOLD analysis project Ga0136613, IMG submission 106649) | Polar desert sand microbial communities from Dry Valleys, Antarctica - metaG UQ272 (21.06) | ecosystem: Environmental > Terrestrial > Soil > Desert | place: Antarctica: Dry Valley... | reverse complement strand
GTCTCGTTGATCATCCGCTGCGACTCCGCGGCGATCGTGCTGAACACCAGCGAGCTCTTGCCCGAGCCGGAGACGCCGGTGAACACCGTCAGGCGGCGCTTCGGGATCTCGATGCTGACGTCCTTGAGGTTGTTCACGCGCGCGCCCTGCACGCGGATCAGATCGTGGCTGTCGGCAACGTGCAGCGCAGGCGCCTGCATGTCCGTCCTCGTGGCCTTGCTCATCGTGCCTCCTTCTGTCAGCGCAGCTCCTGGATGCGGACCATGTTGCCCGCGGGATCGCGGAACGCGCAGTCGCGAACGCCGTACGGCTGCTCGGTCGGCTCCTGGACGACCTCGGCGCCGCTGGCCTGCACCCGCTCGAAGGTGCCGTCGAGGTCCCTGGTGGCCAGAAGGATGCCGGCGTAGGTGCCCTTGGCCATCATCTCGGCGATGGTGCGGCGCTCGTCGTCGGTGATGCCGGGGGTTGCGTCCGGCGGGTACAGGACGATGGACGTTCCGGGCTGGTCGGCAGGGCCGATCGTGATCCAGCGCATCCCGCCGTACCCGACGTCGTTGCGAACCTCGAAACCGAGCGTGTCGCGGTAGAAGGCCAGGGAGGCGTCCGGGTCGTCGTGCGGGAGGAAGCTCGCGTGAATTGTGATGTCCATGTCAGTGATTATATGTGCGGCTCGGGGCCTACACTTCTCGATTCCTGACCGGTCTGGTCACCTGTTTCGCCACGCAGGACGGCATCCCCGCCGTCGCGCGCGCCGCCTGGCGCCGATAGACGCTGGGGGGCACACCGACCAGCTCGGTAAAGCGAGTGCTGAAGGTGCCAAGTGACGAGCAGCCGACCTCGAAACAGACCTCGGTGACGCTGAGGTCGCCACGACGCAGCAGCGCCATCGCGCGCTCGATGCGCCGCGTCATCAGATAAGCGTACGGCGACTCGCCGTAGGCGAGCCGGAACTGGCGACTGAGGTGCCCGGCCGACATGTGCGCGCCGCGGGCGAGCGCCTCGACGTCCAGCGGCTGCGCGTACTCCCGGTCGATCCGGTCGCGGACGCGGCGCAGCCGCGCGAGGTCGCTCAGGTGCTGCGCTGCGGCTGGTCTGCTGGTCACCTGCGTGATCATGCCACGTCGCACCGGAGTGCTCAAGTCCGTTGACGTAGTGTATCCGGGGTGATCCTTCGTTGCGGCTGGGTCGGGCCGGCGTGCGCCTCGGAGGTGACCAGCTTCACCCCGATCAGGCCTCGGGCGAGGACGTCGAGCCCGAGGTAGCGAAGGCCTGCGGTACGGGTACTTCTGGGACGAGATCCCTTTCATGAACTTGCTGTGGGTCAATGAAGGATTGAGGGGCAGAGGCCTGGGCACCGGGCTGATCTCGTTCTGGGAAGAGCAGATGCGCGAGTCGGGCTACGAGATGGTGATGACTTCGTCGCTCTCCAACGAGCGAGCGCAGCACCTCTGCCGCAGGCTCGGCTACAAGGATTGCGGCTCGTTGCTGATGCCAGAGGAACCGCTGGAGATCCTGTTCTGCAAGAGGCTTACCTGATGAGGAGTGGTGGAAGGGATGCCCTCGGCGCCGAACTGCTCGGCCAGGTGGAAGAGCAAGCCGCGCTCGGCGCATTCGAGGTGCTCCATTAGAGCTCCCCGCCGAGCGCGGCTTGCTTTGTACGGCACAGAGCCGTACAATTGGGAGAATCGGTCTACGATCTGAGGAGTGAGAGCGATGGCTAGCAAGTCACGAAGCGGCAGGCTCGAGTTGCGCGTCGCGCCGGATGAGAAAGAGGTTATCGACCGGGCGGCGGCGCTCAGTGGGAGCAACACGACGGATTTCGTTCGGAGCACGATGCTCGCTGCTTCGCGGGAGGCGATCCGGGCGCACGAGGTTATAGAGTTGACGACCGAAGGCAGCCGTATCTTCGTCGAGGCGCTCATGGATCCCTCGGAGCCGAACGAGAACCTGCGCGACCTGGCGAGGGGGTTCGGCGAGATTCCTGCTCCCTGATCCTTGGACGAGCGTTACAGGTTCGAGTCGCTCGGAGGGCGACATCTCAGGCTCCGGGCGGCTTTCTCTTGCGGCGAGGATGCCCTGGACCGGTATTTGCGCGAGCGGGCGCGCCGGGAGATGGAGCAGCGGGTCGCTGCGGTCAGGGTCCTCTACGATAGCGAAGAAGACCGGCTCGCCGGCTACTACACGCTGAGTGCCATAGCAGTCGAGCGCACCGACCTCCCTCACGAGATCACGCATCGCGTCGCGAAGTACCGTGTCTACCCAGCCACCCTGATCGGCAGGCTAGCCGTAGACCAGAGGTACCAAGGCGAGCGGCTTGGAGGTCGGCTGCTCCTGCATGCCCTCGACCGCGCGCTCGCCACCTCGCGCGATGTCGCCTCCGTGGCCGTCATCACCGACGCCAAGGGCGAGGAGACGCAATCCTTCTACGAGCATTACGGTTTCCAACGGCTCCCAACAGAACCCTACGGTCGCCGTCTCTTTTTGCCGATGGGAACCGTCGAAAGGTTGTTTACGGGACGATAAGCGTAGCCTCAAGACCTCCCGTCGATCGGGAGAGTGCTTCGAGCTGTTCTGGTGATGCTACCCTCCTGCGGCCGGCGCTCGGGCTCGCGCAAGCTTGACCCGACCGGCAAGGGAGCTCCTCCCGACGAGTAAGACCACGTTCCCAAAAACGTGGCGCAGCACGCCGGTAGTTCGGCGCTTACCATAGTAGGGGATGAGCGGCGACCAGACAGGCCAGTCGACCTCGGTCTACTCTTTCGGGGAAACGGACCTGGCGGCCGAACGCCTCCGGGTTGTCTCTGAGGTCTTCGATCCGACCAGCGAGGCTTTCGTCTCCGAAAGCGTGCGAGTCCGTCCACGGCTGGCTCTCGACCTGGGGTGCGGCCCCGGCTTTACCACGCGGCTTCTCTCTCGCATAACGAGACCGGAGAGGACCGTAGGCATGGACCGTTCGGAAGCCTTCTTGCGCCGGGCGAGAGCGAGCTCCGCCGGGAGAGAGGACTATGTCGCCGCTGATGTTACGGCGGTGCCTCTGCGGATAGCGGGCATCGGCGAGCGGCCGGATCTGATCTACGCCCGGTTCCTCGCACCTCATCTTCCACAGCCGGAGCAGGCGATCTCCGAGTGGGCTAAAGAGCTCGAAGCAGGCGGTCTCTTGCTCGTCGAAGAGGTGGACAGCATAAGCACGGAGGTTGCGGCGTTCGACGAGTACCTGAAGATAGTCTCGGAGGTACTTGCCCAACACGGCAATGAGCTATTCGTCGGCGCCCGTCTCGCTACTACCCGACGGGACGATGACCTGCGGATAGAAGTCAATCGCGCAGCGGAGGTGCTCCCGAGTACCGGACAAGCCGCGAGGATGTTCTCTATGAACTTGCCCAACTGGCGTCACGACCCTTACGTGGATGCTACATATCCTCCGGACAAGTTGACGTGGTTGGCCGCCGAGCTAGATGGACTCACCCACGTTGCGCAGACGGGACAGATCGTCTGGCAGATGCGCCAGATCTCTTTGCGCCGCCATCCAGCGTAGGAACCGAAACGTCTAGTGCCGCATCTATTTCCCGCGGAGGCAGCTCAAGGACCCACGAACTCAGGACGCATGGCTGGAGCAACCTTGGCAGTGTTTCGTGGCTGGGGAGCGACCAGGGGGACGCTACTCCCGGGCACTGGACAAGGCCCCGCACGGCGGGAACACGGCGAGGCTAACGGGCGCCAGGCCGCGTAGGTCTCCGCGAGCTCCTCGTACGCCCGTCGGGCCAACGGCTCGGTGTGTCCTTCTTCGGTCATCGCCAGGCGTATGGTAACGCGTCCTCGAAGCCGGTTCGACGGGACGTCCGGAGAGTGCGCCGGACGTCCCCGTATGGCATCCTTCTCTGCCCACGGCGCCGAGACGAGGGCGCGAGGAGCAGACTCAGGAGGGGGTGCGTCGAGTCGACCAACGACCGGGGTCAACCGAGGCTGTCGTGCGGATGCCCTCGGCAAGAGCTCCACCAGGAGATCCGCCCGCTGGCGCTATTCGGCTCCTCGGTGGCACCGTGAAGTGGCTGGTCTGGGACTTCGACGGCACGCTGGCCTACAGGGTCGGCCAGTGGCCAGCCTGGACCCAGGCGCTCCTCGAGGTCCTCGACCCAAAGTCCCCAGGACACGGTGTCGACCCTGAGCTCATCCGTCCCTTCTTGCGGACGGGCTTCCCCTGGCACTCGCCGGAGGTCCACCACCCGCACCTCGCCTCCCCAGACGCCTGGTGGGGCGCGCTCGAGCCCCGCTTCGCGGATGACTTCCGGGCGGCTGGCGCCGACAAGGCCAGGGCGAGTGAGATGGCCAGGGCCGTCCGCGGCGCGTACCTCGACCCGGAGCGTTGGCGGCTCTACGAGGACGCTATCCCTGCCCTGGAGGGGTTGACTTCCTCGGGTTGGAAGCACGCGCTGCTGACCAACCACGTCCCCGAACTGCCCGAGATCGTCGGCCGCCTGGGCCTGGGTCGCCACGTGGAGCGGATCTTCAACTCCGCCCAGACCGGCTACGAGAAGCCGCACCCGGAAGCGTTCCGCGGCGTACTCGAGGACCTCCCCGATGCCGGTGCGATCTGGATGGTCGGCGATAACGCCGAAGCCGATGTCACCGGGGCGAAAGCCATGGGCATACCCGCCATCCTAGTACGCAGGCGGCGCGAAGGCGTCGAGCCCTACTGCGAGAACCTGGGCGGGATCGCGGCGATCGTCGACGGGTAGGCTAGACGCCGCCCCCGACGGGGCGCGCTACGGAACCGAAAGGTGCGACGGTCTGTTGTGCCTGCTACCCGAAGTCGAAGTCGGCGAAGCGGCCGTCCTTCACTCGAATCGGTACCGCAGTGCTTCGGCGACGGCGTTGTAGCCGATCCGGCGGTACACCGAGTTGGAGGTCGGATTACCAAGGTCGGTGTAGAGGATGCAGCCGTACCCCTCGTTACGCATACGTCGCGAGAGATCGCCGACGCACACTCCGGCGTAGCCGCGATTGCGTCTGTCCGGCGGCGAGTAAACGGCCTGCACGCGGACGACACCTTCCACAGGCTCCGAGTTGGCCGCCATAGACACGGGCTCGCCGTCTTCCCACAACCAGAAGAGCCCGGCTGCCAGCCGCCGCTCGACTACGGGTTCGTGGCCTCTTACTTCCTGACCGACATCGGCGTAAAAGCCACGCATCCAGGCGACGACGAGGTCGCGGTCGTTGGGAGACGCCTTGCGAAGGCGACCGCTGATCACCTTTCTTTCCGGCAGCTGGGCAAACTCGTAGATGCGTTGACCTTCGACGGGGAATGCCGCACAACCCTGGCGCTCCGTCCACTGCCCGGCGAAGCGCGCTGCTGTCGCAGCCTCGCCGATCACGCCAGGGAGCGTGACACCAGCCTCCACGATCGCGTTCACTACCGCCGCGACCACTTCTGGCCTCATGGGGGTGAGGGTAGCAGCGAAGTCCAGTGGTGATTGGAAGGCCACGCCAGCAACAGTTTCGCCGCCTTTCGCCAGCCAGTATCGGCCGGGCTCGGAGTAAGCGAGACGCTCGTGAAGGAGCGTGAGGATGAGGTTGTGGAGTACAGGATCCGAAGCCAGGAAAGCTTCGGCTTCGGTAAGCACCCACTCGGGATCTTCGCCAAAGACGACTTCGATGGCCATGCCGAGATTGTTGCACACCGTCATTGCGATTCTCAATCGCGTTGTCGCTTCGTGAGCATTGCTCGATACGGATGGCAGTAGACTGACAGGACCTGCGAGGTTTAGCCTCCGTGCCCGCCGACCAGTACTCCCCGGTGCCTGGGAAGCCAACACGCGGCTCACGACGGAGGGAACTTGCCCGTGACGGGTTGCTAGCCTCGGGTCGCCGGGTACAAAGACCGACGACAGTGGGCAACGGACAGGAGGCTAACCGTGTTTCTCGAACACCGGGGCGAACGCCCGAAGGTCCACGACGGCGCCTACGTGGCGCCCAACGCCACCCTCTGCGGCGATGTGACCGTAGGCGAGAACTCCCGCGTCATGTTCGGGGCGATCCTCACCGCCGAGGGCGGCCCCGTGGATGTCGGCGCCAATTGCGTGGTGATGGAGAACGCGGTGGTGCGCGGCACCAAGCGACATCCCACGAGCATCGGGGACAATGCAGTGGTGGGGCCGGGGGCCCACCTGGTGGGCTGCCGGGTAGGAGACAACGCCTTCCTGGCCACGGGCGCAACGGTCTTCAACGGGGCTGTCATCGGCGCGGGCTCAGAGGTGCGCGCTAACGGGACCGTGCACCTGAAGTCGGCGCTGCCACCGGAGACGGTGGTGCCCATCGGTTGGGTGGCGGTGGGCGATCCGGCGGAGGTCCTGCCGCCCGGCGAACACGAGCGAATCTGGGAACTGCAGGAGCCCCTGGACTTCCCCGGCACTGTCTTCGGCGTGGAGCGCGGGCCTGCCGGGGAGATGATGCCCGAGATGCTGCGCCGCTACACCGACGCCCTGGGCGCGCACCGGGAGGACGCCGAGCTGCCGGAGCGGTGAAACGGGGCTTGGTTTGCACCCTTATTAGAAGCTCCAAGAGCCTCGCGGTACGCGACACGCTCTTTCTCCAGATTACCAAGATAGGTGACGTTTGCTGTCACCATTGTAGGTTAGGCTGAGCGCCAGATCATCCCACGACGAGTCATGGTGAGGGAGGGACAGCGCAGTGGAGATCAAAGAGAAAGTCGCTGTGGTTACTGGCGCAGGTTCCGGGATAGGGCGAGCGGTTGCCCAGCGATTCGCCCATGAGGGGGCGGCTGTCGTTATCGCAGATATGGACGAAGACGCTGGCTCCAGCGCTGTCAGTGAAATCCACTCCGAAGGAGGACAGGCGGCTTTCGTCTCTGTTGACGTGGCTTCCGAGACTGACGTGTCGAGGATGGTCGCCTTTACCGAAGAGGAGTTCGGTTCTCTGAATGTGCTGGTCAACAACGCTGGCGGCGTTACGGAGCCTTACTTCCCGGAGAGCGAGCCCGAACAATGGGGACACGCCATCGACCTCAACCTACGCGGCGTGATGTTGGGCATACACTTTGGTGTTCGCGCCATGCAAGAATACGGGGGCGGCGTGATCGTCAACATCTCATCCATGGGTGGGGTCGGTTTTGGGCCCTACGACAAGCCCGAGTATGGCGCGGCCAAAGCCGGGGTGGTGCGTCTCACCGCTTCACTGGCTACTCTCTCGAGCAGATGGGCGTCCGCGTCAACTGCATCTGCCCGGGCTGGGTGGACACCCCGGCTTCCCGACGCGGCCGCAGCGAGATGACGCCTGAAGAGTACGAAAAGTTGGTCCCTCCTGTTTTGCTTCAGCCCGAGGAGATCGCCGAAGCCGTCGTGATGTTCGTCGAGGGCGACACGATGGCCGGGCGTGTGATGATCTGGCAAGAAGGAGAGCCATGGCAGATCGTGCCTCTCGATGCACCGTATTGAGAAACATCATCTCGAGAACTCCTTCACGAGCGCCGCCTGGGCACGGGATCCGCACGATGCCCTCAGCGGACGAGTTGGACGATACCAGCCACGCCTATGACGACGATGAACACGCGGAGCGCTACTGGGGGCAAGCGTCTTCCGACCTTTGCGCCGACCTGGCCGCCGGCGATCGCCCCGCCGGCGAGCAGCGCGACCACGAGCCAATCCACCCGAGCGATGACGACGAACATGAGCGCAGATGCCACGTTGTCCACGCCCTGGAGCACGTTCTTGAGCGCGTTCACTTGTTGGAGCGGCTCGGCCATAAGGACGGCCATGACCGCCAGCAGGATCACGCCCTGCCCCGCGCCGAAGTAGCCGCCGTAAACGCTGGTTGCGAAGACGGCCACGACCATGCTGCGGCTGCCCTGCGGAGGCGCGTTTTCCCGCCACGACTCCAGGCGACGGCCCAGCCAAGGCTCGGCCACAACGAGCACCAGCGCCACGGCGATGAGGACGGGCGCCGCCACGCGGAACACACCAGGGGGCAGCACCGCCAGCAGAACCGCCCCGCAGGCACCGCCCAGCAGCGCGGCCACGGAGAAGCGCACCACGCGGCTCATCGACCCGGAGAGCTCCTTGCGGTATCCCACCGCGCCGCTCACGGATCCCGGCGCGAGCCCGATGTTGTTGGCGACGTTGGCCGCCACGGGCGGCAGCCCCGCCCAAAGCAGGACCGGGAACGTGACGAGGGTGCCGGAGCCGACGACCGTGTTGATAATGCCGGCGCCCGTCCCGGCCAAGACGATCACCGCGCACTCGATCCACGTCATGGGCCCACCCTAGCAAACTTGGTCAGCAACAACGAAACGTGTGGCTTTAGCCGAACCTCGCATACCACTACCTGAGGTGGCAAAACCCGGCCAAGGGTTCCAGGGGAGACTCGGAACAACTTCCCTGCACCGTTCTCGTAGACCAATTGCCAACGGTAAGCTCTTTTCTCCGTCTTATCGTTGTAGGTACGGACGAAAGGCTGCGTCCGTCGTAGAAACCAAGGTAGAGGAGTGAGCATGGACGAAGGGCAAGGCGTCGCATCGGGGGAGATCTCGGACGTTGGTGTACTGGATTTGACCGGCATGGGCTCGACGGAGGAGCTTGCCGGGATCGAGGTCATCAGGCGTGTGGGGGTCGTGCTGGTCCCCGAGCACCTGACGTCGAGGCTCGCCGCCGTCCCCATGGAGGAGGTAGGCGTGATGGTTCCCGTCCCGACCGGCGAGAACGTCAGGATGGTGACGGGCCAGATGAAGACCACGGGGGAGGCGCTGGCCCACCCGGGCACCGAGGAGGACGTGCTGGTCGTGGCCGGCCAGCTGCTTATCACCACGCCGGTCGAGCGCGTCGGCTACGCCGGGATGATCGTCGCCGGGCAAGTGTACGCTCCGGAGGGCAGCGAGGGCGCCCTGACCGCGGGCATCACCCGCCTGACGGGGCAGGTGTTCTACTACTCCGGGAAACCTAGGTTCTTCGTCGGCGAGGACCGCTTCGGACAGGGCTTCTTCGAGGCGCTCGACGGACCGTTGTCCCTGATACTCGTCGGCAACTTCGCCATCGAGCGTGGCGTGGTAGCCGAGCTCCTCAAGGAGAAGGTCGCCCAGATCCTCCTCGCCGGGAACCTCCGCGCTCCGGAGGAGCTCCTCCCGCTTGTCCAGGTGCTGGCGGTGGAGAAAGCGGGCACCATCTCCGCGCTCGAGGAAGGCGAGTAGGCCGGCGAGAGATAGGGCGCGTGCGCCGAGCGCGAGGACTATGGAGGGCTAGCGGAGGATGACAGAAGGGAGAAAACCGGTCGCTGACGATTCGGACCCGGTGGCGTGCTTCGATAGCATCTACGAGGCGAACAGCCGCGCGCTCCACGCCTACTTCCTCGGCAGGACGTCCGACCCCGAGGCGGCCCTGGACCTCTCGCAGGAGGCCTTCCTCCGGACCTGGCGAAACGTTTCCAAGCTCCGCGTGCTGTCGCCCGAACGCCGGCGCTACTGGCTCTACGCGGTCGCAAAGAACCTGGTCGCGGACCACCATCGCGGCCTCTCGTCTCGGCGGGCGGCCCGGCAACGGGCGTCCGCCGAGACGCGCTGGACCCGGGATCGTGAGGCGGGCCCTCAGGGGGCGCTAGAGAGCCGGGAGCGGATAGAAGCGGTCGACCGGGCGATGCAAGCGCTTCCTGAGGAGTTGCGGACCGCGCTGACGGTGCGGGTCTTGGGCGGGCTCTCGAGTCCCGAGATCGGGGAGGCGCTGGGGGTGCCAGCGGGCACGATCCGCTACCGGATCTCCGTCGCGCGCAGACACCTGGCCGAATTGCTGAGGTTGGACGAAGAAGATCCTGGTGGCTGAATGCGGCCATCTCCTGTGACCGCGCAAAGAGACGAAAGGACGAACATGACCCACGACAACCCCGACCTTTCCCGGCACGCGGAGGAGCGCCTCGACCGGTTGCTGGCCGGGTGGGCTCGTGAGCGTAGACTATCGCCGGCGCGGGCGGAAAAACTCCGCCACACGGTGCTATCGACATCCGCGTCGCACGTCGCGCCCGTGGACCTGGGATCGGCATGGTGGCGTGGCCTTCTGGATCCCCTCGTGGCTACGCTTTCTCGGACGGAGGCCGCCACCCTATCGCCTGTCGGCCCGGGCTTCGTAAGCGGGCCGGCGTCGGAGGCCTCGGGCTCTCACGCGAGCGAGTACCGCGCGTACCTGCGGCTCGCTTGAGTGGGCACACGCGTGTGGAATCTTCCCGCCTTGAACCCGAACCCATCACCGATGCCGCCCCGAAAGTATCACAGAGAAGGTTGCCCCTCCTCGCGATGCTCTCGGCCACCGCGCTGTCCGTGGTCGGCAACTCCCTCACGTTCGTGGCGGTGCCATGGTTCGTCCTGCAGACCACCGGCAGTGCCGCGAAGACCGGCCTCACCGGAGGGGTGGTCACGCTCGCCGCGGTACTGGCCGGCTTCTTCGGCGGGCCGATCGTCGACCGGCTGGGTTTCAAGAGGACGAGCGTCGTGGCCGACTTGGCGAGCGGCGCCACCGTGGCTGCGATCCCGCTGCTCCACCACACGGTGGGTCTGGCGTTCTGGTAACTGCTCGCGCTCGTCTTCCTCGGCGCCTTCTTGGATACCCCAGGCCTGACGGCGCGCCAGAGCCTGATCCCGGACCTCTCACGGATGGCGGACGTAACGGTCGAAAGGGCCAACTCCGCCCTCCAGGCGATAGAGCGCTCGTCCTTCCTGTTCGGGCCGCCGCTCGCCGGCCTGCTGATCGTCCTGATTGGCGCAAACAACGTGCTCTTCCTCGATGCCGCGACCTTCGTCGTCTCGGCCGCAGTAATCGCGTCGGCCCTGCCTCGCCGTCACCTTTCGCCGTTCTTCCGATGGTCTGCGGCACGCGAGATTGCTCCGACTATGGCGTCGATGTCCGTCTCCTCCAAGGCGAGAACACCGGGAGCACGAGGAACGCAAAACCGGGTGTGGTCGTGGAAGAGGCCCACGATGAGCGTCCCCAACGGCACCCCTTGACCCCGTCTAACCACGCTCCACATCCAGCGTTCCCGCTCCTCGCCCGGGCCCATTCCCGCGAGGCGGACAACGAGCCCGGAAAGCGGGGCTCGGAAAGGAACCCCGCCAGTTCGAGCTGCTCCTGCACCGGCCGGAAGAGCTTCCGGGCGAATATGCCGTAGGCTGGCGCGCCGGCTTCGTCGTAGAGGCGCAGAAGCTCCTCTTGGCCCTCCTCCAACACCTGCCGCCACCGCTCGCGGACGTGATCCTGGACGTAGTCGGCGAGCACCTCGATGGTGCGCTTGTCCTGCGCGGACAGCACTTCCTCCAACGGCTTCATGGAGCGCAACTCCTTTCGGCGGCGATGCGATGGACGGAAGGCCGCAGCGAACCACGGTTCTCGTCGGCGATCTACATGCCCCCCGCGACGCGGAGGATCTCGCCCGTGGTGTTGCCGTTGGCCTTGGAGGCCAGGAACACGATGGCGGCTGCCACGTCCTCGGGCACAGAGAGGCGGCCACTCGGGCTCTCGGTCGCGACGGTGTCGCGGACCTGCTCCGGAATCGCTTTCAGGTTGCGCTCGGTGACCACGAGGCCGGGCATGACCACGTTGACGAGGATGCCGCCTGGCCCGAGTTCGCGGGCGAGGCTACGGCCCAAGCCATGGAGGGCCGCCTTGGCCGCCCCGTACGCCCCCCCGCCGGGCATCCCGTACTCCACGCTGCCGGAAGAGAGCATAACGATGCGCCCCCAACCGCGCTCCCGCATGGACGGCAGGACGGCTTGGACGGTGTGGAACGCGCCGTCCACGGAGGTTCTCAGCATCCGCTGCCACTGCTCCGACGGCAGCTCCTCGAAGAGCGGAGGGTTCCACGGCGGAGCGGGAGCACCCCATTCGACGGCGTTGGCGACGAGTACGTCGATGCCTCCCCAGCGCCCGACGACGGCGTCCACCGCAGCCCGGATGGAGCCCTCCTCCGCAAGGTCCAGCGGGACGACCATCGCTTCTCCGCCCACAGCGCCGACACGCTCGGCCGTCTCCTTGGCCCCGGAGCGGTTGGCGCGGTAGGTGAGTGCCACGTTCGCGCCTTCCCCACCGAAGGCGATCGCCGTGGCCCGGCCTATGCCGGAAGAAGCTCCGGTGACGAGCACGGTATGGTCTTTCAGCCCAAGGTCCACACTAGCCTCCTCATGTAGTGGTATTTAATAATGGTAGTTTATTACTAATACTATTGTCAAGGGTTGGGCGGAACCACAATGGTAGAATGAACGTATGTCAGCGATCGACGAGTTTTCTGAGCCCACCTCGGGATACCTGCGTACCGTACAAGAGACCACCTGGCTGGTGCTGTCCCTGGCCGAGCGTCTCCAGCAGGGCTTCGCGGCGCACGCCGCCGAGTTCGGCCTCTCGGCAGCCCAGGCCAAGGTGCTTCTCCGGCTCCAGTCGGGGGAGGACTTGCCCATGCGGAAGCTGGCGAGGAGCCTGGGCTATGATCCCTCGAACCTCACCGGTCTGGTCGACAAACTGGAGGCGCGAGGAGCGGTCGAGAGGCGTCTGGATCCGGCCGATCGCCGCATCAAGGCGATCGCGATGACGGAGGAGGGCCTGCGCTTGCGGGAGGACTTCCGAGGCCGGCTGGTCGGCGACGCCGGGGCGCTCGCATCGATGAGCGACTCACAGATTAAGGACCTGCGGAACCTACTGCAAATGGCGCTGGCGCAGGGCTAGAACTTCACTCGGGATCGTGTGTCTGCGAACCGGGGTCGCATTACGCATCACTCGTCTGAGGAGGGCCTACCGGCGCCTGGGCTACCGCAGGCCTACCCTCTTCGACCTGCGCAGGCTCCTCGAGTGGCTCGTCGAGAAGACCCTCGACGTGCTCGCCCGAGGGGAGTACCGGCGGCTTTCGCGCATGATCTCTGAGCTCGAGTCGCCGACGTTCTCTTGAGGTCCTGAGCGGCCCCTCGTCGGACCTCGGGGACGTCAGGCCGACGTCCGTGCACGGCGTGCTCTTTCGTCACGTTCCGGCCGGCGGCGACCCCCTGTTCCGTCCAGAGCACCCCGCCGACGAGCGCTGGCAGCGGGGTAGGGAGCGTGCCGGGGGCCGGGAGAGGCGGCAGGGTAGGAGCTGGTGCCCACGCGCGAGCTGCTCTCCGACGCCCAACGCGAGCGCACCCCCAGGGCCAAGGCCCATCGCAAGCCCAGCGCGAAGCGAAAGTTACTCGCCGGTCGACCCGGCGGCGAGGTCCGTGAGGCGGGACATGGCGGAGCTCGTGGCCGGATATAGCGAGCGGTAGACCTCGTAGTGCTCCTCGTAGATCTTCGTTCGCTGCGGGTCAGGCTCGGTAGTCTCCTCTCGTAGTCTTACCACTGAGGTCGCCTCCTCGACGTCGGCGTAGGTGCCCGAGGCCACTCCTGCCAGGAGTGCGGCGCCGTAGGCTGGTCCCTCGTCGGCGACGGTTCGGCGTATGGGGGTGGCGTAGATGTCGGCCTGGAGCTGAAGCCAGAGGTTGCTCCGCGCCCCGCCGCCGGTTGCCCTCACGTCCTCGACGGGTACGCCGAGCCCGTACATGATCTCCAGAGAGTCGCGCAGGGAGAAGATCACACCCTCCATCACGGCGCGGGTCATGTGCCTGGCGCCGTGACGGGCCGTTAGCCCGAAGAAAGCTCCCCTTGCTCTTGGGTCGAGGTGCGGCGTCCGCTCGCCCGAGAGGTAAGGCAAGAAGATGAGCCCTTCTGAACCCGGCCTGACGCCCGAGGCCGCCTCGACCAGCTCGTCGTAGTCGCCCCCTAGCGTCTCGCGCCACCAGGACAGGGAACCTCCCGCAGAGAGCGTTACGCCCATCAGGTGGTAGGCGCCAGGCACGGCGTGGCAGAACGCATGCAGCCGCCCCGAAGGGTCGGGGTTGAACTCGCTTGCGTGGGCGAAGAGGACGCCGCTCGTACCGACGGAGGAGTTGACGAGCCCGGGGCCAACGATGCCGGTCCCGACGGCCGCCGCCGCGTTATCTCCGCCACCCGCCGCCACAGGGATGCCCTGCGGCAGGCCAAGCTCTTCGGCCACGCTCTCGCGAAGGACTCCCGTGCTCTCGGGGCCTTCGTAGACTTCGGGCATCCACCCCTGCGGGATCTCCAGAGCGTCCAGGATCTGACCCGACCAGTCGCGGGCCTGCATGTCGAATAGCAGGGTGCCCGCGGCGTCTGAGGCGTCGGTGGCGTACTCGCCCGTGAGCTGGAGCCTCACGTAGTCCTTGGGCAGGAGCACGTGGGAGATCCGCCCGAAGTTATCCGGTTCTTCCTCTCTGAGCCACACGATCTTCGGTGCCTGGAAGCCTGTGAGGGCAGGGTTGCCAGCGATGGAGATCAGACGCCCCTCCCCAATGGCGCTGGTTATCTGCTCGCATTGCCTGTGGGTGCGCTGATCGTTCCACAATAGCGCCGGCCTTATTGCCTCGTCCGAGGCGTCGAGGAACACTGAGCCGTGCATCTGCCCCGTGAGACCGATGCCAGCCACCCGCTCTCCTGCCTCTGTGGCGACCTGCTCCAGAACTCCTTTCGCGCCCTCCCACCAGTCTGCGGGGTCCTGCTCTGTCCAGCCAGGGCGCGGGCTGTGGAGCGGATACTCAGAGGAGGCTTCTGCGACTATCTCTCCCGACTCGTCTATGGCGACGGCCCTCGCGCCGCCGGTCCCGACGTCGAGGCCGACCAGTACACTCACGCCTCACTCCTCCTCTCGGCGCGCGCCTCCTTGCGGCGGCCAACGATCTCCGTCTCATAACCTTCGTCCATGCCTAGCGCGGCGTAGACCGCCTTCTGGCCGGCCAGGGCGTCGGCCCGATTCTTTGCCTCGCACAGGGCGTCGCGGTCTATCTTCCTCGCCAGGTCCCAGACGAACTCCCACTGCAAGATGGCGCGCCTGACGGCGGCTATCTGGTCTTCCGTGTACGGGTAGAGGTCGAAGCCTATGATCTCACCTTCCTCGCCGTAGCCCGTGTCCTGTAGGGTCTGGGCGAGCTCGAGGGTTTGCATGAAGAAGTTGGTTCCGACCACGTTGTCGTCGTCGAAGGTGCCCCAGCCATCGTTTCCGTGCTGGTGGCCGAGCTTGTGCTCCGCGGCCAAAAGGTCTGCGTACTCGGCCAGGTTCTCGCCGTTCATTATGAGGTGCTGCCAGTCCATGTTGACCTGCAGATTGGTCGTATCCACCCCGAGGGCGTTGACCTTCTGGATCGTAAATAGCGTCATACCTATGTTCTGCATCAGGATCTTCATCGCTGGCTCCGAGTTCTTGTGCTCGAGAAAGACCTTCACGCCCTTCTCGTTGGCGTGGTCGGTCAGCTCGGCGACGCCCTCGACGAAGCGACGCCAGATCTCAGCGTAAGGGCGCTGGAAGGTGTAATTGTAGCCCTCGGCACCGGGCCAGATGATGAAGTTGGCCCCGATCTCGGAGCAGAGGTCTATCCCGCGCCCCAGGGTGTCTATGCCCTGGCGGCGGAGTGCATCGTCGGGGTTTATGAACGCGCCCATCGCGTAAGTCGGGTCGGGGTGGAGGCCTGCGGCGATCACCGGCAGGTCCATCTCGTGGGCTGAGAGGATCCGCAGCACCTCATCGGCGTTGTCCTCATTGATCTCACCCGGGTAGTGGTACTCGAGCCCTTCGAGGAGATCGCTCAGCCCACCAGCGACGCGCTCCGTCTTCTCGACCATCGGCTCGTCCGCGACCTCGTTGTGGTAGCCAGGCGGTACGAAGCGGGTCACAGCGGGGCCGAAAGCCCATATCCCCACAGAGTTCTTGATCATCGAGCCTCTCCTCTCTACAATCTCTATAAAGGCGCGCTGGCACCCCGGCTCATAATAGCCCGAACCTTGCAAGCATTTCAGGTCGTCAGCATTTCGACTTTTTGGCTTCGCTATTGGCCCCGCAAGATCTTTGCCCTGTTATCGTCAGCAAGCACCATCACGACACCACGAGAAGGTGTAGGATTGTCCGGATTGGCGTTCTTGGCAAGGAGGCAAACGACCATGGAGCTGGGCCTGGACAACAAGTCCTTTGTGGTAGGTGGCGCAAGCAGCGGGCTAGGCAGGGCGGTAGCACAGCAACTGGTCACGGAGGGCGCCAGGGTTCTCCTGGTCGCACGCAGTGAGGACGCCATCCAGGAGGTGGCACGAGAGCTCGGCGAGCAGGCGGAGCAGTGCACGGCGGATGTCTCCCAACCCTCTGGCGTAGACAAGGTCGCAACGGTCGCGGTCGACCGCTTCGGCACGCTCGACGGCGTCCTCATCAACGCCGGTGGACCGCCTCTTGGGCCAACACTAGAGTTGACCGACGAGCAGTGGCTCGACGCCTTCCGTCTGCTCCTGGGTGGGCCCGTGCGGCTACTGCGCACCCTCGTCCCGCAGATGAACGACGGCGCCTCCGTGCTCTTTATCACCTCTTCATCGGTGCGCGAACCGATACAGGGCCTCGACGCCTCGAACGTGCTGCGCCCCGGGGTGGCAGCGCTCGTCAAATGCCTTGCTAAAGAGCTCGGGCCAAGGGTCCGCGTCAACAGCATGGCCCCAGGGCGCATCGACACTGCCCGTTCCCGCTCGCTCGACGAGGCGCGGGCCGAGGACTTCGGCATCTCGACCGAGGAGCAGCACCGCAACGTGAGCGAGGGGATACCCCTTGGCCGCTACGGCGAGCCTGCGGAGCTTGGGCGGGCAGCGGCCTTCTTGCTCTCCCCCGCCGCCTCTTACATTACCGGCGTCTCCCTGCAAGTCGACGGTGGGCTCGTCTCCGCAGTCCCTTGATGCGTCAGGCATCAGGCATCAGGCATCAGGTATCAGGATTTTCACCCCTGGTGCTGGCGCTGATGCTCGCGTTCGCCAGCCTCGCATGTGCAGGAGAGCAGGCCGGGAATGCGCAGGGGAAACAGAAAGGCACGGAGAAGGTCGTGACAGTGTCGGAAACGACCGCAGGAGCGGAGACCAAGGCTACCTACGATACGTCAGTGCAGGCCAGCACCTCCACCAGCGTGGCCGGCGATGCAGATTTCTACAAGGTCGAATGTCGCATGCAAACCCACATCTTCAAAGAGGATATGAGCAAGGCCGAGGCCGAAGACTTCACCTCCAGGATAACCGATCGAGTTCAGGCCAACTTGAACGGTGGCGGTGACAAGAACCTGGGTGACATCCTGGACGACCTGAAGATTCCTGCCTACGACAAGCTTTGCGGCTAATAAAAGCATCAGGAGTTCTCTGCCAGATTGCGACACTTATTATGCTGTGCCAGAATCGGCTCTCCGGCTCTTACGAGAGGAGAGGTTGTGGTCTTCGAGTTCTCTGAGAAAACAAAGGACTTCCGGGCGCGCATCGAGGCTTTCGTGGACGAGCTCGTCTACCCGAACGAGGCGAAGTTCCACGAGCAGCTAGAGGCTGCGGAGACCCGGTGGTCCGTACCCCGGGTCATGGAAGAGCTCAAGGAGGAGGCGAAGGCGAGGGGGCTATGGAACCTCTTTTTGCCTGACTCGGATCTCGGCGCCGGCCTCACCAACCTGGAGTACGCGCCTTTGTGCGAGGTAATGGGCCGCAGTCCCATTGCCCCCGAGGCCTTCAACTGCAACGCCCCCGACACGGGCAACATGGAGGTGCTCGTCCGCTACGGCACAGAGGAGCAGAAAGAGCGGTGGCTAAGGCCGCTGCTCGACGGCGAAATCCGGTCCTGTTTCGCGATGACCGAGCCCGCTGTGGCGTCCTCGGATGCGACCAATATCGAGGCGCGCATAGAGAGGGACGGGGACGAGTACGTGGTGAACGGGAGGAAGTGGTGGATCTCTGGCGCAGGAGACCCGCGGTGCAAGATCTCGATTTTCATGGGTAAGACTGATCTGGATGCGCCGCGCCACGAGCAGCAGTCCATGATCCTGGTCCCGCTCGATACGCCTGGTGTAGAAGTAGAGCGGACTCTCCCCGTCTTCGGCTACGACGACGCCCCGCACGGGCACGCGGAGATCTCCTTCGACGACGTGCGCGTGCCGCTGGAGAACATCATCTGGGACGAGGGCAAGGGCTTCGCCATCGCCCAGGGACGCCTCGGACCAGGACGTATACACCACTGCATGAGGCTGATAGGCGTCGCAGAGCGAGCATTAGAGATGATGTGCGAGCGGGTCAAGGAGCGGGAGACGTTCGGGAAGCCGCTTGCGGAGCAGGGTGTCGTGCAGGCCTGGATCTCGGACTCCAGGATGGAGATAGAGCAGGCGCGCCTTTTGACCTTGAAAGCGGCCCGCATGATGGATACGGTAGGCAACAAAGAGGCCAGGGCCGAGATCGCCATGATCAAAATAGTCGCCCCCAACGTTGCCCTCAACGTCCTCGACAGGGCCATACAGGCCCACGGGGGCGCGGGGGTCTCGGGTGACTTCCCGCTCGCCTACTTGTGGGCTAGCGCACGCACCCTGCGCCTCGCCGACGGCCCCGACGAGGTCCACCGCGCCGCGGTGGCCAGGCTCGAGCTCAAGAAAGAGCGTCGGCGCCCGACGGAGTCTTGACGAGTAGAGGAGGAGAACATCGAGAACAGGAACTCCGTGCTTCTCGGCATAAAGTACGAGGCCGCGAGAATAGGCGACGTTGGTGAAGACGCGCTCGCCCACATCGAGGAGCAGATAAGAGAAGAGATCGGCGCCGGCTGGGAGTCGGATGACCGGGTACTCCGAGGACGCAACGCCGTAAGGCGCGAGCACGGATTGCACGGGCTCGGGGAGCCCGGCGACAGGCCATCCCCCGTCGCCCCTGTCACGCGGCCACTCTGGCGCAGGCTCTTTGGGAGGTAGGGATGCTGTGGGCGTACAATGAGTGCGTAGGCGCAACACTTTCGGAGGCTGGATGGCGATAGAGATGACAGGCGGCAGGATCGTGGGCGAGCGCGGCACGGTCGTTACCTTCAGGCAGAAGTGCGAGGCGTGTGGCTACGTCTTCGACTGGAACAAGACTACTATCGTGCCTGCATACGGCTCTCGAAAGGTACGACCATTCACGTGTCCCGAGTGCGGGAACTACCAGGAAGTAGAGGCGAGACATTACAAGCCCTCTCGGCAATGAGGTTGTGGTCGGGGTGTGCGAAGACCAGCAAATGCCGCCTACTATCGGGGTCGTGGCGGGGCTCGTTCGGGTGGAAGTCCCTTGGACAACGCTCCTCTTTAGGATACCCACTCTTCATAAGAAAGGGGCGCCTGGTTCAGCTCGTCCCTGTACAACTGCCATTGTGGAAGGAACTT